>Ga0206116_1000610_pt1 | contig 31889 bp, 25 predicted proteins | sample 3A1Ametagenome_FD_178000 | JGI IMG/M metagenome (GOLD analysis project Ga0206116, IMG submission 178000) | Enriched microbial communities from leaf-cutter ant dump, University of Wisconsin, Madison, United States - 3A1A | ecosystem: Environmental > Terrestrial > Nest > Insects nest > Nest dump...
TCCGCCGAACTGGCCCTGGTGCAGAGCGTGGCCGAGGGCGAACCCCGCCGTCTGGCCGCCCTCGCGGCGCTGGAGGCCGCCTTCGTCCGCGCCGACGACCCGGCCAGCCTGCGGCTGCTGGCGCCGGACGATCTCGCCGAGGCGCTGCGGCTGGACGGCGTGGCCGCCGACGATGCCGGCGGCAGGCTGCTGGCGTCGGCCGGCGTGCTGTTCCAGCGTCCGGACCTCTGGCTGCTGGGGACGGGGTCCGGCGGGTTTCCGCAGACGCATCTGGTGTCGAACGGGCGCTACCACCCGCGCCGTCCGCCGCAGCCGAAGGGCCTGCTCTATGCCCGCCACATCCCGTGGCTGGAGCAGACGCTGTCCTTCCGCGTCGCCGACATCGGCGAGGATCTGGAGCGCTTCCACCGCTGGCAGAACGACCCGCGCGTCGCCTTCTTCTGGCAGGAGGAGGGCGATCTCGCCAAGCACCGCGCCTATCTGGAGGCGCAGCTGTCCGATCCCCACACCATGCCGCTGATCGCCAGCCTGGACGGCGTGCCCTTCGGCTATTTCGAGGTCTATTGGGCCAAGGAGAACCGGATCGGCGCCTTCTACGACGCGCAGGACTACGACCGCGGCTGGCATGTGCTGATCGGCGAGGAGCATGTGCGCGGGCGCGCCTATGTCAGCGCCTGGCTGCCGTCGCTGGTGCATTTCATGTTCCTCGACGATGTCCGCACCCAGCGCATCGTCGGCGAACCGCGCGCCGACCACCACCAGCAGATCCGCAACCTCGACCGCTCCGGCTTCGCCAAGGTCAAGGAGTTCGATTTCCCGCACAAGCGGGCGATGCTGGTGATGCTTCTGCGCGAGCGCTATTTCGCCGACCGGCTGTGGGTGCCGCGCGCCGATCCGGTCACCGGCAAGCAGGGGGCCTGAGCGATGCACGGCATCCCCTCGCTGATCGGCGACAATGGCCGGGTTCTGGATCTTGCCGGCGTCGGGTTCGGCCCGTCGAACCTCGCGCTGGCGGTGGCGCTGCGCGAGGCGGATGCCGGGCTTGCCGTGCGTTTCCTGGAAAAGCGCGACCGCTTCGTCTGGCACGGCAACATGCTGCTGGACGGCAGCCGGATGCAGATCTCCTTCCTGAAGGATCTGGTGTCGCTGCGCGACCCGACCAGCCGCTACAGCTTCCTCAACTACCTGCACCGCCAGGGGCGCTTGCAGGACTTCATCAACCTGCGGACCTTCTATCCGAGCCGGCGCGAGTTCAACGACTACCTGTCCTGGGTGGCGTCGGACTTCGACGGGCTCTGCGACTATGGGATGGACGCGGTCGCCGTCGAGCCGGTGCGGGTCGGCGATGCCGTGCCGCATGTCCGCATCCACGCCCGCGATGCCGACGGGCGCGAACGCAGCCTGCTCGCCCGCAACGTCGTGATCGGCGCCGGGGCGACGCCGCTGGTGCCGGAGGTCTTCGACGGGCTGGTGCGCAAGGGCACCGGCAAGGCATCGGGCGGACCGCTGGTCATCCATTCCAACGACTATCTGGCCGCGGCCGACGATCTGGCCGGGGCCGGGCGGGTCGCGGTGGTCGGGCTGGGCCAGAGCGCTGCGGAGATCTTCCTCGACCTGCATGCCCGCGGCGTGGATGTCGACATCGTCGCCCGCGGACCGGCGATGCGCCCGGCCGACAGCAGCCCCTTCGCCAATCAGGTCTTCGACGCCGGTTACACCAATTACCTCTACGGCCTTCCCCCGGCCGAGCGTGCCGACCTGCTGCGTGCCTTCCACAACACCAACTATGCGGTGGTCGATCCCGACCTGATCGACGCCATCTACGCCATCTTCTACCAGCAGAAGGTCGAGGGCACCGACCGTCACGGCCTGCTGACCCGCCACGAGGTGGTGGCGGCGCGGGCCGACGCCGCGACGGGCGGCCTGCTGCTCGACCTCGCCGCCCTGGATGGCGGGGAGCTGCGGCAGCGGCGCTATGGCGCGGCGGTGCTCGCCACCGGCTACCGCCGCCGCATCCATGAAGAGCTTCTGCGACCGATGGAACCCTGGCTGACCGGCGGGGAGGTCGGGCGCGATTACCGCCTGCCGACGATCCCCGGCTGCACCGCCGGCCTGTATCTGCAGGGCTGCTGCGAGGCGACGCACGGCCTCAGCGACACCCTGCTCTCCATCCTGCCGATCCGCGCGCAGGAAATCGCCGCGGCCCTGACCGGGGAGACCGGCCGGGGCCGCGGCCAACAAATCCGTGAATTGACATCAGCACAGTGACGAATGGGGGATCACCGGAATGACGATTAACAGGCAGCCCGGACGCCTTGGGAGACAGAACAGGGGGCGCGTCCGCCTGCTGGCGTCGGTCGCGGCGGCAGCCCTGCTGCTGCCGGCCCTGGCCTTGGCGCAAGCGACGACGAACACGGGCGACGCCGCCGCCTCGGGGACGTCGTCGGGGGCGATGACGCTGCCGACCATCGACGTCGGCGCCGACCGCCAGCGCGACGCCAACCCGCCGACCACCGTCGGCTCCAAGCTGCCGCTCGCCCCGCGCGAGGTGCCGCAGACCGTCACCACGGTGCCGCGCGAGCGCATCGAGGAACAGAAGCTCATCACGCTCGAAGACGCGATGAAGCAGACGCCGGGCGTCACGGTGGAGCCGATCGACGGCAACCGCCTGCAATTCTATTCGCGCGGCTTCGAGATGACGAACCTGCAGTTCGACGGCGTGCCGACCACGCTGGACAGCCGCATCTTCGCCTCGCCCGATCTGGCGATGTATGAGCGGGTGGAGGTGCTGAAGGGACCGGCCGGGCTGCTGAACGGCATGGGCGGCCCCGGCGGCGCCATCAACCTCGTCCGCAAGACGCCGAAGAAGACGCTGGAAGGCTATGGCGAGCTGACCGCCGGCTCCTACGCCAACTACCGCGGCGAAGGCGACATCACCGGTCCGCTGAACCAGTCGGGCAGCCTGCGCGGGCGCTTCGTCGGCGCCTATCAGGACCGCAACGGCTTCCAGGACTGGACCGAGCAGGACCGGGCGCTGGGCTATGGCAGCATCGCCGCCGACCTGACGCCCGACACCACCCTGACCGCCGGCGCCTGGTACCAGCGCATGAGCTACAAGGGCGCCTGGAACCTGCCGGGCTATGCCACTGTGGTGAACGGACAGCCGCAGTTCCGGCTGCTCGACGTCGACCGCTCGACCTCGCTGGGCGAGGAATGGAACCGCGACATCTTCACCACCAAGGGCGGCTTCGCCGATCTGGAGCACCGGTTCGACAATGGATGGGCGGTGAAGCTCGCCACCCATTACATCGACAACGAGATGGACCGGAAGATGGCCTATGCCTACTCCCCGGTCACGCCGGGGGTGAACCGGACGACGCTCTACGCCCAGAAGCTCCGCTACGACCAGGACCAGATCGGCGCCGACCTGTCGGCCAGCGGCAATTTCGGGCTGTTCGGCCAGACCCACGAGGCGGCGGTCGGTGCCAATTACGAACGCTGGACCTTCCGCCACCGCGCGGCCAATCCGGTCGGCAGCTGGTCGGTGACGCAGAACATCTTCGCCCCCAACGCCTCGGCCCCCGAACCGGCCTGGCGGAACTGGCAGCGGGACACCAAGACCACCACCGACAGCTGGGGCACCTACGGCGTCCTGCGCCTGAAGCTGGCGGATCCGCTGAAGCTGATCGTCGGCGGGCGGATGAACTGGTGGCAGACCAAGGTCGATGCCGACGCGCTGGCCGGCACCGCGGAGAGCAGCGCGTCCGTCCGCGGCAAGGTCACGCCCTATGCCGGCCTCGTCTATGAGGTCAACCCCACCTATGCGCTCTACACCAGCGTGACGCAGATGTACCAGCCGCAGTCCTTCGTCGATGCGTCCGGCAAGGTGCTGGAGCCGCTGAAGGGCCGGCAGTACGAGGCCGGCGTCAAGGCCGACTACTTCGGCGGACGCCTGCACGCCACCGCCTCGGTCTTCCACATCGAGGAGGAGAACCGGCCGCAGGCCGATCCGCGCTATCCCAACCAGTCGATCTACATCTCCGGCGGCAAGGCGCAGAGCCGCGGCTTCGAGCTGGACGTCTCCGGCGAGATCCTGCCGGGCTGGGACGCCTATGCCGGCTACACCTTCACCCGTGCCAAGAGCCTGGACAGCAGCGCCAACTCCGGCAGCGCCTTCACCGCCATCGCGCCGATGCACCAGTTCAAGCTGTGGACCAACTACCGCCTGCCCGAGAGCATCGACGACCGGCTGAGCGTCGGCGGCGGCGTCAACGCCCAGACTTCGATGTACAACGAGTTCCCGTCGCTGGGCGGCGCCCGCCTGACCCAGGGCGGCTATGCGACGGTGGACGCCCGCGTCGCCTATGACGTGACCGAGAAGGTGACGGCGGCGGTGAACGTCAAGAACCTGTTCGACCGCACCTATTACCAGCGCATCAACAACGTGCAGTCGGGCAACATCTATGGCGAGCCTCGCACCGTTCTGCTGACCCTGCGGGCGAAGCTGTAACGGCGGCGTTGCGGGGGTGGGGGCCGGTCGGCCTCCACCCCCGCGAGGTCCGCAATAAATCGCTTGTCCATCGCGGCGGGCGGGCGCAAAGCTCAGGTCTTCCGCCGGCCCTACCCCTTTCGAAGGGAGGGGCCGGCTCCGACCTTTTCCCAAGTGCCACCGCGATGATGACCCTTTTCCGCCGCGCCGTTTTGCCGTTTGGGCTTGCGGCAGCCCTGCTGTGCCTGCCTGCCACGGCCATGTCCGGCCAGCGCAGCTATGCCGCCACCCATGGGGCGGCCCCCTTCGTGACCCAGCATCTGATCCCCGGATCGGACCTCGATCTCGCCCAGGTCGATCTGACCTTGCCGGGTGCGCGGGTGGTGGCGCTGACCATCGACGACGGGCCGGACGGGCATGACCCGCAAATCCTCGACATCCTGCGGGCGCATGGGGCGAAGGCGACCTTCTTCTATATCGGCGCCAAGATCCCGGAGCATCACGACATCGCCAGGATGGTCGCCACCTCCGGCAACGAGGTCGGCAGCCACACCCAGACCCATCCGATGACCACCGACCTGAAGCCGGCCGAGCGCGAGTGGAACCTTGCGCAGGCGGAAAAGGCGCTGGCGTCGGTCGGGGTGACGGCGGCATGGTTCCGGCCGCCCTATGGCGATGTCGACGATGCGCTGACGGCACTGGCGCGCCGGCACGGCATGGCGACGGTGCTGTGGACCGCCGACAGCCAGGACTGGAAGGACACCGGCCCCGACATCATCCGCCACCGCATCGTCGAGCGGCTGGCGCCCGGTGCCGTCGTGCTGATGCACAGCACCAAGGCGGCGACCGTCGCGGCGCTGCCGGCGATCCTGGAGGAAGGGGAGAGGCGGGGCCTGCGCTTCGTCACCATGAGCGAATGGGACGCGGCGATGCGGCAGTCGGTGACCCCGGAACTGGCCCTGCTGCACCCGGCGCAGCTTCATTCGGCGCCGCGCCGGCACTGAGCGCCGGCGCGGGAGTAGGGATGCAAGGATGTCCCATCGGCGGGGAAGGCCCGCCGGTGTAGGATGGCGTGGAGCAGCGCCGGTCCCGTAAGGCCGCTGCCGGGAAAACCGCCATGCCTCCCATACCCATCGAGCCCTTCACCCTGGTCCTCTCTCTGCTCCAGCAGATGTGCGTCTATCTGGTGATCGCCTATCTGCTGAGCCGCACGCCGCTGTTCCTGCCTCTGACCCATGTGACGGTGCGCTGGCCGCACAAGCTGGCCTGCTACGTGATCTTCTCGATCTTCTGCATCATGGGCACCTATTTCGGCCTGCACATCGACGACAGCATCGCCAACACCCGCGCCATCGGCGCCGTGCTGGGCGGCATCTTCGGCGGGCCGTCGGTGGGGCTGGCGGTCGGGCTGACCGGCGGGCTGCACCGCTATTCGCTGGGCGGCATGTCGGCGCTGGCCTGCGCCATCTCCACCATGGCGGAGGGGCTGATCGGCGGGCTGGTCCACCGCCACATGGTGCGCCAGGGCCGGATCGAGCCGCTGTTCAACCCGCTGCGCGTCGGCGCCGTCACCTTCGTGGCGGAGGTGGTGCAGATGCTGATCATCCTGGCGGTCGCCCGGCCCTTCGAGGCGGCGGTGCATCTGGTGGAGGTGGTGGCGGCACCCATGATCGTCGCCAACACAGCAGGGGCGGCGCTGTTCATGCGCATCCTGCTGGAGCGCCGTGTGCTGGACGAGAAGCAGTCCAGCGCCTTTTCCGCCAAGGCGCTGAAGATCGCCGCGCGCTGCGACGGCGTGCTGCGCGGTGGCTTCAACAGCGAGAACAGCACCCGCGTCGCCCGCATCATCTATGAGGAGACCGGCGTCGGTGCCGTCGCCATCACCGACCGGGAAAAGCTGCTGGCCTTCATCGGCATGGGCGACGACCACCATCTGCCGGGCACGCCGATCAGCTCAAGGCAGACGCATCAGGCCATCGCCAACAACCAGGTGATCTATGCCGACGGCAACGAGGTGGCCTATCGCTGTTCGATCAGCCCGGCCTGCCGGCTGGGGGCGGCGCTGGTCATTCCGCTGGTCGGCGAGGATGGCGGGGTGATCGGCACCATCAAGCTGTACGAGCCGAAGACCAAGATCTTCTCCACCATCAACCGCACGCTGGGCGAGGGTGTCGCGCGGCTGCTGTCCAACCAGATCCTGGCCGGCCGCTACGAGCAGCAGAAGGCGCTGCTGGCGCAGTCGGAGATCAAGCTTCTGCATGCCCAGGTGAACCCGCATTTCCTGTTCAACGCGCTCAACACCATCTCCGCCGTCATCCGCAACGATCCGGAGCGGGCGCGGCAGCTGGTGCAGAACCTGTCGACCTTCTTCCGCAAGAACCTGAAGCGCCCCAGCCAGATGGCGACGCTGGCCGACGAGGTCGAGCATGTCAGCGCCTATCTCCAGATCGAGCTGGCCCGCTTCACCGGGCGGCTGGCGGTGGAGATCGAGGTGCCGGACGAGCTTCGCCATGCCCGCCTGCCGGCCTTCTCGCTCCAGCCGCTGGTGGAGAACGCGATCAAGCACGGCACGGCGCAGCTTCTGGGAGACGGCCGGGTGCGCATCGCGGCGCGGCGGGAGGGCGGCGACCTGCTGCTGGCGGTGGAGGACAATGCCGGGCTCTATGAGGCGAAGCCGGGGGGCGACGGGCTGGGAATGACCATCGTCGACCGCCGCGTCCGCAACCGCTACGGTGAAGCATACGGCGTCTCGGTCGCCTGCGAGCCGGATGCCTTCACCCGCGTCACCCTGCGCCTTCCCCTTGAGGAAACCGTGCCCGCATGACGGCTCCCGCAATGCCCGCTGCCATGACCGTCCTGATCGTCGATGACGAGCCTCTGGCGCGGGAGGAACTGCGCCGCCTGCTGGAGGACTCCGCCGACATCCGCATCGTCGGCGAATGTGCCAACGCCATCGAGGCCATCGGCGCCATCAACCGGCAGGCGCCCGACGTGGTCTTCCTCGACATCCAGATGCCGCGGGTCAGCGGGCTGGAGATGCTGAGCATGCTCGATCCCGAGCGGATGCCGCGCATCGTCTTCCTGACCGCCCATGACGAGTATGCCGTCCAGGCCTTCGAGGAGCACGCCTTCGACTACCTGCTGAAGCCGGCCGATCCGGCGCGGCTGGAGAAGACCTTGCAGCGGCTGCGCCGCCAGCGCCCCCCGCAGGAGGTCGCCGTGCTGCCGGGGGCGGCGGAGCTGCGCCACATCCCCTGCACCGGGGTCAACCGCATCACCCTGATGAAGCTGGCCGATGTCGAGTATGTCGTCTCCCGCCCGGCCGGCGTCTATGTGGTGGGGGAGGACGGGCAGGAGCGCTTCACCGAGCTGACGCTCCACACCATCCAGGAGAAGAGCCCGCTGTTCCGCTGCCACCGCCAGCATCTGGTCAACCCGGACCGCATCCGGGAAATCCGCTTCGTCGATGGCGGGCTGGCGGAAATCCAGACCACCGGCGGCCATGCGGTGCCGGTCAGCCGGCGCTTCCTGGGGGCGCTCAAGGAGCGGCTCGGGATGGGGTGATGCCCGCGCCCGCTTGCATCGGCAATTGCATCCTAAAAGTGAACCAAGGCGATATGGAAAGCTGGAGGTGTGGACACCCCATTTTGGATGGTTCCGCTGTTTGTCTGAAAACCTGATAAGGATACCATTGCTTCGGAATGACAGGAAAAAGGGAGATTTCCTTTTCCGTCAGCCTTCTTATTTTTCGGCGGTGATGGAAATGGCAAAGAAAGTTTCAGATCTCCTGCGTGAATGGGATGGTCTCACCAAAAAGCATCGCGAGCACTTGGTGAAGCACAAATTCAGCAACAAATTCGCTGTCGTGTCGAAGGATCTCGATGGACTCTTCGACGAGTACAAGACCTACACCAAGATGATGTCCGACCAGAGCAAGGTCGTCGAGTCCCTGAAGTCGCAGGTCGTAGCCCTGGCAGGGGCTTTGGGCAAGAAACTGAAGGCCAGGTTGATCGCCACGAAAAAGGAAAAAGAAGAGGGGCTCGACACCCTCGACGACTTCTGCAGATGCATTACCCACGAATCGGATGAGGTGGATCCGAAGCTGCTCGGCAAGCAGTGGGCGGAAATGTGGAAGGAAAGCAAGGGCAAGAACAAGGCCCTGCACGCCATCATCCTCGACGATTCGAAGATGATCCCGCTGCTCAAGAAGCTGGCCGACGAAGCCAAGAAATTCGACGGCTTTGCCGCCAAGCAGGGAACGGCGAACACCTTGCTGAACCGCAAGACCGAGATGGACATCCGGCCCGACATTGCAAAGAACATCAAGTCCTTGTCGTCGTGGCAGGACAAGAAGGCCGCGGAAGAGGTTTCGGCCTTTCTGAAGAGTTTCGAGAAGAACCTGAACGCCGCGATTTTCTGACCGGCATCGTCCGGTCCCGAAGGGGCGGTGGGCAGCCCCCAAGGCGCCGGTCAGCGGCGGGCAAGTCCAATCTGGATCAGTTTCGCCGCACCGTCCTGGCGTCGGTTGCCCGCAGCACAGTCCACCCCTCGCAGCCTGCCGACCATGGGTTTCTGTCCGTCACCGGCGCTCTCCAGTCCTCCGACCATGACCGAATGGCCGCCGCCGGTGTTACCGGGGGGAGAGTGTGCGGGACGGGAGGGAGCGATGGGCAGGGTGCGGCGGGGATGGGCGATAGTCGTCGATGCGGCCTATGGCTGGATGAACGACGACGCGATGAGCATGGCGGCGTCCATCGCCTTCTACACCATCTTCTCGCTGGCGCCGCTGGCGATCCTGGTGATCGCGCTGGCCGGGCTGGTGTTCGGCGACGAGGCGGCGCGTGGCGCGCTGGTCGACCAGCTGACGGCGCTGGTCGGGCACGATGCCGGCGAGACGCTGCAGGATCTGATTGCGCGGGCCGGTGCCAAGGAGACCGGCATCGTCGCCAGCGTCATCGGCATCGGCACCATCCTGGTCGGCGCCACCACCGTCTTCGTCGAGCTTCAGGCCGGGCTGAACCGCATCTGGCGGGTGGCCGCCCCCCAGGAATCGACCATCACCTGGCTGGTGCGGGTGCGGCTGAAGGCGCTGGCGCTGATCGGCGCCATCGGCTTCCTGCTGATCGTCTCGCTGGTGGTCAGCGCCGGGCTGGCGGCGGCCGGCCGCTGGGCCTCGGCCTACCTGCCGGCGATGCCGTCGCTGCTCTGGCTGTTCGACGTGCTGGTGTCCTGGACGGTGCTGACGGGGCTGTTCGCGCTGATCTACCGCATCCTGCCCGACACCTATATCCGCTGGGCCGACGTCTGGCTTGGGGCGGCGGTCAACGCCTTCCTGTTCGCGGTGGGGAAGTTCCTGATCGGCTTCTACATCGCCACCAGTGGCGTGGTGACGGTCTATGGCGCGGCCGGATCCTTCGTGCTGATCCTGCTGTGGGTCTATTATTCGGCGGTCATCTTCCTGTTCGGGGCGGAACTGACCCGCGCCTATTCGGAGCGCAGCGGCAGCCGGGCGCGGCTTCCCGGACTGAAGCCCGAGGCCGGTCCCGCCCCCGGAGAGCCTGCTAACGCCCGCAGCAACCGCGTCCCAGCGTCATCAGGATCTGCCGCGCCTTGAAGGACCGGGGATCGAGCGGCGGCTCGTCCGGGGCGAGGCGGGCCTGGGCCTCGCGGTAGCGGTCGTAGCTGTCGTCGTTGAACAGGCGGCGCAGGTTGGCGAGCGCCTTGCGCAGGGGGGTGCGGGGGCAGGTGTCGGTCATCGGAGATCTCTGTCGGAAGCCGTGCCGCGGTGTGGGACGTCCCACCCTAGCGCCGTCGCCGCATGCAGTCGGTTGGTTTCCGGCGAGCGGCGCCCTGGCGGTTCGAGCGGCGCATTCCGGGGCCTGAGCGGTTTTGCGGCATGCCGCCCGCCCGGCCCGTCACACCGGTCCCCGCGCCTCGCCGGCCAGCCAGTCGACGAATCCTGCCACCAGCTTTCCCGCATCGGCCTGCGGTGGAACGAGCGCCACATATCCCGTCCTCGGAACCCGGATCTCCGGCAGCGGCGTCATCAGCCTGCCGTTGGCGATGTCGATGTCGAGCATCGGCAAGGGGCCGATCCCGATGCCCAGCCCGTCCTCCACCGCCTGACGCGTCACGAAGAAGTGGTCGAAGATCTGGCGGGGGTGCCCGGCCAGATGCTGGAGCCCCGCCGCTTCGAGCCAGCCCGCCCAATCGCCCGGACGGGTCTCGCTCGCCAGCAGGGTGTGCCCCTCGATGTCGGCGGGTTTGTGGATCGGCCGCCGTGCGAACAGCGCGGGGCTCATGATCAGCGTGTCCACATCGTCCAGCACCGGAACGGCGCGGTGCTGGGGCCAGACATGCTCCCGCGCGGCACCGCGCCGGATCGCCACGTCGACGCCGCCGCGCAACTCCTCCAGCACGGTCGACACTGTCGTGACCGCCACCTCGACCTGCGGATGGCCGGCATGGTAGCGGCCGAGCCGCGGGATCAGCCAGCGCATGGCGAAGCTGGTCGGGGCGCTGACCCGCAGGATGCGCCGCGCGTCGGGCCGGCCGCAGGCTTCCGCCGCGACGGCCAGCCGGTCGAAGGACAGCCCGACCTCTGACGCGAAGATCCGCGCCATCGGCGTCGCGACCATGCGCCGCCCCTCCCTGGTGAACAGCCTCTGCCCGAGCCAGCTTTCCAGCGCGGCGATCTGCCGGCTCACCGCGCCATGGGTGAGGCCCAGTTCGGTCCCGGCCTCGGCATAGCTGCCGGTCCGGGCCGCGACCTCGAAAATGCGCAGGGCGTTCAGGGGAGGAAGGCGGCGCATGGGCGATCCTTTGGCCGAACCCGTGAGGAAAACGAACGCTATCCGTGATTCAAAGCATACTAGTCGATGAATCGTCACGGGTATACCCTGCCTGCCCATTCAGATCAGCCGGGCAATGGCCGTGGCGCCGCCGGGAAAGCCAGTGAAGATGACCGTAGGACAGTGGTGGACGGAGAAGAAGAAAAGCCTGACGGGTGCCTGTCTTGCCCATGCGGTGCATGACGGCTACACCGACGCCCTTTATGTCTTCCTGCCGGTGTGGCAGGCGCAGTTCGGCCTGTCCTACGCGATGCTTGCCGTCATCCGTGCCCTGTATTCCGGGACGATGGGAGGGCTGCAAATCCCGGCCGACCGGGCCCTTCGCGGTCTGTCGCCGCGGGCCGCACTGATCCTGTCGACACTCCTGGCGGCGGCGGGCCTGCTGATCATGGCGCTGCCGCTCGGCCTGCCCGGCCTGTGCGTCGGCCTCGTCCTGGCCGGCGTCGGATCGAGCATCCAGCACCCCTGCGGCTCGATGCTCGTCACCGTCAGCTACGGCGCTGCGTCGCGCCATCCGCTCGGCATCTACAATTTCTCGGGCGATCTCGGGAAGGCGGCGCTGCCGGCGCTGGTCGCCGTGCTGTTGCCGACCGTCGGCTGGCAGCCGGTGTTGGGGCTGATGGCGGCCATCGGTATCGCCCTGTCGGCCGCCCTGCTGCCGCTGTTGCCGGCGACCCCCATCGTCCGGACCGCCAAGACGAAGGCGGCGGGCCGCGGCCGCGGCGGCTTCGGCATCCTGACGGTGATCGGTGCGCTCGATACCGCCACCCGCATGGGCTATCTGCTCTTCCTGCCCTTCCTCATCCATGGCCAGGGCGGGGATTCGGCGACGGTCGGGCTGGCGCTGGCCCTTCTGTTCATCGGCGGCGCGCTGGGGAAGGCGAGCTGCGGCCTGCTCGGGGACCGGCTGGGGGTGATCGGCTGCGTCATGGCGACCGAAGCCGCCACCGCCCTGCTGATCGCGGCGACGCTGTTCACCTCGCTGACGCCGACGCTGATCCTGCTGCCGCTGCTCGGCATCGTGCTCAACGGCACCTCTTCGGTGCTCTACGGCACCGTGCCGGAGCTGTCCAACGGCGACACCGGCCGGGCCTTCGCGGTCTTCTACACCAGCGTCATCGGCTCCGGCGGGCTGGCTCCGATCCTCTACGGCGCCATTGCCGACCACAGCAGCCAGACGACCGGCGTGTTGGCTTCGGCGGCGACCGCCGCCCTGATCGTCCCGCTCGTCCTGATGCTGAGGCCCCACCTGAACGCCTCCGCCGCGGAACCGCATGGCGAGTCCGGCCTGCCGCGCTCCGCCTGACCGCTCCACCGCCATAAGGAGAACCTCCAATGACCACAATTTCCCAAGCGCCGCTGATCCTGATAACGGGCGGCGGGCGTGGCATGGGTGCCGCGACGGCGAGGCTCGCCGCCGCCCAGGGCTACGATGTCGCGATCAGCTTCGTTTCCGACGAGGCCGCCGCCCACGCCGTGGCGGCGGATGTCGAAGCCCTGGGGCGCCGGGCCCTGGCGGTGCGCGCCGACAGCGCCGACCCGGCGCAGGTCGCGGCACTGTTCGAGGCAATCGACCGCGAGTTCGGCCGCATCGACGTGCTGGTCAACAACGCTGCGATGCTGGCGCGGCAATGCCGGACCGAGGATCTCGGCTTCGAGCGGATGCAGCGCATCTTCGCCGTCAACGCCATCGGCCCGATCCTCTGCGCGCAGCAGGCGGCCAGACGCATGTCGCATCGCCACGGCGGGCGGGGCGGCGCGATCGTCAACATCTCGTCGGCCTCGGCCCGGCTCGGCAGCCCGAACGAGTATGTCGACTATGCCGCCTCCAAGGGCGCCCTGGAGACCTTCACCATCGGCTTCTCCAAGGAGGTCGCGCGCGACGGCATCCGCGTCAACTGCATCCGTCCCGGCCACATCTACACCGACATGCATGCCAGCGGCGGCGAACCGGGCCGGGTGGACCGCGTCAAGGACTCGATCCCGATGGGGCGGGGCGGCCAGCCCGAGGAGGTGGCGCGGGCGATCCTGTGGCTGGCGGGTCCCGAGGCCTCCTTCATCACCGGCACCTTTCTGGACGTCACCGGCGGCAAGTGAGCGGCAGCAGCCGGTGGGGCATTCTGGCGCCGCCGCTCACCCCCTGCCGGCTGCCGCTCGTCACGTCCCGGCTGCCGCTCGCGGCATTCCACCCCACGGGACTTCGCGGCGGGATTAAACCGACGGCATATCCTTTTCAGGAGAGCCGTCATGGATCACGCCCTAACATTTGTGATCGCGACACTCTGCATTCTTGCGCTCTGCTACCGCTTCTACGGCGTGTTCTTCGTGCGCAAGGTTCTCCGTGCCGACGATTCGGAAGTCACCCCGTCCCACATCCTGGCGGACGGAAAGAACTATGTGCCCACCAAGAAATGGGTGAATGCCGGCCAGCATTTCGCCGCCATCGCCGCCGCCGGCCCGCTGGTCGGCCCGGTGCTGGCCGCCCAGTTCGGCTATCTGCCGAGCTTCCTGTGGCTGCTGATCGGCTGCGTCATCGGCGGTGCGGTGCATGACACCGTCGTGCTCTTCGCCTCGATGAAGCACAAGGGACAGTCGCTGTCCGAAGTCGCCAAGGCCGAACTCGGCCCGGTGGCCGGCTGGTGCACCGGTCTGGCGATGCTGTTCATCATCACCATCACCATGGCCGGCCTGTCGATGGTCGTCGTCCATGCGCTGGAACGCAACGCCTGGGGCGCCTTCGCGGTGTTCATGACGATCCCCATCGCCATAGCACTCGGCCTCTACGAGAAGGTCACCGGCTCGTCCAAGGGCGCCACCCAGGTCGGCATCGCCGCCATCGCCGCCTCGGTCTTCGCCGGCCCCTACATCCAGGGCACGCTGCTGGGCGAATGGCTGACGCTGCATGCCGAAACGGTCGCCGTCATCCTGCCGATCTACGCCTTCTTCGCCACCGCCCTGCCGGTCTGGCTGCTGCTGACCCCGCGCGGCTACCTGTCCAGCTTCATGAAGGTCGGCGTGTTCGGGGCGCTGGTGGTCGGCGTCGTCTTCATCAACCCGGAAATCCGCTTCCCCGCCCTGACCGACTTCATCCATGGCGGCGGCCCGGTGCTGAACGGCCCGGTCTGGCCCTTCATCTCGATCACCATCGCCTGCGGCGCCATCTCCGGCTTCCATGCCTTCATCGGGTCGGGCACCACGCCCAAGCTGATCGACAAGTGGAGCGACATCCGTCCGGTGGCCTTCGGCGGCATGCTGGCGGAATGCCTGGTCGGCATCATGGCGCTGATCGCCGCCACCGCCCTGCACCCGGCCGATTACTTCGCCATCAACTCCGCTCCGGCCGCCTTCAAGGCGCTCGGCATGAGCGTGGTGGACCTGCCGCGGCTGAGCCAGGACATCGGCCTCGACCTCTACGGCCGCACCGGCGGTGCGGTGACGCTCGCGGTCGGCATGACGGAAATTTTCACCCGTGTTCCGTGGTTCAACAGCCTCGCCTCCTACTTCTTCCAGTTCGTCGTGATGTTCGAGGCGGTGTTCATCCTGACCGCCGTGGACAGCGGCACCCGCGTCGCCCGTTACCTGATCCAGGACCTGCTGGGCGACGTCTATGCCCCGATGAAGCGGCTGGACTGGGTCCCCGGTTCGATCATCGCCAGCGTCATCGCCTGCGTGGCCTGGGGGTATCTGCTGACGTCGGGCGACATCAACTCGGTCTGGGCCCTGTTCGGCGTGTCGAACCAGCTGATGGCCTCGGTCGGCCTGATCATCGGCGCCACCATCATCCTGCGGCTGGCCCAGAAACGGATCTACATGCTGACCTGCCTGATCCCGCTGGCCTACCTGTTCGTCACGGTGAACGTCGCCGGCTACTGGATGATCGCCAACGTCTATCTGAACAAGGCGGCCAAGGGCTACAACCCCTTCAACGCCGGCATCTCGATCATCATGCTGGTGCTGGGCTTCATCATCCTGATCGCCGCTTTCCGCAAGTGGAAGGAACTGCTCCAGGCCCGCGCCATCGAGGTTCCGATGGTCGCCACCCCGGCCGAATGACGGTTCAGGCATCGTAGAAAAGCGAACGGGCCCTGTGGAACACTCCACAGGGCCCGTTCGCTTTTGTCCGTTCAGCGCTTCCGCGGCGATCAGGCCGCCGCGACGAGCGTCTCTTCCGCCGGCAGTTCGGCGGGGATCCAGGCGATCAGCTCCCGCCCGGTGTTGGCGAGGCGCTTCGGCTCGATGCGGCCGATGACGCGGGTGCCTTCCCTGGCGATGCGCAGGATGTCGCCATCCTCCGGAACCAGCGCGCGCTCGACGCCGCAGGTCCGGGCGAGGCGGGCGTGGGCCTCCATATGCTCGATGGTGCCATGGACCGGCACGGCGAAGCGGGGACGGACCAAACCATACATGCGGGCGAGGTCGTCGCGCTTCGGGTGGCCGGAGACATGGACCGGCGCATCGGCCGGGGTTACGATCTCCACACCCATGCCGCGCAGATGCTCGTGGATTTCGGCCAGCGCCTCCTCGTTGCCGGGGATGGCGCGGGCGGAGAAGATGACGGTGTCGCCCTCTTCCAGCCAGAGGTCGCGGTGCTCGTTGCGGGCCAGACGGCTGAGTGCGGCCCGCTCCTCGCCCTGGCTGCCGGTGCACAGGAACACGAGATTTTCGCGCGGGGTCCAGGACGCCTCGCGGACATCCATGAAGTCCGGCACATGGTCGAGGTAGCCGCAGGCCTGCGCCGCCTTTTCCATGCGCAGCATGGAGCGGCCGACCAGCACCACCTTGCGCCCGACCGCCGCCGCCGCTTCCGCCACCGCGGTCATGCGGGCGACGTTGGAGGCGAAGCCGGTCACCGCGATGGCGCCCGGGCGGTTGGCGAAGGCGCCGATCAGGCCGGCGCGGGCGTCGGCCTCCGATCCGGTGGAGCCGGGCACGTCGGCGTTGGTGCTGTCGCACATCATGGCGAGCAGCCCCTCGTCGCCCAGCCGCTTGAGGGCTGCGAAATCGGTGCTGCGGCCGACCAGCGGGTTGGGATCGAACTTCCAGTCGCCCGTGTGCAGGACCGTGCCGGCCGCCGTGCGGATCGCCAGCGACATCGGCTCGGGGATCGAGTGGGTGACGGCGATGGTCTCGATCCGGAAGGGACCGATGCTCAGCGTGTCGCCGATCTCGAAGGTCTGCACCTTGGCGGCGCGGTGGGCGCCCTTTTCCTTCAGCCGGTCCCGGATGATGTGGGAGGCGAAGGGGCTGGCATAGATCGGACAGCGCAGGCGCGGCCACAGATGGTGGATCGCGCCGATGTGGTCCTCGTGCGCGTGGGTCACCACCAGCCCGACGACGTCCTGCATCCGCTCCTCGATGAAGCTCGGATCGGCCATCAGGCTGTCGATGCCCGGCATCTCGTCACCGACGAAGGCGACGCCGGCATCGACGATCAGCCATTTGCCGGCGTGACCGTAGAGCGCCATGTTCATGCCGATGCGGGAACAGCCGCCCAGCGGAAGGAACAGGATCTCGTCCTTGCCCGGAACCGGGCCGGTGGGGCCGCCGCCATGGACCGTATTGGCCGTCGGGCGGGAGCCCTCGAAGTCATCTCGCGGACGCGGGTTGCGGTTGCGTGCGCGGTTGTTCGGCGCCATCCGGCGCCGCTTTGAATCAAACGTCATGCCTCTGTCGTACGTCTCACTTAGGCCGGCATTCGACGCTGCCGGACGGGCGTGCATCGCTCGTCGATGCGGATCTCGGGGGTGGGAAGGAACCCTGCCGGAGGCGCCGTGCGGCGGCCGTCGGACGGCTGGGATCGAATGTTTCGTATGGGCTTATGTGGGCAAAGGGATGCGGACGTCAAGGGCGGTCGCAAAAGGTCACACGAAATGGTGGGGCATTGCTGGAATGCGTGGGGAGGACCACCGGTCGGGCCGATGGCGCCGCCCTCCGGAAACTCCGCCGCCCGTCAGAGCTGGGATGCGATGGCCGCCTTGTCGATGACCGACCACACGCTGTCGATGCGGCCGTCACGAAACCGGTAGAAGACGTTCTCGCTGAATCGAATCCTCCGGCCGTTGACGGGAAGATCGAACAGAAGGCCTTTCGGGGTGCAGTCGAACAGCAGGCGGCTCGCGACATGGGGAGGCTGCGAGACCAGAAGGTCGATGTTGAATTTCAGATCGGGAATTGCGCGGCAATCCTCCTCCAGCATCTCGCGATAACCGGACAGCCCGAACTTCCGTCCATTGTGCTGGACCTCTTCGTGGACGAAAGTCCCCAGGCTTTGCCAATCCCGGTCGTTCAGGCAGGCGATGTAGCGGTGGTAAAGGGCGGAAAGATCGGCCTCGGTCATCTGGCGGCTCCCGGTATCACGCGAACATTGTCATAGGACAGGGCAGAGGGGAGAACGGTTCGGGACGCTGCCCTGTATCGCCCGCGGCGACTACCGCAGCGCCACAATCCCTCCCGAAGCCTCCAGGGCGGATTTGAACAGCGCACGGCCGGCACCGGAAAGCCATTGCTCCAGACTCAGCAATTTCCCGAACTCCTCGCGAAGGGCCGGGATGTCGACGGCGCCCGCGCATCGGCCGTCGTCGACGAGTTCGGCGAGCCGGCCGAGGAGCGGGTTCTGCGCAAGGAGGCTGTCGGGAAAGCGGTTGTAGGTGATCGTTCTGCCCGCAGCCCGGCTGAAAGCGTCCTGCAATCCCCTGCCGGTCACCGCGTCCCCGGCGATCTCGATGGTGCGGCCGGCGAAGCGGTCCGGCTCCGAGAAGATCGTCGCGACGATCTTGCCGATGTCGTCGACCGCGATGAACTGCATCGCCTGATCGGGGCGCATCAGGAACGAGTAGGTTCCATGGTCGAGCCCCATGCCCGGCAGCATCAGTATTTCCATGAACGTCACCGGGCGCACGATGGTGCTGCGGATGCCGAGGCTCCGGACATGCTCCTCGATTTCCGTTTTCATGTCGAAGTGGCCGAGGCCGGTAATCCCCTTCCCGGCGGCGGCGACGGATGTGTAGACGAGGTGCCGGACGCCATGGGCCGCGGAAAGGTCGGCGATGGCCTTGCCGTAGCGACGCTCCTGCTCGTCGGAAATGCCATGGACGGGTCCCTGCCCGGAACTGGGCTGCACGCTAAAGACCCCATGGACGCCGGACATCGCCGCGGCGATGGAGGCATGGTCGGAGAAGTCGCCGGGGTAAAGGTCGATGCCGGCAGCCTCAAGGGCCTTGGCCTTCACGCCGGCGGGGTCGCGGACCAGCGCTCTCACCAGCCAGCCTTCGGCAAGAAGTGCCCTGGCAACCGCGCCGCCCTGCTGTCCGGTGGCACCGAACACCAGCACCGTCTTTTCGTTGGCTATCATGAGTTCCTCTTCGTAACCATTGTGGGTTACGAAATGACACCGCTATGAAAACCGCACAAGACGGCACAATTTTGTAAGTCGGTAACAGGGAGGTGACTGTTGGAAAAGACGATCCATGGCCGGCCCTACAAGGAAACCAAGCGAGGACCGGTCCTCACGCCTTGCGCGCCGAACAGCGTCCTGGCAAGGCTGGGCGACAAATGGACGATCCTGGTGATGAGCATCCTCGCGCTCGACCCCGCCAGACCGCTGCGGTTTTCAGAAATCAGGACCGGGATCCCGGACATCTCGCAGCGCATGCTGACCCTCACCCTCCGGAACCTGGAACGGGATGGCCTTGTGCTGCGCCACTATTTCGCGGAGGTGCCGCCGCGGGTCGAATATGAGCTGACGGCTATGGGCAAGACGATGCTGCCGGCCCTGGAAGGATTCACCGGCTGGATCAGGGAGAACTGGCAGGAGATCGAGCGCTCCCGACTGGCTTTCGATGCGGTGGAGGCCGAGCGGTCCGTGTCCGGAACGTGATGGAAGTGCACCGGCGCCCGCCCGCCATGCGGGGGGCGCCGTGCGGCTCGACAGGCTTGGGGTTAGTGGTTGTCGCGCGGGATTCCCATCGTCTGGGCGACGCGCTGATACTTGACCGCCGGCTTCAGGACCATGCCCTCGTCCAGTTGGTCGACGATGCCGCGCTGGATTTCCTGCCACGGGGTCTGCGACGCCGGGGCGGGGTAGCCGCCGGCGGCCTCCAGCGTGGCCTTGCGGTCGGCAAGCTCCGCTTCGGAGATCAGGATGTCGGCGCTGCCGCGGCGCAGGTCGATGCGCACGCGGTCGCCGCTGCGCAGAAGGCCGAGGTTGCCGCCGGCCGCCGCCTCCGGCGAGGCGTTGAGGATCGAGGGCGAGCCTGAGGTGCCGGACTGGCGGCCGTCGCCGATGCAGGGCAGGGAATGGATGCCCTGCTTGATCAGCTCGGCGGGGGGACGCATGTTCACCACCTCCGCCGCACCGGGATAGCCGATGGGGCCGGCGCCGCGGATGACCAGGATGGTGTAGGCGTCGATGCCCAGCGACGGGTCGTCGATGCGGTGATGGTAGTCCTCCGGACCGTCGAAGACGACGACCTTGCCCTCGAAGGCTTCCGGATCCTTGGGATTGGACAGGTAGCGCTCGCGGAACTCGTCGGAAATCACGCTGGTCTTCATAATGGCGGCGTTGAACAGGGTGCCGCGCAGGACGACGAAACCGGCGTTGATCTTCAGCGGGTCGTCGATCGGGTGGATGACGCGGGTGTCGAGGATCTCGGTGTTGCGGCAGTTCTCGCCGATGGTGCGGCCATTGACGTTTGGGGCATCCTCGCGGATCAGCCCCTGGGTCATCAGCTGCCCGACCACGGCCGGCACGCCGCCGGCGCGGTGGAAGTCCTCGCCCAGATACTCGCCGGCCGGCTGCAGGTTGACCAGCAGCGGCACGCCCAGCCCGTGGGTCTGCCAGTCGTCGACCGTCAGCGGCACGCCGATGTGCTTGGCGATGGCGTTGATGTGGATCGGCGCGTTGGTCGAGCCGCCGATGGCGGAGTTGACGACGATGGCATTCAGGAAGGCGTCGCGGGTCAGGATGTCCGACGGCTTGATGTCCTGGCGCACCATCTCGACGATGCGCTTGCCGGTCTCATAGGCGGCCTGCTGGCGCTCGCGGTAGGGGGCGGGGATGGCGGCGGAGCCCGGAAGCTGCATGCCCAGCACCTCCGCCAGCGAATTCATGGTCGATGCGGTGCCCATCGTGTTGCAGTAGCCAGTCGAGGGGGCGGACGAGGCGACCAGCTCGATGAAGCCCTGATAGTCGATCTCGCCGGCCGCCATCATCTGGCGGGCCTTCCACACGATGGTGCCGGAGCCGGTGCGCTCGCCGCGGAACCAGCCGTTCAGCATCGGGCCGACCGACAGCGCGATGGCCGGGATGTTGACGGTCGCCGCCGCCATCAGGCAGGCCGGCGTGGTCTTGTCGCAGCCGATGGTCAGCACCACGCCGTCGAGAGGATAGCCGTGCAGAACCTCGACGAGGCCAAGATAGGCCAGATTGCGGTCGATGGAGGCGGTCGGCCGCTTGCCGGTCTCCTGGATCGGGTGGACCGGGAACTCGATGGCGATGCCGCCGGCGGTGCGGATGCCCTCGCGCAGCCGTTCGGCCAGCACCAGATGGTGGCGGTTGCAGGGGCTGAGGTCCGACCCGGTCTGGGCGATGCCGATGATCGGGGCGCCGGATTGCAGCTCCTCGCGCGTCAGGCCGAAATTCAGGTAGCGCTCAAGATACAGCGCGGTCATGTCGGGGTTGGCGGGGTTGTCGAACCACGCGCGCGACCGCAGGCGACGCTCTGAACCGGGGGCCGAACCATCGGCTTTGGCGGGGAAGGGGGGCTTCGTCTCGGACATATCGACACCGGTTTCAGGTTGGGGCGCGGACCGGAGGCCCGGCGCCGGAGTTGTGGTTGCGTCTCTTTGGCCTTGTTAAGGCCGGGATCGGGTCAGGCCGCGCGCATGTCGGCCAGGAAACGGGACACGCAGCCGCGCAAATCGTCGGCCTCGCCGGACAGGCCGTCGGCGGCGGTCTTGACCTGACGCGAGGCGTCGCTGGTGGCCTGGAAGGCGTGGGTCACGCCGGCGATGCTGTCGCGGACATCCTGGGTGCCGCGCGCGGCGCGCTGGATGCTGCCGCTGATCTCGCTGGTCGCCGCCCGCTGCTCGCCGATGGCGGAGGCGATGGTGCCGGACACCTCGTTGACCTCGCCGATGACCTTGACGATCTCGGTGATGGCGCCGGCCGCCTCGCTGCTGACGCGCTGGACGGCGGCGATCTGCGCCTCGATCTCCTCGGTCGCCTTCGCGGTCTGGGCGGCGAGGCTCTTCACTTCGTTCGCCACCACGGCGAAGCCGCGGCCCGCCTCGCCGGCCCGCGCCGCCTCGATGGTGGCGTTCAGCGCCAGCAGGTTGGTTTGCGCTGCGATGGAGCCGATCAGCTGCACCACGTCGCCGATCTGGCGGGCGACGCCGGTCAGGCTGCGCACCGTCTCGTCGGTGACGCGGGCGATGCCGACCGCCTGCTCGGTCACCTCGGCGCTGTGGGCGACATGCTGGCTGATGGCGACGATGGAGACGGCCAGTTCCTCGGCGGCGGCGGCCACCGTCTCGACGCTGCCGGTGGTCTCGCCGGAGCTGCGGACGGCGTCGCCGGCAAGCCGGCTGGTCTCGTCGGTGGTCGACTGGATGGTCCGGGCGGTGGACTGCAACTGGGTGGCGGCGCTGGCGACGCGGCCCAGCGTGCCTTCCACCATCCGCTCGAACTCGCGGGTCAGGCGGTCGATGCGCTCGCCGCGGCGGACGCGGGCCTCATGCTCGGCGGCCTTGTCGGCGGCCATGCGGTCGGCCTCGATCAGCCCGGCCTGGAAGACCTGCACCGCCTTGGCCATGCCGCCGATCTCGTCGCGGCGGTCGAGGCCGGGGACGGTCACCGAGCGGTCGCCGCCGGCCAGCCGGGTCATGGCGTCGGTCATCGCGACCACCGGGCGCGACAGGCTGCGGGCGATCAGCAGCGCCGCGGCAAGGCCGAGGATCAGGCCGGCGGCCGAAACGATCGCCATCGTCCGGCGCTGTTCCCCAAGCTGCGCCATCGTGCCGGTGCGCAGCGTCTGTTCCGTGGCGATGCCCTGGTCGGTCAGCGCACGCGCCTGGGTGCCGATCGACGAGCCGAGCGATGCGAGGGTGTCCCCGACCAGCCCGTCACGGCTTTCCGTCGCCGACACCAGACGGTCGAATTCGGCGCCATAGGCCGCAAGCGTCTTGATCAGGGCGGCGGCGAGGGGAGGGGCGTCGGCGGTCTTCGTCATCGCCTCGCATTTCTGGACCGCATTCTTCAGTTCGTTGCGCGTCGCCGCGGCCAGGCCGGCCGACCCTTCCTTCTGGAAGCGCATGGCGACGAAGCGAGCGGACATCACATGCTCCATCGTCTGGCTGGCGAGGGTCACCAGTTCGGCGTTCCCGGACTTGCGGGCGTTGGATAGGATGGTGTCGAGCATGGTGCGCAGCCGCGCCCCCAGCTTGGCCTCCTCGGCCAGGGCGGCGTCCCGCTTCGCCTGCATCTCCTGCACTTCGGAGAAGGCGACCCGGTAGCGGCCGGTCTGCTCGGCCATCGCGTTGACCGTGTCGGCCATCGCCGGATCGCCCATCGTCCCGGCGCCCTCGCCGATGATGCGGGCGGCCTCGTCCAGCAGGGACCGCACGCCGTCCGCATCCTCCTCGCGCCCGCTCAGCAGGAAGCCGGTGGCTTTCAGGCGCGTTTCCAGCATCAGCGCCTGCAGGCGCCCGAGATCGTTGGATCGCTTGGCAAGATCGCCGTAGGTCCGCACCACCGTTTCCGTTTGCGAGAGGGCGTTGATGCCCACACCGGCGACGGCGGCGAGGAACAGCAGGAGGCCGGCGCTGCCGGCGGTGATCCGGTGGCCGATGCGGGTGCCGATTCGGGTTCTGCTGGCGGTGGGCATGCGGGACCTCCCTGTTGACGGACCCTGTCGCGGGGCCTTCTACCAGTCGAAGGAGTGGGTGCGGTGCCAGCGGCCGACCATGCAGGCGTCGGCGACCAGCGACAGCGGACGGCCGTCGACGTCGCTCGCCCCGTCCGTCATCAGCCGGTGGAAGTGGCGGTAGATGCGCTGGTATTCGGTGTCGGGCTCGGTTAGCACCGGCGCGCCGTCCGCGAACAGGCGGGTGCCGCCATGGGTCAGGTCGAGGCGCCCGTCAGCGGTGTGGATGACGATGGACCAGGTCTGCTCGCCCTGCTGGAGAAAGTCGAAGTCGGCGGTGACGCGGCCGATGCGGGAGCCGGGGGCGGCGCCCATCTCCAGCGTCGCGGCGATGGGGGTGTCGCGGTTGGCCGGGACATGCAGGTCGGCGGCGCGTACGAAGACCGGGGCCGGCAGGATGTCGGTCAGGATCGACAGGGCGTTGATGCCGGGATCGAAGACGCCGAAACCGCCCGCCGCGAAGATCCAGTCCTGGCCGGGATGCCAGCGCCGGACATCCTCCTTCCAGGTGATGGCGACGCTGCGGATATCCGTGTCCGCCAGCCGGCGCCTGGTTTCCTCGACCGCCGGGTTGAACTGCGAATGCCAGGCGGTGAACAGCGTGCGCCGTGCGGCCTCCGCCTCCGCCGCCAGATCGTGCAGCTCCGACAGCGTGGCGGCGGGCGGCTTCTCGATCAGCACATGCTTGCCGGCGCGCAGGGCCTCGACCGTCAGGCCGTGGCGGACGGCGGGCGGGGTGCAGAGCGCCACGGCGTCGAGGCCGGGCAGGGCTGCCAGCATGTCGGCCTGGGATCGGAAGCTCGGCACGCCCTCAGCGGTGGCACCGTCCGGGCTGACCACGGCGGCGAGCTGGAACAGGCCGGTGGCGGCGATGGCGGGGATATGCTGGTCGCGGGCGATCTTTCCCAGACCGACAAGTCCGAGGGTGGGGAGCGTCATGGCGATATGTCCGGTCGGGGAAGGGGAGGCGGCGGTCACGAGACCGCCGTCAGGCCTTGCCCTTGTTGTAGACGTCGAAGCAGACGGCGGCGAGCAGCACCAGACCCTTGATCACCTGCTGCCAGTCGATGCCGATGCCGACGATCGACATGCCGTTGTTCATCACGCCCATGATGAAGGCGCCGATCACCGCACCGGTCACCCGGCCGACGCCGCCCGAGGCCGACGCGCCGCCGATGAAGCAGGCGGCGATCACGTCCAGCTCGAAGGACACGCCGGCCTTCGGCGTGGCGGTGTTCAGGCGGGCGGCGAAGATCAGCCCGGCCAGCGCCGCCAGCACGCCCATGTTGACGAAGGTGTAGAAGGACAGGCGGCGGGTGTCGATGCCCGACAGCTTGGCGGCCTTCTCGTTGCCGCCCAGCGCGTAGATGCGCCGGCCGATGGTGGTGTCGCGGGTGACGAAGGCGTAGATGCCGATCAACAGCGCCATGATGATCAGGACGTTCGGCAGTCCCTTGTAGGTCGACAAGAGCCAGCCGACATAGGCGACCACCGCGAACAGCCCGGCGCTCTTCAGCAGGAACAGGACCAGCGGCTCCTGCTCGATGGCGAAGCGGTGGCGGCGCAGGCGGGCGGCGACGCTGAAGGCGATCAGGATCGCCGGGGTGGCGAGGCACAGCACCATCGTGGTGGTGTGGAAGCCCTCGGTGCCGAAGATGTCGGGGATGAAGCCGGAGCTGAGGCGCTGGAACTCCACCGGGAAGGGGCCGACCGACTGGCCGGCCAGCAGCGCGAGGCTGAGGCCGCGGAACACCAGCATGCCGGCCAGCGTCACGATGAAGGACGGGATGCGGAAATAGGCGACCCAATAGCCCTGGGCGGCGCCGATGGCCGCACCGGCCAGCAGGCTGACGATGGCGGTGGGGATGAAGTGCCAGTGGAACTGCACCATCAGGATGGCGGCCAGCGCGCCGATGAAGCCGACGATGGAGCCCACCGACAAATCGATGTGCCCGGCGACGATCACCAGCAGCATGCCCAGCGCCATGATGACGATGTAGCTGTTCTGCAGGACGAGGTTGGTCAGGTTCAGCGGCTGCAGCAGCGTGCCGTTGGTCATGTACTGGAAGAACGCCACGATCGCCAGCAGCGAGATCAGCATGCCGTAATCGCGCATGTGGCTCTTCAGGAACTTGGCCATCGAGGCCTGGCGCGGCGGTGCTGCCGGCAGGTTCAGTTCGGCGCTCATTGCAGGGACTCCCGGGCGGCAGCGGCGACGGCGGCGCGGGCTGCCGTGGCTTTCGAGGCGGACGACATGATGGCGTGCATGATCTTTTCCTGGCTGGCCTCGGCCGCCGGCATCTCGGCGACCAGGGCGCCTTCGTTCATCACGTAGATGCGGTCGGCGACACCCAGAAGCTCCGGCAGTTCGGACGAGATCAGGATGACGCCGCGGCCCTCGGCCACCAGCTGGTTGACGATGGTGTAGATTTCATATTTGGCGCCGACGTCGATGCCGCGGGTCGGCTCGTCCAGGATCAGCACCTTGGGGTCGGCGAACAGCCATTTGCTGAGCACGACCTTCTGCTGGTTGCCGCCGGACAGGTTGACCGTCTGCTGGAACACGTCCGCGCAGCGGATGCGCAGGCGGCGGCGGAAGTCGTTGGCGATCTCGATCTCGCGCTCGTGGTGGATGACGCCGCGCTTGGCCACACCGTCCAGGTTGGCCAGCGTCACGTTGTGGCGGATGTCGTTGTCGAGCACGAGGCCGTAATGCTTGCGGTCCTCGGTGGCATAGGCCAGCCCGTTGCCCATCGCTTTGCTGATCGTGGACACGTCGATCTCGCGCCCGTCGAGGAAGGCCTGCCCGCGGATGTTGCGGCCGTAGGAACGGCCGAACAGGCTCATGGCGAATTCGGTGCGGCCGGCGCCCATCAGGCCGGCGATGCCCACCACCTCGCCGCGGCGGACATGCAGGTCGATGTCCTTGACGACGCGGCGGCCGGCATGGATGGGGTGGTCGGCGCTCCAGTCCTTCACCTCGAACAGGATGGCGCCCGGATTGCTGGTGCGGCGCGGATAGCGGTCGGCGAGGTCGCGGCCGACCATGCCCTTGATGATGCGGTCCTGGCTGATCGGCGCGTCGTGGCAGTCCAGCGTCTCCACCGTGGTGCCGTCGCGCAGGATGGTGACGCGGTCGGCGACCTTGGCGATCTCGTTCAGCTTGTGCGAGATCAGGATGGAGGAGATGCCCTGCTCCTTGAAGCGCAGCAGCAGCTCCAACAGCGCATCGCTGTCGCTCTCGTTCAGGCTGGCGGTCGGCTCGTCGAGGATCAGCAGCTTGACCTGCTTGGACAGCGCCTTGGCGATCTCGACCAGCTGCTGCTTGCCGACGCCGATGTCGGTGATCAGCGTCTCCGGCGAATCGGTCAGCCCGACCATGCGCAGCAGTTCGCGCGCGCGGGCAGTGGCGGCGACCCAGTCGATCCGTCCCCGTTTCGCCTGTTCGTTGCCGAGAAACAGGTTCTCGGTGATCGACAGCAGCGGAACCAGCGCCAGTTCCTGGTGGATGATGATGATGCCCAGCTTCTCGCTGTCGGCGATGCCGCGAAAGGCGCAGGGCTGGCCGCGGAAGCGGATCTCGCCCTCATAGGTGCCGTGCGGATAGACGCCGCTCAGCACCTTCATCAGCGTCGATTTTCCGGCGCCGTTTTCGCCGATCAGCGCGTGGATCTCCCCCTCGCGGACCGAGAGGTTGACGTTGTCGAGCGCCTTGACGCCCGGAAACGTCTTGGTGATGCCGCGCATCTCAAGAATGCTGTCCATGGATTGACCTCTGACCGCCCGACCTTCCGCAAGGCGAGGCGCGGGAGGGGATGCCGGATGGCGCCCCGCTCCCGCGCCGTTCACTCACTTGATCTGCGATTCCTTGTAGTAGCCGCCGTCGACCAGGACCTGCTTCCAGTTCGAGGCGTCGACCAGCACCGGCTTCAGCAGATAGGACGGGACGATCTTCTTGCCGTTGTCGTAGGTCTTGGTGTCGTTGACCTGCGGGGTGCGGCCGGCCAGCAGGTCGTCGACCATGCCGACCGTGACCTTCGCCAGTTCGCGGGTGTCCTTGAAGACGGTGGAGCGCTGCTCGCCCGCCAGGATCGACTTGACCGACTGCACCTCGGCGTCCTGCCCGGTGACCACCGGCATCGGCTGCGCCGCCGAACCGTAGCCCACGCCCTTCAGCGACGAGATGATGCCGATGCTCAGCCCGTCATAGGGCGACAGCACGGCGTCCACCCGCTTGTTGCCGTAATAGGCGCTCAGCAGGTTGTCCATGCGGGCCTGGGCGACGGCACCGTCCCAGCGCAGGGTCGACACCTTGTCCATGCCGACCTGGCCGCTGCCGACCTTCAGCTTGCCGCTGTCGATGTAGGGCTGCAGCACCGACATGGCGCCGTTGTAGAAGAAGTAGGCGTTGTTGTCGTCGGGCGAGCCGCCGAACAGCTCGATGTTGAACGGGCCCTTGCCCTCCTTCAGCCCAAGCGCCTTCTCAATGTAGGAGGCCTGGAGGACACCGACCTGGAAGTTGTCGAAGGTGGCGTAGTAATCGACGTTGGCCGAGCCGCGGATCAGGCGGTCGTAGGCGATGACCTTCACGCCGCGCTCGGCGGCCTTCTGCAGCACGTCGGTCAGCGTCGTCCCGTCGATGGCGGCGATCACCAGAACCTTGTCGTTCTTGGTGACCATGTTCTCGATCTGGGCGAGCTGGTTGGGGATGTCGTCCTCTGCATATTGCAGGTCGGTCTTGTATCCCTTTTCCTGGAAATACTTGACCATGTTGTTGCCGTCGTCGATCCAGCGCGCCGAAGACTTGGTCGGCATGGCGATGCCGACGGTCGGCTTGTCCTGGGCCATGGCCGGAACGGCGGCGGCGCCGGCGACGACGATCAGGCCGACGGCGAGGCCGGCCAGTTTGGAGCTGAAGGAAGTGCGCTTGGTAGACGACATGGACCGGAATCCTCCCCGTTACTACGGCACGCGATACGCCGCCCCCGCGTTCTGTGGCGCGGATGGCGTTGGACGCGATGGTTGGTGTCCCTAGCAATCCTCCCTTTTCCCATAACTGTCAAATACGATTATTCAGCAAATCGATATGCATTTCGGTATCGGTCGTCACCGTGCTGCGGCAGTGGCGGCGGGGCTGGCGGCGACGAGGCGCATCTTGAGTTCCGAGGCTGCGCGGACGGCCGACAGCACGGTGCGCGCACCCGGCGACAGCGGCCGGTCCTTCAGCCAGAAGATGCCGTAGGGCTCGACGCTGAACCGCTTGTGGAAGGGCATGATCGCGCAGCAGCCGCTGGGCGAAAACACCTGGGCCAGCGCGCGGGCGAAGACCGTGATCGACTCGGTTTCCGCCACCATCGCCATGGAAATGACCGGAGAGGCGCTTTCGATCACCTTGTGCGGCAGCCGGGCGCCCTCGGCGCGGAACAGGGCTTCCACCCGGTCGCGCAGCAGGGTGCCGACGGGCTGGAGGATCCAGGTGGCGTCGGACAGGTCCGCCGCGGTCAGCGGCCGGCCGAGCCGGAGCAGCGGGTTGCTGTCATGGCAGATGAAGCACAGCTCCTCGCTGCTGATCTCCTGATACTCGAAGGCGGTCGGGTCGTAATGGCCGGGCAGGCGGCCGATGGCGAAATCCATCACCCCCTGGTGGACCCGGTCGGCCAGCACGTCGCTGGTCTCCACCGCCACGGCGACCTTCAGGTTGGGATGGTCGCGGGTCAGGCTGCTGATGACCGGCACCACCAGCTCCACCGCCGGGGCCATGACGGTGCCGATGGAGACCCGGCCGCTGTGGCCGGCGAGCAGGGCGTTCAGCTCCTCGCCCGTCTCCTGCAACTCGCTGAGGATCATCCGGGCGTGGCGGATCATCAGGCTGCCGTACCAGTTCGGCTCGATCCCGCGGCCATGGCGGTCGAACAGCTCGATGCCCAGCGTCTCCTCCAGGTCGCCCAGCAGCTTGGAGGCGGCGGGCTGCGACATGTTCAGGCTGGCGGCGGCACGGTGCAGGTTGCGGTGTTCGTCGAGCGCCGCGAACAGCTGGAGATGGCGCAGCTTCAGACGCGCCTTCTGGAACCAGTTCGGCGGAAAGCGTTGGGGGGTCACGGGGGTGCGGCCTCCGATGGGGCGGCGGCGACTTGATAGCAGACGTCGGGATACGACATTTGGTATCGCAAGCGCCGATCTTCGTATTGGACGATTATCAAGAGGCCTCTTATCGTTTGCGCCGTCAACAAATTTAAAAAGTCACCGGTGACGGCGTTTTGCCGGGGGCGAACTCCGGGACGGAAAGAGCGAAGCGAGGGGGGAGTTAAGCGGGATGGCGCAGGAAGCGCGTTGCGTCTGGCAGGCTCGGGCTGTGCTTGGGGAAGGTCCGCTCTGGTCCCCGCGGCAGGATGCCGTCTATTTCGTCGATATCCGCGGATCCCGCATCCTGCGCCACGGCCTGTCCGACAGCGTGCAGGTGGAGTGGAACCTGGAGGACGCGGCCTGCTGGCTGGTGGAGAGCGCCGACGGCGACGGCCTGATCGCGGGCTTGCGCTCGCGCCGGGTGGTCCGGCTGGGGCTGGAGCCGGGGCAGGCGGCGGTCATCGGCGATGAGATCGCCCGGATCGAGCCGGACAAGCCGGGCAACCGCCTGAACGACGGCAAGGCCGACCGCGACGGCCGGCTCTGGATCGGCAGCATGGACGATGCGGAGGAGTCGCCGGCCGGCAGCTTCTACCGCATCGACAGCGATGGCGCGGTCACGCCGGTCGACGAGGGCTACACCGTCGCCAACGGGCCGGCGCTGTCGCCGGACGGGCGGACGATCTACCACACCGACAGCGCGGCGCGGACGATCTACGCCTTCGACATCGGCGCCGACGGCGGCCTGTCGGCCAAGCGCGTCCACATCCGCTTCACCGAGGCCGACGGCTATCCCGACGGCATGACCTGCGACGCCGAGGGCGGGCTGTGGGTCTGCCATTGGGACGGCGGCCGGGTCAGCCGGTTCCGCCCCGACGGCACGCTCGACCGCGCCATCGCCCTGCCGGTCTCCCGCGTCACCTCCTGCGTCTTCGCCGGTCCGGATCTGGACCGGCTGTTCGTCACCACCGCGGCGCATGGCCGGCCGGACGAGCCGCTGGCAGGTGCGCTGTTCGAGTGCGACCCCGCTGTCCGCGGCCTGCCGTCCGGACGGTTCGGGTCCCCGTCGCCCTGATTCCCGACCGCCGAGTGCTGTCTGCCGATTCGATTTCGAGGAAGGATTTTCCCGCCATGCCGTCCAGCGCCCGCCCCTATCGCGGCGTCTTCCCCGTCGTCCCCACCATCTTCACCGAAGCGGGGGAACTGGACCTCGACGGCCAGAAGCGCTGCGTCGATTTCATGATCGACGCCGGCTCGACCGGCCTGTGCATCCTCGCCAACTTCTCCGAACAGTTCGTGCTGACCGACGACGAGCGCACGCTGCTGATGGAGACCATCCTCGCCCATGTCGCCGGCCGGGTTCCGGTGATCGTCACCACCACCCATTTCAGCACCCGCGCCTGCGCCGACCGCAGCCGCCGCGCCCAGGATCTGGGGGCCGCGATGGTGATGGTGATGCCGCCCTACCACGGCGCCACCATCCGCGTGCCGGAGGCCGGCATCGTCGAGTTCTTCCAGCGCGTTTCGGACGCCATCGACATCCCGATCATGATCCAGGACGCGCCGGTCAGCGGCACCCCGCTGTCCGCCCCGCTGCTGGCGCGGATGGCGCGGGAGATTGCCAACGTCTCCTACTTCAAGATCGAGGTGCCGCAGGCGGCGGCCAAGCTGCGCACCCTGATCGAGCTGGGCGGCGACGCCATCGAGGGGCCGTGGGACGGCGAGGAGGCGATCACCCTGCTGGCCGACCTCGACGCCGGGGCGACGGGGGCGATGACCGGCGGTGGCTATCCCGACGGCATCCGGCAGATCGTCGATCCCTATCTGGCGGGCGACCGCGAGGCGGCGGTGGCGGCCTATGGGCGCTGGCTGCCGCTGATCAACCATGAAAACCGCCAGTGCGGCATCGCCACCGCCAAGATCCTGATGAAGGAGGGCGGCATCATCGCGTCCGACGCCATGCGTCACCCGACGGCCAACCCGCACCCGATGAGCCGCGACGGCCTGCTGGACGCTGCGAAGCGTCTCGATCCGCTCGTTCTGCGCTGGGCGCGCTGAGCGGCGTTCGGGCAAGCAGTTTCGGGCAAGGAGATCCGATATGACCATCACCGGCGAGATGCTGATTGGCGCAAGCGCCCACCGCGGCGGCCAGGGCGGGTTCCGCGCTTTCGACCCTGCCACCGGCGAGGCGCTGGAGCCCGCCTTCGGCGGCGGCGGTGCGGCCGAGGTGGAGCGCGCCTGCGCGCTGGCCTGGGCCGCCTTCGACGCCTTCCGCGAGACCGGCCTGGAGCAGCGCGCCGCCTTCCTGGAGACGGTCGCCCAGAACATCCTCGACATCGGCGACGACCTCATCGTCCGCGCCATGGCCGAGAGCGGCCTGCCGCGCGCCCGGCTGGAGGGCGAGCGTGGCCGCACCGTCGGCCAGCTCCGCCTGTTCGCCCAGGTGGTGCGCGAAGGAAGCTGGGTCGAGGCCCGCATCGACCCGGCCCTGCCGGCGCGCACCCC
>Ga0206116_1000611_pt1 | contig 31813 bp, 27 predicted proteins | sample 3A1Ametagenome_FD_178000 | JGI IMG/M metagenome (GOLD analysis project Ga0206116, IMG submission 178000) | Enriched microbial communities from leaf-cutter ant dump, University of Wisconsin, Madison, United States - 3A1A | ecosystem: Environmental > Terrestrial > Nest > Insects nest > Nest dump...
CCATCGTCGACAAGGAGCCGACCGGCCTGCACGGCGAATTCCTGCCGGCGCTGGACGAGATGCGGGCCAGCGGCAACACCCGCGTCGTGCTGGGCCTGCGGGACGTGCTGGACGCGCCCGAGGCCCTGCAGCCGGAGTGGGAGCGCAAGGAGGCGGTCGCCGCCATCGAACGCTATTACGACCAGCTCTGGATCTACGGCCTGCCGGAGGTCTACCGCCCGCTCGACGGCCTCGACCTGCCGGCGGAGATCGCGGCGCGCCTGCGCTACACCGGCTATCTGAAGCGCGAGCCGAGCGAGGGCGGCGGCGCCGTCCAGGCGGCGGACAGCCCGATGACGGGCCCCTACGTGCTGGTGACGCCGGGCGGCGGCGGCGACGGCGCGGCCCTGGTCGACTGGACCATCGCCGCCTACGAGAGCGACCCGGACCTCTCCCCGCGCGCCCTGATCGTCTACGGCCCCTTCCTGGAGGATGCCCGCCGCCAGGAATTCGCCACCCGCATCCGCCAGCTGAAGGGCAGGGTGGAGACCATCAACTTCCATTCCCGCATGGAGGATCTCTATGCCGGCGCGGTCGGCGTGGTGGCGATGGGCGGCTACAACACCTTCTGCGAGATCCTGTCCTTCGACAAGCCGTCGGTGCTGGCCCCGCGCACCCGCCCCCGGCTGGAACAGCGCATCCGCGCCGAGGCGGCCGAAGCCCTGGGCCTGCTGCGCACGCTGGACAGCGACCGCGACGGCGCCGTCCCGCGGGCGATGGCCGACGCCATCCGCGCGCTGCCCGGCCAGCCGCCGCCGTCGGCCAGCCCGCTGCCCGGCCTGCTCGGCGGGCTGGAACGCATCGTCGATTTGACGCGCGAGGTGCTGGCGGCGGACTCGGTGGTCTGCCGCACCACCCCCGTCACCCCGATCCGCCGGGCGGCGGAACGGCTGTCCCGCGCCATGGCAGGCAAGCGCGCATGACCGACGCCGGAACGGGCGGCGGCATGCCGTCCGATGCGATGGGGACTGGCAAGCCGCTGAAGATCGCCGTGGTGGTGAAGGGCTATCCCCGCCTGTCGGAGACCTTCATCGCGCAGGAGCTTCTGGCCCTCCAGCAGCGCGGCATCGATCTGGCGATCTGGTCGCTGCGCCACCCCACCGACAGCCGCCGCCACGCCCTGCACGACCGCATCACCGCGCCGGTCCATTACCTGCCGGAATATCTGCGCGACGAGCCGGCCCGCGTGCTGCGGGCGCTCGGCCGCCTGATCCGGCACCACCCCGCTGGCCTGCTGCGCACCGCGGCCGGATGGCTGCGCGACCTCGCGCGCGACCGCACCGCCAACCGCGGCCGGCGCTTCGGACAGGCGCTGGTCCTGGCGGCGGAACTGCCGGCCGACGTACCCTTCCTCTACACCCATTTCCTGCACACCCCGGCGTCGGTCGGGCGCTATGCCGCCACGATCCGCGGCATCGGCTGGGGCTTTTCCGCCCATGCCAAGGACATCTGGACGACGCCGGAGTGGGAGAAGCGCGAGAAGCTGGCCGACGCCCGCTTCGGCGCCACCTGCACCGCCGTGGGTGCGGCCCATCTGCGCGGTCTGGCCGCCGACCCCGGCCGCATCGACCTCGTCTATCACGGCCTCGACCTCTCGCGCTTCCCCGCCCCGCCGGACCGCAGCGACGCCCCGGCCCGAGACGGCTCCGCTCCTAAGCGCACGGTGGAGATCCTGTCGGTCGGCCGGCTGGTGGAGAAGAAGGGCTACGACCGGCTGCTCGACGCGCTGGCGACGCTGCCGGACGGGCTGCATTGGCGGCTGGTCCATATCGGCTCCGGCGACCTCAAGCAGGCCCTGCGTGCCCAGGCCGAACGGCTGGGACTGTCGGACCGCATCGAGTGGCGCGGCGCCCAGGACCAGGCAACGGTGATCCAGGCGCTGCGCCATGCCGACCTGTTCGTGCTGACCAGCGTGGTGGCCGGCGACGGCGACCGCGACGGCCTGCCCAATGTGCTGATGGAGGCGGCGAGCCAGCGCCTCGCCATCCTGTCCACCGCCGTGTCCGCCATCCCGGAATTCATCGCCGACGGCACCCACGGCCTGCTGACCGACGGCACCCCGCCCGCCATCGCCGCCGCGCTGGAGCGGCTCGCCACCGACCCGGCGCTGCGGCTGCGGCTGGCCGACGCCGCCTATGGCCGGCTCCGTGCCGAGTTCGGCATGACCGCCGGCATCGACCGCCTCGTCCGCCGGCTGGAGGAGGCCGCGGCGTGACCGCCCCTCAAAGCACCCTCTCGCGCATCGCCTTCTACGCCCCGCTGAAGCCGGTCGACCATCCCATCCCCTCCGGCGACCGCCAGATGGCGCGGCTGATCCTGCGGGCGCTGGAGGCAACCGGCCCGGTCGAGGTGGCGAGCGGGCTGCGCGTCTATGACGGTGCCGGCGACCCCGCCGCGCAATCCCGCCTGACCGCCGCAGCAGCAGCCGAGTGCGACCGGCTGCTGTCGCTCTACGCCGCCGAGCCGGAGCGGCGTCCAGCGCTGTGGCTCAGCTACCATGTCTATTACAAGGCCCCCGACCTGATCGGCCCGGTGATCGCCCGCCGCCTCGGCATCCCCTATGTCGTGGTGGAGGCGACCCGCGCCCGCAAGCGCCTGACCGGCCCCTGGTCCGCCTTCGCCGCCGCCGCCGAGGCCGCCATCGAGGCCGCCGCCCTCGTCCTCTGCGTCAGCACCCGCGACCGTCAGGCGGTGGAGGCCTACGGCCCGCCCGGCCAGCGGGTGGCGATGCTGCCCCCCTTCCTCGACCTGCCGCCCGCCATTGAACGCGGCATCGAGCGCGGCGAACCGGGCTCGCCGCCCCGCCTGCTGACCGTCGCCATGATGCGGCCGGGCGACAAGCTGGCCTCATACCGCCTGCTGGCCGATGCCCTGTCCCTGCTGACCGCCCGGCCCTGGACGCTCGACATCGTCGGCGACGGGCCGGCGGCGGCGGAGGTGGCGGCACTGTTCGCCCCCTTCGGCCCGCGCGCGACGCTGCACGGTGCCCGCGCCCCCGCCGACCTCGCCAGTCATTACCGCACCGCCGACCTGCTGGTCTGGCCCGGCCTGAACGAGGCGTTCGGCATGGTCTATCTGGAGGCGCAGGCCCAGGGCGTGCCCGTGCTCGCCATCGACAATGCCGGCACCGGCACCGTCATCCGCGACGGCGTCGGCGGCCGGCTGACCGGCCCGACGCCGGAGGAGTTCGCCGCCGCGCTCGCCGCCCTGCTGGCCGATCCGCCGGCCCTGCGCGCGCTTGGCCGCAGCGCCCGCGCCCATGTCGAGGCCCACCACGCCCTGACCGCAGCCGCCGAACGCCTTTGCGGCCTGCTGACCGGCCTGCTCACTGGACCGAAGCCATGATCCGTCTCGCTTTCCTGCGCCACGGCATCACCGCCTGGAACCGCGAGGGCCGCATCCAGGGCCGCACCGACATCCCGCTGGCCCCGGAAAGCCGCGAACAGCTCGCCGCACTGACCCTGCCGCCGGACTGGCGCGACGCCGCCCTGCACGCCAGCCCGCTGTCGCGCGCGGTCGAGACCGCCACCCTCATCGGCAAGGGCCGACCCGTCCACAGCGACCCGCGCCTGATCGAGATGGACTGGGGCGCCTGGGAGGGCCTGCATGGCCGCGACCTGCGCGCCGACCCCGCCAGCGGCTACCGCGACCTCGAACACTGGGGCTGGGACTTCCGCCCCCCCGGCGGCGAAAGCCCGGCAGACGTGCGCGAACGGTTGAGGGCTTGGCTGGACTCCCTCCAAGATCTATCCCCTCTCCCCCCCGGGGAGAGGGTTAGGGTGAGGGGGACGCGCGGCGAGGATCTTTTCGGCGTTGCCGAACCCCCTCATCCCAACCTTCTCCCCGGGGGGGAGAAGGGGCTTCACCTCATCGTCACCCACATCGGCGTGATGCGCGTCGCGCTGGCGCTGGCCTGGGGCTGGGACTTCCGCGGTCCGCCGCCGGTGCCGGTCAAGCGCAACCGCCTCTACGTCCTGACGCTCGACGCCGACGGCACGCTCCGCCCGGCCGGGCCCACGGAGGGGGAGCGCCTGTCATGAGGCTGCTGATCGCCGTCACCCATCTGCTCGGCACCGGCCATCTCAGCCGCGCCCTTGCCCTGGCCGAGGCCTTCACCGCCCGCGGCTGGCGCGTCGATGTCGCCAGCGGCGGCCGTCCCGCCCCTCACCTAAACAGCGTCGGTGCCATCCTGCACCAGTTGCCCTCGCTGGCGAGCGACGGCGCCGACTTCGCCACCCTGCTGGGCGCCGACGGCACCCCCGCCGACGCCGCCCTCTTCGCCGCCCGGCAGGCGATGCTGACCGGCCTGCTCGACAGCCTCCGCCCCGACGTGCTGATCACCGAACTCTTCCCCTTCGGCCGCCGCGCGCTCGCCGCCGAGTTCGACGCCCTGCTGGAGCGCGCCCGCGCCCTGCCGCAGCCGCCGCTGACGCTGGCCTCGGTCCGCGACATCCTGGCCCCGCCCTCCAAGCCCAAGCGGGTGGCCGAGACCGAAGACCGCCTGCTGCGCCTCTATGACGGCGTGCTGGTCCATTCCGACCCCGCCCTGATCCCGCTGGAGGACAGCTGGCCGCTGACGCGGGCGATGATGCCGCTGCTGCATTACACCGGCTTCGTCGTGCCCCCGCCCCCCGCTCCCGACGACGGCACCGATGGACAGGGTGAAATCCTCGTCACCGCCGGCGGCGGCCCGGTCGGCCGCCCGGTCTTCGAGGCAGCCGCGCTTTGCGCCGCCTCTGGAGCCCTGCCGCAGCGCTGGCGCCTGCTGGTGGCGAAGGGCGACGCCGCGCTGGCCGACCGGCTGCGCGCCCTGGCCCCGCCCGACCGCCTGCTGGTGGAGCCGGTGCGCCCCGACTTCCGCGCCCTGCTGGGCCGGGCGTCGGCCAGCGTCGGCCGCTGCGGCTACAACACCGCGCTCGACTGCCTGACGGCCGGCGTGCCCAGCGTCTTCTGCCCCTTCGAGGACGGCAAGGAGGTCGAGCAGACCATCCGCGCCGCCATCCTGGCCCGCCAGCCCGGCATCGCCACCCTGCGCGAGGCCGACCTCACCCCCGACAGCCTCGCCGAAGCGTTGCAGTCCGTGCTGGGCGCCCGCATCCCGCCGCTCAGCCCCGCAGCGCTGGCCGGCGCGGCGCGCAGCGTCGAGATCGTCGAAGCCCTGCTGGCGGAGAAGACATCATGACGAACTGGACGGCGGTAGAAGACGAGCTCGCCCGTTGGACCGGCCTCGGCCGCCGCTGCCCGCTGTGGCTGCGCGACGACGACGCGGTCGCCGCCAGCCCGCAACTCGACGGGTTGCTGACCCGCTGCGCCCAGGCCGGCATCCCCCTCGGACTCGCGGTCATCCCGGCCGATGCCGAACCGTCGCTCGCCGAAGCCATCGCCAACCATCCCACCGTGACCCCGCTGGTCCATGGCTGGTCCCACACCGACCATGCCGCCCCCGGCCGGAAGAAGTGCGAGTTCGGCCCGGAGCGATCGCCCGAGACCCGGCAGGCCGAGGCCGGACGCGGCCTGTCCACCCTGCGCGGCCTGTTCGGCGACCGCCTGCTGCCGCTGTTCGTTCCGCCCTGGAACCGCATGGCCCCCGACATGCCGGCCCGCCTGTCGGCCTCCGGCTACCGCGCCGTCTCCGCCTTCGGCCCATCCCCGGCGCCGCAGGACGGCATCGCCTGGATCAACACCCACCTCGATTTGATCGACTGGCGCGGCAGCCGCTCCGCCGTGCCGCTCGACGCGCTGCTCGACCAGCTGTGCCGCGAACTGCGCGACCGCCGCGAGGGCAGGCGCGTCCCGGCCGAGCCCATCGGCCTGCTGACCCACCACCGCGTCCACGACGCGGCGATCTGGGATTTGCTGGACCGGCTGCTCGACCGGCTGGCCGGCCATCCCGCGCTGGACTGGCCGGCCATCGCCAGCTTGGGGGGCCTTTCACCCGAAAACGGATTGAACCGATGAGTTCCGCCTTGGTCCTGGACACGCCGACGATCGATACAGACCGCTTCACCTTGCGAAAGCTGGTCCGGGAGGACACCGCCGCCCTCTTCCCGACCTTTTCCGACGAGGCGCAGTGCCGCTACATGTCGCAGCCCCATTTCACGACGATGGACAGCCTGGCCGACTGGCTGACGGATCCGACATGGCCCGGCCGGAGCTGGGCGGCGATCGACAGGTCCGACGGATCCCTGGCGGGCCGCTACGTCGCCTATCCCGGACGGGATCAGGGAGTCCTCGAACTCGGCTACATCACGGCGGCGCACCGTCAGGGCCAGGGCGTCGCCGCCGAATGCGTCGCAGCACTCGTCGGCCATCTGTTCCGGAACGAGGAATACCGCCGGCTGTTCGCCGAGATCGACGCGGAGAACGCGGCGTCCGTGGCACTGATCGAAAAGCTGGGCTTCCGGCGGGAAGGCTGCCTGCGCGAGCATGAGACGACCCACAAGGGCGTGTGCGACATGCTCGTCTACGGCCTTCTCCGTCGCGAATGGCAGTCCGGCAGGATGGCCTGACCGCAAAAAAAGGCCGGCCCGCGTCAGTGACGACGCGGGCCAGCTCCATAAGTGCGATAAAGGTTCTGCCCCTTACGCCGCGTGGTCGGTGATGAAGCCGGTGGCGGTGCCCAGGTTGGCGTTGTCGTGGGTCAGGTGCAGCAGGAAGTTCTCCGTGCCCTCGCTGGCGTTGTTGTCGCCGGTGATGTGCACGGTGACCGTCTTGGTGGTCTCGCCCGGCTGGAAGGTCAGGCTGCCATGGGCGGCGGTGTAGTCGGTCCCGGCCTTGGCGGTGCCGTCCTCGGTCGCATACTCGATGGTGGTGGCGGTGGTGACCGCCTTGGCCAGCTGCACGGTGAAAACCGCCTCGTCGCTGCCGGCGACCGAGCCCGAGCTGCCGGAGTTGGCGGCCAGACCGGCCTTGATGATGTTCATCTTGGTCGGATCGACGGTCTTGTAGTCGTCCTGCAGCAGGCCGCCGACGTCGCCCGATTCCGGCGTCCAGGCCCAGTAGGTCCAGTTCATGCCCTGCTGGCCGGCCGCCAGGTCGCTCTTGCCGTCCAGGTTCCAGTCGCCGTTCATGTACTTGATCAGCGTGCTGGCCCAGGTCTGCTCGGCCGCGCTGGTCATCTGACCGCCGAACTCGCCGACCAGGATCGGGGCGATGTTGTTCTTGTAGATGTAGCCCCACATGCTGTCGTACTGGGCCGGCAGGTTGTCCGGATAGCTCGGGTCCGACAGCCAGCTGAACTGGCCGACGCTCTGGCCGTAGGCGTGCGGCGAATAGACCAGCTTGTTGGGGGTGTCGAACTCGATGGGATGGGTCTTCACGCCGGCCAGCGTGCTGCTCCACTCCGTGCCTTCGACCAGCAGCAGCCAGTCCTTGTTGACGCTCTGGATCGAGTTGCCGATGCGCTCGGCCGCCGCGGCCCAGTCGGTGGCCTGGTTGCCGTCACCCCAGGTGGCGGACACGCTCGGCTCGTTGTGCAGGTCGGCGCCGATCACCGCCTTGTTGCCGGCATAATGCTCGGCCAGCATCTTCCAGTTCTCGATGACCTTCGATTCGGGGTTGTTGGCGGTGTACCACAGCCCACTCTCGTTGGTGCCGGCGCCGCCGTCGTTGCGGTGGTGGTCGAGGATCACCTTGATGCCGTTCTTGCCGGCGTAATCGATGACCTTGTCATAGACCTCCAGCCGGGTCAGGCCCTTCAGGTCCGGGTTCTTCGAATAATCGATGCCGTTGGTGACCGCGGTGCTGTCGAACATGTCGTCGGCCCAGGTCAGGCGGATGACGTTGAAGCCCAGGTCCTTCATGCTGTCGATGTGGTGCTGGTAGCTGTCCGCCCACAGGCCCGACGGCACGTAGTTGTAGCCCTCGCCGCCGAACCAGTTGACGCCGGTCAGCCGGACGTTGTTGCCGCTCTCGTCGACGATCTGGTTGCCGTTGGTGTGCAGGAAGCCGTTGATCGAGCTGCTGCTCTGCACCATGCCCGGATCGGCCACCGTGACGTTGCCGACCGTCAGCGACAGCGAGCTGTCGCCCGTCGAACCGCCGGTGGAGCCGCCCGTCGCGCCGCCGGTGGCGGTGCCGCCCTTGCCGGCGTCGGTGGAGCCGCCGGTGGAGCCCCCCGTGGAGCCTGTCGAGGCGGCGAAATGGCTGGCATCCAGCTTGGCGGTCAGCGTGGCGTCCCAATAGAGATCGGTGGTCGCCCCCAGGTCGGCACCGTCGGCGGTGCGGTGGACCGACATGGCGGCGTCGGTGGCCGCCACGGTCTTGCCGTCGACGCTGACGCTGTGGACGAACAGGTTGCGGTCGGTGCCGTCGATCACGGCGTCGTTGTCGTACTTCACCTCGACCGAATGGGCGGTGCCCTGAGCCAGGTCGGCGGTGAACTTGTAATCCTTGGCTTCCGAGCTGGTCGCCGTGCCTTCACCGATCTGCTTGCCGTCGACCAGCACGGTGAAGTGCGCGCCGATGCCGCCCGCCTCGCTGCCGGCGGCGTTCACGGTGATGACGTTCTGCGCGGTGCCGGCGGCCAGGGCCGGGGCGGCGGGAGCGGCCGGGACGGCGGTCTGGGCGCCGCCATAGTAGTTGGCGGGGGTGCTGAAGGTCAGCGCGCCGTCCCACCACATGGCTTCCTGGCCGGCCTGCGTCGGCGCCGGGGCGGCATCGTCATAGCGTTCGTAGATGGCGTCGGTCGGCTTCAGCGTGTGGCCGTTGACCTCGATCGACTGGACGTAAAGGTCGCGATTGGCGCTGTTCGCGGTGTCGTTGTCGTAAACGACCTGGATCTTGTGCGCCGTGTTGGCTGCAAGGTCGGCGGTGAAGCTGTATGCCTTCGACGAGGCGTCGGCCGCATTGGCCGAACCAACCTCCTGACCATCCACCAGAAGCTTGAAATGCGCCGCGACGCCATCCTGGGACTGGCCGTAGGCGTTGACGACAATCTTGCTCGGCGAGGTGGTCGTGCTCATGACTTCGATCCTATGTCCGTTGCGTTGAAGCCATGCTGGGGCTCCAATGGTTAACGAAACCTTTCCAAATCCAGTTAACTTTTCTCGAACCTTGTGGCAAATTTGGCCCAGATCGTCACAACCTCGATCAAGGTCCTCGCAACAGGTCAGTGAACTATATCCCATCAAGGTCACAGGATTTGCGATCCTGTACACAGTCCTCTTTTGAAAGAGCCAATATCGACTTGGAAACACCCGATATTGGTAAGTCGATCTCAAAAGACATAGATGGCTTCATTCGGGTCAACGACCAAGATTGCGCATGATTGTTTCAAAAATTCCGCGATATGATGCCATATGTGAGGCAGATATATTGATCAATCCGGGTCCTGGATTGATAGATACCTGTCGTTGGGAATTACGGCTGTGGGGGTAAGACAAATTCGCAAACGACCTTTTTCACCAGCAAAAAAGTTAATGATCGTGAGGCTAACCGGCCCTGGAGACAAAGCGTTAAGAGATTTTTTATAAGCTTATATTCCTTTCAGGCAGGTGCAGCCGACCATGAGCCGGTCACGGCTGTGGCCCGGTCCGGGACCTGTTCGAAAAGTCCCGCCCAAAAACATCCAACGCCTTTCCATCGTCATTCCCGCGAAGGCGGGGATGGCGGGTCGGAAAAGAACCGGTCCTCGCTGGACGCTTCCAGACAGGCGCCTCGGCCTGCCGTCCGGAAACGCCGAACGCCGGGCGGCCGGACCGCAGCAGCGGCCGGACCCCGGCGTCGGGAAAAGGGCGAGGGAAGGGGAAGAAGAGGGAAGGGGGGGGGGACGCGCCGCTCAGCGCGCCTCGACCATGCCGATGAACTGCGCCAGTTCCGGCGTGGACGGCCGGTCGAACAGCTCGGCCGGCGGACCCTGCTCGGCGATGCGGCCGCCATGCATGAAGACCAGCCGGTCGCAGACCTCGCGGGCGAAGCGCATCTCGTGCGTCACCAGGATCAGCGTCATGCCCTCTTCCGCCAGCTTGCGCACCACCCCCAGCACCTCGGCCACCAGTTCGGGGTCGAGCGCCGAGGTGATCTCGTCGCACAGCAGAACCTTGGGCGCCATCGCCAGCGACCGCGCGATGGCGACGCGCTGCTGCTGGCCGCCCGACAGCTGCGACGGGTAGGCGTCGAACTTGTGGCCCAGCCCGACCTTGGCCAGCGCCGCTTCGGCGGCAGCGCGGGTGGCGGCCTTGTCCTGCTTCTTCACCACCTTCAGCGCCAGCATCACATTCTCGCCGGCGGTCAGGTGGGGGAACAGGTTGAACTGCTGGAACACCATGCCGACCTTCTGGCGCAGCGCCCGCAGGTCGATCTGGCCGGGATCGACGCATTCGCCGTCCACCTCGATGACGCCGCCATCGATGCGCTCCAGCCCGTTGATGCTGCGCAGCAGGGTGCTCTTGCCCGAGCCGCTGCGGCCGATCATGGCGACGACCTGCCCCTCCTCCACCGCCATGTCGACGCCCTTCAGCACCTCCACCGGGCCGAAGGATTTGCGGATGGCGGACAGCTTCACCAGGGGGCGGCCGGTGGGGGATGTCTTAACGGGCGACATTGAGCTTCCTTTCCAGCGCCTTGGCCGACAGCGACAGCGGGTAGCACAGGGCGAAATAGATCAGCCCGACCAGCCCATAGACCAGGAAGGGCTGGAAAGTGGCGTTGGTGATCATGGTTCCGGCCTTCGTCACCTCGACGAAGCCGATGATGGAGGTCACCGCCGTGCCCTTCACCACCTGCACCGAGAAACCGACGGTCGGCGGCACGGCGATGCGCAGGGCCTGGGGCAGGATGACGTGGCGCATCTGCTCGGGAAAAGTCATGGCAAGGCTGGCGGACGCCTCCCACTGGCCCTTCGGCACCGCCTCGACGCAGCCGCGCCAGATCTCGGCGAGATAGGCGGCGGTGAACAGCGTCAGCGCGACGGCGGCCGAGGTCCAGGCCGAGGTCTCGATGCCGATCAGCGGCAGGGCGAAGAAGACGATGAACAGCTGCATCAGCAGCGGCGTGCCTTGGAACACCTCGATGAACAGCTTTGCCGCGATGCGCAGCGGCGGCACCGGCGACACGCGGGCGACCAGCAGCAGGAGACCGGCCACCCCGCCGGAGACGAAGGCGATCAGCGACAGCAGCACCGTCCAGCGCGCCGCCAGCAGCAGGTTGGACAGGATGTCCCACAGGGTGAACTCAAGCACGCGACACCCCCTTGGCGAACATCCGCTGTCCCATCAGGCTGAAGATCCAGCGCAAGGCCACCGCCAGCGCCAGATACAGCGCGGTCGCCAGGAAATAGACCTCGAAGGGCCGGAAATTGCGGGACTGGATGAAGTTGGCGGCGAAGCTCAGCTCCTCCGCCGCGATCTGCGAGCAGACCGACGAGCCCAGCATGACGATGACGATCTGGCTGGTCAGCGCCGGCCAGATCTTCGCCATCGCTGGCCCCAGCACGACATAGCGGAAGATCTGCGGCCCGGTCATGCCCAGGCTGGCCCCGGCCTCGATCTGGCCCTTCGGCGTCGCCTCGATGCCGGCGCGGATGATCTCGGTCGAATAGGCGCCGAGGTTGATCACCATCGCCAGCACCGCCGCCTGCCATTCCGCCAGCCGGATGCCCAGCGACGGCAGGCCGAAGAAGATGAAGAACAGCTGGACCAGGAAGGGCGTGTTGCGGATCAGCTCGACATAGGCGCCGACGACGACCGCCAGCGGCTTGACGCTGGAGGTCCGTGCCGCCGCCCCGCCGATGCCGAGCGCCACCCCCAGCACCGTGCTGACCGCGGTCAGCGCCACGGTGGTCGCCACCCCGTCCACCAGCACGGGCGTATAGTCCAGCAGGGACGAGAAATCGAAACTGTAGGCCATGATACGGTTCCGTGCCGGTGGAGGAGCAGCCTTACGTCACAGATCCTTCGGCAGCGGCGCGTGCAGCCACTTCTTGGCGATGTCGTTCAGCGAGCCGTCGTCCTTCGCCTTGGCGATGATGGCGTTGACCTTCTCCAGCAGCGGGCCCTCGTTCTTGTTCAGCCCGACGAAGCAGGGGGAGTTCTTGACCAGGAACTTCAGGATGGGCTGGCGCGGCGGGTTGCGCTCGAAGATGGCGGCGGCCACGACGTTGCCGGTGGCGACCAGCTGGACCTGCCCCGACAGGAAGGCGGAGATGGTGCCGTTGTTGTCCTCATAGCGGCGGACGGTCACCTTGTCCGACACGATCTTCGACAGCTCGATGTCCTCGACCGAGCCGCGGGTGACGCCGACGGTCTTGCCGTCCAGATCCTCGACCTTCTCGGCCTTGATGTCGTCGGGGCCGAAGACGCCGTTGTAGAAGGGGGCATAGGCGGTGGAGAAGTCGATGACCTTCTCGCGCTCGGCGTTCTTGCCCAGGCTGGAGATCACCAGATCGACCTTGCCGGTGGTCAGGTAGGGGATGCGGTTGGTGCTGGTCACCGGAACCAGCTCCACCTTGGCGCCCATCTCCTTGGCGATCAGGGTGGCGGCGTCGATGTCGTAGCCGACCGGCTTCAGGTCGGTGCCGACCGAGCCGAAGGGCGGGAAGTCCTGCGGGACGGCGACGCGCAGCACCTTTTCCTTGGCGATGCGCTCAAGCGCGTCGGCTTTTGCATGGGTCGGGGCAAGACCGCCGGCCAGAACCGCCGTGGCAAGGCCGAGAGCACCCAGAATCTTCGCGAACCGCATGGCACCTGATCTCCGAACCAAAAGACGATGACCCTCCTTTTCAAACCATGTGCCACTTTCGTCCTACGAATTCAGGTGTGCCGCAAAGGCGCGGGAATGTTACGCTTATCCCGTTGTCGCCAGGAGCCGTTACAAGTGTAACATCACTTTGGTTGCAGCTCCCGGAATCCATTTTTTGTGCAAATGCCGAAGCCCAGAGGCGATCAGCCCATGAAACAGGCAATCCAAGCCGCACAGGCCCCGGATGGACCGGAGGCCGGCGAACCGTCGCTGACCGCCCGTATCCGCGACCGCTATGGCGACCTCAGCCCCATGGAGCGGCAGCTCGCCGACGTGATCCTCGCCTGTCCGGGCGAGCTGTCGGGCTATTCGGCGACCGAGCTGGCCGGCCGGGCCGGCGTGTCGAAGATGACGGTGTCGCGTCTGGTCCGCCGGCTCGGCTATGCCGGCTTCGAGGCGGCGCGGCTGGCCGCCCGGCGCGGCAGCGACTGGGGCTCGCCGCTGTTCCTCCTGCCGCCCGGCGGGCCTGTATCGGTCTCCGACGGCGATCCGGCACCGCTGGATGCGCATTTCCAGCGCAGCGCGGAGGCGCTCGCCGCCACCGCCCGCCAGACCGACCCGGCGATGCTGGCCCGCGCGGCCCGCGCGCTCGCCGACGCGCGCCGCATCTGGGTCTGCGGCGCGCGCAACAGCGCCTTCCTGGCCGGCTATGCCCGCTGGCAGTTCATCCAGGTCCGCGGCGAGGTCCACCAGCTGGCCGCGGCCGGCGAGACGATGGCGGAGACGCTGGCCGATCTGGGTTCAGGCAATGTGGGGCCCGGCGATCTCAATCGGGACGACCTGCTGTTCCTGGTCGGCATCCGCCGCCGCCCGCCGGCCATCGTCCGCCTGCTGCGCATCGCGGGGGAGCGCGGCATCCCCACCATCCTGATCGCCGACAGCCATTCCACCCTGGAGGCCCCGCCGCCGCCGCTGACCTTCCGCTGCGAGACGCGCAGCCTCGCCGCGCTGGACACCCATGTCGCCGCCCTGGCGGTGATCCACGCGCTCGCCGCCGAGCTGATCCCGCTGACCGGCGAGGCCGGCCGCGCCCGCATCCGCGCCATCGAGGATCTGCATGACCGGCTTGGCGAATTGTGAGTCCATCGCCCCGACCGCGGTCGGATAGCATCCGCCTGATGCGCGTTTCACGGTCGGGAGCAGGGCGATGGCTTGGTTGCGGTGGGACCGCGGCCGCCAGGAGAATGGCGGCAGGGACTATTTCAAGATGCTGCTGGCCCGTTCGGCCCGGCTGCGCTTCGACTGCTATCTGCTCCGCTATCCGTCGACCAGCGGCCTGGACGAGCATGTCGACCCGGCGCCCGACGGCTTCGAGCACCACCGCGTCAACATCATCCTGCGCCAGCCGGCGTCGGGCGGCCTGTTCCTGTGCGATCGGGCGATCATCGACCGGCCGCGCATCAAGTATTTCCGCCCGGACCTCCATCCGCACCGCGTGACCGAGGGGGTCGGCGAACGGCTGGTCCTGTCCTTCGGCTGGCTGCGCAAGGCACCCGGCACAGGAAAGAATGCGGAAATGTAATTTCCATTAAAAGAATGATCGTTATTCACCCCGTTTCGGCATTGTACTCACAAAGGGATTCCGGTCTCTCGCCGCACTCCTAGACGGCCGGAACCTGCTGTTTTCGCGAGGAACCTTTGGCGCGGGCGTGATGTTCAAGGCGTGAAGAGTGCCGGACGACCACAAACCGGGATCGGTCATTTGCCATCCCGGACTTCGGCGGCTCCAGCCTTTTGCGTCCCCTCCAGGCTTTAAGGACCTTGAGCATGATCACACAGCACGGTGCCTACTCATCGCCCGAAACCGGACCACGCCGCACAGTCCTTGCCACGGATGTGGAGGTGAGGCCGGGTGTCCATCGCCGCGTCTCCTGGGCCGGCGTCTTTGCCGGCGTCGTCCTGGCCCTGGCGATCCAGCTGCTGCTCAGCATGCTCGGGCTGGGCATCGGCCTGACGGCCATCGATCCCGGTGCCGGACGCGATGCCCTGCCGCAGGCCAGTTCCTTCGGGATCAGCGCCGGGCTGTGGTGGACGGTCAGCTATATGCTGGCGCTCGGGGTCGGCGGCTATGTCGCGGCCCGGCTCGCCGGGGTGCCGACCCGCGGCGACGGGCTGATCCACGGTCTTCTGACCTGGGCCTTCGCGCTGCTGATCAGCGCCTATCTCGTCACCACCACGCTGGGCAGCATCACCGGCGGCGCCTTCAACGCGCTGGGCAGCGCCACCTCGGGCATCGCCCAGACGGTGAAGCAGGCGGTTCCCGAGGTCGCCCGCGCGTCCGGGCTGTCGGCCGAGGATCTGCGCCGGCAGGCCGAGGATCTGCTGCGCCCGGCCGACCAGCAGCGCAGCGGCGAGGACGCCCGCACCCAGCTGCTCAGCGCCCTGACCAAGATGGCCGCCGGCGGTCCCGAGGCCGACCAGGCCCGCCAGCAGGCGGTCTCCATCGTCGCCCAGCAGGCCGGCATCCCCGAGGATCAGGCCCGCCAGCGTCTCCAGCAGCTCGAACAGCAGGTCGGGTCGGCCAAGCAGCAGGCGGCCGAGACGGCGACCGACGCCGCCAAGGCGACCAGCAACACCCTGTCGGCCGCCGGCATCTGGGGCACCGTCGCCCTGCTGCTCGGCGCGCTGGCCGCCGCGATCGGCGGCCGCATCGGCACCCAGCGGCGCGACCGCCTCGTCCTCGCCGAGTGATCTTCGGTAACGGCCGGCGTTAGAGCATCCTTAACCACGGGAATGGCATGACCTCTCCGACTGGAGGCCTCATGTCGTTCCTGTGGTTCTGCACTTGCGCCTATCTTCTCGTCGGCATCGTCGGCCTGCTGGAGGCGGACATCCGGGTCAGGCCCGGCGCTTCGCCGTCGGCGCTGCAGATCGTCCGCTCGGCGCTCCTCTTCGCCCTGACCCATCCGGCCGACGCGGCGATGCGGTGGCTGCTGACCCGGGCGCGCGGCTGAGGGCGCACGGCTGAGCGCCATCCGGCGCGGCAGGCGGGACCGCCCGCTGTTTCGCGCTGGTCGATTCCCCCCAATCCCTGCCTGCCGCCTTGCTTTCCGGCGGCAATCGCGACACCCTGGTATGGCACGCGAACGGCCGACGGGCTGCCCGAAGGGCTTGCCCGTCGCCGCCGTTCGTGCCGCTGACCAGTCATCCCGCCGTCCTCCCATGGTGGCCGCCCCGGCGGCGCACCGGACGGCACAGCCAACAGAGGACGGCCCCCGCGGCCGGAACCACATGCGCCGTCATCGCCGCGCCAAGATCGTCGCCACCGTCGGACCGGCCAGCAACTCGCCCGAGATGCTGAAGACCCTGTTCCTCGCCGGTGTCGACACCTTCCGGCTGAACTTCAGCCACGGCACCCACGACGACCACGCCAAGGTCCACCGCGCCATCCGCGAGCTGGAGGCCGAGGTCGGCCGCCCCATCGGCATCCTTCAGGATCTCCAGGGTCCGAAGATCCGCGTCGGCACCATCCGCGACGGCAAGATCGCGGTGGCCACCGGCGAGCAGATCCGCTTCGTGCTCCAGGGGACCGACGGCGACAAGCGCTCCATCCCGCTGCCGCACCCGGAAATCTTCGCCGCCATCATGCCGGGCCACCATCTGCTGATCGACGACGGCCGCGTCCGCGTCGAGGTGACCGAGCTGGGCGACGATTGGATCGAGGCGAAGGTCGTCGTCGGCGGCACCATCTCCAACCGCAAGGGCGTCAACCTGCCGGGCACCATCCTGGACCTGTCGCCGCTGACGGCCAAGGACCGCGCCGACCTCGCCTTCGGGCTGGAGCTGGGCGTCGACTGGGTCGCCATGTCCTTCGTGCAGAAGCCGGGCGACATCCTGGAGGGCCGCGGCCTGATCGGCGACCGCGCCGGCATCATGGCGAAGATCGAGAAACCGCAGGCGCTGGAGAAGATCGACGACATCATCCGCCTGTCCGACGCGGTGATGGTGGCGCGCGGCGACCTCGGCGTCGAAATCCCGCACGAGGACGTGCCCGGCCGCCAGAAGGAGCTGGTGCGCGCCTGCCGCCTCGCGGTGAAGCCGGTGATCGTCGCCACCCAGATGCTCGATTCGATGGTCTCCGCCCCGACCCCGACGCGGGCCGAGGCGTCGGACGTGGCGACCGCCATCTATGACGGCGCCGACGCGGTGATGCTGTCGGCCGAATCGGCGTCGGGCCAGTATCCGGTCGAGGCGGTCGCCATGATGGACCGCATCATCCGCTCCACCGAGCAGCACAAGCTCTACCGCTCGCTGATCCAGGCGACCCATCCGGGCGAGGAGCACACGCCGCCCCACGCGGTGGCCGCCGCCGCCGCCGATCTGGCCGACACGCTGCATTCCTCGGCCATCGTCGCCTTCACCTCCAGCGGAACCACCGCGGCGCGCATCGCCCGCAAGCGGCCGGAGGTGCCGATCCTGGCGATCACCCCGGACACGGCGGTGTCGCGCCGGCTCTGCCTGCTGTGGGGCGCCCACAGCGTGCTGTCCGACGACATCCGCACCTACGAGGAGATGGTCGACCGCGCCATCGCCATCGGCCGGGCGGAGGAGCTGGCCGGCAAGACCGGCACCCTGGTCGTCGTCGCCGGCATTCCCTTCGCCCAGGCCGGCACCACCAACAACCTGCGCGTCATCCACATGGACGGCAAGGCGTAAGGCCGCGGCGGAGCGGCGGCACCCCCGCCGCTCCGCCGGCTTTTACCGTTCCATCTTCGTCGACAGCACGATGGACGACATCGTGCGCTCGACCCCCGGCAGGCGGCCGATGGCGTCCAGTGCCGCGTCCATCGCGTCATGGGTCTCGGTGCCGACGGTGGCGCACAGATCGTACTGCCCGCTGATGCTGTGCAGCCGGAGGACCTCCGGCATCTTGCGCAGGGCATGGACGGCGCGGTCGGCCAGCCGGGCGTTCACGCTGATCATCACCAGCGCCGACACGCCGCGCCGCGGCGCCGGGTCGCCCAGCTTCACGGTATAGCCGGAAATCACGCCCTGCCGCTCCAGCCGGGCGATGCGGTCCTGCACGGTCGAGCGCGACAGCCCCAGCGCCCGGCCGAGTGCGGCCGTGCTGGTGCGCGCGTTCACCGTCAACAGGTCGATCAGCCGCCGGTCGAAATCGTCCATGATGGTCCGTCACAGCAGGGCGCTTGAAAGCTCCCTTACCCCTCGCAACCCGCCTGATAGCGCTGCATGGCCGCCCGGATGTCGTCCGGGATCGGCACGGCGGCGAAATCGTCCAGCGAGGTGGTGACCACGGTCAGGCTGCCCGACAGCCGGACCTGCCCCTCATGCTCGCCGTTGATGCGCAGCTGGAGGGAGCTGCGGCCCAGCCGTTCCAACAGGACGCCCAGCGTCAGCGTGTCGCCCATGCGGCTGGGAATGACGAAGTCGCATTCGGCATGCACGATGGGCAGGCCAAGGCGGCGCTGCAGGATCATCGTCGCATAGTCGATGTCCAGCCCCTGGGTGAACCAGTCCTCCACCGCTCCGTTGAACATGTCGAAATAGACCGGGAAATAGACGATTCCGGCCGGGTCGCAGTGGGAAAAGCGAATGGGCCGCTGCACCCGGAAACAGCCCGCCGGCAGGGGCCGGTGGCTGGCGTGGTCGTCGGCACGGCGCGTCCGCTCGCTGTACTCAGGCATCTCTCGGTCAATCCTTGTTCCGCTCCGGTCGCCTGGCATATTGGGATGCCCGCCGCCTCGCGGTTGCCGCGTCTCGTTCCGGCGGCAAACAGTTGTAGCTATTCCAAACAATCCGGGAAAAGCACCTTTTGTTCAATGACTTCCTTCGTCGATAGGGGAAATCCGCAAGTTTCGCACCCCGCGCTGTTGCGGAAATGCTGCACTGCAATCACGACAACGGCATGAACCGGGCTCCGGTCCGGATGCCCACAATTTGTCGCAGATTCCGCTCTTTTTAGGGCAAACATCACACAAAGATCCCGCAGCTCCCCGCCATCCTGCGTCCCGCATCCGGGTTCAGGCCCAAAACGGACATCAGGCCCCGAAAGCCGGCCCCCTCGATGGCCAAGGCAGACGGGCACATCAGGCGAGGACACCGAACCGATGGCCACTTCCGCTACCAAGATCGTCGTGAACGCCCTGGGCAAGGCCGCAGGCGGCGTGAATGCCCATTTCACCCTGCTGGTCGACGGCCAGAAGGTGGGTGAGGGCACCGCCGGCACGACGGCGAAGGATTTCGTCTTCACGCCCGTGCTGACCAGCGACGTCGCGCACAAGGTGCAGATCAAGTACGACAACGACGCCGTCATCAACGGCCAGGACCGCAGCCTGACCGTCAACAGCATCTCGATCGGCGGCAAGACGATCGCGCCGACCGCCGGCATCGTCAGCTACGACAAGGGCGCGCTGGACGGCAAGGACGTCGTCGCCGGCCAGTCGAACCTGTGGTGGAACGGCACGCTGGTCGTCAACGCCGACAAGAGCTATTTCCCCACCGCCACCGCGACCCCCGCAGCGGGCACGACGGCCAAGGACACCATCGTGGTGAACGCCTCCGGCACCCCGGCGGGCGGCGTCAACGCCCACTTCAAGGTGCTGGTCGACGGCAAGCAGATCGGCGAGGGCACCGCCGGCACCGCCGCCAAGGATTTCAGCTTCACCACCGACGTCGCCGACCGCGTCGCGCACAAGGTGCAGATCCAGTACGACAACGATGCGGTGATCAACGGGCAGGACCGCAGCCTGACCGTCAACAGCATCTCGATCAACGGCCACAAATACGCCGCGACCGACAGCGCCGTCACCTATGACAAGGGCGCGCTCGACGGCAAGGACGTGATCGCCGGCCAGAAGGGCATGTGGTGGAACGGCACGCTGGTGGTGAACGCCCCGGCCTCCGATTTCCCGGCCGGCAGCACGACGACCCCGACCACCCCCACCACGCCGACGACTCCCACCACCCCGACCAACCCCACCCCGACCGGCCCGGCCTTCTACGTCGCCACCAACGGCAAGGACAGCTGGTCGGGCAAGCTGGCGGCCCCGAATGCCGACGGCACCGACGGTCCCTTCGCCAGCCTCGCCAAGGCGCAGGCCGCCATGCGCGCCGACTCCAGCATCGACACCACCTACATCCGCGGCGGCGACTACCACCAGAGCGGCCTGTGGCTGGACAGCCGCGACAGCGGCGTGACCTTCGCCGGCTACGGCAGCGAGAAAGCGGTGATCCACGGCGGCTCCAACGCCAGCGTGTCCTTCGGCCTCGGCGGCGCCAAGAACGTGACCATCGAGGGGCTCAACTTCGCCGACGGCGTCGTCAGTGGCCATTACGTCTACGCCGACAACGCGTCCGGCCTGACCTTCGCCAACAACGTGGTCAAGGGCGGCGGCTACGGCATCACGGTGCAGAACAGCGCCAACAGCAAGGTCACCGGCAACCAGTTCGACAACACCGGTGCGGAGTCGATCTTCGTCAAGGCCGGCTCCAACGCCACGCTGGTGTCCGACAACCTGATCCGGCACCCGAACGCCGCCGACCGCGGCGACGCCGGCATCTGGATCAACGGCAGCTCCGACGTGCAGGTCACCCACAACCAGATCGAGAACTCGCCGGAGAAGGCCATCGCCGTCGGCTCGGTCCAGACGGACGGCAGCGACGCCGCCTACCGCGTGACCATCTCCTACAACAAGGTGATCAACGCCAACCTCGAGTCCAACGACGGCGGCGGCATCTACCTGATCAACCGCCAGCAGGATCTGGCCAACCACACCGTCATCAACAACGACGTGTCGGGCACCACCGCGACCAACCCGTCGAGCCAGGTGGCGAGCTGGGGCATCTATCTCGACGACTGGACCAGCGGCACCACGGTGAAGGGCAACGTCGTTCACGACAACATCGGCGGCGTCTTCCTGCATGGCGGCTGGAACAACACGGTCACCGAGAACGTCATCGCCGGCAACAGCGGCGCCCAGATCGGCCTCCAGCAGGATGTCGCCTGGAGCGGCTGGAAGGGCCACACGATGACCAGCAACGACATCTCGGGCAACGTCATCGACGTGCGCGAGGGCACGGCCGTCCACATCTACGGCCCGGCCAATGTCGGCAATCTCCACAACAACTTCTACAGCAGCCTGAACACCGCCGAGAAGGAGTTCGACGCCTGGCCGCAGGTGATGTCGAGCGGCGCCTGGGGCACGCTGTCGAACTGGCAGGCCGCCGGCTACGACAAGGGCTCGGTGATCCTGAACCCGGCCTTCGTCAATCCGGGTGCCGACGATTTCAGCCTGGCCTCGAACTCGCCGGTCTATGGGATGGGCTTCGACCACATCCCCTTCAGCGACATCGGCCTGCTGCACGCCTGATCTACTCTACCCCACGACAAGATCCCCTCTCCCCCCCGGGGAGAGGGTTAGGGTGAGGGGGTCGCGCGGCGAGGATTTTCAAGCGTCGCGCAGTCCCCATTCCCCACCGGCTCCTCCCCCTGCATCCCCCTCACCCCGACCCTCTCCCCGGGGGGAGAGGGGGACCCCCAGTCCTATCACCTGCGGCCGATAAGACACCGGCTGGAACCTTGGGTCGGACAGGGCGTTATGGCTTTCGAAAAGTCGCCCGATCCGACACCGGGCGTATCTTGAAGTGAAGACTCACCGCCCCAACCTGTCAGTCGTCATGCCGCTCCCGCCTTCCAAAAGGAACGCGGGCGTCATCCCGATAAAAACGCCGGATGACCCGCCCGCGACGCAGATCTCTGCAGGGGCGGCACGCCGCAGGTCTGTCCGGCATTCGGCCGGCGGCCAGCCAATATAAGAGGAAACCATGGATCGCCGCGAAATCTGGATGAACGACCCGGAGCTGAAGGCCGCCTACGAGGCTCTCGGCCCCAATTTCCGCCGCGAGGTCGAACAGGCGCAGAAGCGCCGCAGCCAGCAGACCCTGCAGGGCGCCGCCATCGCCTCGCGCGGCAGCCGTTCCGCTTCGAGGTCCCAGCCGGTCACCGTCGTCCGCCGCTGATGCCCGATTTTCACGCGTGACAGGGCCTGCCCCGGACCCGCGTGACCCCAGATCTGCATGACTGCCGCTGGTTCTGCGGAGAAGAACGGACCTAAATTCGGCGTTCCGCCGTTTCACCCGTCTGTTTCCCCCGCTTCCGGCCCGTCCAATGCCCCCTGCCAACCGCCTGCACCACCCGCTGCCCCACCGGTTGCGCCGCCCTCGCCATGTCTGGATGTCGCCCAGGAACTGGCGTCGGCGCCTGCTGTTCTGGTCCGGTGCCGGCGTGGTCGGTCTGGTCGCCGTGCTGTTCGCCCGCGCCGCCGATTACGCCCAGCAGCTGTTCCGGCTGGCGGAGGCGGCATCGCCCTGGCTGCCCTTCCTGCTGACCCCGCTGGGTCTGGCCTTCTCGGCCTGGGTGGCGCTGCGGGTGGTGCCGGGATCGCAGGGCAGCGGCATTCCCCAGGCCATCGCCGCCCGCCATGTCCAGGAGCCGGCGGCCAAGCGCCGGCTGCTGTCGCCGCGCATCGCCGTGGGCAAGATCCTGCTGACACTGGTCGGGCTGGCCTGCGGCGCCTCCATCGGGCGCGAAGGGCCGACGGTGCAGGTCGGCGCCTCGATCATGCTGATGGCCGGCTCACTCGCCGGGCTGGGGCGCGAACCCGGGCTGATCCTGGCCGGCGGGGCGGCAGGCGTCGCCGCCGCCTTCAACACGCCGCTGGCCGGCATCGTCTTCGCCATCGAGGAGATGGCCCGCAGCTTCGAGCGGCGGACCAGCGGCCTCGTGCTGGTGGCGGTGGTGGCGGCCGGCCTGGTCGCGGTGGCCCTGCTCGGCAACTACGCCTATTTCGGCCACACCGCCGCCTCGGCCAGCTGGCAGGACTGGAAGGCGGTGCTGGCGACCGGCCTCGTCGGCGGGCTGGCCGGCGGCGGCTTCAGCAGCCTGCTGCTGTGGCTGTCGCGCTGGATCCGCTGCGGGGTGGGCGGACGGATCGGCCGCCATCCGGTGTACGTCGCACTCGGCTGCGGCCTCGCCCTGGCGGTCATCGGCACCGTCACAGGCGGACTGACCTTCGGCACCGGCTACGAGCAGGCCCGCGCCGTGCTCGACGGGGTGGAGACGCTGCCCTGGTACTACGCCCCGGCCAAGCTGCTGGCGACCGCCCTGTCGGGCATCTGCGGCATCCCCGGCGGCATCTTCTCGCCGTCTCTGTCGGTGGGGGCGGGCATCGGCTCGATCGTCGGCGGGCTGCTGCCGGACAGCTCGCTGGAGGCGGTGGTGCTGCTGTCGATGGTCTCCTATTTCGCCGGCGTGGTGCAGGCGCCGCTGACCGCCGTCGTCATCGTCACGGAGATGAGCGCGTCGCCCGACATGCTGCTGCCGCTGATGCTGAGCGCAGCACTCGCCACCACGCTCTCGCGGCTGGTCTGCCCGCACTCGGTCTATCACGCGATGGCCGACGCCTTCCTGGCGGTGCTGCGAAGCGACGAGGCCGGCAAGCCGGCCCCGCCCAAGGCGGCGGCGATCCCGTCGCCGTGACCGAACGCCCTGACCGGACGCCTTGATAAGCGCCCTCAGTAAGCGCTGGCCCGGTCCAGCTGCGCGATGTCGTCGGGCTCCAGCCGCAGCCGGGCGGCGGCGATCAGGTCGCCCATCTGCTCCGGCTTCGACGCGCTGGCGATGGGGGCGGTCAGGCCGGGCCGCGCGATCAGCCAGGCGATGGCAACCTGTCCCGGCGTCGCCCCGTGCCGGCCGGCGACCTCGTCCAGCGCCGCCAGGATCGCCCGGCCGCGCTCGTTCAGGTATTTCGACACCACCCCGTTGCCGCGCGCACTCTTGCCCGCATCATCGGCCGAGCGGTACTTGCCGGTCAGGAAGCCGGCGGCCAGCGAATAGTAGGTGATGACGCCCAGCCCATTCTCCCGGCAAATCCCCTCCAGCTCCGCCTCGTAGCCCTCGCGGCTGTAGAGGTTGTATTCGGGCTGAAGCGTCTCGTAGCGGGGCAGACCGGTGCGGGCGCTGACCTCCAGCGCCTCGCGCAGGCGGGGGGCGGTCAGGTTGGAGGCGCCGATGGCCCGGACCTTGCCCTGGTCGATCAGCTCCTTGTAGGCGCCGAGCGTGTCCTCGAACGGGGTTTCGGGATCGTCCCAATGCGACTGGTAGAGGTCGATGCGGTCGGTCTGGAGCCGCTTCAGCGAATCCTCGACCGCCGTCCGGATCCAGGCGGGCGACAGCCCCTTCTTCCCCGGCCCCATCTCCGACCCGACCTTGGTCGCCAGCACGATGCGGTCGCGGTTGCCGCGGCTCTTCATCCAGTTGCCGATGATGGTCTCGGACTCGCCGCCCTGGTTGCCGGGGGCCCAGGCCGAATAGACGTCGGCGGTGTCGACGAAGTTGAAGCCGGCATCGACGAAGGCGTCGAGCAGCCGGAAGGAGGTGGCCTCGTCGGCGGTCCAGCCGAACACGTTGCCGCCGAAGCAGAGCGGGGACACCGTCAGGCCACTATGGCCAAGCGGACGTTGATCCATTCCATCGTCTCCTTTGAAGATCACGGTCAGGCGATTTCAGGTCGGGCGGGGGGCCGCCCCCCGGAATTCGGTCAGGTAGACCAGCAGGCCGACGGCGGGAAAGGCGAAGCCGATCCAGGTCACCGGCTCCCAGCCGCCAACGGCGAAGGCATAGCCGGCGAGCGCCGAGCCGGCGGCCCCGCCCAGGAAGAAGATCGCCATATAGATGGCGTTCATCCGGCTGCGAGTCTCCGCCCCCAGCGAATAGATGGCGCGCTGCCCCAGCACCATGTTCATCTGCACGCCCATGTCGAGCAGCAGCCCGGCCAGCACCAGCAGCGCGATGGAGCCCTCTCCCGCACGCGCGACGAAGAAGGACAAGGCCGCCATCGCCAGCGCGAAGCCGGTGGCCGGCCGGGTCCAGCCGCGGTCGGCGATCCGCCCGGCAATCGGCGCCACCAGGGCACCCGCCGCCCCCGACAGGGCGAACAGCGCGATGCCGCGCTGGCTGAGATGGAAGGGCGCCCCCGCCAGCAGCAGCGGAACCGAGGTCCAATAGAGGCTGAAGGCGGCGAACATCATGGTCTGGTAGACGGTCCGCCGTTGCAGCACCGGCGTGCGCACCAGCAGCCGCCCCAGCGAGCCGAGCAGCGCGCCATAGCTGGTCCGGCCCGCCGGCCGCCGCTGCGGCAGCACCCGCCGCATCAGCACGGCGAAGCCGACCATCGCCACCGCCGACAGGCCGAAGACCGCCCGCCAGCCCAGGCTGTCGGCAATCAGGCTCGACACCGGGCGGGCCAGCAGGATGCCCAGCAGCAGCCCGCTCATCACATTGCCGACCACCTGCCCGCGCGAGGCCTCCGGCGCCATGTGGGCGGCCAGCGGCACCAGCATCTGCACGGCGACGGAGGTGACGCCGATCAGGAAGGACGCCGCCAGGAACAGGGACGCGGTGGGGGCGACCGCCGCCACCAGCAGGGCCGCCACCGTGCTGCACAGGGTGACCACCACCAGCCGGCGGTTCTCCAGCAAATCGCCCAGCGGCACCAGCAGGATCAGCCCGGCGCCATAGCCGACCTGGGTCAGGGTGACGACGAGGCTGGCGGTCTCCGGCGACAGCCCGACCGCCGGCCCGATCAGCCCGACCAGCGGCTGGGCATAATAGATGTTGGCGACCACCACGCCGCAGGCCAGCGCCATCAGCAGGACGAGCGAGCGGGAGAGGGCAGGGTGGGCGGCGTCTTCGGTGGCCAGGGGATCGGGATGGGGGGCGGCGGTGGGCGGCATCGCGCGGTCCTGTGCGGTCATGACGGGTCGAAACTGGGCTGGTCGAAACTGTGACAGAACAGCGCACAGCCTATGTCGGCACCCGCGGCCGGCGCATCGGTCAATTGCGCCGCCCGGCCATGCGCCATCCGTCACGCGATCTCCTCACGCGATCTCGGCGCGCAGCCGGTAGAGCCAGTCGCGGAAGGCGCCGAACCCGGCATCCTCCCGGCGGGAGGCGCGATAGACCAGATACCAGGAATGGACCATCGGCACCGCAAGCTGGAAGGGTGCCGCGAGGCGCCCGGCGGCGATGTCGTCCGCACTGTAGATCCGCGGCGCCAGCGCCACCCCGACGCCGTCGATGGCCGCCTGCAGGGTCATGGCGTAGCTGCCGAAGGACAGCCCTCTCGCTCCCGACGCCGGCACCGGATCAGTCACCCCGGCGGCGTCCAGCCAGCGCGGCCAGTCCTCCCCCCAATGGGAGACGTGCAGCAGCGTGGCGCCTGCCAGATCCGGGGCCTTCCGCAGCGCCGCCGCCAGCCGCGGCGCGCAGACCGGCTCCAGGCTGGAGGAGAACAGCCGCTCCGCCTCATAGCCCGGCCACTGGCCGTCGCCGAGCAGGACGGCGCAGGTCCAGTCGTCGTTCATCGGCGCGCCCGCCCCGCCGGTGGCGATCCGCACCTCGATCTCCGGATGGTCGAGGTGGAAGCCCGACAGGCGCGGGATCAGCCAGCGCACCGCCACCGTCGCCCCCATGCCGACCGTCAGCACCGGCCCGGCCCGCATCGCCGACACCTGCTCGACCCGCCGGGCGATGCCGTCGAACGCCTCGGTCAGCGCCGGCTGCAGCGCCCGGCCGCGCTCGGTCAGCACCAGGGCATTGGCCCGCCGGTCGAACAGGGCGAAGCCCAGCCGCTCCTCCAGCAGCTTCACCATCCGGCTGACCGCCGCCTGCGAGACGTGCAGTTCCGCCGCCGCCGCGGTGAAGCTGCGGTGGCGGGCCGCCGCCTCGAAGGCGCGCAGTCCGTTCAGCGAAGGCAGGCGGCGCATGCGTCCATCCCCAGGGTCACTCCGATCCCACCCCAACTTTTCCTGGGGCTGAGCATCGAACAATGCCGTTTGCGGCGCAACCGCGCGCATGAGAGTTTTTCTTCATCCTCTCTGGCATTCGAGCGATTCATGCTGACGCTTCCGCTGATGGTGGGGCTTGGCCTCACCGTTCTCGTGACCTCGTTTCTGTCGGGCCTGTTCGGCATGGCCGGCGGCATGGTGCTGATGGGCCTGCTGCTGATCCTGCTGCCGGTGCCGTCGGCGATGCTGCTGCATGGCGTGACGCAGTTCGCCTCCAACGGTTGGCGGGCATGGCTGTGGCGGCGCCACGTCGTCTGGCCGGTCATCCTGCGCTTCGCGCTCGGCGGTTCGGTTGCCGGCCTGCTGTTCGCTTTGGCCGGCGCCGTGCCCGACCGGGCGGTGTCGCTGCTGATCCTGGGGCTGACGCCCTTCCTGGCGCTTGCCATCCCCGCCCGCTGGGCGCTGAATGCGCAGAAGCCGCTGCATGGCGTGCTCGGCGGCTTCCTCTGCATGGGCATCCAGCTGCTCGCCGGCATCTCCGGCCCCTTGCTCGACACCTTCTTCATCCGCAGCGCCATGACCCGGCAGAGCGTGGTCGCCACCAAGGCCGCCATCCAGTCGGTCGGCCATCTGGTCAAGATCGTCTATTTCGCCCCGCTGGTGGCCGGCAGTGGCGACGAGACGGTGGAATCGACGGTGATCCTGATGTCGATCGTCATGGCCCTGATCGGCACGAATCTCTCCCGCCGTGTGCTGGACCGCATGAGCGACGCCCAGTTCCGCCTGTGGAGCCGCTATCTGGTGATGGGAACCGCCAGCGTCTATCTCGGCCAGGGGCTTCTCCTGCTGGCGGCAAATTGAGAAAAAATATTATATAACAAAGCCTTACCCTGTTCCTTCTTCCCTATCCTTACTCCTTGGGGGCTACACTTCGCCCCGATGCGCAAGACAGGCCCGCTCCCCGATCCTTACGGCTTGGGGGCGGGCTTCCTTACATCCTGGGGGCGTCTAAGCCTGTGTGACTCCTGGTACGCCCCGGAATCGGACGATACGCACTCCCGACTGCCGTGATCCTTACCTCTTGGGGGCCTGGAACCTGCTTTGAACGCCCCCAAGCCGTAAGGATTGCGCTTGCCCATGAAGCCGCGGACAGCAAAAATGGCATCGCTCCCCCAGGGAGTAAGGATGGAGCGCGTGCTCCCGAAGGCGCTTTTGCAAATCGAGTCGGTCCGATTCGGGGTCTGCAGGGATGCGAAGGGACAGGTTGGAGCGAGATTCACACTGTGGAACCCTTGGCAGAGCCCTGGCGGATCCGACACTTGGCAAGCGTTTGCGACTCCCTTTCCCTTTTAAGAGGATTCGTCGGCGCGAATCTCCAGGCGAGTCCGCGAGTCGCAGCGAATCTTCCTTACAGCGTGGGGGAAGCAGCCTTACGGGATGGGGGCGATTCGCACACCCCCCGGGGCGTAAGGGTTCCGCCCCCAGGGCGTAAGGATGAAAAGGATTCTGCGGCGCGACCCTTTCCTTACTTGTTTTTCTGGTAAGGATTGATTTAGCCTCCCCCGATTCTGGCGGAGGATGGCTATGGCGGGGACGGGGCGCAGGAAGGCGCGCGGCACGGTGGCGGAGGAGTCCGTCCCGTCGGACGCGGCTGCGCCGATGGCGTCCCCGATGACGGCCGGCAGGATCGCGGAATCGGCGAAGGGCGCGCCGGGTCTGGTCGTGCTGGGTCCGCAGGATCTCGCCGGCGGTGCGGTGATCGATGGCGACGGCGCTGCGGCCACGCTGCCGGCGGTCGGCGGGGAAGCGGCGGCTCCGGTCGCCGGCCTGACCGCCCGCGTCGCCAGCGCCACCTTCGAGCGCGACGGCTACAAGCATCTGATCAAGGCGGCGGAGGCGGTCTACAGCTATCCCGCCAACGGCACGCGCCTGTCGCTGCCGGCGCAGAAGATGCTGAACTTCATGATCCATCTGGCCGGCAGCCAGAATTTCGCCAACAAGCTCTACCGGATGCCCAAGCGCGTCGTGCGCGGCAACCACAAGGGCAACGAGCGCATTTTCGACGCGCTGAAGGAAATCTTCGATTCCAGCCTCGTGGTCATCGGCCCCTTCCGCGGCCGGCGGTCGCGCGCCGAACTGCGCATCCTCTCCAGCTATGTCCGGCCGGAGGAGGAGGAGGACAGCGACGCCGCCGACATCCATTTCCAGTTCACCGACGCCTTCCTGGAAATCCAGCGCTCGTCGCAGCTGTGGGCCAAGCTGTCCGGCCCGGCGATGGTCAAGGTCACCAGCACCTACGCGCTGAAGCTCTACGAGATCGGCATGCAGCGCTACCAGATGGATTATCCGTCGCTGGAACTGGACATCGACACGCTGCGCAAGCTGATGAATGTGCCGGAGGGCGCCTACAAGGATTTCGGCATCCTGCGCACCCGCACCATCGACCGCGCGATTGCCGAGGTGAACCAGCTCGCCCCGTTCCGCGTCAGCATGCCGGAAGACAAGATGAAGCGGAAAGGCCGCAAGATCGAGGCGGTGACGCTGGAATTCCTCGCCAAGGACGAGGAGGAGGCCGCCGAAACCTATCTGGAGCGCGAACGCCACAGCGCCGGCCGCCGGGCGCGCCGCATCGGCAAGGTCGACACCGTGGCTCCCGCCGATCCGGTGGAGGTCGGCCTCGCCGACTTGGGCCCGCTGCCCGACGCCGACGACGTGACCGCCCTGTGGGCCGCCGTCCTGCATGCTTTGAAGGGGAAGGTGCCCGCCCCGCTGCTGGCCGAGCTGGAGCCGGACCGGGTGGAGGAAGCCCCCCAGGGCGGCCGCCGCCTCGTCCTGATGGCCAGGAACGCCGCCGTCGCCGACACCGCCCGCATGAATCACTGGCCGAGCCTGAAGTCGGCCCTGTCCTCGCTGACCGGCGGGCTGATCGAGGACGTCGCGTTCGAGGTGGCGGCGCGCAAGGCGAAAGCGGCGAAGGTGGCTTCCCCCGAGACGTAAGGATCGTCCCGCCGCGCCATCGCGTCAGCGTACGAGGACGTGCGCCGCCTCCTTGGTCCGCTCGACCGCGCCGGCGACCTGATTGACCGCGGTGGAGATGGCGGTGACGTTGGAGGTCACCGTCCCAACGGCGGCGGATGCGCTCTGCATGTTGGACGACATGGTCTGGGTGACGGCGCTCTGTTCCTCCACCGCCGACGCCGTGCCGGCCACATGTTCGCGCACCACCATGACGGCTTCGCGGATGGCGCTCAGCGCGTTGGCGACCTCGGTCGAGGTCGATTGGATGCCCTCGATCTCGGCGGAAATCTGTTCGGTCGCCTTGCCGGCCTGGTTTGCGAGGTTCTTCACCTCCGAGGCGACGACGGCGAAGCCCTTCCCCGCCTCTCCGGCGCGGGCCGCTTCGATGGTGGCGTTCAGCGCCAGCAGGTTGATCTGGCCGGCGATGCTGTTGATCATTCCGACGATGCCGTTCATCGCCTGGGCCGCCGCCGCCAGCCGGTCGGTGCTTTCCGCCACCGCCACCGTGCGGTCGAAGGCGCCGTCCGTCGCCGCACGGGCGCGGGTCATGCTCTGGGAAATCTCGGCGATGGAGGCGACCAGCTCCTCCGCACTCGCGGCGACTGCCTGGACGCTGGCCGAGGTCGAGCCGGCGGCATTGCTGGCGGAATGCGCTTCTCCCATCGACAGGTGGAGCGCCTGATCGACCTCGCCGAAATTCTTGTCGATCATCACCTTGAGATTGTTCAGGAGCATGACCTGCGCGGTCACGTCGACGGCGAACTTGACCACTTTGACCACCCGCCCCTTCTCGTCGAGGATCGGGTTATAGGCGCCTTCGATCCACACCGGCTTGCCGGATTTGGCGATCCGCTTGTACTGGGCCGCCTGGTATTCGCCGCGCCGCAGCGTGTCCCAGAAGCGGTCGTATTCGCTGCTGCTGCGATAGGCGGTCTCGACGAAGATGCTGTGGTGCTTGCCGATGACCTCGTCCAGGCGGTAGCCCATCACCGTCAGGAAATTGTCGTTGGCCTTGGTGATGACGCCGTCGGTGGTGAACTCGATCACCGCCTGCGAGCGGCTGATCGCCGCAATCTGCGCGGCATAGTCGAGGTTTTCCAGCCGCTCCTTGGCGTCGGCCCATTCGACGACGAAACCGATGCGCTGGCCGTCCTCGGTCAGCGGCGAGACCAGCAGGTCGAACTGGTGCCCGCCGACCTTGATGGTGGCGCTGTGCGGCTTGGTCAGCGCCGCCAGCATGCTGCGCTGATGGCTGGGGTTCTTGTGGAAGACGTCGATGTTGCTGCCGACCAGACGGTTGACGTCCAGGCGCGGCAGTTCCTTGCGCAGGTCGCCCTCCGCCTGACGCAGCAGCGTGACCACGGCGGGGTTGACGTGGACGATGGTCAGATCGGCATCCGCCACCATCACCTTGGCGCGCAGCGCATCCAGCGCCGCCATCCTGCGCGTCAGCGCAAGAGTATGCTTTCCCCGTCCGAACATCGGTCTCTCCCCACTTGAATGCGCCGGTATGTTCCGAATGCTAGTCGAAACGGACTGCCTGTCTATCAGGGAGACTCCGCAATGTTGCGAAATTCGATGTGCTGAGGTGAAGAAAAGATTCTTGAGGAAGTCTTGCAGGACGCTATCCAAGGACCCGGTTCTGCATGTCGTCCGGTCTGGGTGCTGGGCGTATGTTGACCGGTGCTGATAATAAAGCATTTCGGGTTTGGCATGAAAAATACAAAGCCATGCTTTTACAAGTGACATTGGGCGTGCGATATCGCTTTAAGCTCTGAGACGCAGCCGTTCTGACTTGAGGGATTTCGTCCGCTCGACGCTGGCCCTGTCCCTTTTCCGTCGCCATGCCTGCGAAGGTGGAGATCCGGGAAACTCTGCAATGAAGCGGCTGGAACCGCTGGAGTCCCGCCTTCCTGTAAGCGCTCCCAACTCCCGCTTTTGCATAAACTTCACCAATAAAGGATCAAAATCCTATAGCCTCTCCGCAAACTTTCCACCAGCTTGCGGAGCGACGCCATGGCACTCGACAGCCGTACCCTTGCAAACGACCGTTTCCCGGTGTGGGCGGAGGAGCCGCCGGTGCCGTCGGGCGGCTCTCTGGTCCCCGGTTCGCAGTTCCACGAGGAGCAATGGATCATGGCCGCCGGCATGCTGGCGCGCGGCAGCAGCTTCCTCTATGTCGCCCGCGCCATGGGATGCAGCCGCACCACGC
>Ga0206116_1000612_pt1 | contig 31685 bp, 20 predicted proteins | sample 3A1Ametagenome_FD_178000 | JGI IMG/M metagenome (GOLD analysis project Ga0206116, IMG submission 178000) | Enriched microbial communities from leaf-cutter ant dump, University of Wisconsin, Madison, United States - 3A1A | ecosystem: Environmental > Terrestrial > Nest > Insects nest > Nest dump...
ATAATTTTTCGATTTGAGAATTGGTTAAAATTGGAAAAATCTGATTGGTGAATGTATCGGATAAAAATTGGAAACCTTTGTTCTGAAAAGCAGATTTGATTTTCATCGCCTGAACGTTGGAATGTTTTGCCAAATCGAAATACAAATCATTTTTCATCAATTCCAAAAACTGAATGCCCAACAATCTGCCTTTCGCCAACATCGCTCCTTTTTGCTTGATATGGAATCCGAATTCTTCTTTCAGTTTGTCATTGGTAATGACAATCGCTTCGCCCAATAGAGCACCATTTTTTGTTCCACCTAGATAGAAAACATCTGTCAGCTTAGCAATATCTTTCAATGTCAAATCATTGATATCGGAAGTTAAAGCTTGTCCCAATCTTGCGCCATCCATGAAAAGATACAAATCATTGGCTTTGCAAAATGCTGATAATTCTTGCAATTCTTTCTTGGTGTAGATCGTCCCAACCTCCGTAGAATTCGAAATGTAAACTAATTTTTGCTTGACTTGATGAGGCTTATTCGTATGCGTATCCAAAACCGATTGGATATGCTCTGGCTTTAGTTTTCCATCTTCTGTAGCAAGCCCGTGAACTTTGTGTCCGGTTGCTTCAATTGCGCCTGTTTCGTTGGTAAAAATATGACCTGTTTCCGAAGAAACAACACTCTCATGGGGACGAAGAACCGAAGAAATGACTAATAGATTAGCTTGCGTTCCACCACTCACAAAATGAATATCTGCGTTTGGACAATTCATTTTTTGCTTGATTAATGCTCTGGCTTCTGCAGAATAATCATCGTAACCGTAACCATTTTGCTGAACGAGGTTAGTTTTGATTAATGCTTCTAATATATTAGGATGGCAACCTTCCGAATAATCGTTTTTAAAGGAATATTTCTTCATTATTTCTTCTTCTTTTATAGATATCAAAGGTATTGATTTATCAATTAAAATTAAATTGTTAGAATAAAATATAATCCCTTCTAACTTTTTCTTATCTTTGAAATATGAATTCTTTGACAGAAGAAAATTATCTGAAAGCGCTTTATCATCTTGTGAATGAGAATGATGAAGTTTCTGTGAATGATCTGAGCCGACAGCTTAACATCAAAATGCCGTCTGTGAATAGTATGATTAAAAAGTTTGCGGACAAAAACTGGGTAAAATATGAATCATACAAACCTATCAGATTGACGGAATCCGGGAAAAAAGAGGCTTCGCTCATTGTAAGAAAACACAGGTTGACAGAGATGTTCCTAGTAGAAAAAATGGGATTTGGCTGGGAGAATGTTCACGAAATTGCTGAACAATTGGAACACATCCATTCGGAACTATTTTTTGATAAAATGGACGAAATCCTGAATTATCCAAAAGTGGATCCTCACGGTGAACCAATCCCTGACAAAGACGGTAATGTAATACAGCCCGATTTGAAAAAATTGAGCAAGTGTAAAGAAAACGAAACAGTAGAATTAGCCTCCGTAACGACTTCTTCTGAAGAATTTCTTAACTTCCTTAATAAAAGAAATCTAAGTCTTGGAACAGAAATCAAGGTTTTGCTAAAGGAAGAATTTGACCAGTCTATGAAGGTTTTTTACAATAATCAGGAAGAGAATTTCAGCAAAACGGTTTGTGACAGATTGCTGGTGAAATAAAAAAAGAGACTTAAAATTTAAGTCTCTTTTTTATGCTTAGTTGAACATATCTTTTACTTTTTCGAAGAATGTCTTTTCCTTTCCGGTTGGTTCGGCATTCATATCGCCACTTTCCAGCTGACTTTGAAAGAATTCTTTTTGTTCTTTTGTCAGTTTTTGTGGTGTCCATACGTTGATATGAACAAACATATCGCCTTTTCCGCCGTAACCTTCAATATTAGGAAGACCTTTTCCAGCCAATCTAAGGATTTTACCGGACTGTGTCCCTTCATCTACTTTGATTTTCACTTTTCCACCAACCACATTGATTTCTTTCGAAGTGCCCAAAGCAGCTTCCGCAAACGAAATATATAACTCCTGATGAAGGTTGTCACCTTCTCTTTTGATGAGTTTATCCACCTCTTCCTCTACTACAACCAAAAGATCACCGGGAGTTCCTCCAAGCGGCGCATCGTTTCCTTTTCCTCTCACATTCAGTTGGATGCCGTCTCTTGCCCCAGCAGGAATATTGATGGTGATTTCTTCCTCTTCTTTGATAAGGCCTTGTGCATTAGCTCCGGAAGGAATCTTGTCAGCCACTTTTCCAACACCCTGACAAGTGCCACAAGTGGTTTGTGTCTGCATTTGTCCGAACATCGTGTTCATTACTTTTACCTGAACACCGCTTCCCTGGCAAGTAGGACAGGTTTTAGAAGTAACACCTGCAGCCAATTTCATCTTTTTAACTTTGACGGTTTTCTGAGTCCCGTTAATCATCTCTTCAAGATTCAGCTTGATACGGATTCTCAGGTTGGAACCGCGAGATTGCTGTTGTCTTTGACCACCACCAAAGCCTCCACCAAAATGTCCACCAAAGATATCGCCGAACTGGCTAAAAATATCCTCCATATTCATTCCGCCACCAAAACCACCAAAGCCGCCACCTGCTGCACCGCCCATTCCGGCATGTCCAAACTGGTCATACCTTGCCCTTTTGTTGTCATCGCTCAGTACTTCATAAGCCTCGGCCGCTTCTTTGAATTTTTCTTCTGCATCTTTATCACCTGGGTTTTTGTCTGGGTGATATTTGATTGCCATTTTTCTGTAGGCTTTCTTGATTTCCTCAGTACTGGCCGATTTGGATATTTCTAAAACTTCGTAATAATCTCGCTTACTCATAATTGATGATTGATATATGTTGATTGGCCCGCAATCTATTATCTAATACCTTTTTTCTAAATTCTTAAATTAATTACCCGTTACAACTTTAGCAAATCTAATAACTTTGTCGTGCAACTGATAACCTGTTTCTATAACATCAACGATTTTGCCTTTGAATTCAGGGCTTGGGGCTGGGATTTGCGTAATAGCTTCGTGAAAATCTACATTAAAATCGTCTCCTGGATTCACTTCGATTGGCTTAAGACCTTTCTCAATCAATTTGTTTCTGAATTTTTGATAGATGAGTTCAACACCTTTAAGATCTGCTTCATTGCCATTTTTAGCAATTTCCTTCAAAGCTCTTTCGAAATCATCTAACACACCCAGCATAGACGTCATCAAATCTTTTGAAGCATACAGGTAGAATTCGTTCTTTTCTTTAAGAGTTCTTTTTTTATAATTTTCGAACTCTGCATACAGACGGATATATCTGTCTTTTTCTTCTGCCAAAAGTTCTTCTGCAGACTGCTGTTGTGACACATTTTCCTGATTATCCTGTTCAGATGATTCAGTATTCTGCGTGTTTGTATCCAGGTTTTCCTCGTGTATATCTTTGTTTTCTTCCATTATCGATTAATTTATAGGAACTGTTTTTCAATTCCTTTGCCAATTCGGATTTTTTGACAATTAGGCAGAATTTCAGCGGAAAAGTTTTTATTAAATGATAAATGAGACTTTATTCTGCAGGCAAAAGTTCATAGAAATAAGATCATTTCTTTCTCTCTATAATAGAATTGCGGAATTTAATATCATCCAAAACCCAATTCAGGATTTTATCTTCAGAATCTGATAAATTCCCGAATTCCGGATCCACTAAAAAGTTTGGAATCACGCCCCTGCTTTGATTTTCGAATTCAATATTAGGACGAATTAAAAAGAGGCCTATTGGCAGAGACAATTTAGAATGAGGTAAAGTCACTGTATTGTTAACACCTGCAACGGTTCCGTCATTAGCTCCGCCTGTCTCTTCCCCCACAATTACCGCTCTTTTTTCATATTTTAATTTTGCTGATATAATGGATGATGCGGAAAAACTGGCACCATTAATCAAGACATAAATCTTACCTTTAAAAGCATTAGACCTGGGTTTTGTGGAACGAGAAGCAAACTCCCGGAAATAATAGTGATCTTCTTTTTTGGATGATAAGAGGTAATTGCCTGCCAAAAAGAACGGATAACCAAAAGCACTAAAAACTGAAGAAAAAACAGTCTGACCACGGAAATAATTCTGATACATCCCGGAAGTTCTGGAAGTCATTTCCGGAGGCTTTATCAATGTAAATTCTTTATCTGTAAGGTAAGAATACAGCGTATTGATCTCTGAAAGTGAACCGCCCAGATTATCCCTGATATCCAGAATCAAATACTTTGATTTTGCGTGATTAATTTTTTCAAAAGTTTCTTTATAAAACTTTTTTGCCAGAGTTGCAGAGAATGTTTTCACTTTTATATATGCCACACTGCTGTCAGGACTCATGAACTTAAAGCTTCTGTTATAAGTTTTGGAATTAGCATCATAATCCTGAACTTTTTGCAGTGTTGTTATTTTTGGCTGTACCCTATCTACAATAACTTCTTTTTCGGTTTTTTTCTGTCTTTTAATAGAAACATTTTCAAGCTTGTTATTGTATCTGGTTACTAATTTCGCGCTATCCAGATAGCCGTTTTCCAATGTATAATAATTGAAAAACGAGAGATTCATAAAATATTTTTGAAAAGTCTGGTTCTTTCCATCGGAACTGTAAAGTTTTCTGTATTTTTTTATTAAATCAGAGACATTTTCATTATTGATTTTGATAATCTCCGTTCCCTTTTTGATTTGCCCAACATCTTCTTTATTTTCTACCACAAACATCTTATCATCCAGAATCTTGTAATCCAACAAAGCAAAAAGAGGCTTCTTTGTTTTGAATGCTTTTTGTTCAGCTTTGATATATTGCCTTGGAATTGCTCTCAGTCTCAAGTGACCTTCGTTCACACTTGCAATGACAGGTGACAAATGGAAATAAAACTTGTTAGGTGTCAAAGGTTTTGATAAACTGTTCTTGAGACTGTCAAACTTGTAATCCAGTTCTTCTTTTGTGATGTACCAATAGAGATTGGGATGAAAGCGTTTCAGCTTTTCGTAAGTGAAATCAACATCTGCTTTCAGTTGTGCAACAGAAATTTTCTTTTCAAGGAAAAGATTGTTTTTCTTAACGGATTGGCAAGAAAAAATGATGCTTAATACAAAAAGAATAACCGTTCTCTTCATCTGAGATAAAAGTATGATTTTTACATCAGAAAATCAGTATTGTAAGGAAATTTAACATATTCTAACATAGATGTGGTTTTGATTTTGTTACTGAATCACAAATTAAAAAAGACATGAAAAACATAATCATTGCAGCATCTGTATTTCTGGTTTCCCAGTTTTCATTTGCACAGACAAAAGATGTAGCAGCCTTCACTTCGCTTAAAGTGTTTGACAAAATACCTGTAGAATTAGTTTCATCTACTTCCTATAAAGCTGAATTAAGCGGGACTAAAACAGATGATGTCGAATTGGTAAATTCCGGTAACGAGCTAAGAGTTAGAATGAAACCTACAAAATTATTGCAAGGTGATGATGTCAAAGTAGTTATTTATTATAAGGACATCAATCAGATCCAGGCAAGCCAAGGTGCAAGAATAAGTTCAAATGATACCGTAAAATTTTCCAAACTGGAAGTAACATCAAATGAAGGTTCTCAAATTGACCTCAATATCAATGCTAAAGTCTTGGAAGGAAAAGTGAATACCGGAGGATTATTGAAACTTTCCGGTGATGCGGAATCTCAAACCGTAGTCGTGAATACCGGCGGGCAATATGAAGGACAAAACCTAAAAACAGAAATTACCAAAATCACTACCAATGCGGGAGGAAACGCTTCTGTGAACGCAACGGTTTCTGTAGATGCAACAACCAGAGCCGGCGGTGTAATAGATGTTTATGGAAATCCGAAAACTAGAAATGATAAAAAAGTAGTCGGAGGCAAAATCAACTACCATTAACAGTTTGATCTGTCTTATAAAAGTAAAACTCCCGAATCGCGGGAGTTTTTTATTTTTTTCTTTTGGATGATTGTCTGATATGAAGTGTCGGCGTTAAAACCAGTTTTTTCTCTATACTGATTCCCGATGAATTATCTTTGATACTTTCCAGAAAAACATTCCCTGAAATTTTCCCCATCAAAACCGGTGTTTGATCCACAGAACTTATTGACAATTCCATAAATTGAGTAAACGGCTCATTACTAAAGCCAATCACACCAATATCTTCCGGGATTTTAATTTTCAGATTTTTGATTTCTTTGCAGGCGCCCAATGCCGTAAAATCACTGGCAGAAAAAATTGCGTCCGGTTTCACTTTGCGTTTCCATAAGCTTTTCATCGCACTGATTCCTTCTTCAATCGAACTTCCTGTATTAATAATATTTTCCTTAATCACGGGCAGTTTATAATCTTTCAGTGCATCGAGATAGCCATTGAGACGATTCTGATAGATTTCAAGATTTTGATCTCCCGCAAAATGGCAAATATTCTTATAACCCTGCTGAATCAAATGTTCCGTAGCCTGATAAGCACCCTTATGGTCATCAATTGTAATCGTACTGATTCCCGGGATATCTTTCTTCCTATCAAAAAATATAATCGGTGTATTGGTCGTACTAAGAATTTTTTTGACATACTCCATATCAGACGTATTTCTGGAAATCGAAATAAAAATACAATCTACCTGAGTATGCAATAATGTATTCAGTTGTTTTTTTTCAATAGCAGCATCATCATGACTTTGGCAAATAATCACACGATAACCGTGAGGAGACAACTCTTCTTCCAGGCCTCTGATGACGGATGAGAAGAAATTGGTATTAATATAAGGCACAATAACACCTACGGTTTTTGTCTCGCCGCTTTTGAGTGCCTTTGCAAGATTATTTTGCTTATAATTCATTTCCTTAGCTGCAGCCGCAACCAATTCCTTGGTTTCCTGACTGATTCTTGGATGGTTGTTTAGCGCCCTGGAAACAGTCGCCACACTCACATTCAGTTTTTTGGAAATGTCATAGATGGTCGTGTTTTTTTTCGTCATATATTCTTATGAATATTCGGTTGTTGTAAATATATAAAATAATACGTGTCACAACTGCTTTTCGGAACCAAAATCTTCTTTAATTGCTTTTTCAGTCCTGCAAATCAGAATTTTTCAACTCATAAAAAGCCGCCTCACCGAAATGAAGACGGCTTCTATTATGAAATTAAGTTGTTTTATTTCTTAACCAACTTTCCTGTTGATTCTCCTGAGTTTGTTTTCAGATTATAAAAATAAATTCCTGTTCTCAAATCTTTTGTATCAATTGTTAATTGATTCAAACCTTTCTTTTCATCGCTTTTTAAAGTTTTCACAACTCTTCCGTTAACATCATAAAATGTAAGATTAACATCAGAATTCGATTTCAAATCAAATGCAATCGTAACCTTATCCGTAAAAGGATTTGGATATACTAAAAGCTTGTTATCTTTTACATCATTGACAGCCAAAGTTTCGAAATCGATATTAACAGCTGCGTCCGGCATCCAATCAAAAACGAAAGACGGATCTGTATCTTTTTTGAAGACATTAGAAATTGTATAAACCTGAGAATCGGTTTCTGTTAAAACGACTCCTCCATTAGCTCTTTGTGCTAATCTGTCAGGTGTTGCTCCTGCTCCTGTATTGCCATATTCTACAAATGTCACAGGAATTGTTCCGTTAATAGGGGTTGTCCAACCAGTAGGATTCAGCATAGAAGGTGTTTCGCATCGTATGAAAGCGGACTTTGGCGTATTCTGCCAAGCTCTTCCGAAATGGAAATTGCTGATAATTGTTCCGTTAAAATCCGCTGTTCCAGCTGCAGGCACTGTCAAATTGCAATCCAGAAATACAAATCCAAACTTAGTGGTAGCTTCTGTTGAAGGCGCTGTTACAACACTATTATTACGATTAATGTAAGTTGTACAATGATCAAAAACAACAGTCTGGCGTCCGAATATGAAATCCACATTACCTTCGATATAACAATTTTTGAAATAAGCCCTTCCAATACTGTTCCCCAGATATGTATCCTGATAACCCAAAATTTTACAATCATAAAAAGCCTGTCTGTCACCTTGCGTTTTAAGAGCAACAGCCTGGGTTGATGAATTGATCTGTGTATTTGCTGTTGAATTAACGAATGTATTGGCAATAGTAATTTTAGAAGCTGTAAAATCACTTCCGAAAACAGCCATAGTCTGAGAAAGAGAAGTTCCGTAAGCGATTCCTGTATCAGGGTTGATATCACCAGCAGAGATATTATTAGTAATAACCGTTGTATCGGCATTATCTCCAATCAGGAATACATTAATCTTATTAGATAAAAGTGTTGGTCTTTCTGTATAAGTTCCCGGTTTGATGTGGATGATCCACCTTCCCGTATAATTATCAGGAACCGCATCAAAAGCTGCCTGAACAGTGGTATAATCCCCAGAGCCGTCTTTAGCTATTGTTTTGACAACATCCGGCTCTGTAGCCTTTGTGGTAACTGTAGCTTGTGAACCATAAGAAGTTCCTGCAGCGTTGGTTGCAAATGTTCTTACATAATATAATGTAGAAGATGCAACACCGTAAGCATAAGACGAAAATGTCCCTAGTCCTGTTCCTGTAGAAATTTTGGTGGCGTTGTCAATCGTCGGGTTTGCGGATGTCGAATAAACAATTCCTCTGTCAGTCACATTGGCACCGCCCCAGTCTGTAACGTTTCCTGAAACTACAAATGACTTGTTCGTTACCTGAGACTGTGAAGTTGTTGTGACAGTCGGTGCGACAATATTCGCTAAAGTGGTAAAGCTGACCTGACTGCCGTAAGATGTTCCAGCAGAATTGGTTGCATACGCACGAACATAATACGTGGTTGAAGGCAAAAGCCCTGACAAATTACTCGTGTATGAGCCAGAGGTTGCATTTTCAGTTGTTTTAGAATCTGCAGTTGTCGGGTTTTCATTGGTACTGTAAACAACACCACTTGCTGTTACTGCGCCACCGCCGTTGCTGGATATCGTTCCGCCTGTTACTGCTGTTGTTGTAGAGATTGAGGTCATCGCTGTTGTAGAAACGGTTGCAGGATTGGCAACAGAACCTTCCATTGTTCCGGAGATTTTAATATTTCTTAATCCGAATTGCTTATTCGTTGCAGCTGAAGCTAGATATGGGTAAAATCTCACATACATCTTTTGGGTTCCGGAAAGTACAACCGCCGTAGATAGTGTTACACTGAGAGCCGATGAACCGTTATTAGGTAATTTTGTTGCAGCCTGAATCGAAACCGGGTTAGAAAAATCAGAATTCAAACTGTAGAAAGCCTGGTAATACATATTTCCTGTTCCGGCAGCTCCAACCAATCCTTCAATTTTATTGACTGTGAAAGTTCCGCTGTTGGTTGGTTTAACATCCAACTGAATATAAACCGACGAATTAATAGTATTGATGTTGCCTGTTGCTGTCCAACTGTTATTACTGCTTGTTCCTTCCCAAAATACGACATTGCTGTCCGTTACAGAATCTCCTGTAAAATCTATTTTCGTATTGACATTATAAGATACAGTTGAGGGATAGCTTAATGTTGATTCCAGATTACCTTCCAAGGATTTTGTAGTAACATCTGTAATCAAAGGCCAGTTAACAGAAGCCGGAGTTGCTTCAAATATTTTCGGATATTTTGTAGTTTCCGTTGTATTTTTATTTTCTTTTATCGAAGAAGAATGCTTTTTTGCATCATCATTGACAGAATCTGAAAAAAAAGATATGCTCTTTCCGATCCCAAAAATCGTAGCTGTACCGAAAAGTACAATTGGTAAGATTAGATTTTTTTTCATTAGTAATTAAAGTTAGTAGTTAAGTTAGTATTTGATTCTAAATTTATTTTACAATCACTTTTTGGGTATAGGAATCTTTGTCTGTTTTCACTTCAAAAATTTTCACCCCTTTGCTCAGTTTTTTAATCGAAATCGAATTAACCGTGTTATTTCCTTTACTAAGATTTCCCTGGTAAATAGTTCCTTCTGATTTACCTGAAATATCTGTTACATTAATTTTTATCGATTGACTATATCCAGAAAAAGCTTTTAAAGAAATTTGTTCTGAAGCCGGGTTTGGATAAAACAAAAAATCAGATTTAGATTTAGAATTAATTTCATTGGTTGATAAAAAAACACAGTCTGTTGGCTGTAACAGAACCGCTCCGGCTCCGGTCATAACTGTTTGTTTAACATCCTGAGATGCAATTTTGTTAATTGAATATGGTGGTGTAAAAGCTGTTCCCGAACCAGTTGCTGTTCCCGATGTTCCAACAAATGTATTGTCAACCAATTGTGCCGCAGTGAAATTACCTGTTTCCAGACGGATTGGATTTTTCACACCTTCAAAATAATTACTTTCTATCAACAGATCTGCCTGGTAACCTGCGTAGATGCAGTAATTGCTTACGGAGCTATTGAAATAATTATTCAGAAGATGAACCTTACCGTAACGTACCCTTGGCATTCTTTCCCTTACACCATTGCCCCACCAGCAGTATTGCATTGTAATTCTCAGCTTTCCGGAATCCTGCGTATCACTGTCGGATGACCCGAATAAATTGGAGAATCTGTGATCATTACTTCCTCCGGAACCTCCAGGAATCGGAGCTTTCAGATATTCGAACTTTGTCCAGGAAATTGTAATAAGATCAGAACCATTTTTGATGTCAAGATTGCCGTCCAAAGCATCCTGAAAGGTACAATGATCCACCCAGACATTGGTACAATTATCAATTGTCATATTATCATTTCCATCCACATCATAAGCACCGGGACCTTCGAAAGTGATGTTTTTGATGAGAACGTTGGAACTGTTTTTCAAAGTCAAAATTCCGGAACCGCCAGCTGTAAGATCTGTTGAAATCAATCTTGCTCCGGCCAGACCTAATATCGATTTGTTGGTTTGATTATTAAGCGTCAATCTTCCCGCACTTGGAAAAGTGATTTGCCCCGAAACATGAATGACTTTTACAGCTGTACTGTTTACGGCGGTTCTCAGCTCTGCATAGGTTGTCACAACAGTCGGAGCAGCAGTTCCGCCACCAGTAACACCATTGGCAGAAGCCCAGCCTGCAACATTACATTGTGCAAATAAATTAGTTACAATAGTTGATGTTAATAATGTAAGTATTAAAAATATTCTTTTCATTAGAATAAAATCTTTAAGAATTTGTTTGGAAGTTTAAGATTACTACATCAATCTTAATTCGGAATTATTTTATAACAAAATGGTTATTAACTATTTAAGAAACAGTTGTATTGATTGAGGTAAAAAAAAGTTTGACGAAAGCAAGTTTCATCAAACTTTAATTAATGAAAAATTTAATCTCCTATAAATTTTTATTGATTTCTAAATTTTCCCGGAACTGTTTTATTTAACTAAAACTTTCACAGATTTTACACCTGCATCAGATTTCAAATTAACAATGTAAACACCTTTAGTATTAACTTCAAAGTTTGTATCAGCAGAAACTTTGGCAGTTTTTACCAAGGATCCAGTTGCAGAATAAACGTTAACTTCTGTATTCTTTGATTCAAGATCAGAGATATAAACTTTGTTACCGCTGGAGAAAACCTGAGCTTTCATTTCTTTTTTAACATCATTTACCCCAAGGACAGTTGTTCCAACATTTGTAGCAGTGATTTTGTAAAAGTTAAGTGATGTGTCACCATAGATATAAATATCTCTTGCTGGTCCTACATAATCATAATTGTAGATAATGCCGTCTGATGAATTAGAATAAGTTTTAGAAGCTAAAATCGCTGTTCCCGTTCCTATGTATAATGTGCGATCACCAGAACCACCATTTTTGTACCAGATAGTAATTGAAGAGTTACCGTTTGTTTTGAAATAGATGTAACGTTGTGTCGGTGTAGTATTAACTCCTGTTGATGTAAAACCGCCACCATTTAGTTTGAAACGTTTTGTTGCAGAAAAACCGTCAGAAAAAGTCGCAGAATTAGCTTCTACCTGAGCAAAGTTAACAACAGTTTCTGGCCCCGGAACCAAAGCAAGATTATTTTTAACCTTAGCAGTTTCACCAGAAATTATCGGCCAAGCAGCAGATGAAAAATCCCAAGTGGTTTGTGCTTTAACATTGCCAACGGTAGCAACAATAGAAAAAGCTAAAAGAAGTAATGATTTTTTCATGATAAATAATTATTAATTGTTTGTTTAAATTTTAATGCAATCGATTACACAATTATGTGTAAATTTTCTATGGTTCTAATATAAAATTATTATTTAATTGCAAGATATTTTTTTTTAATTTAATATTAATTTTTACACACATCAATCAAAAACTCTTTATTAATAGCACTTTCAGGTAATACCAATTTTCTATTTTGTGAAACTTAATATTATTAAGAAGGTAATTTTATGACAAAAATCAATGCAATCGGTTGTCTTAATTTAACTAAAATCCCTGCCAATTTGGATAAAATTCGTTTTTGAATATTTTTTCCATGCTAACTTTATGATAAACAGAAATAAATAAATATTAATTCTTAATACGGAAAAGAATAATTATAATTCAATAAAAAAATCCCTGAGACAAAAGCCTGCAGAGAGTTCTTAAAAAAATAACAGAAAAAGTTCACGATTGAATGTTATTTAATCATCACTTTTACAGACTTTTCGCCAGCATCTGATTTAACATTCACTATGTAAATACCTTTTGCACCGATATCAAAACTAGCATCTGTAGAAGTTTCAGTAGTTTTCACCAGGGTTCCATTGGCAGAATAAACATTAATGTGTGTATTTTTAGACTCCAAGTCTCTCACGTGGATTGTATTACCAGCTGAAAAAGCAGTTGCCTTGATTCCGGATTTGAAGCCGCTTACAGCCAAAGTACCTGCAGAAACCTCAATCTTGTAGATATAGTTATCTCCAACACCAGACGAAATTATCAAGTAAGGCGCTGACCCAGCATAGGTGTAGGAAATAACAGCAATATCTGCTGTTGTATTACCGGCAAAAGCTGTGGAACTAAGCACCGTTCCAGTATTATCAGAGATGAGAACATTTCTGGCACCACCGCCTCTAGCCCATATTTTCAGAACGGAATTAGTCGGCACAGCAACTTCTACCCATTTCTTTGTTGGCATCGTCTGTGATCCTACAGCCGGGCTTGATGAGCCGGAATAACTGTTACCGCCAAACTGAAAACGTTTTGTCGCAGCAAAATTATCACCAAATGTAACAGAATTAGATGTTATGGCAAAAGCCGAAGATCCCGAAGCTCCACTAAATTTCAGACCGTTTATTGTAGTAGGAACAACAATAGATGCGTCCGGAAAAGTGGTCGTATCTGCCAGATCCCAAACCTGACCATTGAGAGTAACTGCAGAAATCCCTGCAAGCATCAAAGAAAATAATAGTTTTTTCATAATAAATGAGTTTTATAGTTGTTGTTAAAATTTATTGCGCAATCGATTACACTATTTAATAGTAAAAAACCGAGAGTTCTAATATAAAATTATTTTTATGTCGTCCACTATTTTTCAGAAAAATTTTTAAAATTGAATTCAGACTAAGTTAATAATTAATTAAAATTTGCTTTAAATAAACAGCTAAATCGTTAAATAACTGTTTAATTATTTTTTCAGATCATAATGTTCAGATACATCATGTGAGCTATAATTGTTAAAAAAAATAACGTAATCGATTGCATAAAAATTCCCAAAATCATACGTGGAAATTCAAAATTCCGGGATTACAGAAAATTTTAGTTTGTGCAACAAATTTAGGGAATCCAGTTATCCGATTTTTTGAAAATCCTTTCAAGGGAATAATTCTTCAATTCTTTTCTGGAAAGCTGATGAGACCACTCAGCTCTTTTGCCGGGATTGGCACCAATGCCAAAACTTTTGAACTCTGCATAATAAGCAGTTTTCTCTTTATTAGGAAACATTTTATCACCTTTCCAGGGATTCCAGCCTTCCGGTAAAATGTGATTTTCCATTCTTGTATTGATAAAAACAGTTTTCGCAAATGGTCGCCAAGGTCTTCCAAGATAAACTTTTGAAACACCTTCTTTTGCCGTCAAATGACAGTCAATAAAAACAAAACCAAATTGACTGTCTTTGCTTGTTGCAGCCGCAGTGATGTAAGAATTTGATAAACTTTTGATTTCACAATTTTTGAAAACCGCAATCGCCTGACCGAAAATAAAATCCGTCGTTCCTTCTATATAACAGTTTTCATAGTATTGCCGGCTATGATCAGTCGCTGCATAAAGTGTATCCTGACAACCCAAAATTTTGGAATTTTTCATCATAAATCGGTCGCCCTCTACATGAAGTGCAACGGCTTGTCCTTGATTACACGACGAATTTTTGATGGTCAGATTTGAAATCTTAATATTATCTCCAGCAACCAAAAATGTGTAAGAATTGAATGTATTAAGCTTTTCTTTGGTTAAAGGATTCTGCTTTCCTGAAAAATCATCATTGTTAATAATAGTACAGTCTTTGTTCTCGCCTTCAATCCTAATTAAATGTTTTGAGGATGGAATCACAACTTTTTCATTATAGATTCCTGATTTGACTTTAATCAAGGCTTCAGCCGGACCTAAATCACGGATCGAATTAATTGCATTTTGAACTGTTGTAAAATCGCCTGAACCGTCCTTCGCCACAATAATAGTGATGTAAGGTGATTGAGCAAAATTTAAAATAACAAGACACAAACTAAGAAAAGAAAGCAACTTTTTCATTGGATTAATTTTTTAAAACTTTATCCAGAAAATCAACAATATATCCCAGAGTTTCACCAAACCAAGGCTTAACCAGCCAAAATGAATGCGGAGATTCTTTGATTTCATGAAATTCTGTTGGGATATTGTATTGTTTTAATTTCTTTATCATATCGTCTCTTCCAGCGTGAAATCTCGGTTGAGAGCTATTGACAAATAATGTTGGCGGTGTGTTTTTTCCGACATATTCCAAAGGTGAAGCTTCTTTCCAAAGTTCGAAATTCTGAGCTTTTGTCGCACCAAACCAATAAGCCGCATAAGTACCTTCTTCAGATTCGGGATGAATAAATGAGACAATTCCATCGATATTGACAATTGCCTGAACTTTATTTTTGACGCCAACCAAAGTTGCCAATTGTGCTCCGGCTGAGTTTCCTCCAATTGCAATTTTCTTTTTATTAAGACCAAATTTTTTATGATACTTTTTGAGGAATTTCAAAGCATCTTGGATATCTTCAACAGCGGCAGGATATTTTGCAAAATCACTCAAACTGTAATTGATTGCCATTGCAATATAACCTTTTGAAGCTAATTCCTGAGCCAAAAACTTTTCATTTTCTTTGCTTCCAGAAATCCAGCCACCCCCGTGAACAAGAATAATTGCAGGATCTTTCTGAGATGAATTTTCAGGAAAATAAATATCCGCCAAAAGCGATTTTCTGTTTCTGGTTTTGTATTCGATGTCTCTTTTGATTTTGATATTTTTTGGAAATTCCAGATTCAAAGGTTGTATGAAAGAGTATTTCTTTTTCAGTTTTTCGAATGTCGCTTCAACTGTATAAGGCTGCGCGTTTGGTCTTTCGATTTCCTGAGAATAAATCTTTGAAATCGAAATGAACACCAAAGAAAAACGGATGAAAATCTTCCGCAGGTGACTATTTTGATTCAAGTTAACTTGGGCTGGCTTCATCCGTTTAAATTTTTGTTCGTTAAGTTAAGTCATAATGCTGCGCAAAATTTTGTTCTGAATGACAAAACTGACTATTTTACAGCATTCTTCGGAACATCTTTGGATATCGATAATTTATCTCTGGAGATTCCTTTTGGTAATTTGATGGCTTTAGTTTTACTTCCGATGACCTTTACCAAAGGTGTTTTGGAAGATTCCAAAGTTAATCCGGAGATGTCAACATTTTTAGAATTATAAATAGTTGCACCAGTTCCATCGGTGTACTTTATTTTAACATTTTCCAATGTAATTCCGTCTGTATCTACGATGGTTAAAGCTTTTTTGGTATCAAAATAAGAATCTTCTATCACGATATTTTTAAGGTTCATTTCAGATAAACCATTTAGTGACAACGCTTCGTAGGAATTGGAAGCTGTGATATTTTTGAAGAACACATTTCTGAAAACCGGTGTTTCCTCGGTCACAGGAATATCTTTTTCTTTTCTTTTTTCATTGTCAGCATTTTGGTCATCTTCGATGATTGGCGAATTGCCTTCATAAAACATATTAAAACCAATTACCTGAGCTGGAATTCCTGTCATATCGATATTGCTGACCCAGATATTCTCAACAACACCGCCTCTTCCTCTAGTCGTTTTGAAACGAAGCCCGATATCCGTTCCGATAAACGTACAATCTGAAGCATGAAGATTCCGGACACCGCCGGACATTTCGCTTCCGATAACAATACCGCCGTGAGCGTGATAAACCGTATTGTTTTTGATGATGACATTTTCGGTCGGAATGCCTCTGTCGCGACCATCTTTATCTTTTCCGGATTTGATACAAATTGCGTCATCGCCAACATCAAATGTATTGTTATAAACCAAAACGTTTTTACAAGATTCCAAATCCAGACCGTCACCATTTTGTGAATACCAAGGATTTCTGACCGTCAGATTCCTTAAAATCAAATTACTTGACATCAACGGATGAAGATTCCAGGCTGGTGAATTCTGGAACGTTGGTCCGTCCAAAAGCACTTTGTCACAGCTCACCAAACTCACCATCACCGGCCGGAGAAAATCCTTCACCGATTCCAACTGTTCTCGAGTTGTCAATTTTTCAGGAATATTAAAATTGGCCGTACTTTCAAAACCTCTTTTGGAGCTTTCGCTCGGAAACCATATTTTTTTGTCCGTTGACAAAACGCCGCCTTTTGACAGTAATTCTTTCCATTGCCCGTCGGTCATTTTTCCTTTTTTCACATATCTCCAGGCATCGCCGTTGCCGTCAATCACACCTTTTCCGGTAATGGCAATGTTGGTCGCCCCTTTTGCAGAAATCGGAGACTTACAACGCGTTGTGTTCAAACCTTCGAAACTGACATCAACCAAAGGATAATCCGCAAAATCTCTACTAAACATCACCAAAGCGCCGTCTTCCAAATGCAGATTGATATTACTTTTCAGAACAATTGGTCCTGTTAGCCAAATTCCTCTTGGAACGACAACTGTTCCACCACCTTTTTGGGAGGTTTCATCAATGGCTCTTCTAAACGCTTCGGTATTTTTCACGATGCCGCCAGAAACAGCACCAAAATTTTTGATATTGACAGAAGTTGCAGGAAAAGAAGTTTCTGCAACTGTCGGCATTTTGAACTCTACATTTTTGTAAATATCGACAATACTCTGTCCAGAAGTGTTTCCTGAAACTAATGTTGCTAAGGTAAAAGCTAAAATTTTAATCGTGTTTTTCATTCTCAGTATTTTGATTTTAACGCAAAGAGCGCAAATTTCTATTTTATTATATTTTTAAAGTCGCAAGGTTTTTGACCTTATTTTCAATATTTGTCATTCCGTAGGAATCCAAACTGTCGAGATTCCCTTCGGAATGACAAACTTTGAGTTTATTTCTTGCTTACTATTTTTTTGAATTCATTGTAAACCAATTGAGCGACAGCTTTTGCACCTTCCGGCTGGAAGTGGGTGTCATCTTTCTGACCTTTTGGATAAGCTTGATATTTTCCTTCGGGAAGATTCATGAAATAGGTTGTGGTCACGAAATCTTTTCCTTTTTTCGTGAAAAATTCTCTGGACAATCTGTTCAAATCAATAACATCGACTTTTTGTTCTTGCCCGACTTCTATCATTGCTTTTGCGTAATCGACATGACTATCTTCTAAAATACCTTCTTTCCAAGGATAATTTCTTGAAACCGGCGTTACCAACACGGGCGTTGCCCCCTTCTCACGAACCTGATGAATATACAATCTCAAATACTCTTTGTAACCCGGGACATCCACATAACGGTCGACTTTTTTCTCGGATTCATCGTTGTGACCAAACTGGATCAGTACCCAATCCTTCGGTTTCAGATTTTCAAAAATGTAACGCCACCGGCCTTCCTGAAAAAAGGTTCTTGTGCTTCTTCCACCTTTAGCTTTGTCCACAACCAAAACTTGTTTTGCTAAATTCGATTTGAAAGTTTTGAGACTGTCCGCGCCAAAAAACTCCTGAAAAACGCCGCCCCAACCTTGCTGCGGATAACGCTTTTCCTGATAATTGCTTTCTAAAGTATAATCGGTCAACGTAGAATCGCCAGCTAAAAAAATATTGGTCGTGTTTTTGTCTGTGGAAGGTTGCACGATTCTCTCTTTTTGATTATCCTGTTCTGTCTGAGCAACAATCATCACAGAAGCTGCGATAAAAAATGCTGTCGAGATTTTTTTGAAAGAAATTTTCATTTTTGATTATAATCTATTTCGTTTTAATTTTTTGTAATTCTGAAAAGTCAAATTTGACCTAAAATACCTGAACGCTTTGACAGAACTTATATTTTTATTTCTCTAGTTCCAGACTTGCGAGGATGAACGGGCCTGTTCCTTTTGGGTCATTGGAACGTATCTCTTCATTGACATAATATTCGTAAGTTCCGCTTCTGTAAGGTGTTCCGCCTAATCCGGCAACTGCGCAGTTTTGGTTCAGATTGACTGTCCCATCCTTCTCAACCGAGATTAGATTTTTGAGGATTCCGTTGTAGCCTTTTTTAGCAACCGCATTATAAGAAGCCGGTAAGTATTTTTTTCTGACAGCTTTTGCAAAGGTGTAAACAAACATTGATGATGCTGAAGCTTCGAGATAATTTCCTTTTTCGCCACCTTTGTCCAAAACCTGGTACCAAAGTCCCGTTTTCTCGTCCTGAACTTTCACCAAAGCTTCTGAATAAGATTTAAGATAACCCATGAGTTTTGCTCTTCCGGGATGATGTTCCGGCAAATAATCCAGAACATCTACGATAGCCATGCCGTACCAGCCCATCGCACGTCCCCAGAAATTGGGGGAAAGTCCTGTTTTTTTATCTGCCCACTGTTGTTCTTTGCTCTCGTCCCAGCCATGATACAACAAGCCGGTTTTAGGATCAACCATGTGCTTCTGGATGATATCAAACTGATTCACAATATCATTGTAAGCTTTATCCGCATCAGCTCCTTCATCAAACAATCTTGTATAATTAGCATAAAACGGCTCTGCCATATACAATCCATCCAGCCACATTTGATTGGGATAAATTTTCTTATGCCAGAATCCACCTTCGGAAGTTCTTGGATGATCGTTCAGTTGTGACCTTAGCAATTGCGTCGCTTTCAGGTATTTTTCATCTTTGGTTGCGAGGAAAAGATAAATTAAAACATTACCGGAATTCAGCATATCGAGATTATACTTATTGATATCGTAGGTTTTAATCGTGCCGTCTGCATTGACCAATTCGTCAGCATAGGCTTTGATGTAATCATAATATTCTCTTTTTCCCGTTTTCCTGAATAATTGTTCCGCAGCTTTCAAAACCAAGCCGTTGGGATAGCTCCATTTCGGTGATTTAAAAAAATCCAACATCCAGGCTTCGGGAAAACGTTTCATCTCGGATTGCATCATTCTTTCTGACCAAGGCAGCTTTGTAGAAATAGTCTGTCTTGTAACCTTCAAAACTTTTTGATTGGTCTGTTTTGGTTGTTGCGCACAGGAAAAAAACAGTCCTGATGCTAATGCAGCCATAGTTAATATTCTGAGTCTGTTGAATTTCATTTTTCTTACTTTTATTCTTTCTCTTCTGTTTAAACAGATCGAGATGATTTGGTTTAACGTTGAATAGCACGCAGCCCAGCCTGAGTGGAGTTCTTTTTCTTTTTTACCGAAAAAGAAAAAAGCGGGAACGGAGGACGGATTAAGCTGCCCAAATTATTCTATTTACAATGTTCCATCGTTGTCGAGCTGGTCTAATTTTTTATCCAGATCCTGATAGAACTCGGTTTCGGTTTTGATGCCGTCTGGTTCCTGTGACCATGCCGCCAAAAAGTAATACGATACATTTTGGGTCTTTTTGAAAACCACTGTATGTGTGGATTTGGTCTTTACATACTTATCAAAACTATTGATGGGATAAAAAACCGCCATCCCGAGATTGTCATCTTTTTTTGCCAAAGTCTGCTGACCAAAAGTAGCAATGTAAGCCCACTTTTTATTCTTGCCTGTAACCTGTTTGACCGGTATTTTGTCGAACGCCACGATCCCTGTACATAATCCGGAAATGGCGTTGCTCAAAGTTAAATCTACTTTTACAAAACGGTCTCTGTTGAAAATCGTGAGTCTGGACTGAACATCTATCGCATCGCCCCAGGTTTTCCAGCCTTTGTAATTGATAATCGCATATGAGTAATCTTTCTCGTTGATTACTTTTGCGGCTGTTGATTTTACCATTTTGAAAGTCTCGACAAAATCGTTTTGTTCATCATATCTGCCGTAAGAACCAATACCAATCGTTCGCCCGGATTTCAATATATCCTGTCCCCAAACTGCATCGTGGTGATATGATTCGAAGCCATCCTGACCGACTTCCGGCAAAACCAAAGTGTTAACTTTTTTCCCGAAAATATCCGTTGCATTGCGCCAATCGAGATATAATCTATAACCAATCTGGTTGTTTTCCAAACCTATCCCTTCATATCTGATGTAAGTTGAATGGTCTGTGTGTTCCGCAGGAATCGTAAGCTCGTTAACATTTTTAAACGTCCCTCCGACATATTGATTACCATCCCATTTTCCGCCTTCTTTTATAGATAATTCGGCGTAAGAAAATGGAGCATTTCCGTTTTTCCTGATTGTCCGTATGACATCTGTCTGCGCAGAGCAACTGATAAAACTTATCAGCAATCCTGAATAAATAGTTTTAAGTATGATGTTTTTCATTTTTATTATTTTGTTTGAACGCAAAGTCCTAGAAGGTTTTTTATTCTATGCAATGCTTTAAGTTAGCAAAGACACTTCGACTTCGTTCAGTGACCTAATATTAATTTATTTTAAAATTCCACTTGTCTTTTCCTGAAAGAATATTTTTGATTGAGTAGTCTTTGGACTGTTCCTTTGTTAATTGACGAGACCAGGCAACTCTATTCTTGACATCACCTCCACTTCCGGTCGAATTGAATTCTGCGTAAAAAACAGTTTTTTCAGCTTCCGGTTTTTTCCAATTGTGCCAGCCTTCGGGTTTTATCACGCCCGAAATTTCTGTATTGATAAAAACTGTTTTAGCAAAAGATCGCCAAGGTCTTCCAAGGTAAACAGATTCTGGTTTCGCCTCGCCTTTGATTTTGCAATCGATGAAAACAAAACCATACCTTACATTCTCCGGAGTTGAAGCTGCTGTGAGATAAGTTGCACTTTCTTTCGCATAGATTGTGCAATCTTTAAAAACCGCAGTTGCCGCACCGAAAATGAAATCAGTTGTTCCTTCAATGTAACAGTTTTTAAAATAATGAAGGATTTCCCTTTTGGGCTCAGGAACATCCTGCTGTCCTTTCAGATACAAGGTATCCTGAAATCCGAGAAACCTGCAATTCTTAAAAATAGCTTTGTCGCCTGTAATGAGAACAGCAACGGCTTGTCCTACTTTTCCGGCATCATTTTGAAAAGTGACATTCTTCGCCAAAAAGTTGTCTGAAAAAATAAAAATGGTTGATGAACCTGTTGTTCCCATTTCTTTTCCTTCGGGATTTTTCTTTGATGCAAAATCGCCGTTAACAATTATGGTTTCATCCAAACTTTCACCTTCGAAACAAATAGCCCCTTTGGCTGCAGGAACAATTATTTTTTCTCTGTAAATTCCCTTTCTGATAATAATCTTTGTTTTGGAATCCAACTTATCTTCAACTGCATTAACCGCTTCCTGAATTGTTTTGAAATCTCCTTTTCCGTCTTTTGAAACGGTATAAATTGTTTCAGAATTATGCATAACGCTGAAAGAATTGATAATAATCAAAACAAGGATGAAAGAAAAAAACAATAACGGATTTCTGGTTTTCATTGATGTTGATTCTATTAACAGGTCGCTCCTACGGAGCTCTTTGTTTTTTTAATATTTTACTACAAACATATCGCTCTTACAGAGCTATAAATTTTTGATGTCTATTTCTAGAAATTTTTTTTGTATGAGTCGTGCCAATCTTTTTAAATATACAAGTTTCCACCCCTTTCGGGATGAAAACCTGTATGAATTTAACAATTAAATAATGTGACCTGAATGCTACAGGCTGACATTAGATGATTTAAGTTTATTTTTTGATAATCTTTTTAGTGATTACTCCCTTATCAGTTGTGATGCTGATAATGTAATTACCTGTTGTAAGATCTCTCAAATCAACTGAATCTGCTTTTGCATCCGTTATATTCCTAACCAATGCACCTGCAAAATTGTAAACTTTAATACTTTGCATTTTTTCTCCGGCAGTATTGATATGCAAATAATCAGAAACCGGGTTTGGATATAAAGTTATCTGCGCTTTATTAATATCATTTGCTGCTAATGCATAAGTTGTTTTAATATAATAAAGGTTGGTTGTATCTCCTTTTGTAATGCTATGTGCTCCTGCTGTGACATTAGGAATTGTCACAATACCGTTTACCGCAGTGTAATTAACGCCATCAAATTTCACATTTTTAGCAAAATCGGCATCGAAAACCAATACCAAAGTTGATACTGCAGTTGTTGTATAATTGATACTTGTAGCAGATTCCATTTTGAAACGCTTAGTCAGTGTAAATCCGTCATAAGACTGAGAACCATCTGTAGAATTCATGTTACCTGTGATGGTGTAGAATGTACTTATTTTCCCGGAAGTTGTGAAGTTATGGATCAATCCATCTGAACCCGGATTCCCGGTTGAACCGACTGTAACAGTTCCGCTGATAGAAACAGCTGTCCCAGTGGATCCAACTGTTATAACTGTGTAAGCTGTAGTTTGAGTCGGAGTTCCGGTAATTGTTACAGTTTTAGCAGTTACATCTTTTGTAAATGTAAGACCATTGGTAACACCCGTTAACGACACATCTGTCGCATCTCCACCCCAAGTAAATACAATAGGAGCCACTGCAGATCCTGAAGTTACCGTCTGATCTTTGTTTCCTGACGTGTTAACCAAAGTCTGTGAACCGCCTTCTGCCTGGATAAAAACCATAGTTGTTCCATAAGCAGTCAAAGCTGATTTGAGGCCTGTAATTACTGTATAAGATTTATCATCAACAGCGTTATCAAAAGTCCATTTGAAATCGCCACCTTGTACGCGTCCTGCATATAATTTTGTTCTGTCTCTAGCAGCAGTCGGATCTTCAACGGATAGATTCTTTACATAAAGAGAAGCATCTGTATCAAAATTATTATATGAATTTGCTCCTACTTTTGATTTGACCGTGTTAGGAACTATTTCTCCACGTGAGGTTGCCAGGTAAGCATCAAAATCTGTTAATGAACTGATTTTTCCTTCGATATTGTATAAAGGATTCGGGTCTGCATAAGCTACAAAACGCATAGAATTGGTTGCAATATCTGCATCCATAACATTATTAAAAGCTTTGATCATTCCCCCGTCTTCTCCAGAAAAAGTCCCTTGATTGGTTGGATCGTTCATTTGTTTTGAAGGATTCCAAACGTCTGTTCCTTGTAAAGAGATCATCATTGGATTTTTAGAATTTCTGAAATAATTCCCTTCTAAAAATAAAGATGAACCTTCCGTAGATCCTGAACCGTATTTAGAAATTCCGTCAAAATAATTGTTGTAAATGTGAGCCGAATAATAACGAACTCTTGGATGTCTTGAGTCTGAATGATCGAACCAGTTGTGGTGGTATGTTACATATAATCCGGACGTTGTTCCTTCGCTCAATCCTAATAAACTTGATTTCCCTGAATCCCAGAAATGATTGTAAGAATAAGTCGCGTATGAAGTTCCTTTGTTGTCCAGTGCACCGTCACCTTTGATCTGATCCGCATCGCTGCCGGCATGTCCGTAAAACAAATCATTATTATGAACCCAGATATAAGAGTTGTTTTGCTGCATGCCAATATTATCGCCTTCGCTGCTGTCACAATTCATGAATCCAAGATTCGCAATCTCAATATTAGTCGCATTCTTTACACGAATTCCCCAGCCATTTGCCGTTGCATCATTCCCAACACCTTCTACAGTAATATAGCTCTGATCATTGTTCTTGTTTTCAACCACAAGATCACCGCCTTCCATATCTGTAAAATCGGTAATATTACCAACTAATCTAAAAATATAAGGTCTTTTATCAATTCCTTTTTTGATACCGGAAAAGATGTTCTGAAACCCAACATAATTAGTCGTATTTCCATTGTTACTGGTAATTACATTAAAAGAAATCGTATTTTTACTTTTCTCTGTAATATACAAGATGACAGCATTATCCTTTGGCGTCCCGTCGGCTTTGTAACCACCTGGAACTCTTCCACCATTAAAGGCAAAACCATTCCTGTCCTGTGGAAGAACTGTCAAAGCACCGGTTGTAGAACCTGAGCCTTCAATCCCTAAAATTACCGGTTTAACGGTAATGGTATAATTACCTGCTTTCAGTCCTAAAATGTCAGCTCTGAAATATGATCCGTAACTGCGAATCAAATAATCATCAACCTGCTTGTTTACAACGCCTTCACCGGAATAGTAAACATTGTATCTTCCGGCATTTTCTACCGGCTGCCATTTTACAAAGGCTGTTTCTACCCAGCCTGCAGATTCGTTGAATGTAACAGACTGTCCTGATACCTGCGTCATTACAAATAACAAGAATACATAAAGTAGTTTAAATTTATTCATATAAAATTTATTTTAATGAGTCTTTTACGAGTTTTTATAAAATGTAATTATTATAATTAGTGTTGACTTCAACGAACCCTTCTCATTAACTAATTTTAAATAATAGAATATAGTTTTTGTTTAAATTTTGGACAAAAAATCCCTTAGATTCAGCTCTACCAGGATATAAAATCCTGATAGAGTGAGTCTTCAAAAAAAATTAAAAATATAATAACTTAAAAAAATTCTAGTCCAGAATTCTATTTCTAATAACCGTAATCCTGAGTCAGATTATAGTTTGATTGTATAATATCGTTATAGATAGGAAGTAATTCTTTTCTATTTGCTTCAAAATATTGGGCGTATCCTTTTGCAGGATCATTGATGTAAGTAGCTGTCATAGCTGCTCTCCAATTGACTCTTGTATAGCCTGCCGGCGTATTTGCTACTGACGGCATATAATATACGTCTGATCTGTCAACACCCGCAGGAACATACACATCAATTGCCTGAAGTGCTGCCTGTGCGGATTTTGTTTTGTCATATGGAGAAACCTTGTAATACAGATAAGATGGAACATTCGCATACTGTCCCGTTCCATTTAACAGATCTGAAAGCTTTTGTCTGGTTTCAGCAATTTTTGTTGCTAAGAGATTCCAACGGATCAAGTCATATTTTCTAAGACCTTCTCCTCCGAATTCCAATAATCTCTCATGAACAATATAATTAAAGAATCCTGTTTTATCTGTCGGAATTGTTCCAGCCTGTCCCAAGTTACCTGCATATGCCCTGTTTCTAACTTGTCTTACCGCATCCACAGCTTGTGCAGAAGGATTGCCGTTGATTTCATTATCTGCTTCAGCAAACATTAGAAGAATGTCAGAGTAACGTAACAATGGCCAGTCGATAGCAAGATTTTGTGCAGTTCCTGTAACATTTGTCCAAGACTTTCTGAATTTTCCGTCTGTACACAAAACGCCGGTCGACAATATTGCCTGGTTGGTAGCATTGATCTGCATAGACGCAACGGTAAGGTCTCTTCTGACATCATATTTTCCGAATTCGTAAAAATAAGTTGCTATAGCATTGATACCGCCACTACTTTTCCAATTAGAAGCATCATCGTGTCGCATTCCGTTGTAATAACCAATCTTACTATCTGTTGCAGCATTACCTCCGTATGCACCTACTGCAAAGATAACCTCATGTGCTGCATCTTCCGTATTCTCATGCAATGGTCTGAAAGCTGCTTCAAAGCTGCTATTCAAACCGTGTTGCCCGGAATTGATAATATCTCTGCATTCATCATAAGCAATTTTGTAATACACCTCGGAATTAGATCCTTTTGCCATAACTCTTGGATCTCTTCTAAGAGAATACCCGGCTCTAGCCAAAGCAATTCTTGCTCTAAGACCTTTTACAGCAGCTTTGGTGAATCTTGTATTAGATGTTCCTGATTCTGATCTCCAGGGAACTAATTGTGCAGCAGTTGCAAGGTCTGCAATAATTTTATCATAAATAATATCCCTGTCCGTTTTTGGTAAATAAACCGATTCCAAATCTGATGAAGGCACCATTTGCATCGGAACATCACCCCAGTTTTTGATAAGATCATAATAGAGCATTGCTCTCAGTGTCAAAGCTTCGCCATAGTAACGATCCATTAACGCTTTATCAGCTGTTGAACCTGTCTGATAAACTGGTGATAAAGGAATGTTTTTGATACAAAGATTAGCTCTTTCAATCCCTGAATATAATTTTAAAAACGGTCTGTTAAGATCCGGATTAGAAGTACAAGCGCCATACGTACTGATTCCCCTTCTGTCATTACAGTTATAATCTCCTGATGTTTTAAAATCATCAGCCGACTGGGGATAATATAAATTCAGTCTCTGTCCATATCCATCATCACCAATTATTTGGTTATAAACACCAACTAATGCGCTGAAAGTGTCGGCAGTGCTGTCAAACTGTTGTGCTTCGTTGGAACTGGAAATATTTTCTGCATTAAGGAAGTCTTCACAAGATGTAAAAATACTGAAGGCAACCAAACAACTAAGAATATAAATTAATCTGTTAATTTTCATTTTTTTGAATTAAAAAGTTACATCAATACCGGTTAAGAAAAATCTGCTTCGCGGAAAAGCCGCATAATCTACCCCTGGTGTAAGCGTGCTTTTTCTTGTACTCACTTCCGGATCATAGCCAGAGTAACCTGTGATCGTGAATACATTATTGGCTGTTGCATACATTCTGAAATTGGTTATACCAAGCATTTTAAGAGAATCTTTTGGTAAAGAATAGCCTATTGTTATGTTATTAAGTCTTAGAAAAGAACCGTCTTCTATTGCATAAGAATGCAGAAAATAGTTACCGCCGGTTGGTGTCCACATTGTAGTATTGGCATTAAGAGCTGCCAACTCCGTAGGATCTGTAACTTTCACACCATCTGCATTGAACCACTTCCAACGATTTGCCATTTCTGCTAACATGTTCTGGTCTGTGTATTGATACTTGGTTGTAAATTCAATTTTATTAGCATTATACACTTTATTTCCGACAGAGAAATTGAAGAATAAACTCATGTCAAAATTTTTGTAACGGAATGTCTGATTAAATCCTCCATAAAACTTAGGTTGGGCATTCCCAAGATCGGTCTGGTCTTTTGTATCAATTACCCCGTCACCATTCAAATCTCTTAATTTCAAATCTCCCGGCTGAGGCGCTTTGTTTCCTAAAGCAACAGAGCTTGAACTCGGAATTCCGTCTTTCAGCTTATAAGTACGGTTAGTTGCATTGTAATCAAAATCGCTTAGCTCATATCTGCCTTCCGTAACATACCCATAAAATGTTCCCACAGGTGCACCTATCTGAACTTTGAAGTCAAATAAGTTATTAACCCATCCTGATGGCTGAAGATAATAATCTGTTCCGGACTGTGTTAAAGACCCTAAACTTTTTATGACATTTTTGTTAGCTGCGATGTTGAAATCAGTTTTCCAGGTAAAGTTTTCATTACCAACGATAATAGCTCCCAAACTGAATTCGATACCTTTATTTTGAGTTTTTCCGGAATTTTGATATTGATACTCGTATCCGGAAGTTTGAGGAATTTTAGCTAATAATAATAAATCTTTAGTGTCCGTGATATATCCGTCAAGTGCTCCATAGACTCTTTTATTAAACAATGTAAAATCTATACCGACATTCTGAGAAACGGTTGCTTCCCACTTGATGTTAGGGCTAGCCATAATGTTTCCTGGAGCTGCTCCTGTAATCACACCTATACCACCTGTATAACCATAAGCACTTGATGGCGTGTAGAAAGTATCAAACAAGAAAGACGCAATTCTGTCATTTCCAGATTGTCCATAGCCTACACGAAGTTTAAGGTCATTTACAATTTTAGAATCTTTTAGAAAATTTTCCTCTCCAATTTTCCAGGCCAAAGAAGCTGAAGGAAAATTGGCCCATCTGTTAGAAAGTCCTAAGGTGTTGGAACCATCCCTTCTAATGGATACTGTGGCAATGTACTTGTTGTTATAGATATAATTAGCTCTTGCAAAGAATGAAGCCAGTCTCATTGGAGGCTGAGCTGCTGCAATAGGAGCTTCCTGAACCATTCCCATAGGCGGCGTTGCAAGGACAATATTTGCAAAGGCCTGAGTTGCTGATAAAGAAGTCGGCAACCATCTGATTGTCATATCCGTCTTTTCACCATCTGTCTGTACAATCTCCTGCCCAAGCAATAGATCTAATTTGCTTTTACCAAATTTCTTTTTATAAGCAAGCGTATTACTGTTTGTTATTCTTCTGCTTTGAGTACTTGTTAGCTGAACCACAGACATATCAGAATTGATCCTTGACAGATAAGTGGATGGTCCGGAAAACTGCTTGATATCCTGATCATTCTGGACATAACCAATGGTACTTTTGAATGTTAAATCCTTAAAAATATTATACGTAATAACTCCATTCAGGAATAAGTTATTAACATCATTATATTTTATTTCGTTATTGGCAAGCAAAACCGGGTTAACAAGGTTGGTAGTTGCATAATCATCTGTATCGAACTCATCAGAACCGGCACCTAAGCTAATACCGTTCTCAAATGGCTTATAACGGATAACATTTCTAAGCCTGTTGGTTGTCTGGGTTCCTGACGAGGATGTTCCTGCTCCCAGAATCGAAGTCCTGCTGTATCTTGCGGTCAATCCTACTTTCAGTTTCTTACTGATATCAAAATCATATTTGAAATTGGCCATACTTCTTTTGTAGCCGGAATTAAGCATAATCCCGTCTTCTTCCACATGATTCAATGCCAATGTAAATGCCGAATTGGAATTCCCTCCGGAAATGTTGATATTATGAGTATAATTGAATGCCTCTTTTCCAAAAACTTCATCCTGCCAGTTTTTGGTCTTGATAGTTCTATATTTATCAATTCCCACATCTATCAACTGCCCATTATCATCATAAGTCGGATTATAATTGCCATAAAGTTGTATAAACTTATCGATCTGATCCTGGTAACCATCTTTGTTACGAAGTTCATACTGGTACTGGACAAAATCATAAGGACTCATCACATCCAGAGTTTTTGCAATTGTTCTAACACCTGTATAACCATTATAGTTAATGGTGGTTTTAGCATTTTTTCTACCGCTTTTTGTTGTGATCAGAACTACTCCATTTGCTCCTCTTGCACCATAAATTGAAGTTGAAGACGCATCCTTAAGAACCTCTATAGATTCAATTTCTTTTGGAGAGATTAGGGATAAGGCATTATCCATCTGGATTCCGTCCACTATATAAAGCGGCGCATTATCCTGAGTGATAGACGTGCCACCTCTGACTTTAATTTCGGGATCAGATCCTGGCGAACCTTCGCCAAAAGTTACCTGTACACCAGCCATTCTGCCCTGGATAGCTTCTGCCGCACTATTTACAGGCATATCAGCCAATTGTTCTCCTTTTACGGAAGCGATGGAATTGGTCACATCTTTTTTAGACACAGTTGTATATCCCACCAAAACCACTTCATCAATCGCTTTCTCCTTATTACTATCAAATTTTGATAATGAAACATTAATAACAGTTCTACCGTTGACTTCCACTTCCTGCTCTTCAAAACCTTTGGACCGAATCACAAGTGTAGCAGTTTTTGGAACGTTCAATTCATATTTTCCGGATTTATCTGTCATTGTAGAGAATTTAGAATTCCTTACAGAGATCTCGACATTTGACAAAGGCTTCTTTTGATCAGACGTGATAGTTCCGGAAATTTTAATTAATTCTTGAGCTAATCCAAATGCCGGTAGTAAAAAGACCGATGCAATAGTCGTCTTTACAAAAGCACTTTGAATACCTAATTTTAAACCACTCATAGATATTTTTTAGTTTTTATAAATTTTAGCAATTATTTACTTAAAATAGTTGGAAATTTCATAATAAAAATGCAATCGATTGCACTTTAAATTTGAAACTTTTCTTAACTCGACTAAACTAAGATTATTTTTCAATTGACAAATAAAAAAAATCATTTTTTTATTAATATTAATTTAACATAAAGAATTATCATTAACAACAAACAATAATAAATTATTGATTTATAATAAATTATGACAAAATTAAATTTTAGGTATAAAACGACTCATCATAGAAATTAACTTTTATTTAACATTTAATTTGATTAATTTAAGACCATAAAATAGAGTTTTGTGCAATTTTATTTAACCGAAATTTAACTTAATAGACTTAATTTTATAAAAAATCCCTTTTCTTCATCTTAAAATCAAAAATGAGTTAAAATCTGAGTCATTGTTTTACAAAACCTAAAATAAAAGCATAAATACTTATTTATCAAATACTTAATAATTATTTTATTCTGAAAAATAGTTTTTTAGCAAGAAAAGCAACAAATGACAAATTTTTGCATGAAATTAGTTTTACTGTGCAAAATTAAGCATCCAAAACACTACCTAATGAGTTTAAAAAATTCAATTATTTATTAATAAATACCTGATTATTAAATATTTATAATTAATTTGTTTTTTTTTCTTTCTTGGTTAATATTTATATATATATTTACAGAAATTAATTTTTGTCTCAAAAAGAGCATTTTTTAATGCAATCGATTACACAAATTAGTTTTAGTTCACATTTATATAATAAAGAAATGACAACTTCAGAATTCAGATACGCTCATCATCCGGATGATGTAAAAAAATACACTACCGAAGATCTTAGAAGAGAATTCCTGATCAACAATTTATTTCAGGAAGGACAAATCAAATTAGTCTATACAATGTATGACAGATTAATTGTTGGAGGAGCAATGCCAACAGACAAAGTTTTAAAGCTTGAAACAATTGATGAACTAAAAGCTGAAAACTTTCTAGACAGAAGAGAAATCGGAATCATCAATGTTGGTGGGAAAGGAAAAGTGACTGTTGACGGAACCGCTTACGAACTTAATAATAAGGAAGCCTTATATATAGGAAAAGGAAATAAAGAAGTTATTTTCGAAAACATAGACGGAAATCAAGCATATTTCTACATCAATTCTGCGCCGGCTCATCAGTTTTATCCTACAAAAAAGGTTACAAAGAAGGAAGCCGAAATCGTAGAATTAGGTGATTCTAAATATGCGAACAGAAGAACCATCAACAAATTATTAGTAAACAGCGTTCTGGAAACTTGTCAACTTCAAATGGGAATGACCGAATTGCACGAAGGAAGCGTTTGGAATACAATGCCTTCACACACACATACCAGAAGAATGGAAGCTTACTTCTACTTCGATTTGGAAGAAGGACAAACGATTTCACACTTTATGGGACAGCCTCAGGAAACAAGACACATTTTCCTTAAAAATAGAGACGCCGTGATTTCTCCGGAATGGTCTATCCACTCTGGT
>Ga0206116_1000613_pt1 | contig 31677 bp, 27 predicted proteins | sample 3A1Ametagenome_FD_178000 | JGI IMG/M metagenome (GOLD analysis project Ga0206116, IMG submission 178000) | Enriched microbial communities from leaf-cutter ant dump, University of Wisconsin, Madison, United States - 3A1A | ecosystem: Environmental > Terrestrial > Nest > Insects nest > Nest dump...
TAGAGATAAATAAGAAAGAGGCTCCAGCTTCATGGGAACATACTTAATCAGTTGTTTAGAAATTAATCCGCTCTCTTTCTTCTTTCACATTATGCCTACTCTAATATATTCTATGTAAACATAGGAGGGGTTAAGGGACATGAAGAAACGGCCATTCTTAATGATTCTTCTTTGAAACCATGACGGAGTTAAGAAATAGATACAAACCTTAATGAATCTTTATGCCTTAATGGTTCTTTTACTTTTGAATAAAGAACATTAAGAAACAGATAAAAACTTCAATAAACCTTCATGTCTCCAAGGTTTACTTTATTCTATATTTTCAAATAAAGCAGGCAGTTGCGCGTTTTAACCGAGAGTGTGAATAAATCTTTACACGTCTGTTTTATTTATTACTTTTATAGTATACAACGAAGTATGAAATATTTCAAAAGCATTCTGGTGTTCATATTGATGCTGGCTGTCGTGTCTTGTAAAAAAGATTCGGAACAGGCTGAGCTGGATCTGGGATATGACTATTATCCTGATGAAATAGGTCATTATATCATTTACCAGGTGGATTCGACTACCTATGATGATTTCTTCCGTCCTGTACTGGTCACTAAGCGGTCTTTACAAGTAAAGGAAAAAATCGTAGAGCAGTTCCTGGATAATACCGGAAGAACAGCGAAACGGGTGGAGAGATATGAACGTGACAGTGTAGAAGATCACTGGACGCTTACCCGGACGTATTATTTCGTGAAAAGTAATGTATCTGTAGAAAAAGTAGAGGAAAACCTGCGCTTTGTAAGTTTTGTATTTCCTCCCGGCAGGGATAAAACCTGGAAAGGCAACCGGTATATCGAGGCAGTCGACAATAACAAATACCTCGCTGACTGGGAATATAAGATCACCGAATCCGGTGTGGCGGCCAATATCAACGGCGTATCCTATCCGTCAACAACCGCTATCCTTCTGAGAGACAGAGAGACCCAGATCGAGAAAACCTATGCCAGGGAAGTATATGCTGCCGGCGTAGGAATGGTCTATAAGGAATGGTGGCACCTGGAAGCTCAGTCTAATTTTGACAAGCCCTGGCTGGAAAGAGCAGAAAGAGGATTTGTCGTGAAAATGCAGGCCATTTCACATGGGGTTGAATAAGACCAACATCCTGATATTTGTTTTCCTGTTTATCCTGTCTTCTTTATCCGCAACGGATTTTTCAGCCGAATATGTAGCAGTTGTTTTTAAAGATAAAGGCGTTGCATTTGAGGAGCAGGCTTCTGTTACGCACCTGTTATCTGAAAAATCTTTACAACGGAGAAATCGCCAGGGGTTATCTTTAGACTGGCATGATTATCCTGTGGATTCAACCTATGTACGGCAGATAACAGTGGCAGGATTACAGGTTGTGGGTCAATCAAAATGGTTGAATAGCTGTCTTGTAAAATTATCTGAAAACAAGTCTGCTGAAATTGCGCTGCTCGGGAGCCTGGCTTCCGTAAAAGAGATCAGGTACCTGGGTGGGAAAGGTAAAGCAGAGGGGCTTTTGAGTGTAATGCCCGGGCCGGATACCCAGGTGTCGGAAGCATTGCGGGAGATTTACAAGGTGATGAACCTGGATAGCCTGCATACTAAAGGTTTTCGCGGTGAAGGAATGACCGTGGCTGTGCTGGATGCCGGTTTCTGGGGTGCAGATACCTTGCCCGGTTTCAGAGATCTTTTTACCCGGGGACAAATGCAGGGCGTGAAAGATTTTACCGGCGGTGAATTTCCCTTGTATAGCGGCACTGCTCACGGTACGCGGGTTTTGAGCCTGCTTCACGTACTGAATGGTCCTGACTTGCTGGGAACAGCTCCATCGGCCAATATCTGGCTGATGAAAACGGAAGATATCAGCTACGAGCATCCGCTGGAAGAATTTTATTTTGTGCAGGCGCTGGAATACAGCGACAGCATAGGCGTTGATGTGGTCAATGCTTCCCTGGGATATTACAGTTTTGATGATACTGCGTATAGTTATAGCAATAATCAGCTTTATACATCTTTTTCCATTGCAACACAGGCAGCAACTTTGGCGGCTTCCCGGGGAATGATTTTGGTAACGAGTGCGGGAAATGAAGGAGATATACGCTGGAAGGAAATCACTTTTCCTGCGGATGCGGACAGTATCCTGGCTGTAGGAGCGGTGAATGCACATGGCCGTGCAACCCGGTATGCTTCATATGGACGGACTGATGCTCCTTTTGTCAGGCCGAATGTAGCTGCTCCCGGGCATAAAATATACACGCTGGATGAACGGGGCCGGTTCACCATGGCTTTCGGCTCTTCTTATGCAGCTCCCCTGATTACCGGTGCCGTGCTGTGTCTCTGGGAAATGTTCCCGGATCAGCCTGCCATACAGATCATCAGGGCATTGGAAAGGTCAGCTGCCGCCTATGAGTCTCCGCATTTGCAATCCGGTTATGGCCTGCCCGATCTGATGAAAGCTTCCAGGATATTGGAGCATGACAGATGAGTCGATGTGACAATGTGATAATATGTCAATGTGTTAATGTGGAGATTGGGTGATGATTTCAGAGAAAATGCCGGGGAGGGAAGGTCGTTTTTGCCGGTTTGAATATCCCTGAAAAAGGTTACATAATAAAGATTGTTTTATTTAATATTGAGTTAATGTAACGTTGGAGAAATACCGATACTTATTGAGGAATTTTGGCGTTTGGCGTTTATAAAGCAGTCCGGATGGCGTTTAGAAATTTACTTTTCTTTTTTGTATTACTTCTTCTCTGCAATGGCGTTCTGGTTGCACAGGAGACCAGGTATACGATCAGCGGTTATGTGTCTGATGGCAGCAACGGTGAGTCGTTGATCGGGGCAAATGTTTATATAGAACAGGCTGACGGTAAGAAAACAGGTTCCACTACAAATGTATACGGGTTCTATTCTCTGAGCCTGTCTGAGGGGAAGTATAATGTTATTTATTCTTATATCGGGTATACTCCGGTGATCAAGCCGGTCGACCTGCAGGAAAATGTGAAATTAAACGTCGAACTCAAAGAAGGCCAGGAACTGCAGGAGATCGTTATCACTTCTGACCGGAAGGATGAAAATGTCAATAGTACCGATATGGGCCGCGTGGAGCTGGGCATTGATAAGATCAAAGCTATTCCTGCGCTGATGGGAGAAGTAGACGTGATCAAGGCCATCCAGCTATTGCCGGGCGTACAGGCAGCCGGAGAAGGTAATTCCGGTATTTATGTTCGTGGAGGCGGACCGGATCAGAACCTGGTATTGCTGGACGATGCGGTGGTATACAACCCGGGACACCTGTTTGGATTCTTCTCTGTTTTCAATGCGGATGCTGTTAAAGGAGCAACGCTGATCAAGGGGAGCATGCCTTCTTCTTACGGCGGCAGGATATCTTCCGTGATAGATGTTTCTATGAAGGAAGGAAATAACAAACAATTCCAGATGGAAGGCGGTATCGGGCTGATCAGCTCCAGGCTGACCCTGCAGGGACCTATCCAGAAGAATAAGAGCTCTTTCCTGATCGCCGGTCGCAGAACTTATGCCTTCGATGTGGCTCAGCCATTGATCAAACGCACGGATTTTGCCGGAACCAACTATAACTTTTACGATCTGAATATCAAGGGCAATTACATTTTCTCTGAAAAGGACAGGCTGTTTGTAAGCGGGTATTTCGGCAGGGATGTCTTCAATTACAACAATTCGGAAAATAAGACCAATGTCCGCATGCCCTGGGGAAATGCGACTTCCACATTGCGCTGGAATCACCTTTTTTCCAGTAAGGTATTTATGAATACGACATTAGTATTCAACGACTATAAGTTTGCGTTTGATGCCAGCCAGCTGGATTTCAGCTTCAAGATCAAATCCGGCGTGCGGGATTATAATTTCAAGATCGATATTGATCATTATGCCTCGGCTAAGCATAAGCTGAAGTACGGCTACAATTATACCTATCATGTGTTTACGCCGAATGTAGGTACTGCTCAGTCCGGAGATGTGGAATTCAATACCTCAGAGGGTAAAAAATATGCCCATGAAATGGCCTGGTACATCCAGGACGACTGGGATATCAATGCCCAATTCAGAATCACTTCCGGTTTCCGCTTAAGTATGTTCCAGCAAACGGGACCTTATACTTATATGCCGAACGGTATTTATGCAGGAGATACCATCTTGTACAAACGAGGCCAGCCTGTCAAAACCTGGTGGGGACCTGAGCCGAGACTGGCTTTCCGGTACGCTATCAACGGGGAGAACTCTATCAAGGCCGGCTTTTCTATGAACTATCAGTATGTGCACCTGGTTTCCAGCTCCAACAGTACCTTACCGACCGATCTTTGGGTGCCGAGCTCCAAGTGGGTAGAACCTCAGTGGGGCTTCCAGTACTCTTTGGGATATTTCAGGAACCTGAAAGACAATATGTATGAGCTTTCTGCGGAGGCTTATTACAAGGATATGCGCAACCAGATCGAGTTCTCCGAAGACTTTGTACAGGAGCTCAACCAGGAGATCGAGATGGGCTATGTGTTTGGTAAAGGGTGGTCATACGGATTGGAAATGTTCGCCAAAAAGAGCCGGGGAAAATGGAACGGCTGGCTGGGATATACACTGTCCTATACCTGGCGGAAGTTTGATGAGCTGAATGAAGGCCGGAAGTTTCCTGCCCGCTATGACAGGCGCCATGATGTATCCGTAAACATGGTATATGAGATCAATGATAAGCTGACATTGGGCGGTACCTGGGTATATGCAACGGGGAACGCCTTTACTTTGCCTACAGAACGGTACATCATTGATTTCGGACTGGTGACAGGTTATGGCGACCGCAATTCATATCGGATGCCGGCGTATCACCGGCTGGATCTTTCGCTGACTTATGCTCCTAATAAGAAGCCGAACAAACGTTTCAAATCCGAGTACAACTTTTCCGTTTATAACGTTTATAGCAGAAAGAATACCTATTTCATCTATTACAAAGTGGAAGGAGACCTGTTGCAGGGCAACCTGACAACGAAAGCGATCAGCGTATCGTTGTTTCCTATCATTCCTTCCGTTACCTGGAATTTTAAATTCTAAGACATCATGAGAACCGTTTATCTGTATATTGGTATCATCGCTTTATTGGCAGGCTTTACAGCTTGTGAAAAAGAGATCACGGTGGATCTGCCACAGCCTAAACCGCAGATCGTGGTAGAAGGTTATATTGAAAATGACCAGCCGCCATATGTCTTCCTGACCCGCAATTCACCCTTTTTCGGAGGTATAGATCTGAATAACCTGGGCGCGTATTTTGTGAGAGGTGCTTCTATAACGGTGTCAACGGATGACGGACAGGTGGAGCTGGTGGAATACGCTGCAGCATTGCTCAATACCTTACCGGAAGAAGAGAAGAAGATGATAGCAGATATGTTCGGGATCACACTGGATTCCAATTTTAACCTGCCGGATATCTCTGTTTATTCTGTGCCGTTGGGCAGTACTTTCACAGGTATGATCGGTAAACATTATGACCTGCGGATAGAAGTGGAAGGAAAAGTGCTCACGGCGACTACCTCCATTCCAGGGCCGGTTAATTTTGATTCGTTGTGGGTGGAACCGCATCCGAACCCGAAATATGATACACTTGTTCAGTTGAAAGGAAAGATCAGGGATCCGGATACGCTGGGCAACTTCTACCGCTATTTTACCAAAAAGAACAGCGGTACCTATGTGACCGGTTTCCAGACGGTTTTTGATGATGCGCTGATCAACGGGACCGAGTTTCCCATCCAGATACCATATGGCATAGAAAGGACGGGTACTTCCGAAGATATTGATTTCAATACTTTCGGATATTGGAATAAGACAGATACCTGTTATGTGAAATTGTCTACAATTGACAGAGTACATTACAATTTCTGGAGAACATTGGAGAATGAACGGTCGAACCAGGGCAGCCCATTTGGTTCCTTTACCAAGATCAGGTCCAATATAACCGGAGGAATCGGCGTATGGGGCGGATATGCTTCCAGTTACAGCGTCTATTATCCCAAGCTATAGCTCTAGCTGCCTGAAATATTTTACCGCATCAGCCATCATGCTGCCGTGCCAGGAAAAATATTCTCCCTGTACAAGCCGAACCCCGGCTTCCGGAAAAAGAGCCTGAATTTCATCAATATGTTTTTCCCGGAAAGGGTAGGGCTCTGAAGAAAGCAGGACCAGTTTAGGGTTTAAGCGACGGAGCAGCGTTGTGTCCAAAGCAGGGTAACGGTCGTGTGTCCCCGTACAGTTGACCAGGCCTACCCGGCTCATGATGTCATGTATGAAAGTATCTTTACCTACGCTCATATAAGGATCTTTCCAGATGAGGTAGAGGGCGGATTGCTGTTGGAATTTGTTGCGCATCCCGGCAAATCCTTCCTGAATAAAATTATTGATTGCTTTTGCCCGCTCTGTCTGCCCGGTGATCAGCCCTAAATTAAGGATGAGCTTTGCATTGTCTTCCAGGTTTCGGGTTTCGTTGACCCATACGGGAATGCCTGCTGTGCGGATTTCTTCGAAAATGTCAAGGGTATTTTCTTCCTTGTTGCAAAGGACAAGGTCAGGCCGGAGCGTGACTATTTTATCCAGGTGAATGTTTTTGGTTCCTCCGACGACAGGCAATGCTTTGACCTGCTCTTCCGGATGAATACAGAATTTGGTCCTGCCCACGAGTAAATTACCTGCGCTGAGATCAAAAAGTGTGGCGGTAATGGAAGGTACCAGGGAGATGATCCGTTCGGGATGTTGATCCAATATAATGGTGTTACCTATGTCGTCTGTAAATTCCATCCGGAAGGCAAAAGATAAAGAAACTGCTTCATTAAATGGATTGGATAAGTGAAAATATATCGTGCTATTGTAAAAAGAAACCTGTGGTAACTGTTGACGCTACCACAGGTCATGAACCTGAAACTAAACATATATGGATAGCCGTAGATCGGCTACAGATTGCGTTTTATTACTTTTACAGGTACTCTACTGTCCGGGCGAAGGGTGACAGATGGAAACAGGTCTATTGTAAAATTGTCCGGAACCTGCAGATCATATTGCCTGTATATTTTGGCCAGTATGATCTGTAGCTCCATCATAGCGAAATTATTACCTACGCACAGGCGTGCTCCGCCTCCAAACGGAAAATAGGCATAGCGTGGTTTCCCTCTCATATGCTCAGGTTGGAAGCGCTCGGGTCGGAAAGTATCCGGGTTTTCCCAGAACCTTGAGCTTTTGTGCATGACGAAAGGCGATACGATGACCATGTCTCCCTTTTTTACCTGGTATCCGCCGATACTATCCTCTTGGGCCACCTGGCGGGGCATGATCCAGGCGGGAGGGTAGAGGCGCATGGCTTCTTTAGCGACCATAGTCGTATATTCCAGCTTACCCAGTTGCTCAAACGAGATTTTCCCGTCCTTTAAGACTTCATCTGCTTCCTGCTGAAGTTTAGCTTTTGCTTCAGGGTGCTTTGAGAGCAGGTAGATGGCAAAAGTAAGGGCATTGGCCGTAGTCTCATGTCCGGCAATGAAGATCGTGAGCACTTCGTCCCGCAACTGTTGCTCCGTCATGCGTTCCCGGGTGTCGGCATCTTCCACTTCCATCAGCATGGTCAGCAGATCATTAGGTTGGTCAGTGAGCAATTTTCTGCTCCCGATGATCTTCTCGATGGTTTCATATAATACCTGCCTGTAGTAGCGGATCCGTAAATGATTGGGAACGGGAAGCCAGAGCGGTACACGGAGGAATTGTGCTCTTCTCCGGAAAGCTTTTAAAATGTTGGTGATGGCATTGCTGATCTTTTCGGATTCGCCTTTTATATTAGTGCTGAAGAGTGTCCGGTTGACAACATCCAGTGTAAGGCTGTTCATTTCGCTGAAGATATCGGTTGTCCGGCCTTGTTTCTTTTCCCATTCTGCCAGCATCTCACCGGTGGCATCCGCTATCATCGAGGAAAAAAACTCCAGCCTTTGTTTATGAAATATCGGTTGGATCAGCCTGCGTTGTTTCAGCCAGAAATCGCCTTCGTTGGTCAGTAAGCCGTTGCCGAGCAGGTACCGGAGTCCTGTCGGCTCGTTGATCTTGATATAGGTTTCCCGGTTCAGCAATACCTGCTCTATGTAATCAGGGTTGGCCACAAAGGTGACATCGAACGGGCCGAAACGGAATCCGGCAACATCTCCGTATTTTTGCTCCAGCGATTGCAGCATGATCAGGCTTTCTTTGGGGCTCCTGATTGCCAGGTGAAAAGCCATATTGAATTTGGGTCCGGGTGCTCTCATGTTATCCGATTTTCCGGTAAACTTATTCTCCGGCGCCCGGAAGAGCACTTAACAAAAGATAATAAATGTCTAACGGGTGGCCATTCTTTTCCTGATGCGGCTCAGGGATACGGGTGTGATGCCCAGGATATTGGCAATATATTTATCGGGAACCCTGTTGATAATGTCCGGTTTGGAATGGAGCAGCTGCCGGTATCGTTGCTCCGGTGTCAGCATAACAAATGTTTTCAGGTGTTCTATGGATTCGACAAGATAATGAAATACAACCTCTTTGAAGATCCTGTCCAGCGGTGTATTCTGAAAGGATGAACCTTCAATAATATCATATTTTAATTCCAGAACAGTGGTTGGTTCTATGGCTTTGAAGACGAACTGGGCGGAACGGTTGAAACTTCCAACAAACTGCCCTTCCCAGCGAAGCAGACACACGATCTCTTCTTCTTCGTCATTGATCGCGCTGGCTTTGATCAGGCCTTCGCGGATATAACCTACTTTCTTTTCTTTTTCACCCGGCCGGATATAGATATCGTTGGGTTTCAGGTGAATTTCTTCCAGGTGTTGCAGGATATCCTGTACATCCTGTAAAGTAAGACCTTTAAAGATATCCAGGTACAGCTTTATTTGCTCGTCCGTAAGCATAAGCTAAATATACCGGGAATTCAGTAAACGCGAATTCTTTATGTAAAAATCAGCCTGTTTGAGCCGGTCTTAGTTACAGCTCTTAATAGAGGTTTGTTGTATCTTATCACCTTGTACTGGCTTCATGAAACGGTCAAGCCGGAATCCTTTGCCGGGTTGCATGCACATCCAGACCAGCCAGGCTTTACCTACGATATGGTTCTCCGGAACAAAGCCCCAGATCCTCGAATCTTCGGAATTGTGCCGGTTGTCACCCATCATGAAGTAATAATCCTGCTGAAAAGTATAGCTGCTGACCACTTGTCCGTTGATGCTGACCTGTCCATTGGCGACCTGAACCTGGTTGCCTTCGTAAACCTCAATAGCTCTTTTATACAGGGAGATATTGGCCGGAGAAAGCTGAACGGTCATTCCTTTTTTAGGGATCAGCAGAGGGCCGAAATAATCGACTGTCCATTTGAAATGGCTGGTATCGCCAGGGAATGTATTGTAGGAATACTGATCCTGGTAATTAGCGACATACCGCTGAATTTCCACTACACCCGGCATTTTCGCAATACAGGAGGCCTGGTTTTCTTCCAGGAACATAAGGTAAAGATTAGGCCTTGCAGCGATAATCTCGGAAGCGTTAATATCCAGTCTTTCCAGCGCATCCATGTTTAGACCCCGTTGATCTGTGGCTACATAGTACTGGTACTGAAGGTGATCCGGGTTCTTCATTTTCTGACCGTCGATGATCACCTGTCCGGCATTGACTTCAATCGTTTCGCCAGGCAAACCTATGCAGCGTTTGATATAGTTGGTTTTTTTGTCAATAGGCCGATCGTCTTCCATCGGGAAATTGAATACGACGGCGTCCCCGCGCTCCACTTTCTGGAAACCCGGAAGTCTTTTGTATGGAAGCGACGGTTTGTCGAGGTAACATTTGATCTCCGTACCGGGAAAAGTCTGGTGTCCCAGCGGGAAGGCGATCGGTGTGATCGGCAACCGCGCACCATAGTGCATCTTGCTCACGAAAAGAAAGTCACCGGCCAGCAACGTACCTTCCATGGACTGAGAAGGGATCTTATAGGCTTCTACGTTGAAGGTACGGATGATGGTGGCGGCTATGATAGCAAAAAAGATGGCATCCGCCCATTCTCTGCCGGTGCTGCGCCTGACCTTATTTTGCCTGTCCAGGATGAATGCCGGACCGATATACCGGATATTGCGGGTAGCCAGGTACGGGAAGTATATGAACCCGAATAATATGCCCAGGGAATGCTCTGCAAAGGATCGCCTATTGTACGAGTTGAGCAGATCTGCCAGCCAGGTCAGGTTGAACAGGAAATTGATATAAGGAATCAGTCCCCAGATGGCATGGTGCTTTTTCCTGCCGATGATATCCAGCAAGGTAATATCCTGTAGCACAGGTACCAAGGTGTGCCAGCCCGGTCTGCCGGCTTTCTGATACAAACCCCACAAAGAGATGTGTAAGAGCCAGTATAGTACAAGTACGCCTATGAGTGAGAGCATATTTTCTTTGAATTATTGGTTGAAGCCTAACACATCTTCCATGGAATAATATCCTTTTTTACCGACCAGCCATTCTGCTGCCAGTAAAGCGCCGGATGCAAATCCTGTCCTGTTGTGCGCGGTGTGTTTTAATTCTATATCGTCGATATCGGAAGTATACCGGACGACGTGCGTGCCCGGAACATCCGGTGTTCTTTCTGATATGATGGATAAAGTGGCGGCGTTGTCAGAAGCATAATTACGCCACTGATCTTTGCGTTTTACCTTTTTCAGCACATCCAGCGCTGCAAACAAGGCTGTTCCGCTGGGTGAATCTTTTTTCTCTGTATGGTGGATTTCCAGCATATCCACATCGTACTCATCATATTTATCCATGATCTCCGCCAGCCTGCGGTTGATCTCGAAAAATATATTGACGCCGATGCTGAAATTTGGGGCGAATAAGAATGCTTTGTCGTTTTCTGCAGCATATTGCTGGATGTTGCTCAGTTCTTTGGTCCATCCTGTAGATCCTACGACTACAGGCACATTGGCATCAAAGCACCACCGGATATTCTCAATAGCGGTATGCGGAGAGGTAAATTCTATAGCGACATCCATTGCTGCCAGTTCTTCCCTGGTGATGGTATGACGGTTGTCAATATCTACTTTAAGCGCTATTTCGTAAAGGTCTTTACCTGCTTTTTTATTTTTCTCAAGGGCTACAGCTTCGATCGCTTTTCCCATTTTTCCATAACCGATAAGCGCAATTTTCATAAAAACAAAGTTATAGCGAATGAAGGTACAGAGTTGTTAGCAACTGTTAAAACTTTAGGTTTGAATTTTATGGACAGGTTGTCTGAAATGTCGTACGTTTTCAGGTGCGCATCTACTACGGCGTCAATGATCGTAAGGCCCCATAAGCCGACTATACCGAAGGAGCTCAACTGCAGGTTCCGTCTGTATTGATTCCTGTAAGAGACCAGCTGGGATTCGTTCAGGATATTCTGAAACTCGTCCTGCTCTCCTGCAAGCCGTTGATCCAGCGCTTTGTTATACCGGCGCATCTTGGTGGCGCTGTTGTAGATAAAATAACCGCCGGCACCGATCATTCCCCAGGCGATCGGAACTTTCCACCATCGTTTATTGTAAATCTGTCCGCCGCCGGGCAATATTCCCCACATCGCGGCTCTCCGGGCGTGGTAGGATTCCGGTTCCAGCTCAGGGGTTTTCTTTTTCTTGGTTTTACCGTTGTCTTGAAGGACTTGTTCGGAGGCTTCTGTAAAGTTAAACTGATCGCCTGCAGCTCTTAAGCTGTCTGCCAGCGTAGTGGAATCCACTTCTGTAATGAGCTCCTGCAACTGTGGTACAACAGAATCCTGCAGGAAAACCAGGCTGTCGGTTGGTGTCTGCAGCGTATCTGTATATAAGGTCTGTGCCTGAACCGAATCCGCCAGCGCCGTGATCATGCAGACAAAAAGCAAAAATTGCCGTAAAAACGCCCACTGCTCTGATATCATAGCCGAAAAATAAACAATTGAACTGAAATGCTTATTCATTAATAGGTAATACTTGATTCCTGCACTTCAGTACTTTTATCATTAACTTTAAAAATTATGCTGATAGATATTCATCCTGTAGATCCGGAACCACGCAAAATCAAACAGGTGGTGGACTGCCTGGCTAACGGTGGCCTGGTGATCTATCCTACGGATACGGTATATGCTATCGGCTGTGATATCTACAACGCCAGGGCCATTGAGCGATTGTGCAGGCTGAAAGGTGTCCGGCCGGATAAGAGCTCTTTTTCTTTTATCTGTAATGACCTGAGTCATATCAGTGAGTTTACGCTCAACCTCGATACACCTACCTATAAGCTCATGAAAAGGGCTTTGCCCGGACCTTATACTTTTCTGCTGAAAGCCAATAACAGCGTTCCGAAACTTTTTAAGAATAACAAGAAAACCGTCGGTATCCGGGTACCGGATCACAACATTCCCAGGATGATCGTCCGCGAGCTGGGTCACCCGATCATTACCACTTCCATTCACCATGAAGATGAGATCCTGGATTATATCACGGAGGCTTACCTGATAGAGGAACGTTTCGGCAAACTGGTGGATATCATTATTGACGGGGGTGTAGGAGGTATTGTTCCTTCTACTATCATCGACTGTACAGGCGATGAGCCTGTAGTCGTCAGGGAAGGGAAAGGCGATGTAGATCTGCTGTAAGTTTATTTTCCACATAGGTGAATATCACTTTGGACAGAAACCTCTTATTTTCAGCAAATTCGTGTTGGAATACTATTTGCTATATTCCACTCGTTCAATTAAATCTACATCACGATATATGCACAAGCAGATAATTGCAATGATACTGGTTGTTTCCACGGGTGCGGCGCCCGCGCTAGGCCAGGCGAATCTTGCACAGACAGATCCCTCCGGTGTACATCAGCAAGGAATTGATTTGTTTCAGAAGGGAAAATTCAATCTCGCATACAAGTATTTTGATAATTATATCAGTGAAAATAAAACCGAGGAGATCGGCATAAGAACTGCTGAGCTGGCTGAGGCCGAGTTTTACAAGGCCGTATGCGCTAAAGAAACGGAAAAGGCATCTGCAGAAAAGCTCCTGCTGGATTATATTGAACGTTTTCCCGGAACAGCCGGTGTATATGCTGCTTATTATCATATAGGTGACCTGTATTTCGGAAAGAATAACTATAAGGATGCGATCCAGTATTTCCAGCAGGCGGAACCGATGGCGCTGACGGCCGCGGAAAAAGACGATTATACCTTCAAATATGCGTTCTCCTATTTTGCGCTCAAAAATTTCAAAGAAGCCAAAAGCCGTTTTCAGCCTTTGGTACAGAATATATCCTCAGAATACCACCAGGATGCAGTGTATTATGCCGGTTTGAGCGCGTATTACCTGCAGGATTACAAGGATGCGCTGAATCATTTCAAACGGATAGAAGACGCGACCAAGTATAAAACGATCATCCCTTACTACATAGCTTCTATCCAGTTCCAGAATAAGGAATATGCGGAAATGATCGCTTATGTGGAGCCTAAGCTGGAATCTACAAGGGGTTTACGGTATACCAATGAGATCAAAAAGCTCCTGGGGAATGCCTATTTTGAACAGAAGGATTATGTGAAATCGGAACAGTACCTGTCAGAATCCGTTGCGGCATTGGGTAAGGTGAACCAGGAAGATTACTACCAGCTGGGATATGTGTACTACAAGAACGGACAGTATAACAAGGCGATAGAAAACCTTAAAAAGCTGACTACACTGGATAATGAGATGGTGCAAAGCGCGATGTTCATCCTCGGTCAGTGCTACACTAAAACAGGAGATAAGGCCAGCGCAAAAGGTGCTTTTCAGCAGGCGGCGAGAATGAAATATAACAGCGCAATTGCTGAAGAGTCCGCATTCAATATTGCTAAGCTCACCTATGACCAGGGTAATTATACTGAAGCGCTTACACTGCTGAAATCTTTTCTCAATGATTACCCGAATTCCTCTTTCAATAATGAAGCACAGGATTTGCTGGCGGATGTGTTCTTCAAAACCAGGAGCTATGAAGAAGCTATAGAGCTCATTGAAAAGATGAAGAATCCGACCGCCAATATTAAAGCTTCCTATCAGAAGATGTCTTATTACCGGGCGACAGAGTATTATGCCAATAACCTGCTGGATAAAGCAGATGCTTACCTGGATAAATCACTGAGATTTACACCTGAAACGAGCCTGGAAGCATTGGCGTACTACTGGAAAGCAGATATCGCGCATCTGAAAGACCGTTATGACGAGAGTAATAAATGGCTGTCCAAATTCAATGCGATTGCGGCGACTATTTCTACTGATCACAGTTCCCGTGTGAGTTCCGGAACCGGTTTTTATCTGCAGGGATATAACAGTTATAAGAAGAAAGATTTTGTTTCTGCGCAGATCCTTTTTGCAAAAGCAGTAGAAAGATTGAAATCAGAAAAAGACCAGGCGATTCAGCAATCCGTTTACCCGGATGCAGTGTTGAGGCTGGCTGACAGTTATTATATGCAGCGCAAATATTCAGATGCTTTACCGTATTACAATACCATTCTGAATAATAAGATGAAAGGAGCAGATTATGCGGCCTATCAGAGCGCTATGCTGAAGGGTCTTACCGGGATGAATGAGGCTAAGATCTCGGGGCTGCTGTTGGTATATAATACCTATCCGAATTCTACCTATGCAGATGATGCCCTGTTTGAATTGGGTAGCACTTACAATAATCTCGGCCGTTCCCAGGATGCGATCAATGCTTATCAGAACCTGATCAAAAGCTATCCGAAAAGTGAATTTATTCCTTTTGCGTACAACAGGGTAGGACTGATCCAGTACAATATGGGCAAGCATGATGCAGCACTGGCGAGCTATAAGTATGTGATACAGAAATATCCGCAGACTACAGCTTCGCAGGAGGCGTTGATCGCGGTCAAGGATATCTATATAGATAAAGGAGATGCGCAGGGATATTTCGACCTGATGAAACAGTATCCGGGCGCGATGGTCAGTACTTCGTCACAGGATTCTATCGTTTACCAGGCTGCAGAAGCGCAGTTTATCAAAGGAAATTATGAATCTGCTGTAAAAGGTTTTGATTCGTATATCAGATCTTATCCGAACGGAGCGTTCATTCTCCCGGCAAGATTTTACCGGGGTGAATCTTATTATTATGGCGGAAACCTCGTTGCAGCCGCTTCCGATTATGAATCTGTGATCGGACAGCCGACCAACCGGTTTACTGAAAAATCGCTCTCCAGGGCTGCTGTGATCCGGTATAACCAGGGCGAATTTGCGAAAGCAGCTATGTATTATGAAGCCATGTCGGAAGTGGCCGGCACGGAAGATAATGTCAATGAAGCCTTACTCGGTGCGATGCGGGCATATTTCAAAGACAAGAATTACAGTAAATCCGTAGAATATGCCAACAAGGTAGTGGCGACTCAGGGATTGTCGGAAACGGTGCAAAGCGAAGCGGTCTTTTACAGAGGTATGGCCAACTATTATGCCGGTAATGTGAACTCAGCTGTCACAGACTTGGAATCCACGCTGAAGCGGATCAATAATGAATGGGCCGCAGAAGCCAAATATACGCTGGCGCTGATCGCTTACCAGAAAAAGGATTACAGCAGTGCGGAGAAATTGTGCTTCGAATTCATTTCTGCATATCCTTCTTATGCCAAATGGATGGTCCGGACCTATATCCTGTTGTCAGATGTGTACGTGGCCAACAATGATTATTTCAAGGCAAGAGTGACCCTGCAGTCTGTGCTCGATTCTTATAAAGAGCGGGATGAATTGTATAAAGAAGCTACTGAGAAATATAATAAAGTGGCAGAGCTCGAGACACAGGGTTCCAAACTGAGAAAAGATGTAGGTACAGCCGGATTTTCCGAATTTGAAAAATAGTCGAACATGCAAAAGAGATATCTTCCATTATATATAATTGCAACAGCTTTACCTGCAGGGCTTTTCGCGCAGACGACTGCCAAGGATACCCTTAAGATAGACCAGATAGACGTTGTCCGGGCTTTTGAACCGGAAGTGAACCAGGTTTCAAAAGTAGATTTTCCACCCAATCTGCCTAAGATATCTTCAGCAGAACAGCCGGCCGCTCAGAAATACAGTTTCAATGATATTTACCGGCCGATCAATTATAAGGCAGAAGATCTGCGCCCGGTCAAATACAACGAGCCGGGTACTGCTGATGCTTCGATAGGATATGTGCGGGCCGGATTCGGTAATTACCTGACACCGGTTTTCAATCTGGCGCTGGCTAATAAAAATCACAGTCGCTATGAAGCCGGGTTAAATGTGGATTTCATCTATTCGAAATCGAAAGAACCTAAATTCAGGCAGTATCACGAGCTGGATGTAGCGGGTTATGGCGAATATCACCTGGATAACCTCACGCTGGGTCTGAAAGCCGGGCTGGACCTGGATCAGTACTATTTGTATGGTTATGCGCCGGTTCCGTCAGACAGCATCAGTAAGGCAGATATTTCCCGGAGATATACCGTTCCCAGGGTTGGTTTTTACTTTTACAATCACGCCACCAATAAATGGAACCTGAACTTCAAAGGTAATTTTGATGTAGAAGTAGCTTCTACTGATTTTAGTGCCAAAGGTACCAATGTGAAGTTTGGCGCGGATGTATACCGGGAATTTTCGGGAAATACCTATAAAGCCGGGCTTAATCTCGATGGACAGGTGTCTTCCTATGATAATGTGGAAAGAAGTTCCGGCAGAACAGCGCTGACCCTGACTCCGTACGGTGCTGTTAAGATGGGGATCTGGTCGCTCGAACTGGGGCCGGTACTGATGATAGACGCGGGAGATGTACATCTTTTACCTTATATCAGGAACCAGATCAGAGTAAAAGGTGATGCGCTCGTTATTTATAATGAATGGAACAGCAGGATCGGGTATAACAACCTGATCAGCGCATACCGGAGCAATCCTTATCTATCAAAGTACATCGATTACCACAATTACCGTTTCCAGGAGCGCACTATTCTGGGTATCCGGGGAGCATTGCCGGTAGGGGTGTCCTATGATGCCCGTTTTGGCCAGCATGTATGGAATGAAGTACCTTTGTTCGTCAATGATACGAGTGATTTCAAGCAGTTTACCCAGGTGTATGATGAGAAAGTTTCAGCCTGGACGGGCCATGTTGAAGTAGGATATACCAAGACCGGTCAGTACAGTGCTAAAGGTTCTTTTGATTACTATTCCTACAGTACTAAAACAGAAGCGGCAGCCTGGCATATGCCTTCTTTAAAAGGTTCAATATCAGGTCAGTACTTCTGGAAAGATAAGCTGACGGCAGGCGTGGAGGTCATTGCATTAGGTGGTATCAAAGCAAGAAATGCACAGTTGGGTGTGGAAAAATTATCGCCTCAGGTGGATATCAACCTTTCTGCAAATTACTTTCTGAATAAAAATATTGGCTTTTTTGTTGAACTGAATAACCTGCTGAACAATCAGAATCCCCGGTGGAACAACTACGAGCGGTTCGGTTTTCACGGGATAGGAGGTGTGAAAGTCGTATTTTAACTTTAACTTTATAGCGTGATACCTCAGTATATATATGATCTTCTCCTTGAAAATGACTGTGTAGTAGTACCGGGCTTGGGTGGTTTTCTGTGCCAGTATCAATCGGCAAGGCTGGACCGGCAACGTTTGAGTGTCACTCCTCCGTCCAGGACGATCGCATTTAACAGGGCTTTACAGCAGAATGATGGCTTACTTGTTCAGTCTGTTGTGATAGGAGATCAGATCAGCTATAAAGAGGCAGAAGAAAAGGTCAGGGAATTCGTTGCGCAGTGCAATCATCACCTGCATCAGCACGGCAGTGTACAGTTACCCAGGATCGGCAGGTTGTACACAGATCACCTGAAGCATATACAATTTACACCTTCTTCGGAAGCATTGCCATTGGAGAGCAGCTTCGGTCTTCCGGTATTGACAGCTAAACCTGTAGTGCGCCTCAGAGATGCTTTGCCGGACATAGTAGAAGAAGAGGTGGAAGCACAGGCAGAAGTTGTTCCTATGCGCAGGCAACGGGGTTGGCCATACTGGATTGCAGCTTCATTTGCCGGAATCTTCATCGCCGGTACTTTATGGATCAATTCCGGTCAGACCAGCATCAATGCAGCGGTGGAAGCAGGATTCTTTTCTTCTTCCGCGACTGTGAAATTATCCGATCAGGTTCAATCTGTAAAAATGGATAATGGTCAGATCACTACGGAGTATCTGGCTGGTATCACAGAAAAGAAACTGGACATGCTCAGTGAATCCGCCTTTGCCACTGAGGATGTAGCTGCTGATGAAGCTATAGTGAGTCCGGCTATCTACCCGGTTGTAGTAGGAGCTTTCAAAGGTCCGATCACTGCGACCCGTTACCGGGATGACCTGATCGCCAGAGGTTATCAGGCCGAATTACTGAATCCTACCGGGAATGCTTTCTACAAAGTGATCATCAACTTCCAGGCGGATGATGAGGCGACAGCACTCCGGACGATCCGGGATGAGGTGGAAAAAGACGCCTGGTTACTCACAGATAATTAATTTTTTTCCCGGATGCAGATCAGTGAAATGTAGCAGAGTTCATTGATGGAGGATGTTAAACTGGCTGAGAAGATCCCACTTGAATTTTACTTTTAAATAAAGACCAGCACACCGGCTTGATCACGTGTAAAAATATCTTTAAGTCATACGGAACTTTACAGGTACTGAATGATGTGAGCGTAGAGATCCCGTCTTCCAGGGTGGTTTGTATTACAGGTCCGTCAGGAGCGGGGAAAAGTACCTTGTTACATATTTTGGGGACATTAGACCGTCCGGATAAAGGAGAGGTGTTTTTTGATCAGCGCCCTGTTCATGAGCTAAAAGACAAGGAACTGGCTTTGTTCAGGAACAGGAATATCGGCTTTGTGTTCCAGTTCCATCACCTTTTACCGGAGTTTTCAGCATTGGAGAATGTCTGTATTCCCGGTTATATTGGTCACCATCCTGTCGCAGAGGTGAAAAAAAGAGCCCGGTATTTACTGGATTTGCTGGGTTTGGGTGACAGAGTGGAGCACCGGCCTTCTGAATTGTCGGGAGGAGAGCAGCAGCGGGTCTCCGTGGCCAGGGCTTTGATCAATAATCCGAAAGTGGTTCTGGCAGACGAGCCGTCCGGTAACCTGGATACGCAAAGAGCGGAAGAATTGCACCAGATCTTTTTTGACCTGAAAGACAATATCGGTCAGACCTTTGTGATCGTTACCCACAATGAGCAGCTGGCGGCCCGCGCTGACCTGGTCTTCAAGATGAAAGATGGTCAGTTGTTTTTATAGAACAATGCGGTAGGTTGCGGAGCAACCATTCAATTAAAGGGCCATTAGCAATATTTTTCTCTACCCGAACAAGCGGGTAACTCCTGGCAGCAGTGTTTTAGACACCTGCTTGCGCAGGTGGTGAAGGGTGTTGCAATGAGCGTTTGTGTTGGAAGAATATGTTTAGCAACCTGTTGTAACATGGATATCTTTAGTCCCAATCGTTTATTGTCCGTCATCCGGCAACTTTCAGATAGATTTGAAGTGTTATTAGCAGCCTCTTTTCTCCCGCATAAGCGGGTAACTAACAGCAGCATTGTTTTAGGCACTTGCTTGTGCAGGAGGTGAAAGGTGCTGTAATGAGTGTTTGTGTTGGAAGAATACGTCCAGCAAGCTGCCATACAAGACACCCGCTTCAGTAAGTTGTGAAAAGGAATCCAAGCCCGGTTATTTTTATAAAAAATTGATGTCAGACCTTGTAAATACAATAAAAGAAGTATCTTTGCAAACGCAAAAACGGAGATCATAGCTCAGTTGGTTAGAGCGTCGGATTGTGGTTCCGAAGGTCGTGGGTTCGAACCCCATTGGTCTCCCTTAAAAGGTCCTTGTTCAAGGACCTTTTTTATTTTCCGGCTGAGGTAAACAGTTTGACAAATATCAAAAATTTGCACGATTTTGGCTCTTAACTTAAAAGTGTGATATAGGTACCACTTAACTATATTGCATTTTAGTAGTTTTATAAAAACAAAACGGCCATGCAAACGACTATCATCCGAAATGGAATTTACTATGATGGATTAGGTAATAAAGGTGTTCAGAAAGATGTAGTGATCAGGGGCAATGTCATTGATGCCGTGTTGGATAAAGCGCCGTCTGTAGAAGGTGCCAAGGAAATAGATGCTACCGGTAAATGGGTTTGTCCCGGCTTCCTCGATATACATGCGCACTATGATGCAGAGCTGGAGGTTTTACCGGCACTGGATGAATCGGTCCGGCATGGTGTGACCACTGTGGTGATCGGTAACTGCTCTTTATCTGCCGCCATCGGTAAAGACCGGGATATCGTGGATCTTTTCTGTCGCGTGGAGAATATACCGGCCAAGGTTTTAAGTGACTGGATTATCGGGAATATTTCCTGGAAGACCCCAAGAGAATATTATGAGCACCTGGATACTTTACCGGCAGGGCCCAATATTGCCAGCTTCATAGGTCACTCCAATATCCGGATAGAAGCGATGGGACTGGACAGAAGCTTTACAGAGAAGCATGCTACTAAACAGGAAATTGCAAAAATGCAGGGTATTGTAGAAGAAGCAGTGCAGGCCGGCTACCTGGGCATGTCTGTCGATATGCTGCCGTTCCACAGGTGGGCGGGCGTTTACAATCATAAATATACGGGCGTGTCAGTGCCTTCCCAGCAGGCAGCCAAGTCTGAATACTTCAAATTGGCGGATATTCTCCGGAAATATAACAAGGTGCTTCAGATTACGCCGAATGCTGTAGATAAGGCATCCTTCCTGACGATCCTGAGACTCAGCCAGGGCGGTTTCTTTAAAGACAGCCTGCGGACAACGATCGTAGCGGCGCTCGATCTTAAATCTAATGAACGGATATATAAATTATTGAAATTGTTGGGTTTTCTCGGCAATGATATCCTGAGGGCCAAAATGAAATTTCAGACCCTTGCGGAACCGTTCCAGAATTTCGGAGATGGACCGATTACGCCGTTATTTGAAGAGTTTCCTTCTATGATCTCTGCGATCAGTGCCACAGAAGAGGAGCGTAAGCGGATCTTTTCTGATCCTAAATTCCGCAAGCAGTTTGTCAAGGAATGGAATCACAAAGCAGCATCCGTATTTCCCAAGGCATTGAAAGAGATGTGGGTGGTCAAATCCCCGGATCCGTCCCATGTGGGTAAAAACTTTGAGCAGATCGGTATGGAAGCCGGTAAGGATCCGGTACAGCATTTTATGGATCTTTTGGGTAAATATGATACCCAGCTTCGCTGGAAGTGCGATACCTCCAACCACCGGGAATCTGTAAGGCTTGAGTTGCTGGGATATAAGCACTGTATGCCGGGTTTCAATGACAGTGGTGCGCACAATGTCAATATGGCTTTTCATGATGGTCCGCTGCAGTTCCTGAAAACCGCGTTGAGACATCCTGAAGAAATGCCGGTAGAAAAAGCCATTTACCGGTCTACCAAGGAGCCGGCGGATTTTTTGGGTATCGATGCGGGAGATATTTCTGTTGGCAAGCGGGCAGATGTTGTCGTGATCGATCCGGATAGAATTGAATCAGAGATCAATTCTGACCCGGTGGAGGACTATCATCCTGATTTTGGCGGCAGCTACCGCCTGGTCAAACGCAGTGGTAAGGTGGTACAGCACGTCTTTATCAATGGTACTGAAGCTTATACCAATAATGGAGTATATGGTTTCCATGAAGATCTTGGTAAGAAGAAGATCTTCGGGCAATTGCTTCGTTCTCAGCTGTAGAAGGTCATGTATCAAAAGAGTTGGTAAATCTGACAATCAAATAGTTATAAGGCTTCTCAGCATAAAAATCAGTAAAAAGAGGTGACCTTTTGGTCACCTCTTTTATTTTTAGCCCTTTAAAACCAGGATCCATGCCCATAAATAGGGTCAGGTGTATCAAAAGAGTTGGTAATCATTTGTATGACTGATGAAGACTACTTATTTTGTGCCGGAGGTTCTTTGAAAGAGATAGACATGTGGCTATTGCAAAAACAGTAGGTAAAGTAAATAGTTTTTTTACAACTGCGCCGGGTGCGGCAGGAATTCAGGAAGGTATAGTGAGTTATGCTGCTAGAGAAGCCAGCTATGCAAACTCTATTCTTTTAGATCCAAAATCTCTTTGGGGTAGGTCTGCTGTTGATATTGCCGCTGGATTCAACAGTGCTGGATATAGTATTCATGAAGGTATGTATTATAAGATATCTACATCTAATAAAGGAATAATTAAGGTTATAGATCCGGAAACATATAAATTTATTCCAGATGAAACTGCTACTTTTATAAATTATACTAAATAAATATGGGTGACATTTTGAAAAAAGTTGATCGAGTAAATTCTGTTAATGAAGCTTCAGAATTACAAGATCTAGGTGTAGATATAATAGGAGTATCATTTAAAGATCTTTCTATTCATTCTGAAGATCGTACGTTAGACATTGAATCTATTTTACAAATAAGACAGGTCTTACGGGTATCAGATCTTGCAATAGAGGTGCCTGTTGGTTATAATGATATATTGTTCCTAGTTAACAAAACAAAACCTAATTATATTCAGATATCAGGGAACGGAATGCTATCTGTTGAGATCAGGAAGCAACTTGAGGTGAGGGGAATTGGTATTGTGTATTCAGGTATTGAAGTTTCCTATGATGATGATCCGTCTTGGATATTGAGTAGTTATAAAGATATTGAGGCATTAAATGTTTCTTTTTTCCAACTTGATTTGATAGGAAATGTTAAGAATTCTTGGGAGTTTTTTAAAACAAAGTTATCGGATTATCCAGATGCGCTACAAATTGAGGATATTGTAAATATGGGTAGGCAGTTTCCTTTAATGATAGCTTTAGATTTCAATAAAAAAAATGTGCTTGATATAATTAACAGTTTTCCATCAATAAAAGGTATAAGCTTTACTCTTTCCGAGAGTTTTGATGTAAGCAGTCTGCACTATTTTAGTTATGAATCAACAGTAGACGTATTAAGAACCCTCGCAAAAGGTCATGGTTAGATAGTTTATCAGAATAGTTGGTAAGTCTGAAAATGAGCTAGTTAAGATCTGGTAAAAACCAGAGAAGCAAAAAAAACTAAAATGGGGGGTGAATTAGCCTCCCATTATGCAGTAAAGTGGAGCAATATACTAAAGTGTTGGTAGATGGTTATGTATCAGAATAGCTTGATATAAGCTGAGACAAGTCCTATTTTCTTTACAAAGTCACCAGGTTTTTGGGTGTTCCCTGCAGGAAGGAAGCAATATTCTCTACCGTCATATTGATCAGTCGTTGCCGGGTAGCGATCGGCGCCCAGGCATTGTGCGGCGTGACAATACATTTCGGGTGATGAATGAGTGGATTACCTTGTTTGGGTGGTTCGACCGACAAGACGTCCAGGCCTGCTCCGGCCAGCTGACCGCGATCGAGCGCTGCGATCAGTGCGGGCTCATCGATTAATCCGCCTCTGGAGGTATTGATCAGGAAGGAACCCGGCTTGAACAGCTTTAATGTCTGGGCATTGATCAGCCGGTCTGTTTCCGGTGTTAAGGTGCAGTGGAGACTGATGACATCGCAGGTGCTGAAGATTTCATCCGTATGCCTGACCTGGGTAGCCCAGGAAATATTTTTCTCAGACGGGCTGTATAGCAATACTTCCATATCCATAGCATGTGCTATTCGGCCTACCTGGCTGCCTATGCTGCCCCAGCCGACAATGCCCATCTTTAACCCGTATAGTTCTGTCATTGGCTGGCTCCAGTAGCAGAAATCATTTGTTTGTGCCCATGCTCCTTCGATCGTTTTCTGTTGATGATAGGCGGTCCGGTTACAGAGCTCCAGCAGTAAAGCAAAAGTATGTTGGGCAACAGCATGTGCACCATAGCCGGTGACATTAGAAGCGGGAATGTTCCTGGCTTTGAGATAAGCGACATCCAGGTTGTTGTATCCCGTAGCGGTGACAGCCACATATTTCAACCGGGGAAGGGCATCGATCATTTCCCTGTCTAATCTGACCTTATTGATGACTGCAATGTCCGCATTTTTCAACCTGTCTCTGGCTTCTTCATAAGTGCTGCGGTCATATACCGTCACATTGCCGTATGTGGACAGTGCCGACCAGTCCAGGTCGCCGGGATTAAGGGTGTGGCCATCAATGATCACGATTTCCATAGCTGCAAAGAAAGGGCAATCCCCGCAGAACTCCTGAGTTTTCCTGTTTTTTACTTCAAAAGAGGGAAGCGGTGTTAATTAATGATCCGCACGGTAACGTGTATCTCATTATTCATCTGCCAGGCTTCTCCTTCCACGGAGATAGGATCCCCGGCCTTGAAAGCCTTGTATTGCGAAGGATCGTTCAGGTTGGCATGACTGATGGTGGCAAAGCAGATACCGCCATCGGACTGTTCTATTTTAGCAGTATAGCCGTCTTTCCCGGATAGAATTTCCAGTACTTTCCCGGTGACTGCTACGGAATTATCCGCTTCCGTCACCTGTTCATCTGCTTCCGGGGTATCTTCTGCAGATTTCCGGTTGTCTATTGTATTATCCAAATGGCAAGCTGTCAGGCTGATAGATAATAATGCGCACAATATAAATTGAAGGTACTTATTCATGATTCTGGTGTTTGCATATGCCCGAAAGCAGATCTGTAAGATCAGGCTTCCCGTTCACTGTCAAACCCCTCCAAATATTCTGCCACTCTTTTTACAAACATGCCGCCGAGCGCACCGTCTACCACGCGGTGATCATAGGTATGGGACAGGTACATCATGTGCCGGATGGCGATCACATCTCCGTCCGGTGTTTCGAGCACAACCGGTTTCTTGATGATGGCTCCGACCGCCATGATCGCGACCTGCGGTTGCGGAATGATCGGCGTACCCAGGATATTGCCGAAGGTTCCTATGTTAGAAATGGTATAAGTACCGCCTTCTATATCGCCTGGACTCAGCTGGTTGTTGCGGGCTTTACCGGCCAGTGCGTTGATAGCGGCTGCCAGGCCGGTAAGATTCATTCTGTCTGCATTTTTGACTACCGGGACGATCAGGTTGCCGGACGGAAGCGCAGTGGCGATACCGATATTGATATCTTTCTTTTTGATGATCTTATCACCGTCAACGGATATATTGATCATTGGGAAATCCTTGATCGCTTTAGCGATTGCTTCTGCGAAGATGGGCATAAAGGTCAGGTTGAATCCTTCCCGTTTTTTGAACGCTTCTTTATGTTTTTCCCGCCATTTGACGATGGTTGTCATATCTACTTCTACAAAAGAAGATACGTGTGCGGATATTCTGCGGGAATCTACCATGTTTTTGGCGATGAGCTTCCTCATCCGGTCCATTTCTATGATCTCGTTTCCTCCGCTGGCATAAGTTGTCTGTGGTCCGGGCTGAGATGCCGGAGCTGGCTGTGGCGTATCTGCTGCTGCTGGTTTGACCGGGGAAAGAGCACCTTTTTTCTTTTTGTCGACATAAGAAAGGATATCTTCTTTGGTGACCCGGTTATCTGCGCCGGAACCGGGAATGCCATCCAGCTCAGCCATAGAGATGTTTTCCGTCCGGGCGATGTTGAGTACCAGCGGGCTGTAGAACCGAGCGCCCTGACCTGGAGAAGGTGGTGGGGCCGGAGCAGGAGGAGAGGGCGGAACAAATGGTACAGATGTCGCTTCTTGAGATTCTTCCTGTTCGGGAAGTGCTTGCTGTTTTGGCTCTTCTTCCTGAATCTCCTGGCGGCCTGGTTGGCCTTCCTGATCATCAGCGGGATGTTCGTCAGGATAAGCTAGTGCGCTGGCTACTTCTCCTTCCACTTCTATGATTGCGATAGGCTGGCCCACAGCGACAACATCTCCCTCATTGTGCAGGTGCTTTTTGACCGTCCCTGCAACCGGAGAAGGTACTTCGGAGTCTACTTTATCCGTAGCTACTTCCAGGATAATTTCGTTTTCATGTACGGTATCTCCCGGCTTTTTATGCCAGGTGAGAATGGTTGCTTCTATTACGCTTTCGCCCATTTTGGGCATGACTAACTGAAATTCCGCCATGCTGGTATTTTTTCTTGTTTTCTGACGCTCACTACCGTTCACAGTAGTGTCCGGTGCTTCTCTTCTGATTCTTTTCAAATTACCATTTTAGCGCCTGGCTTGCAAACTATCTCAGGAGAAATTTTCTGAGCAGCACCAGGGTGAGGACCGCTGACAACTGGATATTCCGTTCCCGGTTGTTGGTTAGTTGTAAGCGCCGGATCACTTTTCTTCCTTTAGTGCCCACGCCGATGTACACGGTACCCACCGGTTTGTCTGCAGATCCGCCGGAAGGGCCTGCTATCCCGGAAACGGCTATGGCGATATCTGTTTCCAGTGCTTCCAATGCTCCGCTCAGCATTTCACTGACGGTCTCTTCGCTGACCGCTCCGTATTGTTTGAGTGTGGAAGCCTGCACTTTCAGGGCAGACATTTTGATCTCGTTGGAATAGCAGATGATCCCGCCTTTAAAATAATCGGAAGAACCCGGCACGGAGGTGATCAGGTGTCCGATATAGCCGCCGGTACAGCTTTCAGCGGTGCCGATGGAAAGTCCTTTGGCTCGCAGCTGTTGACCGATGCTCGCTTCCAGGGTATCGTTTTCCTGTCCGTACATGTGTTCCTGTATAGCCTGGCAGGCTTGCTCGGTCAGGTCATCTGACTCTTTTTTCAGCTGATCATAATCAGTTCCCGATCCGGAGATCCGCAGGCGAACTTTGCCGACATTCGGAAGATAGGCCAGCTTGAAGTGTTCCGGCAGGTTTTGCTCAAAATGGGTCAGCGCTTCTGCGAGGACTGTTTCACCCACACCGGCGGTCAGCAGGTTCCTGTTGATGATAAACGGCAGCGGGTAATGCTCCCGGATGAACGGTAACACATATACCTCCATCATTTTTTTCATTTCATAGGGTACGCCGGGCATGGAGGCGACCATTTTGCCGTTTTCGTAGTAGAGAGTTCCCGGGGCCGTACCTTCAGTATTCATCATGATGATGGCATTTTCGGGTATATAAGCCATTTTCCGAGTGCTTTCCGGTACGGTTCTGTTCCGGCTGACATACAATTCCTGTATGTGTTGCCATACGGTTTCATTGAATGTCATGTTAACCTGGTAGAACCCGGCAATCGCGCTGACTGTGAGGTCGTCTGAAGTAGGGCCCAGCCCGCCGGTGACGAGGACAATATCGCAGATATCCAGTGCGGATCTCAAATTATCGATAATGATCTCCTCGTCGTCCCGGATGGTCCAGCCGGCCAGCACCTGTATGCCCTGTTCCGTCAGCTGCTGCCCGATCCAGGCAGCATTGGTGTTGATCGTTTGGCCGATGAGCAGTTCATCTCCGACTGATATTATAATGGCTTTCATCGCTTTATATCGTGATTTAGTAGACTGTGCGCAGGTAAATAAAGAATTTAAGTACCTTAGCAAAGTAAATAACATTCATCTATGAAAAGTATACTCAGTATAACATTAGCCGTAGTATTATTGTTGTCATCCTGTACGACTACCCAGATCCAGGAGACTCTGGGCGGCGTTTTAGGTACACAAGGTGCTGTTACCAGTGCGGAAGCAGGAAGCGGACTGAAAGAAGCTTTGTCCAAAGGATTGGTTTCAGCGATCGGCCTGTTGTCCAAACAGGATGGTTTCTACGGAAATTCACTGGTGAAAATTCCATGGCCGGAAGAGGCGCAGTTTGTTATGGATGCCATGAACAAGCTGGGCATGCAGAACCAGGTGGAAAAAGTAACGCTGTCATTGAACAGGGCGGCTGAAAAGGCTTCCGGAGAAGCGCTGGATGTATTTGTGCAGGCTGTGAAGCAAATGACCTTCCAGGATGCGATGGGTATCCTGCTGGGCGGCGACGGAGCAGCGACCGATTACCTGAAAAGAACAACTACTGCTATCCTGACAGAAAGATTCCGTCCTATCGTAGAGTCTTCTCTCGGATCAGTAAATGCGACCAAATATTGGAGCGATGCGATAACTGCTTATAACAAGATCCCACTGGTCAATAAAAAAGTGAACACCGACCTGACTGCTTTTGTTACGGAAAAAGCGTTACAGGGTGTGTTCAGGAAAGTAGAGGAAGAGGAAAACAATATCCGCAATAACATCAGCTTCAGAAATACAGCACTGCTCCAGAAGGTGTTCGGTTATGCTGATGCACAAAAGAACAAATAAGCCCGGTTAAGGCCAGTTCTCCCGGTATTGCAGCGCGTCCGTCAGTTTTTGCTGCTGAATGGATCTTATAATATCCAGGGCCTGCTCTTCAGGTGCTGCAATAGTGATGAAGATATTGCTGGTCTGTAAGTGTCCTTTCTGAGGAAAAGTACCTTTCAGTGTCCATTTACCGGCGGTGAAAGTCGGTTGGCTGAACTGCCCCAGGGCGATAATGTATACCGGACCGGTATAGCTCCTGCTTCCGAACTTAAGCGTAGCCTGTTCTATCTTCCATATATTTTCCCAGCCATTGACTTCTGTTTCCCGGGCGTTGCTGCCTGTCGGAATATCCAGTCCCCGGCTGTTGGCGTCGATAGCAACGTTGATGACAGATCCCTCCTGTGAACCCGGAGCTGTATAAGTGAGCCCGAGCCTGAGCGGTTGCGGCCATCCGTTTTTATCATCTTCCCGGTTCCTGTAGATGTCCTCTATATCCGGTGCCAATCGCTGAGCCTGTTCGTAGCCGCTGATTTTTACTTTATTGAAGCTGTTGAGGAGCCTGGCGATGCTGTACTGGATAAATTCATTTTCTTCCGGTTCCAGCGGTCTTACATATTGGCTGCCCTGCTTATGATATACCACATTTCTGCCGTTCTTGAGAACAACATCCGTCTGCGCCTGTGCTTCCAGGTGGAAAGCGCCTGTACCCAGCGCCAGTATAATGATCAGTAAATTTTTAAACACGCGATTCATATTGTAAATATATATCACTAAAGGCTTGGGTGGTGAAAAAAATATACAAGGTGGATTACGGATCCCCGGCGATCCCGTTCTATTCTTTGATCGGAATGCCACATTTCCGGTCCGGTTCCTGTGGTGCACGGCTAGCCCAGGCAAGGATAGGAGCGATATCCCGGCTCCGGCCGGATACAAGCGGATAGTCTGGTGGCTTTGCCAGCCTGCATGATTTCAGGTTGTGGACATTATTTTAGTTGTTTTCACTACAAGTATAAAGGGCATTAGCTAAATTGGTCGCACTGAAACAAATCGTATGGATGGTTGCCGGATCGCGCATATTACAGATTTACATATTACACCCGAAGGAGAACTGAATAAGGATGTTGATGTCAGAAGAAACTTTATCCGGATCCTCGAGGATGTAAAGAAGGACGATACGATAGACCGCCTGGTGATTGGTGGAGACCTAGGGCATAAGCTGCCGGGCAGGGAGGTGCTGGAATGGGTGAAGGCGCAGCTGGACGCTACCGGGCTGCCATACCGGGTGATCCCGGGCAACCACGATGACAGCCAGCAGATGGCGGAGGTTTTCGGCCTGGAAGAGGAAATGGAGGGTGGAAAATTGTTTTTCTGGGATGAGCTGGATTTCGGGAAGATCTTTTACCTGGATACCTCAACCGGTGACCTGCCGATGCACCAGCTGGCCTGGGTAGAAGAAGAGTGCGGAAAATCTTACCAGAAATTCCTGCTTTTTATGCATCATCCGCCGGTGCAGGCCGGTGTGCCGCATATGGACCGGACGCATGCGCTGGTCAATATGTCCCAGGTGCAGCGGATCCTCCGGAACATCAACAATATCCAGGGTATATTCTGCGGGCACTACCATGTGGAAAGGACGGTCCGGCTGTATAATCATATGGTGCTGATCACACCTTCTACTTTTTTTCAGTTGGATGATACTGCCCTGGAAATGAAGGTGGGTTCTTACCGGATCGGCTGGCGGAAGATCACCTGGGACGGTACGCATTTGTCTACGTATGTGAAATATTTAGATACGGATAAGTAATGGATACGTTCAACCTGCTGCATACTTTGGCGATCTGGAGAGTTCCGATCCTAATCCTTGTTGTTTTTTCTTTTGCCTTCACGATCAACTGGTTTGCAAGGCGATATGTGACGGCTGCAATCGACAGGAATGCGGCTTTCCTCCGGGTGGATCCTACTAATTATAACTTTCTCCGCAATGGATTCAGCCTGACGATCTATGCTATTGCGGCAGTGTTTGTAATGAGCCAGATCCCGGCTTTCAAGCAGGCTTCGCAGACGATCTTTACGGCGACAGGTATCTTTGCGGCGATCCTGGCGCTGGCTTCTCAGCAGGCGTTTTCAAATATCTTTTCCGGTGTCTTCATTATTATCTTCCGGCCTTTCCGGGTGGATGATATTATAGAGATGGACCAGAGCAGGTTGGGCGTAGTGGAAGATATCACCCTGCGCCATACGGTCATCCGCAATTTTGAGAACCGGCGGATCATTGTGCCGAATTCTGTGATCAATAATTCCGTGATCGTGAACAGTCATATCAAGGAACAGCCGATCCGCAGGCATATGGAGCTGCTGCTCAGCTATGACGCACCGCTGGACAGGGTTTTCGAGATCATCACGGAAGAGGTGCTCAAGCATCCTTATCACCTTGACCACCGCAGGCAGGAGGACTTTGAAGAAGGTATCCACGAAGTGGAGATCCGTGTGCTGGATTTTCTGCCGACCGGTATCAAGATCAGGGTGTTTTTATGGGCAGAGGAGCACCGGAAGGCTTTCAGGCTGCATACGGATGTGAATTATTCTGTGAAGAAACGCTTTGATGAAGAGGGCATTCAATTCCCATACACAGTACAGCGGCTCCGTATAGACTCATTCCCGGGCACGCCAGGTAACGGCAAAGATGAAGAGGCAGATAAAGGACAGCACGATGCTTACTGACAGCAATTCGCAGTAAACACCGCCCACCAGGAAGGCCGGTATGGCCATGCCGAAACTGCCGGCCAGTATGATTCCCAATAACTTTTTCCACCAGTTGCCCTGCAGCAGGTACATGGCATACAGCAGCATGATGGCGCTCAATCCGCCCCATTTAAGCCAGGTAAACAGGTGCAGCTGCTCGAGCAGCAGTGAAGCGTTGGCGTAGTGGTCCATGCTGATGATCTCCTGTATATGGAAGTTCTCAATCATGTCAGCGGCCCATACCAGTATACAGAGCGGGATATTGAGCCAGAGTGCTTTGACCCTGGTTTCTATGTACATGAGCCAGCCACACAGGAAGGCAAAGAGACTGTAGAAGGTCATGAAAGCATAATCGACCTGGTTGCCCAGGGTGAACTGGCTTTTCAGGTGTGCCAGGTTGCTGACATCGAAGAAAGCGGCCAGGTCTTCCGTTGTTTGCATGAATTCCAGGGCAATGATCGGGGATCTGAAGCCGGCAGGTAGCGCACCGGCCTGCATGGGATTGATCAACATCAGCGCCAGGGCTGTACCGACCATCAGCAAGCCGGTTATGATGCTTAAGATTTTGAGTGTCTTACCCATGAGTATAAAGATATGAATTTCTCCATAAGCGTGATTGGCCAATGTCGTACAGTCTGTTGATGGTATGCTGAAAATGTGAAAGGCGATATAAAAGGACCGGCGGGGCGGGTGCGCAT
>Ga0206116_1000615_pt1 | contig 31597 bp, 20 predicted proteins | sample 3A1Ametagenome_FD_178000 | JGI IMG/M metagenome (GOLD analysis project Ga0206116, IMG submission 178000) | Enriched microbial communities from leaf-cutter ant dump, University of Wisconsin, Madison, United States - 3A1A | ecosystem: Environmental > Terrestrial > Nest > Insects nest > Nest dump...
AATATGGATATCTGCAAAATACGACGGTCTATCGTCCATCGTCTGACAGCCCTGGTTTTCAATGGTCCATCGTCTGATCAACTTCATTACCACATTTGCACATTATTTTCATTTTATCTGTAAATACGGTAATCCATGGTCTATTGTCTGTGGTCCATCGTCCAACTGTCACATTGAAACATTACCACATTGGTATATTCTCCTGTGCAGGCGCTACGGTCGCAGAGCCGAGGACTATGAGCGAAAGCGCATCCGCCTGCGAAGTGCAACGGAGCAGCGGCACCCCATCCTCCTGTTTTATAGTAAAGGAAAGACGAATTTAAAATAGACTTGATATACCATTGACCTGTACATATCAGATAAGTGAATAAATGATATTACTTTTGCCCGGAGTAAGGATGTTTTCTGAAAAAAACAGTAAGAAATATCACTGGATTTCAGCTACATGTTGCTTTATTCGTTAAACAATTATTAAGCATACCTATAAAATACCTAAATAATACCAAGCCCAGACATTATTGTACCTAAAAGTACCTTTTTGTTTGTAAATTTGATTTGTTTAGAATGGGTATAAATAAAAACAGGATATGAGCGATCAAAACCAAATACTGGAAGACTTAACATCTTCCGACTATAAATATGGTTTTGTAACCGATATAGAACAGGAGTTTGCTCCCAAGGGACTGAACGAAGACATCATCCGTTTCATCTCTGCCAAAAAGCAGGAACCTGAATGGATGCTGGAATGGCGGTTAAAAGCATTCCGGGAATGGCAGAAAATGCCGGAACCGCAATGGGCCAATGTTCATTTTCCTAAAGTAGACTTTCAGAATATCATCTATTATGCTGCGCCGAAGCCTAAAAAGGAGCTCAGCAGCCTGGATGAAGTGGATCCGGAGATCCTCAAAACTTTTGAAAAGCTCGGCATCTCTATCGACGAACAGAAACGACTGACAGGTGTAGCGGTGGACGTAGTCATGGACAGTGTTTCCGTAAAAACGACCTTCCAGGAAACGCTGAAGGAAAAAGGTATCATCTTCTGCTCGATGAGTGATGCAATCAGGGAGCATTCTGATCTGGTCAGAAAATATATCGGCAGTGTCGTTCCTGTCAAAGACAACTTCTACGCGGCGCTGAACAGCGCGGTTTTCAGTGACGGATCTTTCTGCTATATCCCCAAAGGTGTTCGCTGCCCGATGGAGCTTTCCACCTATTTCCGGATCAATGCGGCAGGCTCAGGACAGTTTGAAAGGACCCTGCTCATAGCGGATGTAGACAGCTACGTGAGCTACCTGGAAGGATGCACCGCTCCTATGCGGGATGAGAATCAATTACACGCTGCGGTAGTAGAGCTCATTGCGCTGGATAATGCAGAAATCAAATACTCTACTGTACAAAACTGGTATCCGGGCAATAAAGAAGGTGTCGGCGGTATCTACAACTTTGTGACCAAACGAGGCATCTGCAAGGGCAACAATTCCAAGATCAGCTGGACGCAGGTAGAAACAGGCTCCGCCATTACCTGGAAATACCCGAGCTGCATACTGGCCGGTGACAACTCTATCGGTGAATTCTATTCTGTGGCAGTGACGAATAATATGCAGCAGGCGGATACGGGTACCAAAATGATCCATATCGGTAAAAACACCAAAAGCCGGATCGTATCCAAAGGTATCAGCGCCGGAAAAAGCCAGAACAGCTACCGCGGACTGGTCAAAGTGCACAAGAAAGCGGACAAGGCGCGTAACTTTTCTCAGTGTGACTCCCTGCTCATGAGCGACAGGTGCGGCGCACATACCTTCCCGTATATAGAGATCGATAACCGTTCTGCCAAAGTAGAGCACGAGGCTACTACGTCCAAGATCAGTGAAGACATTCTCTTCTACTGTCAGCAACGGGGCATCGACGAGGAACAGGCGGTATCTATGATCGTCAACGGTTTTTGTAAAGAAGTTATGGACAACCTGCCGATGGAATTTGCTGTAGAAGCCCGCAAGCTTCTGGCGATCTCCCTGGAAGGCTCTGTCGGTTAATTCACATCATTATCAAGATTATCAATATCATGCTCAATATAAAAGATTTACAGGTCAGTGTTGCAGGTAGGCAAATCCTGAAAGGCTTCAACCTACAGGTCAATCCCGGAGAAGTTCACGCCATCATGGGACCAAACGGAACAGGAAAAAGTACGCTTGGAAACGTTCTGGCCGGTAAAGACGGCTATGAAATCAGTGGCGGGTCTGTTACTTTCAACGGCATGGACCTGCTGGAGCTGGAACCTGAAGAAAGAGCCCAGCAGGGTCTCTTCCTGGCTTTCCAGTACCCGGTAGAGATTCCGGGTGTCAGCAATGCCAATTTCCTGAAGGCGTCTGTCAACGAGATCCGGAAAGCACAGGGATTAGCTCCTGTTTCAGCCGGTGATTTCCTCAAAATGATGAGAGAAAAGATGGCGCTGGTTGAAATGAAAAAAGATTTCATCAGCAGATCTGTCAACGTAGGCTTTTCCGGCGGAGAGAAAAAGCGCAATGAGATCTTCCAGATGGCGATGCTCAATCCCAAGCTGGCGATCCTGGATGAAACGGATTCAGGTCTGGACATTGATGCGCTCCGCATTGTAGCCAATGGCGTCAATAAGCTGCGTACCAAGGACAATGCCTTCATTGTGATCACACACTATCAGCGACTGCTCGACTATATCGTGCCCGATGTCGTACATGTTATGTATGACGGCAGGATCGTGAAGTCAGGAGATAAAGACCTGGCACTGGAACTGGAAGAAAAAGGCTACGACTGGATCAAAGAAAGTCTGGCTACAGTTTAATCGGTTGTAAATACATTCAACAACCTGACATGACAACTATAAGTAAAGATATATCAGTATATAGCGAAGCTTTAGACGCGGTGATAGATGGCAACCGGTTACCAGCCGGGATCATCATGAAAAAGCAGGTAGCCATCAACCAGTTTGAACAACTGGGTCTTCCTACGATGAAACACGAAGAGTGGAAGTATACCTATCTCGCCAAGATCCTGAAAAAAGGGTTTGTTCCTGGTCTGACAGATAAAAAAGCTATTGATATAGCTGCTGCTGCCGCCCAGTTACCTGCCCGGAAAAATGAACAGGCCAACCGGATCGTCCTGGTAGACGGAGTCGTGATACCGGAGCTTTCCGCTATACACTATACGGAAAGGGTAACCGTTCTGGGCCTGGCTGATGCCTTCGAGAAAGAAGAAACCGGTGCATTGGAGCTATTCGCCTCTCTTACCAAGGGAAAAGGACAGGCGCTTACTGCTCTGAATACAGCTTTATCACAAGATGGGATCTTTGTTCACCTGGCCGGAAATACCCAGGCGAATCTCGAAATTATATTCATCCAGTCCGGCAGCAAAACCATTGCTATGCCAAGGCTGATCTTCAATGTTGAGCACGGCAGTCAACTGAATATTGTTGAACAGCATGTATCCGGCGATCAGGATACGATGATCAATATGGTTGCAGAAGTCTTCCTGGACAACGATGCCAGGCTCGAATGGACCAAGATCCAGGACGGCGGAACAGGTGCGCACCAGTTGGACAGTGTTTATGTGTCGCAGGCGGCAGGCAGCCAATATCACTGCTCCACCATATCACTGACCGGCGAATTGCTGAGAAATAATCAGTTCGTCTCCATCAACGGAGAAGGCGCACACGCCAACCTCGGCGGGCTTTATATCCTGAACGGGAAACAACAGGCAGATAACCTGATCGTGATCGATCACAATACCCCGAATGCCACTTCCAATCAGTTGTATAAAGGTTTACTGGACGGCGAAAGCACCGGTGTATTCAACGGCAAGATCGTTGTCAAAGAGGATGCGCAGAAAACCAATGCCTTCCAGTCCAACAAGAATATCCTCCTTTCGGATCAGGCAGCCGCTTATTTCCGTCCTCAGCTGGAGATTTTTGCAGATGACGTCAAATGCAGCCATGGTGCTACTTCAGCAGAAATCGAAGATCACGAGATCTTTTACCTGCGAAGCCGCGGTATCGGTAAGGAACTTTCAAAATCTTTACTCATGTTTGCATTCGTCTCTGACGTAGTAGAAGAAATATTAAACGAACAGGTTCGTGAGCAGGTCCGTCAAAGTATCTCCTCCAGACTTAAAATCGATTTCTAATGAGCAACGCAGCACCTTCAACGATCATCGACATAGAGAAAATCAGGAAGGACTTCCCGATCCTGGATATTTCTGTGCGTAATAAACCACTGGTTTACCTTGATAATGCTGCGTCTACTCAGAAACCTCAGTCTGTACTGGATACGGAATTTCACTATTATACGACCCAGTACAGCAATATCCACAGAGGCGTGCATTACCTGAGCCAGATAGGCACGGATCTTTATGAAGAGGTCCGCAAGCAGGTGCAACAATTCATCCATGCCCGGCATGAGCATGAGGTCATTTATACCAAAGGAACGACCAACGGTATCAACCTGCTCTCCTATTCCTGGTCTTCTGTTTTCCTGCAACCGGGTGACGAGATCGTGATCACCGGCATGGAGCACCATTCCAATATTGTGCCCTGGCAGATGGCCTGTGAACGGCATGGCGCCATTCTGAAAGTCATCCCGCTGCTGGATAACGGAACCATCAGCCTGGAAGATGCGGCCAACATTATCGGCCCCGATACCAGACTGGTAGCATTTACTTACGTATCCAATGCGCTCGGCACGATCAATCCGGTAAGAGAGCTAACTGCTCTCGCACACCGGCAAGGTGCCCACGTGCTGATCGATGCAGCCCAGGCTATACAACATATCAGCATCGATGTACAGGAGCTGGATTGCGACTTCCTGGTCTTTTCCGGTCATAAAATCTACGGCCCTACCGGTACAGGTATACTGTATGGAAAGGAAGCGCTCCTGAATGCTATTCCTCCTTTTGAAGGTGGCGGAGACATGATCAAGGATGTCACGTTTGAAAAGACCATCTATAATGATCTTCCTTTCAAGTTTGAAGCAGGAACCCCTAATATTGCCGGTGTCATTGCACTGGGAGCTGCCATACGCTATGTGCAGGAGATCGGTTTAGACAATATATACGCTTACGAAGACATGCTGCTGAAATATGCGACCGAACAGATCAGCCAGATCGACGGTATCCGCATATACGGCACGGCTGAGAAAAAAGCCAGCGTTCTGTCTTTCCTTTTAGGTCATGCCCATCCTTATGATGTAGGTGTGATCCTCGATAACCAGGGGATCGCTATCCGGACAGGACATCACTGTACCCAGCCGATCATGGACAAATACGGAATACCGGGTACCTGCAGGGCATCGTTTGCATTGTATAACACCAAAGAAGAAATTGATATACTGATATCCGGTCTGCAACGCGCAGCCAGGATGTTACTATAATAACTTTTCCGAATGAGCATCAACGAGATACAAGACCAGGTTATTGAAGACTTTGAAATGTACGATGACTGGGCGGATAAGTATGAGCTTCTCATTGAACTGGGCAAAACGCTCTCCCCGATGAGAGAAGCGTATAAAACAGAAGAGAACAGGATACACGGCTGCCAGTCCAGGGTATGGCTGCATGCCTATATGGACAACGGTTTACTGAAATTCGATGCAGACAGCGACGCGATCATCACCAAAGGCATCGTGGGCCTGCTGGTCCGGGTATTGTCGGGGCATACGCCGCAGGAAATTGCCGCAGCTGATCTCTACTTCCTGAAAGCTATAGGTCTGCAGGAGCACCTCTCCCCGACCCGGGCCAACGGATTACTCTCCATGGTTAAACAAATGAAGACCTACGCTGTTGCATACAATAGCCTGAATCAATAAAATTAAAAGCGCGTAACTAAGGAGCCTTGAAAACATTTATGGAAATCAAAGACAACGCCATCACAGTATTGCAGGACATTTACGATCCTGAAATACCGGTAAACATCTATGATCTGGGCTTGATCTATGAAGTAAACGTTGATCCGGGCAACAATATCCATGTGCTGATGACTCTGACTTCTCCCAGTTGCCCGGTAGCAGAAAGCCTGCCCGGAGAAGTGGAAGGTAAATTAAGAGCGATTGAAGGAGTTAACGATGTCAAAGTCGAACTCACCTTTGAACCGTCATGGACAACAGAACTGATGACGGAAGCTGCCAAACTTGAGTTGGGTATGCTTTAAAAGACTGAAGATGAGAGACTGAAGAAAAAAGAAAAAACTAAGACAAAAGACTGAAGAACTAAGAGACAACAGACCAGGATGGAAACGGATAACAGGATAAAAGACCGGCAACAGATAATATGTTTTGAGTCTCCTGTCCTCTGTCTTTAGTTTCAAAAACGAAATTCATACACTATGTATCCAGAACATATCACCAAACCAATGGCTCAGGAGCTTGAGAACGCAGGTTTTGAGTCATTAACTACTCCTGATCAGGTAGAAAACCTTTTATCTCAGAAAGAAGGTACAGTATTCGTTGTGATCAACTCTGTCTGCGGCTGTGCCGCAGCAAACGCCAGACCGGCTGCAATCATGGCTGCACGGAATGAAAAACGCCCGGACAAGCTGGTAACAGTGTTTGCAGGCGTAGATAAAGATGCGGTTGCTAAAGCCAGGGAATTCACCTTCCCTTACCCGCCGTCTTCTCCTTCCATGGCAGTTTTCAAAGATGGTCAGCTCGTCCATTTCATTGAAAGACACCAGATCGAAGGCCGTCCGGCACAACTCATTGCACAGAATCTTGTAGCAGCATTCGAAGAATACTGTTAACCAGGATCTATCTGATCAGGAGACAAAGTATTTTACCGGCATAACCGGCGGTAATTATTTTGTCTCCTGATTTATTTTTGCACCGGACATCAATACAATCCTATGGACATTGCCCTTCAACACATCTATACCGGTCATTCAGATGCCGTGTATTCCCTTGAAAGAGGGTTGGAAGAACATATCTTCTACAGTGGAAGTGCTGATGATTTCGTAGGAAGCTGGGATATCCGGACAGGCACCTTCAATAAGCCGTTGATCAAAGCCAGCGGAAGCATTTACTCCCTGCTGGTCTCTCCCAGCAACAACATGGCGTATATAGGACAGCGGGGAGGATTTCTCAACCAGGTAGACCTGACCCGATCCGTTCCCCCGAGGACATTAATGGCTCATCAGGGCGATCTGTTTGCGCTCGCTAAGGACCGGATCCGCCATCGCTTAATTACCGGCGGCGGCGACGGGTATATGCGTTTCTGGGACGCAGAGAATCTGAAACATATCATATCTTTCAGATTAAGCAAAACCAATGTCCGGTGCCTGGCGATCTCTCCTGATCAGCAACTGATCGCTGCAGGCAGTTCAGATCATATCATCCGCATCTTTGACCTGGATAGTCTCGAACAACTATTTGTCCTTGAAGGGCACCAAAACTCTGTATTCAGCATCCTCTGGCAGGATAACAACCGATTGATCAGCGGCGGCCGGGATGCCCTGATCAAAGTCTGGGATAAGACGGACGAATGGCAGGAATCGCTATCTATCAATGCCCATCTGTATACTGTCAACCACCTGGAACGTTCTCCCGGTGGTCAATATATCGCCAGTGCCAGCAGAGATAAAACCGTCAAAATATGGGATGCAGCTACTATGACGCTACAGAAAGTTTTAGACAGGCCTAAGTTTGATGCTGCTCATACACACTCGGTTAACAGGGTACTCTGGATCGATGATCAGACGCTTTTAACTGCGGGGGACGATAAGCGTATCCTTTGCTGGCAGATCGTATAGCTCAGATGCTAGAACCTGTATCCCAGGGATGCGTAAAAAATAAGCCTGTCATAGTTGGAAGCCTTTGCTAAACTGACCTTTAGCGGTCCTATCGGAGATTTATATGCTACTGCCGCTCCGCCGCTCCAGGCCCATAACAGATTTCCTTTAAACTTATTCAGGAATATCTCATCATCATAAACAACATCCTGCGCATCATCGTATGTCATTACCGAAAAACGTGGCAGGATCAGGATATTCCGGACCGGCTCGATCTGCGCTTCCACCATCAGGGAACTAAAGTTATATGCCTGGGCATATCCCTCTTTGTTACCCCAGAAAGGGATGTACATATTCAGCCTTTCTCTTTCCCTGGAATCAATTCCTCCCATATAGAAGGCATCTGTATTAGGGTAAAGGAACTCCCGACCTTTTAATCCGTGGCTCAGGAACATCATTCCCAGGTCCCAGCGGTAATGCAGCCTCATGATCTTATGCAGTGGGATATACTGCTCAAACTGTAAATGCAGCTTTGCATACCCGGAAAAATCCGGTTTTTCCAGAGAGTAGACAGTATGGCTACCTGAAGAATCCGGCAGTATCCGATCGGTATACACACCCAATTTACCTTGTCCCCACGGAGTCAGTTTAAGATATCCCTGAACAAATATCCCCTTGGTAGGAAAAACCGGTTTATCCAGTGTATTACGCGCTAATTTTATAAAGATATGGGTATTGTAAAAAGGTGCCCTGGCAATCACCACATTAGATCCTTCAAAGCGCAGGCGCTCATTTGCCCGGATGGCCGGTTTCCTGTTAAAATACTCGAATCCTGTTCCTAAAGAGATCAGGTTATTCTGCCCGATGGTCCAGTTCACAGAAACATTGGAATTTTCATAGTAATGCGTATAATAACCCAATGCCTTTCTGCTGATATAGCTTACCTGGTTGATCGCACTAAAAAAATGCTCTGTATTCAACCACCATCCGGAATCCCCGAAATAAACCTGGTAGCCGGCTCTGATCTTAGGATTGTCAGAGAGGTCAAAGCTGAGGATGCTCCTCGAAGTATATTTACCTAATCTCCTGTAAGTCAGGTTCAGTGTAATACCCGCAGACAGTTCTGGATCATAGTGCAGACCGATCTTATATGCAAACTTCTTAGCGCCTTCCGTCTTAAAGACCAGCTTAGGCTCTCCGCCTTCTTCACAGTTCATGTAATAATACACTCTGTCGAAGAACCGGGTACCATAGATCCTGTCTACCGCCCGGTTGATCTCATATCGCGTGGCATTACCGGGATCTTCAAATTCTATTTTGTTCCTGATGATCGCCTGGTAAGAGTTCTCTTCGACTGCGATCTGGAAACGCTCTATCTGCACACTGTTGGACAGATTTTCCTGTGGCGGCTCCGGGTTTTCAATCAGATATTCCTTCTGATCTTCTGCCAGCTGCGCCAATAGCGGGATAAAGTTCGTGACGACACGTTCACCCAGATCGATGATCTCCGCTGCACTGTTGAAGTCGGAAGAACCGAAATTCTCCTGCCTCAAAGCTTCCGTATAGTCGATCAGGATATCACATAGTTCTTTCTGTTTCTCATAATTCTCCGAAGAATTGAAGGTCATTGTCTGATCAAACACCCTTAGTAAGCTGGTGAGCTGGCGCTTTTTCCACGGCGCTCCGCTGGTATTTCCTCCTATCACAAAATCAGCACCCATTGCCCGGACCTCTTCTACCGGGAAATTCTTCAGCACACCGCCGTCTACCAGCAGCATATTACCTGTATCTATAGGGGTAAAAGCTGAAGGTATAGACATGGTTGCTCTCAGGGCCAGGGCCAGACTACCTTTGCTCAACTCTACCGGAACACCGCCCACCATATCTGCCGCATAGCATTTGAAAGGTATCTTAAACTGGCTGAAATCCTGTATATGGTTCACCCTGAAGGTTACATCATTCAGGAAACGCATAATATTCTGCCCTTCTATTAACCCCATAGGCAAAGAAGGAACCATGTTATTGGACTTTAATTCCAGGAGATATCGGCCATATTCGTCCTTCTCCTCCATGTTGATCTTGGACATCGGCAGATCGTCCCTCAGGTAACCGTCCCAGTTGAGTTTTCTGGCCAGCGTATCCAGGTCATAACCGCTGTAACCTATAGCATATAAACCTCCTACAAGGCCGCCCATGCTCGTACCGGTAATATAGTCGATCTTGAGCCCGAGTGAATCAATGACCTTCAGCAGAGGAATATAGGCCAATCCTTTCGCTCCGCCACCACTAAGGCATAAGCCGATCTTAGGACGGGCCGGTTTAGGCTTTATACTATTCTCTTGCGCATGCAAACTCATTGCAGTACTCAAACTGACCACCAGGAAAAAGAGCCACCGATATCTCATTATTCAACAGGGAAATTACAGATTTATATTTAAACAGGAGGTCAGGCTCAGATGTTTCTAAAACTGATCCTTTTCAGGCAAAAATAGTGATATCGATCTACTAAAAATAAAAAAGTCTGCCCTGAGGCAGACTCTGTTTTATTTCCTTTCAGTAATGAATTATCAGCAAGGTATCAGGTCGCAAAGTGCAGTCAGGACATTACCAGCCAAAGTTACGATCACTGTACAGAGCACACCGCCTACAACCGGAATAGTGCTTACACCGATCACGCCACAAAGTGCAGTGCCACCGAACGTTTTAGCAAGAAGAATAGCCAGCTTGCAGATATTCGGACCTACACAGGCAGCTTTTCCGTTAGCCACTGCTACTGCGCTGATGTCAGCTTTGAGGGTAGGATTCAGTTCAAATGCTTTATTGATCGTTACCTGTAACTGATTCTGATCCATTTTAGCCAGCTCAGGGTATTTTTCGTTCAATGTTGCCAGGGAAGAGAAGAAATTATTCAGCCCTTTAGAAAAGTCTGCTGCAGATATCCCGAGCAACTCCTGTGCTGCTGCAATTTCCTGCGCACTGGCTTTATCACCTTTTGCAAGAATGCTCTGGATCAGCGCCACATCTTCTGCGGAAAGATCCTCAGTACCGGATACTGAAGTCGCAAGTTCTGTAGCATTCACCAATAAAGCTCTGAAAGCTTCATCTTCAGCAAGTCTGGATTCCAGTGTTTTTTCAACGATCGGCTGTGTTTCTTTTTTACAACCGACAAAGAACATAGCTGTTGTTAGTACAAGAAAAGTAGAGAAAAATAACTTTTTCATTAAGGTTAGTTTAATTGCGGGTAAACATAATATTATCATTATTACTATCCAAATTAAATTGCAAATAAAACAACGAAAAAACATTTTAAATCGCAGGAATTCCGGATATAAAAAAGAAAATAAATGATCTTCAAGGATATAGCCGTCAGCCAATAAAAAAGGGTGTAGCTCATCACCACACCCTTTTGTTTTATGTTCTGTTATATTATCCCATCAGCCACGATTTGAATGCTTCAAATTCGTGACTCATCGGAATAGATCTTTTCTCTGTTCCCAACATCTTCTGTAATCTTTCGGGTATAGCAACAGCTTCTCCGATGAGCGGCTCAACCACTTCACCAAACTTAACCGGATGGGCTGTGGCCAATACGATCGCATTGGAAGCACCCGGATTTGCTTTAAGAAAATCTTCCATAGCCAGGTAACCTACAGCCGTGTGCGGGCAGATCAGGTAGCCCTTTTCTTTCTTTACGCGGGCAATACATGCTGCCGTCTGCTCATCGTTATAGAAATATCCTTTTATATCTTCTTTTACCAATTCCCAATCACTGGCATAGATATCCATGATCCGGGCGAAATTACTCGGATTGCCTACATCCATTGCATTGGAAATGGTGGCCACGGAAGATCTCGGTTCAAACACACCACTTTCCAGATATTCAGGAACGATACTGTTCGCATTTGTCGCCGCAATGATCTTTTTCACCGGCAATCCCATCGCCTGGGCAAACAGACAGGCTGTCAGGTTGCCGAAATTACCGCTCGGTATGGCGAAGTATAAGGGAAGCGATTTATCCTTTAACTGCTTGTATGCCCAGAAATAATAGAAAGACTGCGGGATCAGCCGGGCGATATTGATAGAATTGGCGGAAGAAAGGACCAGCTTCTCATTCAGTTCCGGATCCAGGAAAGCAGCTTTCACCAGGCGCTGGCAATCGTCAAAAGTACCTTCTACTTCTAAGGCGGTAATATTAGCGCCCAGGGTTGTGAATTGCTTTTCCTGTATATCGCTTACTTTACCTTTCGGATACAGGATCGTCACCCGGATACCCGGTACATTCAGAAAACCATGTGCTACAGCGCTTCCTGTATCTCCCGAAGTAGCCACTAAGATGTTTACTTCTTTTTCACTTCCCTGCAGGAAATATCCCATCAGGCGGCCCATGAACCGCGCCCCGAAATCCTTAAAGGCCAAAGTCGGCCCCTGAAATAATTCCAGCACTTTGATTTCACCGAAATCCACCAGTGGTGCATCGAAATCATAAGCCTGCTGTATGATCTTCTCAATATCTTCTTCCGGTATATAGTCCCCTACAATGTGCCTGGTGATTTGTTTGGCCATTTCATTGAAGGTCATATTGTCCAGTTGCTCGTAAAAAGCAGAAGGGAGATGGAACATCTCATAGGGCATGTACAGTCCATTATCCTGCGGCAAACCTTTCAGAACAGCTTCCTTAAGATCCACATCCGGAGATAGACGGCGGGTACTATATAATTGCATCAGTTTGGTTATAATATTTCTACAAGTGCAAAAATGAGAAGTTTTTTCTTAATGAACGTTAATTGTTCTCTGACAGGCTTAACTATTAATCAATAAATAAACATGATTATTATTTATCGTCTGTAAATAGTACTAAATTGACCTCATAAATATTGGCGTAGAGATTGCAAGTAAAGGATCAATGTACTTTTATAATAGTAAACTGCTGTGGCTGTTTCTCTTGATACCAGTATTTAGCCACGCGCAAATCAGATTAAAAGGTGTAGTAATAGACAAAACCGAGAGAGAGCCCCTCCCCTTCTGTAATATACTCATACCTCAGCTTAATGAAGGCTTCGTCTCCGATGAGAACGGAGAATTTGACCGGACCTTCACGCAACGGGTTGACAGTGCTGTATTCTCCTACCTGGGATACAAGCCTCAGACTATTGGCCTGAAAGATCTCCGCACAGACGACCTGACAATAGAGCTGGAACCCATCAGCAATGAACTGGAGGAATTTATAGTCTATGCTCCGAAAAAGCGACAGAAAGATACCATCGCCTGGAGAATATACAGTAATGTTGTTGCAAACAAACCTGTCAACAGGCCTACCTCACACGAATATCTTGAATATGAAGAATATGAAAAGACCATCGGCTCTTTCTATAACTTCAGTCCCAAGCTGATCAACCGGAAACTGATCCGTCCTTTTAAGTTTGTCCTGGAAAATTATGATACCACAGCAGACGGAAGAAGGTATGTTCCGCTGATCCTCAAGGAAGAGATCACGCAGCACAGCTATCAGAAAGAACCCAAGAAAGAAAAAACGCTCATCCTGGCCACTAAAACATCCGGGATCGAGCAGGCTCAGGTATCAGATCTGCTGAAGGTCGCCTTCGACGAAATGGATGCGTACAGCAACGACCTGACCATCAGTGGCAAGAGCTTCATGCTGCCTTTTGCAGAAGGGGCCTGGTTCAAATACCGCTTCTACGTCATTGACAGTACGGAAAATGATTCATGCGAATGGATCTATCATATAGGGTTTTCTCCTATCAATAAAGGAGATATGGCATTCGTGGGCGAAGCCTTGATCCATCAGCCGACTTACGCGATACAAAGGATCGAGCTCAATATTGACAGGCAGGCCAATATCAACTGGATCTCTGATTTCCTGCTCCACCAGGAGTTCAGTCTCATCGATGGCCGGTTTTGGGTAAAAACAAAAGACCGGAGAACCACGGGTGTCACCCTTACTCAGAGAAAGAAGAGTAAGATGCTGCACCTGGAACAGGTAAAAACTTTCAGCAAGATCAGGATCGATCAACCTATCGAAGACTCCGTATTCAATGATAAACGGGTCTTTGTGGAAGATTACAGAAAAAAAGACAACTATTTCTGGGATACGAGCCGGCATGAACTTTTGCGCCCTTCTCACAAAAATGTCTACTTCCTGATTGATTCCGTAAAAAATACCAAAGCATACAAACGGTATCTGAATTTCGGCCGGACTATAGCCACCGGATTTTACAAGATTGGGCCGGTAGATATCGGCAACCTGTATAACTTTTTATCTTACAACAATACAGAAGGATTCAGGATCAGGTTATCTACCAGAAGCAACAGGGACCTCAGCAAAAAATTCTGGTACGTATTATACGGCGCTTACGGAACCAACGACAATAAATACAAATACGGAGTCACCCTCAAATACAGGTTTCCCAATGACCGTTCGCTGATCAATGAGCTGGGCATAATTTATAAAGATGATTATCAGCGGTTTTCCCTGGCCAATAACCCTTCTAACGAATACGATTACATCCTGAACGCTTTCCTGAGGAGACGGGCATTTACCGACCTTGTATATGTAAAAGATTTTTCGGCCTACTACAAAAAACAATGGAATAATGTGGTCACTACAGAATTCTATGCCGACTACCGCAAATACAAGACCGTTCCCGGCCACCTGGAATTCACGACCACCTTACCGGATGGAAGCAAAGAAGTCGTCAGAGGTTTTAACCTCGCAAGTCCCAGGCTGGTTATAGAGCTGACACCCGGCGCACAATTTTTACAGGCTGAAGGAAAGAAATTCCTGTTAAAAGGCCGTTTACCGAGATTTTATATAGATCTGTCCATGAGTTCCAAGCACTTGCTGGGAAGTGATTTCAATTACCAAAAGGCTGGAATCAGAATAGAACAGAGACTGCCTTCCCCGATAGGATGGACACGCTATATCCTGAGCGCGAGCAAATTGTTCGGAGAAATACCTTATCCGCTCCTGCACATCCACGAAGGAAACGAAAACTTCATTATAGATCACAGGCGCTTCGCAAATATGCGGGAAGGTGAGTATGCGGCGGACCAGCAAGTCTCCTTATTCCTGGAACATCATTTTGACGGCTTTTTCCTGAACCGGGTACCCTTGGTTAAAAAGCTGAAATGGCGGGAAGTCTTCATCTATAAAATGGCTTACAGTTCGCTTTCAGAAAAAAAGACCGGCTTCCTGGATCTGCCTGCAACAATGAAAGGTCTGAACGGATTTTATTCCGAGATAGGATTTGGTTTTGAGAATGTGTTTAAAGTGTTCAAGGGACAATTTACATGGCGCCTTACTCAAAAAGACGATCCGAATGTAAGTAGGTTCGTATTCAGAGTGGCTTGTAATCCCAGCTTCTAATAAAAATGAGGCTAGCCTTGGACAGGTAGCCTCACATCACACACATCACCACAACACACACTTGTAGTGATTATCTTTAAGTCTTATACTTCGTTCACATCTGATATAACCGGTAAAGACTAGCCTGAATAAATAAAAGGTTCTGATTATCCGAACACCCGGAAAGGTTGACAGTAGTATTCATCTGGTGTTGCATCTTGAGTATATATACTATGGCACGCTGAAAAAAGTTATATCTTTAACATCAATTAATTGATAAGCAAATAATAAGCCCGGCCTGTAACAGGCCGGGCTTATTATACTCTATAATGATGACTACAGGAAGTAGCTTATACCTTGTTAATCTACAAAAGGTAATACCCTAGGACCGGCAGGATTGACTTTACTGACGTAGACCTCTGCGCCTATATTCATGCTTTCCATAACAGCTTTCATGGCAGTACCGGCCTTCTCTGCCACTTCTTTTCCTTTACATAAAGCAAATACAGAAGGACCTGATCCACTGATGCTGCTACCCAGGGCACCTGCCTGTATGGCTGCATTTTTCATTTCATAGAAACCCGGTATCAATTTGCTCCTGTACGGCTCTGCAATATAATCTACAAGAGAACGGCCAATCAGGTCATAATCACCTCTGAGCAAACCCACCATAAGACCACCTACATTGGCACTCTGGCGCAAAGATTTAGACAATGGGATCTCTTTCGGAAGGATCTCTCTCGCCTCTTTGGTCAGCACGATCACATCCGGGTTGATTACTGCACACCATAATTCTTCAGGTACAGGAATTTGAATAACATCCAGCGGTTCATAGCTTCTGACCAGGATGAATCCGCCAAAAAGTGAAGCTGCTACGTTATCTGCAATAGCTGCATCACAAGCTGCTTTTTCTGCATTGAGCAGGAAAGGTAACATCTCGTGCTTTGTCAGCCGCTCATTACACAACATATTGATCGCATATACGCCCGCGACCGCACTGGCTGCACTACTGCCCAAACCGCTTCCGGAGGGCATCATTTTCTTGATCCAGACCTTACATCCGAAATCCGCGTCTATGCATGCCAGGTAATCCATAATGGCTACCGTAGCAGAGTTCTTATAAGGGTCACGCGGCAGTACGCCACCATCTCCCTCTATATCTACTATTTGTACACCTTTCTCCTGGGTGAGCTCCATGATCAGCTCATCACCCGGCTTGTCTATTGCAAATCCCAGCACATCATACCCGCATGCAACATTCGCTACTGTAGCAGGCGCAAAAACTTTTATTCTATCTCCCGGCTTCATGCTTTTTTAGAAGATTAATTAGCCATATAATTTCCGATACTGATAATTTCTGCAAACACACCTGCAGCAGTCACTTCCGCACCGGCACCAGGACCTTTCACCACTAATGGATTATTTTTATAACGCTCTGTCGTGAATACGATCATATTATCGCTTCCGCTGAGATTGTAGAACGGATGTGTCGTATCTACTGACTTGAGCACGATCTCGACCTTGCCATGCTCTATAACAGCCATATATCTCAACACCTTACCTTCTTTTTCTGCAGCGGCTTTCATCTGCTCATAACCCGGATCCGCTTCTGACAATCTACCCATAAACTCTGCAACACCGACTTCTCTCAAAGCAGCCGGAACAAGATTTTCCACGGATATATCATCAAGTTCCATATCCACTCCTGTTTCCCGGCTCAATATGAGCGCTTTCCGGGCTACATCCAGACCGCTGAGATCATCCCTTGGATCCGGCTCCGTATACCCCTGCTCTTTGGCTTTTAATACTATTTCGCTAAACTTCGCTGCTCCATTAAAATTGTTGAAGATATAGGAGAGCGTACCGGATAAGACGGCTTCAATTTTTAATATTCTGTCACCACTGTTGAGCAAAGAGTGTAAAGTATTGATCACCGGCAAACCTGCTCCGACATTCGTCTCATACAAGAACTTCGCATTTTTCTTCCTGGCTATTTCCCTGAGGCCATTGTACTTGTCTAAAGAAAGAGTATTGGCGATCTTATTAGGTGTAACGATAGAAATGCTCTTGTTCAGGAGCTTCTCATAGTATTCAGTAACCGCTTTGCTGGCCGAACAATCTACGAAGACACTGTTGGCAAAATTCAGCTTGATGATATCGTTGACAAAATGGCTGAGGTTAGCTTCCGAATCACTGGCAAAAAGCTCTTCCTGCCAATCGGCGATATCAATACCATTGCTATTGATCAAAGATCTTTTTGAATTGATCAGACCGGTCAGGTTGATCTCCATGCCCAGCTGCTCCTGCAGGAAATCCCGCTGTTTCTGGATCTGTTTGATCAGGGTACTGCCAATCAGGCCGGTAGGACCTACCAGGAAAAGATTGATAGAGTGCAGATCCGTGCTAAAGAAGATTTCATGCAAGGCATTCAGCGCCTTAGCCTCATCGATCTTATTGATCACCACCGTGATATTCAATTCTGACGATCCCTGTGCGATCGCCTTTACGTTGATACCGTTCTTACCCAATGCCTTGAAGAGCCTGGCTGCTATACCCGGAACATTCATCATATTCTCCCCTACCACTGCTATGACCGATTTATCCATTTCAGTCACGATCGGCTGCAGGAACTTATTCTGCATCTCATATTTGAACTCCTGTGCGACTGCGATTTCCGCTTTAGTCACATCAGCAGGAACTACTCCAAAACAGATGGAATGTTCGGAAGAACCTTGTGTCAGAAAAATGATATTCACTGATGCCCTGGACAAAGCTCCGAACAAACGGGCAGCAGTTCCGACAACGCCGAACATACCGCTGCCTTCCAGTCTCATCAGAGCGATATCAGATATGGACGAGATACCTTTGATCGGATTATCTCCTGCTTTCGCTCTTTCAGTAATCTTTGTTCCAGGATGGTCCGGCTTAAAGGTATTCCTGATTGCCAAAGGTATTTTTTTGACCAGAGCTGGTAAGATCGTCGGTGGGTAGATCACTTTGGCCCCGAAGTGGGATAATTCCATGGCTTCCCTGTAACTGAGTTCCGGGATAGTAATCGCCCGTTCTACTTTTCTCGGGTTGGCAGTCAATACGCCATCTACATCTGTCCAGATCTCGATCAGGTTGGCCTTCAGTGCCGCACCGAAAATAGATGCTGTATAATCAGAACCACCTCTACCCAGTGTCGTGATATTTCCATGCTCATCGGCACCGATAAAGCCGGTCACTACCGGGATAGCATTTAAGCTTTCAATAAGCTTTTTTATGTTCTTATTGGTAACGTCAAAATCAACCTTGGCACCCAGATAGTTGGAATCTGTCCTGATCAGCTGGGTAGCATTGACATACATGGATGCAAGTCCCTCAGAACGCATCGCTGCCGAAATGATGAAACAAGACATGCGTTCACCGAAGCTGGACAGTAATGCCATTGATTTTTCAGGAAATTCGCCAAGAAGATAAATTCCTTTCAGAATGTTTTCCACTGCCGTCAGGCCTTCCTGCAATTCAGCCAGCAATGTGGCTTTCTCTTCAGAGTGAATTACCGTATCAGCCACAACTATATGCCTGTCTTTGATCTTTTGCAATTCATCCTTGTACGCAGGATCCTTAACCTCTGCCAGCTTTCCGGTCAGAATAAGCTGGTCGGTAATTCCACCTAAAGCAGAGCAAACGACAACCACTTTTCCATACTGTTCCTGACGTTGACGGACAATATTGATTACATTCTTTATCTTCTCGGGGCTGCCGACTGACGAGCCGCCAAATTTCATCACCAACATATACAGGTGTCCATTTTATTGAAGTTGCAAAAATAGACAAAGCGTAGTGAAAAAATGAAAGAACCTGCATAATATGTATCTTAGTCAATAATAAAATACTCCTGTAAAGTGAATTGGTTAAGGTTACCTTATAGCATCTATATCATTGTCGTACTTTTTGCTTTACTGCCCTTACAGGTAGTGATATACATTTTCATTAAGCTGTTGATTCCTTATCCGAAACAGATATATTGGGCTCATAAAGCCAACCGGATGATGTTCCTGATCTGGTCAGCTTTTACCGGATTCAGGTATAAAATCAGGGGTGTAGAAAATATTGATCCGGATCAAACCTACATCGTTATCTGCAACCACAGCAACCTGGCGGATCTGGCAGCATCCGCCTATGGGATACAGGTCAGCGCCAAGCCGCTGGTCAAAAAAGAATTGTTGAAAATTCCTTTGCTCGGCCAGTTATTTGCAATGGCCAGTGTGCCTGTAGACAGAAAAGATGAGGCCGCCCGTAAAAAGAGCATGGAGGTCATGCGAAGGGAGATTAAACAGTATATCTCACTTATTATCTTCCCTGAAGGCACCCGGAACAGAACTGACCAACCGCTGAAAGCATTTCATAATGGCGCATTTGCACTTTCGCTGGAAACCGGAACTCCCATCTTACCGGTGATCTTTACCAATCTACGGCAAATGAGCAGCGCTGAATCCATATTGCTGAGACCCTGGACAATAGAAGCCACTCACTTGCCTCCTGTTGATCCTAAAAATTTTGACTCAAACGACCTGGAAGGATATAAACAAGCGATCTTCAAGATGATGTGGAACTACATAGTCGACCACGACCGCGAATTTGCCGGACGAGAAAAAATGTAATCCTGCTTACAAAGTAGGGCAACCCCAATAGTTTTTCTTATTGGCAGCTTTCCTCCTATCTGCGTTCCAGAACCCTGTATATACCAGGGAGATCTCCGGACCACCGTTGGCCCTTGATGCTCTAGTCAGAGTGGACAGGTTGATATCATAGTTAAACGTCAGGACGAAATCCTGATACTCAGCCCTTACAACCGGGATCAATGCATCTTGTAATCTGTACCAGAGCCCGATCCCCAGCTTGAATTCCTGCTTGGTATTATATGAAGCAAAATCATAGGTACCCATTGTACCGATCATAAATTCCTGAAAAGGACCCTGTCTTTGATATACGGTGCTGGTATTGAAAGAAAGCTTATCATTAACATCGAAATTCAAACCCAACTGGCCGACATACCGGACGTACAAGGCGTCGCGGCCATCTGTATAAAATGTCTGATTGGGTCTTAACAGGTTGAAAGCACTACCGCCAACATAAAAATTGACCTTATCTGCCGGCTCCGCATACCACAAAAGTCCTAACCCCAGAGAAAAATACCAGTAATTATCCACACCGACAATATCTGTGCCTCCCGTCTGTCCATCATAGATAGCTTTAGTCATATCTATCGATCTGTTGGCTCCCAGCATCTGGAATCCCGCAGCCAGGTAGTTCGGCATATTGAGCCCTAATTTCTGCCTGTAGGCCAGACTCAGCAGAAGCTGGTTGGTATTGAAGTTCAGGTCTCCTGCCTGATCGCTGAAAAAGTGTACACCTACACCAAAGCCGGAACCTTTCAGCTTTTCTCTCATAACGGAAAAATCAGCACCGGCGCCGATGGTTCTGTAAGCATTAAAAGGTTGCGTCCACTGACTCTTATATATCGCCATTGCCCTTACATCACCCTTGAAATATCCGGTAAATGCCGGATTATACAACTGAGGAGTCGTGTAATACTGGGAGAATCTTATATCCTGTGCATTGAGAATATTCACGCACAAAACCAAAGCCAGAAGTAAAACGGTAGGTAGGCAACGCATTATCTAAGCAGTGTAATATTTCCTTTTAACATGATCGGCTGTCCATTGCTGCAGACAGCATCGATGTAATATACGTATACGCCCGCATTTAGCATAACTCCTCCATAAGTTCCGTCCCATCCGTCGTTAATATCCGATGTCTGGTAAATCAATTCCCCGGTTCTTGAGTAGATATTCATTCTGGATAACCGGATGAAATCATTATTCCGGATAGTAAAGAGATCATTTCTACCGTCATTATTAGGGGTAAATGCATTTGGTATCTGGATCAGCTGCCCGTCACATCCTTCAATAATGGCTACTGTTATATCTTCAGTTGTTTCACAGCCATACTGGTCGGTAACAGTTACACTATAGATAGTAGTCGCTGCCGGTTTCGCAACAGGGTAAGGACAATCTGTACAACTTAAGCCATTTGAAGGAGACCAGGTATACACCACAGGCTGATCGGACTGAGCTTCCAGCCTGACCTCCTGTCCCGGGAATATCCGCTGATCACCGCCAACGATCAGTTGAGGATGATTACGCACCTCTACAAAGACCGGTATATTGGTCTCATAGCAGGAGCCGTTTTTAACATTGACCACATATACAGCATTTTCAGCCGGGCTTACCAAAGGTGGCAGCGAATCTATAAAAGTACCGTTATAACTCCACTGATACTTGTATTCACCCGAGTTGATCACACTATCAGTATTGATAAACAACTGAACCTGCTGACCGATACAGATGATCGTATCCGGTCCGGCGTCTGCAGGGAAGCGCTCAATCACCCTGACCAGCACCGTATCATCCGTATAACAGGTAGGACTGACAAATCCCCGAACATAATAGGTTGTCGTCTGCAGCGGACTGGCAACAGGATTAGCAGTATTGTTGCCAACCAGTGAACCGCTCCTGGCCCATTCATAGGAATGTACACCCGAAGCTGTCAGGGTAATTTCATCGCCTTTACAAATAGTGAATGCATCAGTCACACTTAAAGGAGCATTCTTAAATGCCCTTACCAGGAAGCTGTCCGCATCGGAACATCCTAATGAATCCGCTACCGTCAGTGTTACCCAGTAATCCGTAGAGTCATTTGTGTTATAAGTATAGGAGAATGTACTATCTGTTCTTGTCATACCATCACCCATATTCCATAACCTGGATATATTAGGTGAATGAGGCTGATTGGGCGTTACATCTGTAAATAAAAGGTTTTCACCGGAGCAAACAATGCCACTGGATACATCTATTTCTGACGTCACTTTACCAACCCTGACTTCCGGTCCGTTAACGGTTACCATACACCCGAGCCCGTCATCGATCACAACACTGGGCCTGTATACACCTGACTCCTGGTAGGTATGAGGAGTAACAGAATGTTGTACCGTATCATATCTGCCCATACCATCTCCGAAATCCCAAAAATTAGCTACAGAATTCTTTACATCAGCAGTGATCAGGACATCTAAAGGCACGCATCCGGACAATACACTGACATTAAACTCCCCGGAAGGCCCACTGATATCAATAAAATCTTCTTTCCTGATCGTATCTATACAGCCTCTGTAGTCCTCTAATATGAGTGTAACATCATATATCCCTGCCTGCAGGTAAAGATTGGTCGGAAACCTGGAGGTATCGTCACTGACAGCTCCGTTGCCAAAATCCCAGGTCGTATTTCTATATAGGATATCCGGTGGAGAAATAGCAAAATTGGTCAATAACTCCGGGCAATTCTTTGCTCTGGGGTATGCATCAAAATCATATTGAAAGTCCTTGATAGTAATGGCATCCTTGATCTCAATACTGTCCTCGCAGTTATTGGCATCCTGTATACGCAATTTAATGGTATACACTCCTTCATTAGCATAATAATGCCCAGGGTTAGTATCGTTAACAACCGGGCTACCATCTCCAAAGTCCCAGTAATATTTCAAACCAACCCCCGTAGAGTTGTTTACAGGCTTAAAAGGATTCCCGGTACAGAATGACTCTACAGGTATGACCACATCCACTTTAGGATAAGCAATAAAAATATCATGCGTTACCGTGTCTTTACATCCCAATACATCTTCAACATAGAGTGTCACAGGTACCGTATCCGTCAGTAAAAAGTTATAAGAAAACTGAGTGGAGGTTGAAGAAGCAAAACCGCCTATATCCCACTGGTAGGTTTTTACCGGAGATAAAGGAGCTTTTGTACTATCCTTAAAATTAATGGTGATAGGTGCGCATCCTCCTATAGGATCAAATTCAAATCCGGCTTCTGGTTTAACTGCCTTTATCAGTCCTTTAAAGTTAAAAGTATCCCGGCACCCTACACTGCTGATGCTCACCAGGCTGAGATCATATGCTCCGGGCTGATCAAACACCATATTCAGGAAACGACCTCCGATAACAGTATCGGCAACCAGCCAGTAATGGGTAGGATTGCTCAAAGTTGTCGTATAACTTACAGACAGCGGAGCACAACCTTTGGTTTCCGGTAATACGTAGCTGATCTTCCTGTCCCGGACTTCTACTACCTGGCTGATGGTATCGCTACAACCAGTAGCAGGATCAGAAGTCGTCAAACGGACTCTGTAATTCCCATATGCCGGAAATATATGCTTGACTTCCCTGGAATCAGAATTTAAAGTAGTTCCATCGCCAAAGTTCCAGGTAGACTGCACACCGGAAGGAGATGTATTGGTAAAATCTACAGACAGTCCATTACACAATGTACCTACCCTAAAAGAGGCTGCAGAAGGTTTCACAACTACATTGCCCAAATTCAATGTCTTCGAACACCCCTGGGATATACCGGTAATTGTAACAGGGTACGTACCGGCAGCTTTGAATTTATAATTAAGCGCAGCTCCGTTGATACTTGTATCATTGCCGATCTTCCATACATAGGTATTGCCTCCAGAGGCAGGGCTGGCCTGGCCTTTCAACGGTGTAATGGGACAAAGATTCAGGGAAGACAGCGTAGCAGTAAAGTTCGGTTCATTACCAACCTTTATTGTTTTGGTCAAGGTTTGGTTAGGACAACCTGTTGAAAAAGATACAACCGCAGTAACGGTATAAGTACCCACAGAGGAATAAGTCTGAGCCGGGGGATTCAATCCGTTGAAGGTATTTCCATTTCCAAAATTCCACTGGATATTGCCTATGGTACCATATCCTCCCGTCTGTTCTACCTTAAAATTCGTAGTAAACGGCGCACAACCTCCATTATCATCGTCAGTGGCACTCAATTGCAAAACAGGTTTTGATACGGTAATGTACCCGTTTTTCCTCATCTCACCGACACACCCTTTGTCACTTGTTGCTACCAGCAACACATTAAATGTACCGTATGAATTAAATACGACCTGAGGATCTCTATCCGTTGTAGAAGAAGCCCCTACAAACGACCATGCGTAAGTATCCCCGTCCTTTGTTTTATTGTTAAAGTTGACAGTAGCAGGAACAGAACAACTGATCAATGGAGCAGCGTCAAAATCAACGACCGGTACAGGATTCACGGTTATGGTCCTTTCGACGAAGGTTGCACAACCATTTCTCGATACTGCATCCAGGCGGATCTTATATGTACCAACAGTATTCGCCGTTATTGTACCGGAAGATTGATCTACTGTCAGACCGGGATCAAATGTCCATTTAAACGAACCTACAGGATTACTGTACGTTGCGCTATATTTAGTAACCAGGCTGCCGCAAGCTTCTGTCTCCGTTAATGTTACCGTGGCCTTAAAATCTTCTGAATATACACGTCCCTGAACAATGGTATCATCCTTACATCCCAGTTCATCAGTGACTTCCAGGCGAACCGGGAATTGTCCTATCTGTGTATAGGTATGTTGCGGATTAACTTGTGTTGAAGTTCCTCCGTCACCGAAACTCCAAAGGTAAGTCAGTGTTGAAGCTCCTTCGGATTTATTGACGAATTCAGTCGTAAAAGGAATTGTACAGGAATTATTATTCAGGAAATCAAAACTTGCTATTGGCGCTTTAACGATAGTGATGGCAGCCTTTTTGACAATATTAACCCTGCATCCGTTGCTGTCTTCTACAACCAAAGTAACATCCCGTTGAGTGGGTGTAATGTATGTAACGCTCGGGTTTTGTACCTGAGCACTTCTGCCATTTCCGAAATCCCAGAGCCACGTTTTAATACCGGCATCACCTTTAACAGTCATGTCTTTAAAATTCACTGTTAAAGGAGTACAGCCTAAATCCTTATCAAAAGAAAAATCTACTTTCGGAGCAGCAAAGACCTTTACGACCTTGGTATAAACCGCAGGTTGTCCGTTTTTATATGCAGTAAGTTTCACTGTAAAATCTCCGGGGACATTATATGCAGCCGCTACAGATATACCTCTACCCACATTGCCATTTCCAAAATCCCACACACAACTATCCGCATCCAAACTATTTGCACTTAAAATAGTAGTAAACGAAGCACAGCCACTAGCAGGAGTTATTGTAAAACTATTATTTTGAGCTACCAGTTCCGTAGACTGGTTAATCAGAAAAAGAAACAAAAAGACAAATTTGATACGTATACGTATCTCAGCTATAATAAAAAAATAATTTAGTCTCATAAGCACACTATACAAAAATAGTTCTTGAAAAATTACATTACAAGTATCTCTTATTTATTAACAATAAGAGAATATAATTGCGTAACTTTCAGTATATATTAACGCATCATGCAGCAATTTGGTATCATTATTTTAAGTATAGTCCCCGTAAGATCTCAACCAAAACACAGTGCAGAAATGACTACTCAGGCACTATTCGGCGATACATTTCTGATTACAGAACAGGAAAGCGAATGGTCAAAAGTGCGTTTTATGCATGATGGATATGAAGGATGGGTGCACAACAAACAATGGCAATCTATTGACATAGAAAAACTAAAAAAGTTTAAATATAACAAATATGAAGAGGGTGCCCTGAAAATTAACAAGGAAAAAATCAGGCTCCCTATAGGTGCCAGGTTATGGAATCCAGTTAAAAAGGGTGATACTTTTTTTGCTTATAAAGTGAACAAAAAAATTAAAACCGTTGATCCGCTTTGCACTACCAAACCTGAAAGAGTCATCCAAACTGCTAAAAAATTTCTGGGCAGCCCCTATTTATGGGGTGGCAGAACCCATTCCGGCATCGACTGTTCAGGACTGGTTCAGGTTGTTTTCCAGGTAAACGGCTATCAATTACCCAGAGACGCTTATCAGCAGGCCGATGTAGGTTATGAAATATCTTTAGAAGAAGCAGCAACCGGTGACCTGGCCTTCTTTTCCAACGACTCAGATAAAATCACCCATGTAGGTATCATTATTTCGGGAAAACGGGAAGACAAGAAAATCATTCACGCGAGCGGAAAAGTAAGAATAGATCCGCTTGACAGCATAGGAATACGCATAAGCGGAAAGGATGAAGAACCTGAATACTCTCATCAGCTCAGGTATATCAAGCGGATCATAGATTGAGAGAGCAAAAAGGCTCTTATACCAACTATAGCATAAGAGCCTAAACAATACTAAATATGAAACCTAACTGCTATCTCAGGAGAGTAACATTCCCTTTGATCATGGATTTTTGACCGTCAACACATTCCGTTTCGATGTAATAAACATAGACACCTGCATTGACCGGCTCATTGTTAAAATTGCCGTCCCACCCCTTCTCATTATCGATCGTTTCGAAAATCTTCTCACCGAACCGGTTATATATTCTCATCCATTTCAGGAATATAAAGTCAGATGACGGGACCCTGAAAATATCATGCAAGCCATCCCCATTGGGTGTGAAGGTATTAGGCACAGCCAGGTGCCTGCCTGAACAGAGATCCAGAACTTCTATCTGCACAGAGTCGATACCCTGGCAACCATATTCATTCGTCCCCACCACCTTGTATACGGTGCTGACTTCCGGTCTCACTTCAGGATTCGGACAGTTCAGGCAGGATATATTGTCCGGCGGCGACCATTGATAAGTAACCCGCTGGTCTGATTCAGCGACAATCCTTGCCGATTGTCCTTTCACAATAGTCTCATCAAAAGCCGCTGTTACACCCGGTGGTACAGCTACACCAATGAATATAGGATAGGTCACTTCCTTGCAGGAGCCATTCCTGATGTTCACTGAATAGGCAATATCTTCTTCAGGCTGAGCCCATACTGTTCCGTCATCCTTTATAGTCAGATAGAGATCAGGCATCCAGGTATATTCAAACTTACCTGAATGGATATTTGAAACCTGCGCATATAGTTCTAAACCATTGCCCAGACAGATCGTACTATCCGGTCCTGCTGCCACTTCGAAATTTTCCACCACGCGAACCAGCACCGAATCGGAAGATACACATGCGATGGTATCATAACCGATCACACTGTACCAGGTATCCGTCAAAGGTTTCACCGTAGGAGTTGCTGAAGCAGGATCAGCCATTGTCCTTTTGGGAGACCAGTCATAATAGGCTGCTCCTGAAGCACTCAGCTTCACTTCATCCCCTTTACAGATTACTTTGTCCTCTCCTGCCGAAATTCCAGGGTAAACAAAAACCTTTATCGGCACGCTATCCTTATCCACGCAGCCCAGGCTGGTCTCAATAGTAAGGCTGGCCCAAAAGGTAGAGATAGAATCCGCCGTATATCTCTGCAGGGAACTGATATCTCCGGATTGGTTTCCATTGCCAAAATCCCACTTCCTGCTCAGTATGGATGCATATTCATAGTCTTTTGAGTGATCTGTAAAGAGTACCTCTCCGCCCGTACATATTCCCTGCTGGTCTGCTTCTATCTTCACCTTCACACCCGAAACTATAATCGAATCAGCCTCTATATGTACCACGCACCCCAGTCCGTCATCAAGAACCAGGCTAGGTTTGATGATCCCGGATTCTTCATACCGGTGAATCATACTGGTCTTCAAATCCTTATCAAAAACCCCTATACCGTCACCAAAGTCCCAGAAGTTGACTTTCGTATCTACAAAACTGGCTTCGAACACTACTTCCAGAGGAATACAACCTGATTTCGGAGCAAACTCCAGGGTACCTCTCGGTCCTTTAACCTCTATAAAATCTTTCTTGACGATCGTATCCCGGCATCCCCTGTAATCTTCGAGGATCAGACTCACATCAAACTTACCCGACTCTGTATAAATGTTAACAGGAAACCTGGAGGTATCCAGACTCTGATTCCCATTTCCGAAATCCCAGAAGGCCTGTTTATAGGTCAGCGTTGAGGGAGATACGGTAAACCCTGTCAACAATTCGGGGCAGGTCTTAAATCTCGGATATCCGTCGAAATCATAAGTGAAATTCTCTACGGAAACATAAGAGGTCTTTGTAACGGTATCCTTACAGTTATTGGCATCTGTGATGATCAGCTGTATATCATACTTGCCTTCCTTATTATACACTTTCACAGGATGCTGTTCATCAGACAAAACACCATCCCCAAAATTCCATTGATAATTCAGACCTACTCCGGATGAAAGATTATTGAAAGCAAAATTTACATTCGTACATACACTTTGATACTCAGTCGAGAAATCCGCAACAGGAATAATGACAGGCACTTTTTTACTGATCGTATCCTTACATCCGATATTATCTGTCGCTATCAGTGTAACGTTCATGCTATCATTCTGCAAGAAAATAAAATCCGGATTTTGCACATCTGCATTCCCTTTACCGGCAAAATCCCATTTCCACGCTGCAATATTTGAATGATCTGATCTGGAGAGATCCTGGAAATGCACATCGATCGGTGCACATCCTCCTATCGGAGAAAAATCAAAATCCGCCTGCACATCTACCACTTTGATCAATCCCGGAAAATTAAACGTATCCTGGCAGCCTTCCACCCTGGTCGCATAGATCTTTACATCATATACACCGGGATCACTAAAGGTTTTCCTGACTGTCCTGGAATTGATCACCTGATCTCCGAAATCCCATCTCAGCGTTCTGTACTCCGGAGAAGTATCTCTCAATACCGCTTCAAAAGGCGGACATCCTACCAAAGGTTGCAATTGAATGCTTCCTACAAAACGTTTGATCTCAATCTCTTCCACTATCGAATCTGTACAGCCGGTGGCAGGGTTTGTAACAGTTAGCTTAACAGCATATTTTCCGGTGTCCGGAAATATGTGCGAGACTGTGGTATGATTATCACTCAATATTGTTCCATCTCCAAAATTCCAGACAGACGCGCTATGGCCTACTGAATTATTGCGGAAAGTCAGGTGGGTCCCATTACAACGGTTGGCTACGGAAAATAAGGCAGCCGGCGGTAATACTTCTATTGTCTGAATGTATATAGAATCACTACATCCGTTATTCATTCCTACCAGCGATACATCAAACTTTCCCGGATCGCTATATTCATAACTTACCTTAGCACCATCCACCTGTCCCCCGTCACCGAAATACCAGGTATACTCTGTAGAAGAAGAGCCGGAAGTCAATTCACCTTTTACTCCCGGGGATTTCACACAAACCTGAAGCGGTGTCACCTTACCTGAAAAGGAAGGTTTTTCTCCGGCCAGCACAGTCCCGTAAACTGTTTTCGTGGGACAATTATCCGAAAAACTTACGACTGCTGTTTCCAAGTAGCTTCCCTGCACAGGGTAATCTCTCGGAGCCGGTGTAAGACCTGTATATTTCTGCCCATCGCTGAAGGTCCATTCTACAGAGCTGATTGTTCCGGGCCCTGTCTTTAATATCCCTAAAGAGCTTGTCAAGGGCACACAACCCAGCGCATTACCTACTTCTATCACCACAGTCGGTTCGGAGACCAGAACAGCAGCTGCTTTGGTGATCGTATCCTTGCATCCGAAAGCATTGGTAGCTATATATCTTATCGTATAAGCACCATTATTATTGAAGGTCCGTACAGGATTAGCTTCAACAGCAGCACCGATTCCCGATCCGAAAGACCAGTAATGACTGACTACACCCGGTGTCGTACTCGCAAAGTTGACCATTAAGGGAGGCAAGCAGGCTTCTGTTTTATCCTGAGTAAATGTGGCTTTAGGCCGTTCATGCACCACTATCTGCTGAGTGGCCAAACCCGAACATCCGGCACCGTCTGTCACAAGCAAAGTAATATTGTAGGTTCCCGGATTACTGAAAACGATCTTACCGGTCGAATCCGTACTGTTGCCATTCGCCCCGAAATTCCAAAAATGTGTACGGACCGGCATATTAGTGGCGGCCTTATATTCCAACGTAAAAGGTGCGCAACCGCTATTGCTGTTGAGCAAGATCTGCGGAATCAGGCTCTCATCTACAATGTTAACCCGCCGGGTGATCTGCTCTTTGCATCCATATTTATTTTCCACAGAGAAGGTGACCGGGAACACCTTTTCAAGCGCATACGAAGCATTTCCATTGATCTGGGTACCGGTCTGGCCGTTCCCAAAATCCCAATGGTAAGTAACCGGATAGCGACTCTGTACGTTCCCGGTAAAACGAACATTCAGCGGCAGCTTACAGGTAATCGTATCAGAATAAGTAAAATCGATCTCCGGCTTGTTGGTGGCATATATAAAAGTGTCCTTGCGAACCAATCCTTTACAGCCTTTATCATCTGTCACAACCAATGTCACATTGTATCCGTTCTCAGCCAGATAAGTCTGTCTGGGATGCTCAGCAGAGGAGCCCCTGCCATCACCAAAGTCCCAGGTCCATTCTTTGATCGGATTCTGGGCAGGGACGGAAGTACTTCTAAAAGCAACTTCCAATGGAATACATCCGGAAATAATATCTGCTGTAAAATCTGCCTGGGGATGAGCATATGCAATTACTTTCCGGGATGCAGAGCTACTCACTCCATTCTTAACAACTGTAAGTGTTACAATGAATTCTCCCGGAGTATTATATGCAGCTTGCACTGCTAGTTTTTCTGTGGACTGGTTTCCATTTCCGAAATTCCAGATTACACTGTCAGGATTCCCAGTAGAGGTATTCTCAAACTCTACAATCAATGGCACGCAACCTTCATGATTTTTAATATCAAAAGAGGCTGAAAGCTGCGCTGAAGCGAAATTAGTTGACAAGAGCAGTATCAGACTAAAAACCCAATTTACTGGACGAAAAGCCCGTATATTTATATGACGATCACGAATTACCATAATATCCGTACCATCTCCCATCAGCTTATTTTACCATACTACACCCACACTAATATCCACAAAATCTTTTTCAATTCGCATTTTTTACAAGCTTAAATTTATTTTTCACATATAATATTTGCATTAATTATTAAAGCAACTAAATATCAGCATGCTACAAATAATAAAACGAGTCTTAACGGCAGCGGCCGTACTTCTCATCTTACTTTTTCATTATATTAAGTCAATAACAAATAAAAACTACCGTTTATATTCTACCACAGGTCATACCGCTGATAAGGTTATTCAGGACTCACATTTTACAATCTGTTTATCTATCAATAACTTAACCTTCGATATCTTTAAGTAATCCTGAAAAGAAATAACTTATCATCCTTATGAAAATACTTACTGCACCACAGATCAGACTGGCAGATCAATATACTATAGAGCACGAACCGATCGCATCCATCGAATTGATGGAACGGGCAGCGCAAAAGGTTGTGGAAGTTTTCTGTAATGATTACCAGCCTACGCACTGGATCAAACATATCTTCTGCGGAACAGGTAATAACGGCGGTGACGGTCTCGCAATCGCCAGAATGTTATTCCAGGCCGGACATCATGTCAAGGTATACCTATTGCCGGGCAATCCTTCCAGAGATTATATTGTCAACCTGGACCTCATCAGGAAACAAAACAGTATAGAACTGCAGGAGCTCT
>Ga0206116_1000621_pt1 | contig 31331 bp, 26 predicted proteins | sample 3A1Ametagenome_FD_178000 | JGI IMG/M metagenome (GOLD analysis project Ga0206116, IMG submission 178000) | Enriched microbial communities from leaf-cutter ant dump, University of Wisconsin, Madison, United States - 3A1A | ecosystem: Environmental > Terrestrial > Nest > Insects nest > Nest dump...
CACGGACAGTAAGGCATCCGACCTGTGGATTTCGACCCCGGAAGGCCACGGTCAGAATTGCCATTAAAACTTTGGGAAAATTCCCACCTAACGGGTAATCCCCCAGGTCCTCCTGATTACTTTTGCCCAACCTTTGGGCAACATGATGGCACCTCCCCTGCCCATCCCGGTCCTGCCATGACCTACGTCTATTCGCTCCTGCTGATCAGCGGCATCTACCTGGCCGTGCTGGCCAGCCCCGGCCCGAACTTCTTCATTCTCAGCCAGATGGCCCTGGCCCAGCGCCATCGCGATGCGCGCTACGTCGCGGTCGGCATCGGCACCGGTTCGGTGTTCTGGGTCATCGTCTCGATCGCCGGCCTGGCCACCCTGCTCGCCCAGCATCCCTGGCTGTCTTCGGCGGTGCGCCTGCTCGGCGCCAGCTACCTGGTCTGGTACGGCGCGCGCCTGCTCTACGCGGCGTTCCGGCCGAGCCCACGCCGCAGCGCCATCGAGCAGCCGCATCTGGACGGCTCGCGCCTGGCGGCGTTCCGCACCGGCCTGCTGACCTGCGTCACCAACCCCAAGGGCGCCGCCTTCTGGACCAGCGCCTTCGCGGCGATCTTCCCCAGTCATCCGCCGCTGTGGTTCTACGGCGTCACCGTGGTGCTGATCGGCGTGCTGTCATTCGGCTGGCATGTCGGCCTGGGCCTGGTGTTCGGCACCGCGCGCCTGCGCGGCCTGTACCTGCGCATCGAGCGCTGGATCAATGGCTGCGCCGGCGGCGCGCTGGTGGCCTTGGGGGTGCAGCGGCTGTTCAGTCGCTGAGCGGGTGATGTCCTGCCTGGAGTGTTGTGGCGCCGTTGAGACCGAGCGCCGCAAGAGGCAAAGACAGGCACCTCTCAGCGTTCACACGATCTCGCGATGAACCTCATGCTGCAGGGATGAACATCACCCGTCACAACACCCCAAGCAGCGTCCACAAACGTCGCGCTTCGGCATCGGAGTTGATCAGTTCCGCCAGCAGGTCGCGCAGCGGCTTGTTGCCCCACTCCACGCCGCGGCGGATCAGGTACGGCACCGGGCTGTGCGGTTCGGTGCGGGCCAGGTAGTCGGCGATCACCAGCAACTGACGGTAGGCCTCGTCGCGGGTGCGCGGCTCGGCGAAAGGCTGGCGGCTTTCCACGAGCGCAGACATGTCCATCGGGCGCGGATTCTCCTGTGGCGATTGCGCGTCGGGCTCTTCGGGTTCTTCCGGCAGCAGTTGCGGCGGATGCAGGGCGATGAACTCGCGCAACGCCTCTTCCAGGGTCTGCAGCATGCGCTTGAGGCTGGTGAAGCTTGGCGCCTCCTCGCCCAGGTGGCGGTCGCACCAGCCGTCCAGCAACACCAGTTGCGCCTGGGCGGTGGCGATGATCTTCACGCCCTGCAACCACCAGGTCACCGGAGTATTGCGCGCCAGCTCGGTAACGCTCTTCTGCAAGGCCAGCGCCGCCTCGGCGGCGACCTTGGCCGGCTTGCTGTCGTTGACCGGCACCTGGCGCCGCTTCATCTGCTGCCAGTGATGCAGGCTGAAACCGTCCAGGTCCGGTGGCGTCTCGGGGAACAGCGGCAGGCGGGTCTGGAGGACGGTTTCGTAACGCCGTGCCATCCATTCCAGCGGCGCCGCGCGCCAGGCCATGTCGCCGTCCTCGATCTGCGGGTGGAGGTCGTCGGGGAAGCGCTCGCACAACCCGCCGACCAGGGCCAGGGCATCGACGACGCCCTTGAGCCCCTCGCGGTGCAGCCAGGCCTCGCCCAGCCAGATGGCGACCATCAGCTCCTTGCTGCGGGTCAACAGGACATCCGTCGCCAGGGTCTCCACCCCGCTCCAGTTGGCGCGCTTGACCTCGCTGGTGGACCAGACGCCGGTGGGCAGGCTGGTGTCGTCCTCGCGGCGCAGGTCCTCAAGGCGGTCGAAGACTGCGTCGTAGCGCATGCTCTTGCCACAGGGAAGCTCCCCGGGGATCGGCGCCAGCAGTTGGCTGACCCGCTGGGAAAAGCCGGGTGTGCTCATGGGTAATCTCCTGAATCAGCAACGGAACGCGGTGCGTAACCGAAGGGTGAAAGCGGTGCCTGTACCGGCAACGGATGAATGGACAGCGGTGCCTTGCCGCCCTGGCTCATCAGCGACAGGCGCAGGAACATCTGGGTCTGGTTGTCTTCCTCGGGCTGGGCGTGCACCGGCACCTCCAGGCTCAGCGGGAACTCGGTGTAGTCGACATTGGGCTGGCGCAGCAGCGAGCTGTGCGCAGCCATCATGCGCAGCAGTGCCCACGGGCCCTCGTACTGCCACTCGGCCTCCAGGCCGCTGACGTGCAGCTGCTGCTGCACCGGGTCGTTGACCGGACGCTGGGTGCCGTCGCGGGCCCAGCGCAGGCGCAGGCTCAGGGGCTGGCCGACGCTCCAGTGCAGGACCTGGTCGTCGCCCGGGTAGACGATCTCGCGGGTGCCGGTGGCCAGCGTCCAGGCGATCACCTGGTCGGCGCCGCGCTCGCTGTCGCGGTCGGTGCGCCAGGCCACTTCCATGTCGATCCCGGACAGCCCGGCCTTGTCCCGCACCAGCATGGCCCCCAGCCATGGCCGCGCCAGGGCGATGCGATCGAGGAACTCGCTGGCCGCCGCGCGCTCGCGCAGGCCGAGCAGGCCGAGGCCGTCGCGGGCCTGGGGCAGGCGGTTGTCGATCAGGGTCAGGAAGTACTGCACCCGCGCCGGGTCGGCATCCGGGGCATGCCGGTCGAGGGCGAACGGGAAGCGTCCGGCCAGGTACTGGTTGAAGTAGCCGGCCAGTTCGTTCCAGGCACCGGCCACGGCCTGGCGCTGGAGGAACACGCAACGCTGCATGGCCGCCTGCTGCAGGTCGCCCCAGCGCAGGCTGAGTTGCCCGGTGGCATGCGGCCGCATGGCCGAGCCGAGGATCTTCATGCAACTGCCCAGGTCCATGTCGTTGAAGTCGCGGACGATCAACTGGGTGATCAGCGCTGGCGAACTGGACGGGTTGCCGGCCTTGTACTTGACCATTTCCTCGCCGAGGGAATTGAAGTGGCTGACCAGCTCCGACTCGCTGAGGTTGAGGTTGGGCAACTGGGTCATCAGCCATTCCTTGGCCGGTGCCGACTGCTCGGTGAGCGTGGTGATCACGGCGAACTGTTGGTCCAGGCTGCCTTTGAGATCCTGCACATCCACCGCGCGGAACAGGCGCAGGCCGAATTCCTTCGAGCCGTCCCATTGCTGGATATCGGGGACCTGGCGGAACACCGGCTGCAGGAGGATCTCGTTGACGGCCTGCGACACATCGGCCAGGGCGCTCTGGTTCAGCGCACTCTGCAGGCCGCTGGCGAGGTCCGGGCGCTGCAGCAGGACGAAGGCACGGTGCACCGCCAGGGCCTGGTCGGTGCGCACCTGGAAGATCGGCGTGGTGACCATCGCGCTTTCCGCGGTCTGCCGGTTGAGGCTGGCCCACATGGCGTCGCCGGCGGTGTTCTCGGCGGTCTTGAGCAGCGCGTTGCGGTACACCGGCGGAATGCCCGAGAGCGATTCGTGGGCGTACAGCTTGTAGCTGTCGTAGTAACTCAAGGCCAGGCGCAGGCCCTCGCTGTCGACATGGGTCAGTTGCACCGAGTCGCCCACCGAGTCCTCGCGCAGGGCGCGGGCGACGAAATCACGCTTGAGCAGCAGGTTGATCGCGCTCTGCAGCTGGATGATGCGCTCCTGCAGGGCCAACTGGCCGGTGCTGCTCTGCACCAGCAGGTGCTTGCTCGCGCCACCCTGGGCCACCCACTGGTCCTTGAAGCGGTACTGCAACTGCTCGGCCATGCGCTCGGTTTCCTCGGCGACGGCCGGGCCGAGCAGCTTGCTCTGGCGCACCTGCTCCAGCAGGTTGCCGTAGCCGGCGACCAGGTCCTGGCCCTTGCCGCGGCTCCAGGTGGCGTTGGTCAGGTCGACGGAGGCCTGCAGGTCCTCGATCAGCGCATCCATGTGCTCCAGCTCGCGCAGGCTCTGTCCGGAACCGTTCTCCAGGCGGTCCAGGTAGAGCTTCAGGTAGCCCGCCGGGGTGACATAGCCGTCGGTGCGGAAGTAATGCCCCAGCCAGGTTTCCATCAGCTGGTTGAAGCTGGCCTGGATCGCGTTGCGCTGCAACGACAGGTCCAGCGGCTTGAGCGGGCTGATGCCCTGGTTGACCAGCAGACGGTTGTAGTACTTCTCGCTGGGCAGGGTGCCGGCGTTGAGGTTCATGTCCAGGGTCAGGTTGCTCAGCGGGATCAACTGGTCCAGCGGGGTCTTCTGGTTGGCCTGGGCCTGGGCATAGAGGCTGGCCGCCTGCTCCAGGCGCAGGGTCTTCTGCACCAGCTCGCGGGCCTTGAGGTAGGCCGGCCACTGCGCCGGGTCGCCGCCCTGGGGCGCGCTGCCACGCCGGCCGGCCTCGCCGAGGGCGAGCACATCGCGCAGTTCGGCCTGCAGCAGGTCGTGGATCGGCTGGCGCATGTGGCTCATGGAGGTGTGCTGCAGCACCTGGTCCATCTGCTCGTCCAGCGAGGAGAACCACGAGGTCGGATAGGCCAGCGAGGTGAAGTGCCAGCGCGGCGCACGCTCCAGCACGTTCCAGAAGCTCTGCACGTTGTGCCGGGTCAGTTCCTGGCGATGGCTGTCGTCGCTGATGGCGATGTAGTCGTTCTGCGCGTTCTGCAGCAGCCGCGAGAGCTCGCCGGCATCGCGCACCGAATCGTGCCAGACCCAGACCATGGCGATGGCCCAGACCACCCCGACCAGCGCCGCGCTGACCGCCACCACCCGCTGCCAGCGCTGGCGCAGTTGCAGCAGGCGCGGAATCGGCCGGGCCAGGCCGCGTTCGGCATTGATGCGCTGCTGCCACAGGCCCTGGGCGAAGACGTTCTGCAGGGCTGGCTGGTCCAGCGCGGTGAGCAGGCCGGGTGGCGCGGCAATCGCCTGGGCGCCGGTGAAATACAGGCCGCGCAAGGCCGGTGCCTCGCCATGGGTGTTGCCCTGGAACACCGGCCAGAGCAGCATCTGCAGGTTGCGGCGCATGCCTTCGAAGCGCTGCGGCAAGGTATCCAGGTCGGCGCTCAGGTGCCCGGACAAGGTACCCATCTGCACGATGGCCTCGGACAGCGCATGGGTGATGCCGTCCAGCGCATCGTCGGTCCACTGCGACTGCCAGGCGGCGTCGGCGGCGAACGGCGACGACCAGCCGAGCACCTGCTTGCGCGCCTCCTCCGGCAAGGCCCGGGCCAGTTCCTGGAAGCCTGGCACTTCGTCCATGCCGGTGACCAGCACGTACACCGGCAGGCTGATGCCCAGGCGCTGCAGCAGGTCGATGAAGCGCCGCCGCGCATCGAGACCGAGGGTCGCGGCGCGATCGGGGTCGAGCAGGTCGGCGGCGGCCACGGTCCAGATCACCCCGTCCAGCGGCCGCCGCGAACGCAGGCGCAGGAGCAGGCCGATGAGGTTCCACCAGCCACTGGCCTGCTTCATCCCTTCGCCCGGCATGAACAGCGCCTGCGGTACCACCAGCACGGCGCCACTGGGGTCCGCCCACCAGCGACCGAACCAGGCCGGCTTGTCCACCGCATTGAGGTTCCAGCTGGCGCACAGGCGCTTGCCTTCGACCTCGTCGCCGAGCATCAGCAGCCAGGGCGCCTGGTAGCGGTCGCTGACTCCCTGCTCGTGCTCCATCTGCCGCACGGCCAGGTAGAAGCTGCGCACCGCCGCGCCATTGCGCCCGCGCAACCACAACAGCAGCAACACCACCAGCAGCAGGACGACGAGGAGACCGGCCACCCAGGCCAGCAGAGACAGGCTCATGAGTTCGCCTCCCGGACCTGGAACGGCGTCGCCAGGTGCAGCACCGGCGACAGTTCCTGGCCGATATCACGCCAGAACAGGTGCCCGACACCGACCAGCAGCAGGGTCACGCCCAGCACCAGCAGGCCCAGGCGCAGGCCATCGCCCAACGACTCACGGGCCGGCAACTGCTGCGGCCGGGCACTGGCCGGCTCCGCCAGCAAGGCGCTGACATTGGCGTAGTCGGGGTCGCGCTGGCGGGTGAAATTGAACAGCGCATGCCGCCACTTGGCGTGCAGCGCCTCGCCGCCGGCACCGCGCAGGCGGCCATGGAAGCCGAGGATCATGCACAGCAGGTAGACGTTGCCCAGGTCCTGGCTGGTGGGCGCCTGCTCGTCGAGCAGGCGCTTGATCTCCACCGGCAGGCGGTCGCCGGCCTGGCGGCTGGAATACAGGCGCATCTCCAGCGGCTGCTCCTGCCACAGCGGCTGGCCGGGCCACTCGGCGAACAGCAGGGTCTCGTCGACCAGGGCGACGAAGGCATAGACCATCGACTTGACCTGCAGCGGCGCCGAGTCGCCGACGCTGGCGAAGGCCGTGCGCCACAGGCGACGGGTCGCCGCGGTGCTCAGCTCGACCACCTGCTCGATCAGCTTGTCGAGGTCTTCGCCACGCTTGTCCAGCTCGTCCCAGGCTTGCGACCAGTCCTGCCAGGCCTCGCGAAAGGCACTGGTCAGCGGAGCGTCCTGCACGCCGCGAAATCGCGAAACGGCAATTCCTTCTGGCATAGGCTTCCCTACCCTTGTCAGGCGTCTTGTTCTTCGTGGTTGTCGTCGATCAGCAGGATGATCTGCCAGGGTCGGAACGTCTCGCCACCGCTCGCCGAAACGATCTGCAGCGGCAGTTGCGGGTCGAAGCTCTTGCCGTCCGCCTCGATGACGAACAGCCGGGTATCGTCGCCGACACCGTAGGCGACCTGCTCCTTGCGGCTCATCGCGGTCTGCGCCAGGCCCGGGCTGCGCTGGCGGGCCAGCTCGGGCACGTGGGCGGCCGAAGCGATGATGGTGCGGCCCAGCCACAGGCTGGCGTCCTGCTCCGGCGAGCCGGCCGGCATGCGCAGGCCGACCACCAGTTTCTGGCTGGCCTCGCGCGAGGGCAGCAGGATCTCGAAGACGTTGCCCTTCTGCTCGAAGGGCACGCTGCGAAAGCCCAGGCGCAGGTTGCCCAGCACCCGCTCCATCCAGCGCAGCACTTCGTCATAGCCGCGGTACAGGTCGAAGAAGTCCAGCGGCGCGAAGGCCGGCACGCCCTTGATCGGGTCGAGCACCGACCAGCTTCCGGCCATGCCCAGCAGCAGGCCGTACAGGCCTTGCGGAGTGGCGATGCGGCTGTTCAGCGCGCCCTCCACTTCCGGCAGGCGCGCCCACAGCGCGGCGGACTGCCGGCGCAGTTCCAGGGCACTGGACGGGTCGCCGTCCAGTTGCACGTCGCGCAGGCGCGCGCCAAGGAACACGCATTTCTCGCGGATCATCGCGCAGAGCTGGAAGATGCGCTGGCCCAGCGGCGATTCGGGGAGGATGCGCGGGGTCGGGGCGACGAAGTCGTCCAGCAGCTTGTAGCCGCCATCGTCCTTGCGCACCCGCAGCAACGGCAGGCACACGGTGTCGGCCTTGTCGGCGTCTGTGACCAGGCGCGGGCTGGGTTTCCACACCTTGATGCGTTCCTCGTCGAGGCTGCTGTCGAGGTTGGGCACCGGCTCGCTTTCGTCGGAGCGCCAACGCCCGTCCAGGCTGCGCAGGCGCTGGCCCTGCCAGAGCGGGTTGACCGCCAGGTAGACGGTGACGGTCGAGGTGCTGGAGGCGGCCACCGCCTCGGCCAGGTCAAGCTCGGCCAGGGCGCCCTGCCCCGGGCCGATGGCGATCGGCATGCCATCGGGCAGCGTGGCCTCCAGGCTCAGCACCCGCAGCTTGCCGGCGACCAGCGCGGCGGGTTCATGGTTGCAGCGCGACACCCCCCAGTACCAGGGGTTGGCAGCCTGGGCAAGGTGGGCCGCCATGGCCTCCGCCCGCAGCCCTTGCATCTGAAAATGCTGGGGCAGCAGTTGCATGCCTTCGTACCAGCAGACCACATCAGGTCGCACGCTCATAGGTTCCCTTGACATCCTGTATTGGCGTATGGCCAAGCCGGCGGACGGGCCGTGCTCAGCGTAGGTTCTGGTCCAGCAGGGTCATTTCCCGCGCATCGAATTTCAGACGGATGCGGCGCTGGTCTTCCAGGCGCAGACGATGTGCCCCCGGACTCTGGTAGTTGGCAAAGGCCACCAGCCCCACCGACGGTTTGCCGTCGAGGGGGAAAGTTGACGATTCAATCAACTGTCCGGGTACCAGTTCGAGGCCCCATACATGCAAATATTGACGAAAATCCCGTTGATATTGATCACGACTCGCAAACCATTGTTTTGCTGTCAGTCCGGACAACTTTGCGAGCAAATCAATATCGTTGACCGCAATGAAATCGACCGCGATCGGCGAGTCATCGTTTGCACGCAAAGCAACATCGAGGGTAACTCCATCGACATTTAACCGGGTGCCAAAAAACGAGCACCCGGCGATACTAAGCGCACTTAAAAATACCACCAACGCTTTGATTGAAATGAACTTTTTAAGACACATGACGATCCATTAAAAGTTTTATTTGCATTTCGGCATGCCTGTTATAGCATCCATGCCAATTCGCCACCATGACGAATTGAGGTGATTGCGGAAAACAGGATCCTCCAACCCGAGAGTGTCCGCTCCGCAGTCTAAGCAAGGGAATGCGATCAGTGGGAAACCGTTGCATTGCGCCCGCCTACTGCATCGGAGTCAACCACTATGGAAGAGAGTATTCAGCACAAGCTGGACCGGGTTCGCCCGCCTCGCGTGCAGATCACTTACGACGTAGAAACCGGTAACGCCATCGAGAAAAAGGAACTGCCTCTGGTGGTTGGCATCCTCGCCGATCTCTCGGGTGCCCAGCCCAACCCGCACAAGCTGGGCGAGCGTCGCTTCGTCGAGATCGACAGCGACAACTTCGACAAGGTCCTCGACTCCATCTCGCCGAGCGTCACCGTCAACGTCCCGAACACCCTGACCAACGACGGCAAGACCCTCAGCGCCAAGCTGCAGTTCAACAAGATCGAAGACTTCGACCCGATCAACGTGGTCAAGAAAGTCGATTCCCTCAAGGTCCTGTTCGAAGCCCGCGAGCGCCTGCGCGACCTGCTGACCAAGCTGGACGGCAACGACAAGCTCGACGAGCTGCTCAAGGAAGTCCTGGCCAGCGCCGACAAGGACCTGGAAGAAATCAAGGCCGCCCGCTCCGGTGCCGCGAACAGCGCCACCCCCGCTGCCAAGACCGAAGAGGCTGACGCCGGCGACAGCGCAGAGCCGAAGACCGAGTAAGCGGTCCGACGCCTGATTCGCCCGTCCGATCTTTCCATCTGCTCCCGGAGACTCCACCATGCCCGCGTCCAGCACCGAGAATCAAAGCGAAGGCAGCACCCAGACCCTGACCCTGCTCGAGAAGATCATCAAGGAAGGCCAGATCGTTCATGACGAAAGTCAGAAGATCTACGCCCAGGACATGATCGCCGAGTTCGCCAGCCAGGTCCTCGACAAGGCCCTCGCCGTCAGCCAGGGCCAGGACCCTGACACCCGCGCCCTGATCAACGATCGCATCAGCCAGATCGACCAGCTGATCAGCGCCCAGCTCAACGAAATCCTCCACGACGAAGGCTTCCAGAAGCTCGAAGCTTCCTGGCGCGGCCTGCACATGCTGGTCAGCAACACCGAGACCAGCACCCGTCTGAAACTGCGCCTGCTCAACGTCTCGCAGAACGAGCTGAGCAAGGACCTGACCCGTGCCGTGGACTTCGACCAGACCGTCCTGTTCAAGAAGATCTACGAAGAGGAATACGGCACCTTCGGTGGCTATCCGTTCAGCGTGCTGGTCGGCGACTACTTCTTCGGCCGTCACCCGCAGGACATCGCCCTGCTGCGCAAGATCTCCGAAGTCGCCGCCGCAGCCCACGCGCCGTTCATCGCCGCGGCCAGCCCGCTGCTGTTCGACATGAAGCAGTTCAACGACCTGGCCGTGCCGAAGGACCTGGCCAAGGTCTTCGAAAGCCTGGAACTGGGCCCATGGCGTGACTTCCGCGCCAGCGAAGACTCGCGCTACGTATCCCTGGTGCTGCCGCGCTTCCTCCTGCGCCTGCCCTACGGCAAGGACACCCTGCCGGTGGAAGGCATGGACTTCACCGAGCAGGTCGGCGCGCCGGACGGCAAGCAGTACCTCTGGGGCAACGCCGCCTGGGCCCTGGCCCAGCGCATCACCGACGCCTATGCCAAGTACGGCTGGGGCGCGGCGATCCGTGGTGCCGAGAGCGGCGGCGCACTGACCAACCTGCCGCAGCACACCTTCAAGACCGCTTCCGGCGACCTGACCCTGAAGTGCCCGACCGAAGTGGCGATCACCGACCGCCGCGAGAAGGAGCTGAACGACCTCGGCTTCATCTCCCTGTGCCACAAGAAGAACACCGGCACCGCCGTGTTCTTCGGCGGCCAGACCACCAACAAGCCACGCACCTACAACACCAACGAGGCCAACGCCAACGCGCGGATCTCCTCGATGCTGCCGTACGTGCTGGCCTCGTCGCGCTTCGCCCACTACCTGAAGGTGATCATGCGCGACAAGGTGGGCAGCTTCATGACCCGCGACAACGTGCAGACCTACCTGAACAACTGGATCGCCGACTACGTCCTGGTCAACGACAACGCGCCCCAGGAAATCAAGGCCCAGTACCCGCTGCGCGAAGCCCGCATCGATGTCTCCGAAGTCGCCGGCAAGCCAGGCGCCTACCGGGCCACGGTGTTCCTGCGTCCGCACTTCCAGCTGGAAGAGCTGACCGCGTCGATCCGCCTGGTAGCTACCCTGCCACCACCGGCCGCCGCCTGACCGTCGCTCCCGCGGGCACGCCCGCGGGAGACCTTCCCCTTCTTTTTGCCACTTTCTGACTGCAGGAGCTTCACGCGATGGATGCGATCATTCTGGACCTCGGCGACGACATCAAAGGTGACTCGCTGATCGAGGGCTACAAGGACAAGATCGAGATCATGTCCTACAGCCATAACGTCGCCATGCAGGTGACCAACGACGTCAGCAACACCGAACGTACCTCGGGCAAGCCATTCGTTGGCGAATTCACCCTGACCAAGTTCGTCGACACCTCCACCCCCAACCTCAACCAGTACTGCGTCTCCGGCAAGGCGATCACCCAGGCCAAGATCACCATCGGCCGCAACGCCGCCGAGAGCAACGGGCAGATCCTGCCGTTCATCGTCTACACCCTGGACAACGTGATCCTGTCCAACCTCAGCGTCAGCGGCGGTACCGGCGGCAAGCCGGTGGAAACCATGTCGCTGAACTTCACCAAGATCAAATGGGAACTGACCACGCAGAAAGACGACGGCAGCAAAGAAGGTGTGGCGGGCACCAGCTGGGACATGACCCTGAACAAGGCCGGCAGCTGAGGCTGCCGACTGAATGTCCAGCGGCATGCGCCCCCTGCTCTTCGAACGCCTGGCCGGGACCGCGGGCGATGCCCCCGTGCTCGACCGCCATGCCCTGGCCGCCTCGGTCCGCACGGAGCTGGCGCGGCTGCTCAACAGCCGCCGCGCGGGCCCGGCGCTGAGCACGCCGGCCACCGTGCTCGACTACGGCATCGGCGACTGGAGCGGCCTGCAGGCCAGCAACAGCGACGATCGCCGGCGCATCGCCCGGGAAGTCCGCGCCGCCATCGCCCACTTCGAACCACGCCTGCGCCTGGGCGAGGTGGAGGTGCGCCTGGTGGCCGGACAACCGCGCAGCCTCAACATCCTGCTCAGCGGCATGCTCCGCGAGGGCGGCGAACAATGGCCGGTGGCCTTTGTCCTCGAGGCCGGCGACTCGGGTCTGGAGGTCAGCCATGAGCGACTCGATTGACCCGCAACTGCTCGATTACTACCAACGCGAACTGACCTGGCTGCGCAACGCCGGCAGTGCCTTCGCCAAGCGCTACCCGAAGGTCGCGCGGCGCCTGGAGCTGTCGCCGGGGGAAAGCCAGGACCCGCACGTCGAACGCCTGCTGGAAGGCTTCGCCCTGCTCTCCGGCCGCCTGCAACGGCGCCTCGACGACGACTACGCGGAATTCAGCGACGCCCTGCTCGAACAACTCTACCCGCTGGCCCTGCGCCCCCTGCCCTCGTGCGCCATCGTGCGCTTCGAACCGGACCCGACCAAGGGCGCGCTGGACACCGGCTACCCACTGCCGCGGGATACCCCGCTGTTCGTCACCACCACCCGCGGCGACAGCATTCATTTCCGCACCGGCGCCGAGGTCACCCTGTGGCCGCTGCAGATCGCCGAGGCGGTCATCCTCGGCGGCGACGAGGCCCGCGAACTGAGCGGCCAGTACGACGCCGGCTGCGCCCTGCGCCTGCGCATCGACTGCCTGGGCAAGGCGTCCTGGGCCGAGCTCGGGGTGCGCCAGCTGCGCCTGCACCTCGACGCCTCGCCGATGGTCAACGCCACCCTCTACGACCTGCTCGGCGCCCACACCCTGGCACTGTTCAACGGCGCCAGCCGCGACAAGCTGCAGCGCCTGCCCGGGCTGCCGCAAGTGGTCGGTTTCGCCGAGGAGCAGGCCCTGCTGCCCGACGAGGATGGCGTGCACCCGGGCCTGCGCCTGCTCGCCGAGTACTTCGCCTTCCCGGAGAAGTTCCACTTCTTCGACGTGCCGGTCGATCCCTCGCAGGTCGAGGGCAACAGCCTGTACCTGTACCTGGTATTCGACCGCCCGGCGCCGCCCCACCTGTACCTGCAGGCCAGCGACATCGCCCTGGGCTGCGCGCCGGCGATCAACCTGTTCCGCCGTACCTCCGAGCCGCTGCGCCCGGACGGACGCAGCAGCGAGTACCGCCTGGTCGCCGACAGCCACCGCGAGAACAGCGTGGAGATCCACAGCATCCGCAGCATGCGAGCCCTGGGCAGCGACGGCGTGGTGCGTGCGGTGGCGCCCTACTACGGCAGCCAGCACAGCAGCGCCGCGGCACTGTACTGGCATGCGCGGCGGATCAATGGCCTGACCCCCAACCGCATCGGCAGCGACCTGCTGCTGAGCCTGGTCGATCCCGGTTTCGACCCGCAGCGCCAGGCCTGGAACTTCAGCCTCAGCGCCGAACTGCTGTGCACCAACCGCCACCTGGCGCAGAGCCTCGCCGCCGGCACCCCGCTGTCGTTCGAGCGGCCCGGCGCGCCGGCCAGCGCGCGCCTGGTCAACCCGCCCAGTTCCCAGGGCGTGCCGCACCTCGACGGGCAATCGCGCTGGCGCCTGGTGTCGCAGCTGACCCTCAATCACCTGTCGCTGGTGGAGGGCCCGCAGGCCCTCGACGCCCTGCGCGAGATGCTGACCCTGCACAACCTGCGCAACGAAGCCAGCGCCGGGCGGCAGATCGACGGCGTGAAGAGCCTGAGCAGCGAACGCCGCGTCGCCCATGTCGGCAACGACGCCTGGCGCGGCTGGCGCAAGGGCCTGGAGGTGCGCGTGCAACTCGACCCGGCGCACTTCGTGGGGCACAGCACCGTGCTGTTCTCCGCAGTGCTGGCGCAATTCTTCTCGCTGTACGCCACCGCCAACCGCTACGTCAGTACGGTACTGGTCGACGCCGACGACGCCACCAAGGAGATCAAGACATGGAGCCCGCAGGCCGGCATGCCCCTGAGCCTCTGAGCGACACCCTGCGCGGGCGGCCCGAGGGCTTCGAGTTGCTGCAGGCCTTGCTGATCCTCGAGCACGAGAACCGCAAGGCCACGTCCCTGGGCTGTGGCAGCGTGCCGCAGAACGAGGCGGTGCGCCTGCGCGGACCGCTGACCCCGGTGTTCCCCGCCAGCCAGGTGGAAAAGCTCAGCCACGACGCCCATGACCCGCGGCCGATCCTCAGCACCCCGGTGTTCGGCCTCGGCGGCCCGGACGGCCCGCTGCCCTACGCCTTCCAGGAATGGCTGCAGCAGCGCGCGCTGGCCCGCGACCACGCACCGGCGGAATTCCTCGACCTGTTCCAGCACCGCCTGCTCAGCCTGCTCTACCGGGCCTTGCGCAAGCATCGCATCGCCCTCGGTTTCGCCGAACCCGGCGCCACCCCGGTGCACCAGCAACTGCGTGCCCTCAGCGGCCTGCTGCCGCAAGGCCTGCGCGAACGCCAGCGACTGCCGGACGCCGCCTTGCTCGCGCGTACCGCCCTGCTCGCCGGCGGGCGGCGCTCCACCGCCGGGTTCATCTCCATCGTCCGCCATCACTTCGACCTGCCGCTGCGCATCGAACCCTACACCGGCGCCTGGTGCGAGATTCCGCCGGGCAGTCGCAGCGTGCTCGGCCGCGGCCGACGCAACCTCAGCCTGGGGCGCACGGCGATCGCCGGCAAGCGCATCTGGGACGAGCACGCCGGCATCACCCTGGTGTTCGGCCCGCTGGACGCCGAACAGGCGCGCGGCCTGCTGCCCGAAGGCGAGGTGCACCGGCAACTGGCCGACCTCGCCGCCCTGTATTTCGGCCCCGACCTGGATTGCGCGCTGGTCCTCGAGATCGATGGCGCGCAACCGCTGTACCTCAAGCGCGAGCAGCCGCCCCGACTGAACTGGAACGGCGGCCTGCAGCGCAGCAACAACCCGAACCACCGTCAGCGAATCGAAACCCGACTGCGCCAGTCGGCAAGGACAGAACATGGAACTCGGCAGTCTGATCGCATGGTTGAACAGTGACACCCGCGACGCCCTGGAACGGGCCGCGCAACGTTGCCTGCAACGGGGTCATCATTTCGTCGAGATCGAGCATTTCCTCCTGGAACTGCTGGAGATCGACGGTGGCGACCTGGCCTGCCTGCTGCCCGCCTTCAAGATCGAGCGCGACGCCCTCGGCGAACGGATCAACCGCGCCCTGGAGCTGTTCAAGGGCGGCAACACGCGCACGCCGTCGCTGTCGGCGCAGACCGTCAACCTGCTCAAGGAAACCGTGCTCCAGGCCAGCGTGCGTGGTGCCGAGCAGAGCATCCGCTCGGGGCAGCTGCTGCTGACCCTGCTCGAACGCGAGGAATTCCGCACGCAACTGCTCGACAGCGCCGCCGCCCTGCTGGCGATCCCCCTGGACAGCCTGCGCGGCCGCTTCGCCGAGCTGACCCGCGCCTCCCGCGAGCAGCCCGCCGCCAATGCCCCGGCCAAGCGCGGCAAGCATGCGGCGAAGAACAGCGAGGACCCGCTGCTGGAGCAGTACACCCAGGACCTCACCGCCGACGCCCGGGCCGGGCGCATCGACCCGATCATCGGCCGCGAAGGCGAGATCCGCCAGTGCATCGACATCCTCCTGCGGCGCCGGCAGAACAACCCGATCCTGGTCGGCGCCCCCGGCGTCGGCAAGACCGCGCTGGTCGAGGGCCTGGCCCTGCGCATCGCCGCCGGCGACGTGCCGCCGGCCCTGCAGGATGTCTGCCTGCGGGTCCTCGACCTCGGCCTGCTGCAGGCCGGCGCCGGGGTCAAGGGCGAGTTCGAGCAGCGCCTCAAGGGGGTGATCGACGCAGTGCGCAATGCGCCCAAGCCGACCATCATGTTCATCGACGAAGCCCACACCCTGATCGGTGCCGGGGGCGCCGAGGGCGGCAGCGACGCCGCCAACCTGCTCAAGCCGGCCCTGGCCCGCGGCGAGCTGCGCACCCTGGCCGCCACCACCTGGCAGGAATACAAGAAGTACTTCGAGAAGGACCCGGCCCTGGCCCGGCGCTTCCAGCTGGTCCAGGTCGAGGAACCCAGCGAGGCCACCTGCGTGAAGATGCTGCGGGGCATCGCCGCCAAGCTGGAACAGCATCACCGCGTGCAGGTGCTGGACAGCGCGATCCAGGATGCGGTGAAGCTGTCGCACCGCTACATCTCCGGGCGCCAGCTGCCGGACAAGGCCATCAGCATCCTCGACACCGCCTGCGCCCGCGTTGCCCTCGCCCAGCACGACGTGCCGCCGCCGCTGGAACACCTGCGCCACCGCCAGCACAGCCTCAACGAGGAACTGGAGCGCCTGCGCCGCGAACAGGCCACCGGCCAGGACCACCGCGAACGCATCACCGGCCTGGAGGCCGAGCTGCGGATCAACCAGGACGCCATGCGCGAGCTGGAAGCGCGCTGGAGCGAAGAGCGCGAAGCGGTGCGCGAGCTGCTGGACACCCGCCAGGAACTGCTGGCCCTGAGCGAACGGGCGGACGCCGACGGCGACAAGCGCGATGCCGAGACCGACAGCCGCATCGATCACCTGGCCGCCGAGCTGCTGCGCCTGGAGGCCGGCCTCGATGCGATCCGCCAGGACGATCCGCTGGTACCCGAGCAGGTGGACTCGAAGATCGTCGCCGCGGTGATTTCCGGCTGGACCGGCATCCCGGTGGGCAAGATGCTCGCCGACGAAGCCCATGCCGTGCGCACCCTGGGCCAGCGCATGGGCCAGCGGGTGATGGGCCAGAAGGCCGCCCTCGACACCATCGCCCAGCGCCTGCAGGCCTATCGCGCCGGCCTCACCGACCCGCAGAAACCGGTGGGCGTGTTCCTGCTCCCCGGCCCCACCGGGGTGGGCAAGACCGAGACCGCCTATGCCCTGGCCGATGCCCTCTACGGCGGCGAGCGCAACCTGATCAGCATCAACCTCTCCGAGTACCAGGAGGCGCATACCGTCAGCCAGCTCAAGGGCGCCCCGCCCGGCTACGTCGGCTACGGCAGCGGCGGCGTGCTGACCGAGGCGGTGCGGCGCAAGCCCTATTCGGTGGTGCTCCTGGACGAGATCGAGAAGGCCCACCCGGATGTGCTGGAGGCGTTCTACAACGTCTTCGACAAGGGCGTGATGGAAGACGGCAGCGGCCTGATCGTCGACTTCAAGAACACCGTGATGCTCGCCACCAGCAACGTCGGCGCCGAGCTGATCCTCGACACGCCCAAGGCCGAGCTGGACGGCGAAGTCTTCAACGAGCGCCTGCACAAGGTCCTGCTGCAGGCCTTCCGCCCGGCGTTCCTCGCGCGCATGACCGTGGTGCCCTACCACCCGCTGGACGAAGCGACCCTGGAGGGCATCGTCCTGCACAAGCTGGAAAAGCTGCGCGACCGCTACAAGGCCGCCACCGGCAAGCAGTTCGACTTCGACCGCGGCATCGTCAAGGCGGTCCTGGCCAAGTGCAGCGGCGCCGGGGCGCGGGATATCGAGAACGTGCTGATGAAGCAGGTGACGGGGACGCTGGCGGAGTGGGCGCTGGAATAGCGTGCTTGTCTTGAGGGCGCCGCAGGGTCGAAGACAAGCACCTCGCACCACCGCAAATCTCCACGACCCTGTAAAGTCCGAACCTATCATCCGATCCACCCCGAGTACCCCCGATGCCCCGCGCCACCGACAGCACCACCAGCCTCTCCCTCAGCGCCAGCGCCCTCAGCGACCTCTACCCCGAGTCGCTGAGCGGCACCGAGCTGCTCAACGGCCTGGGCATGCACACCCTGCGCGGACACTCGGACAGCGCCCTGACCCTGACCAGCGCGGTGGCCAGCCATGTCACCGCGACCCTGCACAACGACGACAAGCTGCGCCCGCTGGACGGCCTGGTCGCCGAGATCCGCCAGTTGCCCGGCGACGCCAGCGCCGACCGCTACCAGCTGCTGCTGCGCCCCTGGCTGTGGTGGCTGAACCTGGCCAGCAACAACCGGGTGTTCCAGAACCTGAGCACCTCGGACATCGCCAAGAAGATCTTCGACGCCCACGGCTTCAGCGACTACAAGCTGTCCCTGACCGGCACCTACACGGCGCGGGAATACTGCGTGCAGTACGGCGAAAGCGACTTCGCCTTCGTCTCGCGGCTGCTGGAGGAAGACGGCATCTTCTGGTTCTTCACCCACGAGGATGGCGTGCACACCCTGGTCCTGGCCGACAACAACGATGCCTTCCCGGCCATCCCCAACGGCCCGGCGCTGAAGTACCTGGGCCAGGACATGGGCGGGCGCGAGCTGCATGGCATCCGTTCCGGGCAATGGGTGCTGCAGGCGGTGGCCGGGGTCTACTCGGCCAACGACTACGCCTTCACCACCCCGACCACCGCGCTGTACAGCCAGGCCGAGGCCAAGGCCGGGCCGCTGACGCTGTACGAGCATCCGGGTGGCTATAGCGAGAAATCCCGCGGCGACGCCCTGACCAAGCAGCGCGTCGACGGCCTGCGCAGCCAGGAACAGCGCTTCATCGGCGAGAGCGACTGCCGCTGGCTGGTACCCGGGCACTACTTCACCCTCAGCGGGCACGACGACGACAGCCTCAACAGCGACTGGGTGGTGACCACGGTGACCCACGAGGCCAGCCACGAGCACTACCGCAACCGCTTCGAGGCCATTCCCAAGGCCACCACCTACCGCCCGCCACGGGTCACCGCCAAGCCGCGCATGCACACCCAGACCGCCACGGTGGTGGGCAAGTCCGGCGAGGAGATCTGGACCGACGAACATGGCCGGATCAAGATCCAGTTCCCCTGGGACCGCGACGGCAAGAACGACGAGACCAGCTCGTGCTGGGTGCGCGTGGTCCTGCCCTGGACCGGCAAGAGCTTCGGCATGCAGTTCGTGCCGCGGGTCGGCCAGGAGGTGATCGTCACCTTCATCGACGGCGACCCGGACCGGCCACTGGTCAGCGGCTGCGTGTACAACGGCGACAACACCCCGCCCTGGACCCTGCCGGACAACCAGACCCAGTCCGGGATCAAGACCAACTCGTCGAAGGGTGGCGGCGGCTTCAACGCCCTGCGCTTCGAGGACAAGAAGGACAGCGAGGAAGTGTTCCTGCAGGCGCAGAAGGACTTCAACACCAACGTGCTCAACGACGCCACCGTGACCATCGGCCATGACGAGACCCAGACCGTGCAGAACGCGCGCACGCGCACGGTCAAGGACGGCGACGAGAAGGTCACCCTGGAGAAGGGCAAGCGCACCGTGGAGATCCAGACCGGCAGCGACAGCCTCGACGTCAAGGACACCCGCACCGTCACCGTGGGCGGCGACCAGACCCACAAGACCGGCGGCAACTACACCGACAAGGTCAGCGGCGACTACAGCCTGACCATCGACGGCGACCTGACCATCAAGGTCAGCGGCGCCATCACCCTGCAGAGCGGGGCCAGCTTCAGCATCAAGAGCGGCGCCGACCTCGCCGTGCAGGCCAGCACCTCGATCGCGCAGAAGGCCGGCACCTCCTTCGCCAACCAGGCCGGTACCTCGCTGGAGAACAAGGCCGGCACCACCCTGACCAACGACGCCGGGGTCAGCCTGACCAACAAGGGCGGCGCCGAACAGACCGTCGACGGTGGCGGCATGCTGACCATCAAGGGTGGCCTGGTGAAGATCAATTGAAGAACAGGAGCCCGGGTGACGCCTTCCAGCTCGAACGTGGCGATTCGCGGCTCAGCGGACGCCTGCTCGAAGGCGAGCTGAACGGACCGCTGCGCATCGAGGAGCAGGCACGGCCGCAGGCACTGCTGAACTATGTCGGTGGCGTGCTGCAGGGCGAGAGCCAGACCTTCCATCCCAATGGCCGGGTGTCCGCGCAGTTGCCCTATCGCAATGACCGGCTGGATGGCGTGGCGCGGTTCTATTCCGTCGAGGGCCAGTTGCAGCGCTCGGCGACCTACCGCCTCGGCATGTTGCATGGCGAAGCGATCAGCTATTACCCCGATGGCGCCGTGGCCGAGCGCGAGCTGTACAACAACGGCGTGCGCGAGGGGCTGCAGCAGCGCTTCCACGCCAATGGCAAGCTGGCCTTCCAGGCCCAGTACCTCAATGGCCAGGCGCTGGATCCGGGGCAGAAGTACGCCGAGGACGGCCGGCCGCTGGATGCGGCGGGCAAGCCGGTGTCACGGTTGAGGTGGTGGTGGAGCAATGGGGCGCAGGAGTGATGGTTCGTCGGTGTGGCTGGCGGCCTCATCGCTGGCAAGCTCCCACAGGGTCCGCGTCGAACACCAATCCTGAGGTTGACCCGGCCCCTTGTGGGAGCTGGCTTGCCAGCGATGCGGTCACCCACGATCACGGAATCAACGTCTGCACCTGCCCGGCAAAGTTGATCTTGATCACCCCCGCCCAGTTGCACATCAGCGTGCAGTTGGCGTCCAGCGCCGGCATGTTGCCCAGCAGCACCGTCGGTGCGCCGGGGATCCACGGCGAGGCGGTGGCCGGGATGCACGGCATCGGCGTCAGCACGCCGAGGGCGGCAGCGGTGGCGGCGGCGACCATGGGGTTGGCCATGCTCATGCACATGCCGAAGGTGGGGATATTGACCAGCGGGATATGGTCCATGATGTTCGCCGCCGGCACGCCCCCCACCATCACCCGGTTGACCGGCAGGACGTTCAGCGCGCACGGCGCGGCACCGAAGCTGCATTGCAGCAGGGCACCGGTGCAGACCTGGGGGCACGACATGGCTGGCTCCGCGATTGGGGTGTGCCGACTGTAGCGCATCTGTAGGAAATTTCCTTCACCCCAAGGCCAGCACCAACCTTTATATTCCCAAAAATTATTAATTTATCTTTATTAATAATTGGACTGAATATCACTACCTCTCCAACAATCCCCCGCATCCCGCCACTGTTCGCCGGCCAACTGTTCATCCAGCAACATCCGACCAACAGTTGCCGCCCGTGCCAACACCCAGGCTTGTTAAAAAATCATCACAAAGCATTGATTCAAAAGGCTTTTAAAAACTGGAACGGCTCTTGCTCTGCTCCAGGCAACCCACCCAGCCAAGGATTCCGAATCATGAGCAGCCCCTTCAACATCGTCGCCGTCTCCGGTGGCGCCTGGCGCCCGTCGCGCACCCTGGTCCTCACCGAAGCGCTGATCGACGCCCTCGGCCAGCACCTGGACTTCAAGGTGCAGGTCATCGAGCTTGGCGACATCGCCCGCCCGGTCGGCGCCGCCCTGTCGCGCAGCGAACTGCCCGCCGACGTCGAGGCGCAACTGTCCGCCATCGAACAGGCCGACCTGCTGATCGTCGCCGCCCCGGTCTACCGTGGCTCCTACCCGGGCCAGTTCAAGCACCTGTTCGACCTGATCGGCCAGGACGCCCTGATCGACACCCCGGTGCTGCTCGCCGCCACCGGTGGCAGCGAGCGCCATGCGCTGGTCATCGACCACCAGTTGCGCCCGCTGTTCAGCTTCTTCCAGGCCCTGACCCTGCCCATCGGCGTGTACGCCGCGCAGGCCGACTTCGACGACTACCGGATCACCAGCCCGGCCCTGCAGGCACGCATCGCCCTGGCCGCGCAACGCGCCGCGGCCGTGCTCGGCGGCGTGGTCGACAACGCTGCGCGCAAGATCGCCTGAGGCAGGACCCGCACCCATGACCCTGCCCTCCCAGCACCTGCAAACCCCGCTGCAGATCGCCCGCGAACTGGCCGCGCGCTTCGCCGAAAGCGCCGTCGAACGCGATGCCCGCGGCGGCACCCCGAAAGCCGAGCGCGATGCCTTGCGCGCCAGCGGCCTGCTCGGCCTGGTGATCCCGACCCAGTACGGCGGCCTTGGCGCCAGCTGGAGCGAGACCCTCGAAGTCACCCGCGAGTTCGCCCGGGTCGACAGCTCCATCGCCCACGTGTTCGGCTTCCAGCACCTGATGCTGGCCACCGTGCGCCTGTTCTCCCGTCCCGAACAGTGGGAACCCTGGTTCGAACAGACCGCGCGCAAGCACTGGTTCTGGGGCAATGCCCTCAACCCGCTGGACACCCGCACCGTGGTCAAGCGCTTCGACGGCTGGTGCGAGTTCTCCGGCAAGAAGAGCTTCTGCTCCGGCGCCAGCGACTCGGAAATGCTCATCGCCTCGGCCGTCGACGAAAGCGCCGGCGGCAAGTTGCTGATCGCCGCGGTACCAAGCGCGCGCAGCGGCATCACCCTGCACGGCGACTGGGACAACATCGGCCAGCGCCAGACCGACAGCGGCAGCGCCACCTTCGAACGGGTGCGCATCGAGCACGCCGAGCTGCTGCTCGACCCGGGTCCGCTGAGCACGCCGTTCGCCTGCCTGCGCCCGCTGATCGCCCAGTTGCATTTCGCCAACCTGTTCCTCGGCATCACCGAAGGCGCCTTCGCCGAAGCGCGCCAGTACACCCTCAACGAAAGCCGGCCGTGGTTCCGCTCCAGTGCCCGGCACAGCGGCGAAGACCCCCACGTGCTGCGCCACTACGGCGAGTTCTGGGTCGGCCTGGAAAGCGTGCGCCTGCTGGTCGAACGGGCCGCCGCCCTGCTCGACCAGGCCTGGGCCAAGGGTACCGGCCTGGGGGCCGAGGAACGCGCGCAACTGGCCCTGGCCATCGGCACGGCCAAGGTCGCCGCGACCCGCCATGGCCTGGACATCTGCAACCGCCTGTTCGAAGTCACCGGCGCCCGCGCCACCCACGCCTCGCTGCGCTTCGACCGGCACTGGCGCAACCTGCGCACCCAGACCCTGCACGACCCGGTGGACTACCGCATCCACGAACTCGGCGAATGGGCACTGAACGCGACGCGCCCGACCCCGACCTTCTATTCATAAGGCCCGCCCATGCAATTGCTCACCCTGCCCCCGTCCCCGACCCTGGCCACCTCGATCCGCGCCACCGCGCAGGTCTTCGAAGATCCGCGCTCGCAGGCGCTGCTGGCCCACCTGCAGCAGGTCGCGCCCAGCGAGGCGAGCGTGCTGATCATCGGCGCCACCGGGACCGGCAAGGAGCTGGTGGCCAGGCACATCCACAACCTCAGCGGGCGCCGCAACGGGCCGTTCGTGGCGGTCAACTGCGGGGCCTTCTCCGAGTCGTTGGTGGAGGCCGAACTGTTCGGCCACGAGAAAGGCGCCTTCACCGGCGCCCTCGCGGCCAAGGCCGGCTGGTTCGAAGAGGCTGACGGCGGCACCCTGTTCCTCGACGAGATCGGCGACCTGCCGATGCCGATCCAGGTCAAGCTGCTGCGCGTGCTGCAGGAACGCGAAGTGGTGCGCCTCGGCTCGCGCAAGAGCATCCCGATCAATGTGCGGGTGCTGGCGGCGACCAACGTGCAACTGGAGAAGGCCATCAACGCCGGGCATTTCCGCGAGGACCTGTACTACCGGCTCAACGTGGTCAGCCTGCAATTGCATCCGCTGCGCGAGCGCCCCGGCGACATCCTGCCGCTGGCCCGCCACTTCATCGCCGAATACAGCCGGCGCCTGGGCTACGCCGAGGTCAGCCTCAGCGAGGAGGCCCGCCAGCGCCTGGCCGGCTACGACTGGCCGGGCAACATCCGCGAGCTGGAAAACGTCATCCACCACACCCTGCTGCTGTGCCGCGACCAGGTGATCCGCGCCGAGGACCTGCACCTGTCCAACCTGCGCATCGAGCGCGAGGACAGTGGCCGACCGCGCCAGGAGAGCGCCGACGAACTGCTGCAGCGCGCCCTGCTGCAACTGTTCGAGGAACAGGGTGAAGGGCTGCACGAGAAGGTCGAGGACGCCCTGCTGCGCGCCGCCTACCACTTCTGCCATTACAACCAGGTGCACACCGCGCAACTGCTCGGGCTGTCGCGCAACATCACCCGCAGCCACCTGATCCGCATCGGCGAGCTGGTGGTCAACAAGCGCCGTCCCGCCCCCGGCGGCTTCGACGGCCGGGTGATCAACCTGTCGATCTGAATTCCTAGAAAACCCTTGCCACGCGTGCCTACCAATCAACGATGGCCACAAGGACACTGCAATGAGTCTCGATATCTTCTGGTTCCTGCCGACTTCCGGCGACACCCGCTACCTCGGCCATTCCGCCAGCGGCCGCCCGGCGACCAACGCCTACATGCGCCAGATCGCCGTGGCCGCCGACCAGCTCGGCTACGACGGCCTGCTGATCCCCACCGGCGCCAGCTGCCTGGACCCCTGGGTGACTGCCGCCAGCCTGGTACCGGTGACCCAGCGCATCAAGCTGCTGGTGGCCCTGCGCACCTCCCTCGGCAACCCCACCGCCTCGGCGCGCCAGGCAGCCACCCTGGACCAGGCCAGCAATGGCCGCCTGCTGCTCAACGTGGTGCCCGGCGGCGATGCCACCGAACTGGCCGCCGATGGCGTGTTCCTCGAGCATGACGAGCGCTACGAAGCCTCGGACGAGTTCCTCGGCATCTGGCGCCGCCTGCTGCAGGGCGAAAACGTCGACTTCGATGGCAAGCACCTCCGGGTCGAAGGCGCGCAGAACTTCTTCCCGCCGGTGCAGCAACCCTACCCGCCGCTGTACTTCGGCGGCTCGTCGCCGGCGGCCCATGAACTGGCGGCCAAGCACGTCGATGCCTACCTGACCTGGGGCGAACCGCCGGCCGCAGTGGCCGAGAAGATCGCCGACGTGCGCGCCCGCGCCGCCCGGCATGGCCGCAGCGTACGCTTCGGCGTGCGCCTGCACGTGATCGTGCGCGAGACCAACGAGGCGGCCTGGGCCGCTGCCGACGAACTGATCAGTCACCTGGACGACGCCACCATCGCCGCCGCCCAGGCCAACTACGCGAAGATGGACTCCGAAGGCCAGCGGCGCATGGCCGCGTTGCACGGTGGCGATCGCAACAAGCTGGAAGTGGCACCGAACCTGTGGGCCGGGGTCGGCCTGGTGCGCGGCGGTGCCGGCACGGCATTGGTGGGCGACCCCGAAACCGTCGCCGCGCGCCTGCTGGAGTACGCCGAACTGGGCGTCGACAGCTTCGTGCTGTCCGGCTACCCGCACCTGGAAGAGGCCTATCGCTTCGCTGAACTGGTATTCCCGCTGCTGCCGGGCAAGGGCAAGGTCACCGTCGACGGCGCCTTCACCGGCGGTGCCTTCGATATCCGCGCCGGCAAGGACAAGGGGCAGGCGGCATGAAGATCATCGACCTGCGTTGCCGCCCGGCGTACCTGCACCCGTTCTTCGGCGGCGTGCCGGGCTCGCCCGAACACGCCACCGCGCGCTGGCTCAACCGCCGCGTCGGCAGCCGCGGTGCCGACAACCATTTCGAGCGCTCGCTGACCCACGAGGGCTTTCTCGCCGAGGTGCGCGAAGCGGGCCTGTACAAGGCCGCGGTGATCGGCCGCCATACCCCGACGCAGCACCTGTCCAACGACCTGATCCACAGCGTGGTCCATGGCCACGACGAACTGCTCGGCATCGGCGCCGTCGAGCCGCTGCTGCAAGGCGTGGAAGGCGCGATTGCCGAGATCGACCGGGCCATCGACGTCCTCGGCCTGCTCGGCATCGACCTGGAACCGGGCTTCGCCGAACCGGCGCGGCACCCGGACGATGCGCTGTACTGGCCGATCTACGAGCACCTGCAACAGCGCGGCATCCCGCTGTTCGTCATGAGCGGCCCGACCACCCCGGACCCGGCCTACAACGACCCGGGGCGACTGGCGGCCGTGGCGCGGGCCTTTCCCCAGCTGAAGATCGTCGCCAGCCACGGCTACTGGCCGAACGTGCAGCAGGCCATCGGCGTTGCCTTCCGCTACGAGAACATCCACCTGCTGCCTGACATGTACCTGTTCCAGGCGGGTAGCGAGGCGTATGTGCAGGCGGCCAACGGTTTCCTCGGCGAGCAGTTGCTGTTCGGCTCGTCGTACACCTTCCGGCCGATCGCACAGAGCATCGAGGATGCGCAGAAGCTCGGGTTCAGGGACGAGGTGGTGGAGAAGTTCTTCTACCGCAATGCGTTGAGGGTCCTCAGTCTGCGGTGATGACAGCGGCCTCATCGCTGGCAAGCCAGCTCCCACAGGGTCCGCGTCGCTCCCGGGCCTTGTGGGTGAAATGCCACGGCATCGCCTGCACCGCCAAACCTTGTGGGAGCTGGCTTGCCAGCGATGGGGCCGGCCCGGACAACATCCGGTTCAGACCGGCTCCACCCGATCCGCCAAGCCCCGCACCCGCTCCAGGTCCCCACCCTTGACCGCCACCCGCAAGCGCCCCAGCGCCCGGCCCTGGATCCGCTCCACCCCGCCCTGCAACAGACGCAGCCCGGGCAAGGCTTCGCTCAGCGCCGCCAGGTCCGGTTCCAGTCCGCGTTCGCCGGTGTAGTGCAGGTCCAGGACCTGCTCCCCCGCCACGTCGATGTCTTCCTGGTGTGCCGACGGCGCCAGCAGGATCCGGCTGACCTCATGCCGTGGATCACCGAACACCCGCCACACCTCGCCCTGCTCCACCACCCGCCCGCGCTCCAGCACCGCAACGCGGTGGCAGAGGTCGCGGATCACTTCCATCTCGTGGGTGATGAGGACGATGGTCAGGCCCAGCCGCCGGTTGATGTCGCGCAGCAGTTGCAGGATGGCCTGGGTGCTCTCGGGGTCGAGGGCCGAAGTGGCTTCGTCGCACAGCAGGATCTGCGGCTGGAGCACCAGCGCCCGGGCGATGCCGACCCGCTGTTTCTGCCCACCGGACAGCTGCGCCGGATAGGCCTCGCGGCGCTCGACCAGGCCGACCAGTTGCAGCAGTTCGTCCACCCGCCGGGCCCGCTCCGCTGCCGGTACGCCAGCCATCTGCAGCGGCAGCTCGATGTTCTCGGCCACGGAGCGGGTGGAGAGCAGGTTGAAGTGCTGGAAGATCATCGCCACCTGGCGACGCAGGGGGCGCAACCGGGCGGCGTCGAGCCGGGCGATGTCCTCGCCGTTGATCAGCACCTGGCCGGCGCTGGGGCTTTCCAGGCGGTTGATCAGGCGCAGCAGCGAGGACTTGCCGGCACCACTGCGGCCGATGATGCCGAAGATCTCGCCGCGCCGGATGGTCAGGTCGATGGCCTCCAGGGCGGTGAGGCTACCGTAGCGTTTGCCGATGCCCTGGAGCTGCAGGTGGGTGGTCAGGGTTTCTGGAGGGAAGCTGGTCATGGGTAAGGTCCAGGGTGTGTGCTGTTGCTGAGGGCCCTATCGCTGGCAAGCCAGCTCCCACAATGACCGCGTGCACCACGGAACCTGTGGGAGCTGGCTTGCCAGCGATGAGGCCTTCAATCCCGCTGAAGAGGCTGGATCAGAAACCAGGTGCGATCTGCCCCTTGTAGCGGGTGAGGATGAACTGCCGCACTTCCGGGGTATTCAGCGCCTTGGCCAGCTTCTGGATACCCGGGTCCTGGATATTGTCCGGCCGCGCCACCAGGTACTCGACGTACAGATCCTTGCCCTTCTCGACGATCAGCGCGCTGCTGGTGTCGATCCCCGCTTCCAGCGCGTAGTTGGCGAAGACGAAGGCCAGGTCCACCTGGTTCACCGCCCGCGCCAGCAAGGCGCCTTCCAGTTCACGGATCTTCAGTTTCTTCGGGTTCTCGGCGATATCGCGCTGGGTCGCCAGGGTGTTGGACGGGTCCTTGAGCCTGATCAACCCGGCCTCGTGCAGCAGCACCAGGGCACGGCCGGTATTCACCGGGTCGTTGGGAATGGCCACGCTGGCACCGTCGGGCAGGTCCTTGAGGTCCTTGATCCTGGTCGAGTAGGCACCGAACGGCTCGATATGCACCCCCACCACCGGCACCAGGTCGGTATGCCGGGTCTTGTTGAAGTCATCGAGGAACGGCCGGTACTGGTAGTAGTTGGCGTCGAGGTTCTTCTCCGCCAGCTGCAGGTTGGGCTGGATGAAATCGGTGAAGACCTTGATGTCGAGGTCGACGCCCTCCTTGGCCAGCACCGGTTTGACGAACTCGAGGATCTCCGCGTGCGGCACCGGGGTGGCGCCGACGCTGAGCTTTTCATTGGCGTAGGCGGAGAAGCTGATGATGGCGGCGGCAAGCACCGCCAGGGATTGCTTGAACATGGTCTGACTCCCAGGTTTTTCAAAAGGCGGCCGTCGTAGGGCGAACGTGGGGCCAGGTAGGTAACGGGTGTTTCAGCGGCGGGTGAAGTGCCGCACCAGGCGGTCGCCGCTCATCTGCAGGGCCTGCACCAGCAGGATCAGCAGGAGCACGGTGACCACCATCACATCGGTCTGGAAACGCTGGTAGCCGAAGCGGATCGCCAGGTCGCCGAGGCCGCCACCGCCGATCACCCCGGCCATGGCGGTGTAGTCGACGAGGACGATGGCGGTCACCGTGACCGCCGCGATCAGCCCGGTCCGCGACTCCGGCAACAGGGTGTAGCGGATGATCTGCCAGGTGCTGCCGCCCATGGCCTGGCTGGCTTCCACCAGGCCGCGGTCGACTTCGCGCAGGGCGGTCTCCACCAGCCGCGCGAAGAACGGCGTGCAGCCCACCACCAGCGGCGGGATGGTGCCGCGTACTCCCAGCGATGTGCCGGTGAGCAAGGTGGTGACCGGGATCAGCACGATCAGCAGGATGATGAACGGCAGCGAGCGCAACACGTTGACCAGCAGCGACATCACCCGGTACAGCACCGGGCTGGCGAGCAACTGGCGCTGCCCGGTGAGGTACAGCAGCACCCCCAGCGGCAGGCCGAGCAGCACGGTGAAGCCCAGGGCGGCAGCCAGCATGCTCAGGGTCTCCAGGCTGGCCTGGCCGACTTCCCCCCAGTCGAGGTTGACCAGCCACTCGCTCATTGCCCGCGCTCCCGACGCAGAGCCGCCACCGGGTGCGGCGCGCGCAGGCGGTCACCCTGGCCGAACAGCTTGTGGCGCAGGGTGCCGGCGGCGTACTCGCGCTTGAACAGGCCGCGCGCCTGCAGCTCCGGTACCAGCAGGTCGACCACGGCGACGAAGGTCTCCGGGGCGACCACGCTGGCCAGGTTGAAGCCATCGACACCGGTCTCCTCGACCCATTCCTGCAACTGGTCGGCGACCGTCTTCGCCGAGCCCACCAGCACCGGGCCATCGCCGCCGATGGCGCAGTAGTCGGCGATCTCGGCGGTGGTCCAGGTGCGGGTCGGGTCGGCGCGGGTGAAGGCTTCCACCGCCGACTGGATGGCGTCGCTGGGCACCTCCTCGAGCACCTGGTCCGGGGCGTACTGCGCGAAGTCGATGCCGGTCCAGCCGGACATCAGGGTCAGCGCGCCACTGGCGCTGGCGTACTCGCGGTACTCGCGCAGGCGGGCCAGGGCGGCGGCGTCGGTCTCGGCGACGATCACCGTCAACTGCTCGAGGATGACGATGTCGTCCGCCGCGCGCCCGGCAGCCACGGCGGCGGCACGAAAATCCGCCACCTGCTGCTTCAGCACCGCCTTGCTCGGCGCGGCGACGAACACGCATTCGGCGTTGGCCGCGGCGAAGGCCCGGCCACGGCTGGAGGCACCGGCCTGGTAGAGCACCGGGGTGCGCTGCGGCGACGGTTCGCTGAGGTGGAAGCCGGGCACCTTGAAGTACTCGCCTTCGTGGGCGATGCCGTGCACCTTCGTCGGGTCGGCATAGACCCCGCTGGCCGTGTCGGCGCGCACGGCGTCCTCGTCCCAGCTGCTTTCCCAGAGCTTGTAGCAGACCTGCAGGTACTCCTCGGCCAGGGCGTAGCGCTGGTCGTGGGACAGTTGCTGGCGCTGGCCGAGGTTGCGCGCGCCGCTGCTCAGGTACGAGGTGACGATGTTCCAGCCGGCGCGGCCCTGGGTCAGGTGATCGAGGGTGGACATACGCCGAGCGAAGGGAAACGGATGCTCGAAGGACACCGAGGCGGTCACGCCGAAGCCCAGGTGTTCGGTGGCCGCGGCCATGGCCGGGACCAGTTGCAGCGGGTCGTTGACCGGCACCTGGGCGGCATTGCTCAGCGCCGCGTCGGCGTTGCCGCCATACACGTCGTAGACGCCGAGCACATCGGCGATGAACAGGCCGTCGATGCAGCCGCGCTCCAGGGTCCTGGCCAGTTCCACCCAGTAGTGGAGGTCGGTGTAGCGCCGCGACTGGTCGCGGGGATGACGCCAGAGGCCGGGGGACAGGTGCCCGACGGTGTTCATGGCGAAGGCGTTGAGACGGATCTGCTTGCTCATGGCCGGCCCCTAGTTCCAGTCGTGGCGCGCCGGCTTGATGCCGTTCAGCGCCCAGTTGCCGACCAGGTGGTACTTCCAGCGCACCGGGTCGTGCAGGGTGTGGACCCGGGCGTTGCGCCAGTGCCGGTCGAAGTTGTGCCGGGCCAGGGACGAGCGCGTGCCGCCCAGTTCGAACAGGCGGTTGCTGGCCTCGAGGGCGGCCTCGGTGGTCAGCACCTTGGCCTTGGCCACGGCGACCGAGGCGGCGGCGACATTGTCCTCGTCCGGCGCCGGCCTGGCCGCGTCGAGTACCCAGCCGGCACGTTCGAGCAGGGCTTCGGCGGCCTCCTGGCGGATCTCCAGGGCGCCAACCTGGATGATGGTCAACGGGTCGTCGCCGGCCTTGTCGACCTTGGCATCGACCCAGGGCCGGGCGTGGTCGCGGACGAAGGCGATGGTGTCGTCCAGCGCCGCGCGACCGATGCCGGCGTCGATGGCGGCGGTGGTCAACTGGGCGAACGGGCCGGCCAGGGTCGGGCTTTCGTAGGAGCGGTAGCTGGGGATCAGGTTGAACGCCGGCACGCGCAGGCCGTCGGCGAGCACCGTGCCGCTGGAGGTGGTGCGCTGGCCGATGCTGTCCCAGTCGTCGACCACCACCAGGCCCGGGGTGCCACGCTCGACGAAGGCCAGTTGCGCGCGGTCCTGCTCGTCCAGGGCCAGCACGCCGATCCAGTGGGCGTAGAGCGAGCCGGTGCAGTAGCCCTTGCGCCCGTCGATGCGGTAGCCGTCGCCCTCGGCGACCAGGCGGGTGTGGATGTCCTGCACGGTCTTGCCGCCGGTTTCCGACAGCGCATTGGCGAAGCGATGGCCCTTGAGCACCAGGTCGAAGAAGAAGCGCTGCTGCTCCGCGCTGCCCTGCAGGCGGATGTCTTCCAGCAGGCAGTAGTGGTTCTGCGGGATCTGGCCGAGGGACGGGTCGGCGGCGGAAACGACGGCGATCACCTTGGCCAGGGTCGCGTAGGACACCTCGGCCCCACCGAAGGCCCTGGGCACGCTGATGCCCCACAGGCCGCTGTTGGAAAAGGCATCGACCACCTCGGCCGGCACCCGGCGCTGGCGGTCGCGCTCGGCAGCGCCGGCGCGCAGCAGCGCGGCGACCTGGTGGGCGACGGCGATGGCTTCGGCATCGTCGCGGATGACATGGGCCTCCGGCTGGTGGAGGTCGTAGTGGGCGGAAACGGCAGGTGTGGACATGGGAAGGTTGAATCCTGGAAGGCGATGACCAGAGGGCTATCGCATTTCCCATGCCAAGGTTAAAAAGTCTTGTTTTTCAATATCTTATAAATTCAAAGCAACACTTTTCCGGGCTGCCGGAACAGCAGAATGTTGGACTGCTGTTGGTGGGTGGACAGTTGGGCTGATGGTGTTCTTGATGGCCTCATCGCTGGCAAGCCAGCTCCCACAGGGTGGACTGCCCCCAAGAAGTTGGACACCAATCCAACCCTTGGGGGAGTTATGAGCAAGTACAGCGAGCACTTCAAGCTCACAGCGGTCAGGGCCTATCTCGAAGGCA
>Ga0206116_1000623_pt1 | contig 31175 bp, 34 predicted proteins | sample 3A1Ametagenome_FD_178000 | JGI IMG/M metagenome (GOLD analysis project Ga0206116, IMG submission 178000) | Enriched microbial communities from leaf-cutter ant dump, University of Wisconsin, Madison, United States - 3A1A | ecosystem: Environmental > Terrestrial > Nest > Insects nest > Nest dump...
TTAATAACGGTGATGTTACCAATCGCATTATAACTTCTCAGAGAATAGGGTTGTAAATTCAAGAGAATTGGAAGGTCTTGAAGCGGTTCCCACAAATGGAAATGAATGTGATATCCAATGGAAGGTAAAAATAAATAATAATTTAGGGGCGGATTATAGCAAAACGCTTTTAAGTGATACTTCTAAAATATTGAGTCAAAATGGTGTAACTATCAATGTTGTAGAAGATGCAAATGCAACTTTTACTGTTAATTTGGAGAATCCTAAACTTGATGCAACTAAAACCCAGTTCATTAATGGGGAATCAACAATGGATGGAGACACTTATGGTGGAGCAGTTACTTCCCAAGATAGTCCAAGAACTTTGGCTCACGAATTAGGGCATAAAGCAGGACAAGACCATATTTTTGATGATACCAGCAAAGTTCCTAATACTACTGAAAATAAAGATAATTTAATGGATTCTGGCGGTAATACTAATGAAAGTCTTCAAAGTATAACAGGAACCAAACTTCAGGAAGTCCAATCTAATGATATGAAAAGTCACATTAATACAGTTTATCAGAATACACAAAAAATAATGAACAATGAAAAAAATCATAATAAGGCGAATTAATATTTTGTTTTTTCTGTCAGGGTTTTTGTTTGTTTCTTGTCAAACAAGAATCGTCACAAATTTTGATAAATATGAGAATTTATCAGTGGGCGACAAAAAAGAAGTTAATCAATATTTGGAAGAAGCTAAAAAATCTATTTCCAAACATAATGATGAGATAATTCTGATGTTTCAATATAATTGTTTTTTCGATGACACTTTGACTATAAATAATAAGTTTATAGAAAGTTTCCCCAAACAAGAAAATATCATTCACTACGGGCAAAAACAAATTCATTTCCCTAAAAATATGGGTAATATAAAAATTATCCAATCAAATGGTAAAAAAATTACTATTCATCAAAAAGAAGGTTATGATTATATCACTGTTTGCTATTACAAAAAAGAAGATAAATTTTTCATTCATTATTATGATTTTCCAAAATTATCAATTGTTGAATAGATATAAAAATTATAAACCCGAGTGCGACGTATAAGAATTACAAGTACAATGGGAAGGAGTTGCAGGAAACAGGTTTCTACGCTTTCAAATGGAGAAACTATGATCCTAGTACCGGAAGATTTTGGTAATGTTCCAAACAAGTTGGTAAATAAAAGTAGTATTGAATACCAATACTATTTTTATAGAAATAAGATAGGAAAATAAAGTTTGAAATGGTATTGCAGATAGCCAGAACAGGAGAAATTAGAAAACAGGCTATCTAAAATGCTGAGAATCATAAAAGGTGTTCCAGATGTGTTGGTGGAACCGCTACAGTAAAGACATCCTATATTGTACGGTATAGACTATCTATATTGTGCGATATAGTAGGTCACTATCGAACGGTATTGACTATCTATATAGTACAAAGATCACCTTGGTAACACGAGGCTGAACTTTGGAAGAGATGAGAACGGCGTTCTTTTTAAAGAGGACAGTAATGACTACTATCCGTTTGGTTTGAACTTCATCAATCCACCGGGACTTATAGCACAATTGTATAATCCTAGTGCGACTTATAAGAATTACAAGTACCAAGGACAAGAGCTACAAGAGACTGGTTTTTATAGTTTTAAGTATAGAACATATATGCCCGATACTGGGAGGTTTATACAGTTAGATCCATTAAGTGAGAAGTTTCCTTATAATTCAACTTATGCCATCCAGGAAAATAAAATGGGAATGGGTATTGAATTGGAAGGCTTAGAATTGTTACCGCATCATTCTGGTTACTTTGCGATTAGTGGAAATCAAATGACCGTTAAACAAGCGCCTATTACACAACGAGATTCATTTGGAAGACCATCTTTTAGAGCCGGGGATATTGGTTTGTCAACAAGTGGTTATAATCCAAATGGAGCTAGAATATCAGATGGGACAACAGGACTTAAACTAAATTCTTATAGATATAGTGGTTCTACATCATCAGGAGCAAAAATGGAAAGTGTGAGAGGAGATGACCGACCTACCAATATCTGGACAAAAATATATGATAAAGGTGCTGATAAGATGAGTAAGATATCCGGAGGGGTAAAAGAATTGGTCAAGAATGCATTAATGGCTATGGATATTCCTGAAGCAATAAAAAGTACAGAGAATTACGTACAAGCTTCTAAGGATATTAAGTCTATAGATTTTCAAGCTACTCAAATGGACCTTGCTATTGATTATGTAAATTCTAGTGGAATAAATATGAGTACTCAAACACGAAATGATGTTACTAATTATGTTTTTGACGGAACCTTACCAGCAGGAACCGATACGCAAAATGGACTTATTATACAGAATGCAACATCGATATTAAACTCAAACAACTTACCTATTCGTCCAACACCTGGACAAGTACAAAATATGTTGGAAAACAAACAGAAAGAAATACAGAATCAGATAAACAGTATTCCACACTAGTATGAAGACAATTAAATATATATCAATATTATTAATCCTTTTCAGTGTCAGTTGTTGTGTAAACCAAAAGAAAAAGGAAGAGGAACAAATAAAAGAAACTGTTCAAAAATTTTGGACTGCGGTTCAGAATAATGATGAAGCAAGTTACTTAAGTTTGGTTGATGGTAGTGATGAATATAGATTAGCAATGTTAAACCAGTTACACTATTTAAATAGAAATTATAATGATATAAATAAGGCTATACATTCTAAAGACATACAAATAAAGGATACAAATGAGTTGGGAAGTTCTCAAAAATGTATAGAATATTTATTTATAAAACCTAATTCTACAGTAGAACCATTAAGTGTAAAATTGTTTTTTTATAAATCTATAGGTTATAATAAAATATTTAATCTTCAGGTGTTAGGAAATTTACCCGAATGGGAAAAGTAAGAGTTATGATTGAATTATATTAAGTAAAATGAAACACATAAAAGTTTATTTAATAGTAAGTTTAATTTTAACATTATTGTCTTTTTTCTTAATAATTAGATGGGGTAATATTATATTTTGGATTTTATTTTATATAATAGTCACAGTTTTTATAATGCTTTTAATAAGACAATTGGAAATTTTAAATTATATAAAAAAATACCCTTTCAGAAATTATGATGAATCAGACCCATACTTTTCAGATGATGGAATTTTTAAATTTGAAAACAATGGCTTTTATGTTAAAAATCTAAAAACACAAGATTTTGTAAAATGGAAGGATATAAATTTTATAATCGCATACAATGTTTTGCTTTTTGACACCAGTACTATGTTCTTAGAAATCCATACAAACGAAGGTGTTTTCAAGTTTGATGAGGAAACGGCAGGATGGTATCAATTAAGTAATAATATTAGATTAAACCTTTCCAATATTAATAATCGGTGGAGAATGATATTATTTAACACTCCTAACAAGGAAGATAGAGTTATCGTATATAATCGAAATGATATTACCACTCTACATTAATAAAATGGTAACGTTCCAAACAAGTTGGTAAATAAAAATAGTATTGAATTTCAATACTATTTTTTAGGAAATAAGATAGGGAAATGAAATTTGAAATAGTGTTACAGATAGCCAGAGCAGGAGAAATTAGAAAACAGGCTATCTAAAATATTGAGAATCATAAAAGGTGTTCCAGATGTGTTGGTGGAACTGCTACAGTATAGGCATCTTATATGGTACGGTATAGATTATCTATATCGTGCGACATAGTAGGTCACTATCGAACGGTATTGACTATCTATATAGTACAAAGACCACTTGGGTAACACGAGGCTAAACTTTGGAAGAGATGAGAACGGCGTTCTTTTTAAGGAGGACAGTAATGATTACTATCCGTTTGGTTTAAACTTTATCAATCCACCCGGACTAATAGCACAAGTATACAACCCAAGTGCGACGTATAGGAATTACAAGTATAATGGCAAGGAGCTTCAGGAAACAGGAATGTATGATTATGGTGCTAGGATGTATATGGCAGATATTGGAAGGTTTGGAACTATAGATCCGTTGGCTGAAAAATATCCTGATACATCTCCATTTACATATGTTGCTAATAATCCTATAAAATACACTGACCCTACAGGAATGTGGATTGATATAAAAGATGGTGATAATACTTACAGATATAATAATGGAAAATATTACACGCAAAATGCAGAAACGAAAAAGTGGGACGTGGAAGCAAGTGTGAAAAGCGATAGTTATGCTGGTCAAATTTTGTCTGCATTGACTTCCATTACTGGAGGAGATGAAAATTCATTTGGATCCAAATATTTAAATCTATTTGCTAATGATGATATCAATACCACTATAAAGGATAGTAGCTTGAACGGGTCTAATGCCGGTAAGAATGGAGCAACTCTTGATGGAAGTACTGTATTTACAGCATTTAAACAAGATGTTACATTAGATACAACTTCAGGTAGTAAGCAATCACCTTTTCACGTTACATTGTTCCACGAATTAGGACATAGCTTTTCAAATCAAGTTTTTGATAATAATATTTTAAGATCTGAATGGACAACTATTCCGCAAGAAAGTGGTGATAGAAAAATTCCCAAAAGTGAAGTTTATTCTTCTACAATTGAAAATGTATTGAGAGCAGAACAAAACTTACCACTAAGACTAAATTATTCACCAGGTACAACAAATACACAATTAATTCAAAAGGTTTCAACAGTTCCATTAATTAATAACGTAATTTATGAACTGAATCCTGCAACTCAAAATATATTTAACTCAATTATTCAAAGCAAAAAATCAAAATAACTATGAAAAATTTCGTGGGATTAATAATGATATTTATTATAACAAGTTGTCAGAGTCAAAGCAACATACTTAAGGATGTTGAGAATTTACAAAAATTATATAATAAGCAAAATCAGAATTCTGGTAAAAGCAAAATATATTTAGGTAAAAACTTTAAACCAATAAAAATAATTTTAAATAATCTAAAATCTGAATTAGAGAGCGACAACATAATCCTCATATTTTCTTGGGCAAATACAATGCCTATAGCTAATACAAATACATTTTATGCATTAATATATGATGTCGATAAAGGAAAAAGCTACTATGCATATAATAAGCGAGAAAATTACAAAAATATTATTGTAGAAAATAAGAGTAATCGATATTTTATAGATCAAGAATATTTATTGAAGGAATATCTAAAAAATAGCACTCTAAATCACTTGCAAAATTTTGAAAATCAATCAAATTCAGCAGAGATGGGAACGGATTATTATTTATTTGATACAAAAAATAGACAAGTTTATCGTCTTGAAGATATCGTTTTTGAAGAAGGTAAACCTGCTAGATACGATTAGTAATCTATAAGAGCAGAAAGTATATATGAAGAAACTCTTCAGCAACTTATAAGAATTACAAGTACAACGGTAAGGAACTCCAAGAGACAGGGATGTATGATTATGGTGCTAGGATGTATATGGCTGATATCGGGAGATGGGGAGTAATAGATCCATTGGCTGAGCAAATGCGTCGTCATAGTCCTTATAATTATGGTTTTAATAATCCGATAAGATTTATTGATCCGGATGGCATGGCACCAATAGATCCTCCAATTAAGTTTTCAAATAAATTCGTCTCTAACGTTCTAGCAGGGAAAAGTTTTTCAAACTATTCTAATGCTGTTTTTGCTCCGGGAAGAATCCTACAAGGACAATCTCCTTTAGTTTTTAATTGTTGGCATGCAGCAGCAAGGCAAGTTGAATATGGAGGGAACTATCGTACGGCAAATCCATCAGAACTAGCGTCACATAGGATAAATATGATTAATGAGTATAGACCTTCAACAAAACAAGATATTAAAGTAGATGTTCAAAAAGGGGTTGATATGATAATTAATAACTTAAACGAAGGTAAATCTGTAGTTGTTGGAGTAGACTATGGAGTAAAACCACAAAGTGAGGAAGATAATTCAAATAAAGCCACAGACCATTTTGTCAATGTTGTTGGTTATGGAAACGATAAGAAGGGGTATTATTTTTCTTACTATGATAATGCAATAGAAGGAGGTGAAAGTGCAGGCACGGATACTCAAAACAATAGACTTTATTACAACTCAAAAACTAACCAATTTGAAGATAATTCAGGAATCCACGGACTTAAAATTATTATGTCTGAAGTTCGAGAGACGTTAGATAATTCAGCACAAAAAAAAGAAGTTAAAACTAATAATCCATACAGACAGTACCCATAGCAAATTTTTTAAATATTTTAAAAATGATAAAAAAAAATATAAAATATAGTCTACTAGTTGTTTTATTAATGATCATTGGTATTATCGTTTATTGGTATTATAATCCCACAGTAGATGATAGAGATTTTGATTTAGAATTTAGGGTCTCAAATGAAGGCAAGGATTTTTACAAAGAAAGGAATAAAAAAATAGAGAGGACAAAATTTACATACAATGGTGAAAAATATTTCAACGATTTAGATAAATATGAGTTAATAATTTATTCTCTAGATTTCATAAAAGGAAAAGAGAAAATTATAATTGTATACAATAGTTTAAAAATGAATAATGATTTTAAAGTAGCCAATATTACATATAGGGATAAAGCCGGTAAATATTTCCCACTTAAAATTGAACATAAAAATGACTCTATCTTTATTATTCAGCAAATTGGTACTGAAAATAATTTAATTTATAAAGGTAAGAAGAGGTGAATAAAATATATGATATAACTACAAGCGGTAACGTTCCAAACGAGTTGGTAACTAAAAACAGTATTGAATTTCCATACTGTTTTTTTTAGAAAAAAGATATACAAATTGATTTTGAAATAGTATTGCAGGTAACCAGAACAGGAGAAATTAGAAAACAGGCTGTCTAAAATACTGAGAACCATAACAGGTGTTCCAGATGTGTTGATCGATTTATAATTGATACGTGTTAAAAATCCGCGACATCAAGGTGGTAAATAATAAATAGAGTATCGAGAAATCGGTACTCTTTTATTATAGTATTCGAGCCTCCATTTAAATCCTATCAATCGGCAGTTCTCACTCTTGTCGGACGATAAGTCTTACTCTTATCGAGCCATAAGTCCTACTCTTGTCGGACGATAAGACTTACTCTTATCGAGGCATAAGTCTTGCTCTTATGGTTCGATAAGGGTATTTTCTATCAAATGAGTGACGATTACGGAAATTCTAAGTACGTTTGCTACTATTACAAAGTCACAAAGGACTTTCTTTGTAAAAAAGCTTAATGCTGTGGTAAAAACATTACTCAATTCCAAAGCAGAAATGATATTCACGGATAAGCTGAAGAATTATCAATATTTAATTCCACAAGAACTTCATAATACTAAAAGATATGGTACCAATGGAATCGAAAGAAAGAATTTCGGTCTCAGGACACATCTGAAGCGACTGGGCAGAAAAACCATTTGTTTTAGCAGAAGCATCATTATATTATCCGCTATTCTGAAAATCTATTTCTGGAGCTAAACTTTGTTATTAATATAACCCTCCGTTGCATTGGCTTTAGGCGTAATCACAGCAGGGTTTCCTACTACGACAGAGTTGTCGGGAATATCGGTATTGACATAAGCATTAGGCGCGATCAGCACATTATTGCCGATCGTGATCTTACCGACAATGACTGCGTTGGGGCCGATCCACACTTCGTCCCCAATCACTGGAACGCCTTCGTTTTTTCCGCGATTAGCCTGGGCGATGGTAACGCCCTGGGCAATGTTGCAGTTTTTTCCAATCTTAGCTTTCGGGTTGATGACCAGGTGTCCCCAATGGCCGAGGTAAAAACCTTCCCCGATCTGTGTCTGGGGATAGATCTGGAAACCGTACCGGATCTGGTAATGGCGAAGCATCAGTTTATAAAACAAACCAATAACCGGCTTTTTATAATGTTTTTGAGTTTTTCTGAGCAGATAGATATAATGCAGATTGGGGCTGAAACATTTTTTCAGAATCTGAAACGATGATAGGTAGCGCCCGCTTTCCCTGTAAAAATCTTTTTGAATAATAGAATAACTCATGGTGTAAAAATAGGAATATTTTTAATTGAGATTCCTAAGGAGTAGCAAATTAGCTGCTATTACAAATTATCAATAATTTGCATTATCGAATTAACAGAATTTCCCAGACTGAACGGCATCTCATAATGCCGTAATTGATCCTGATAACCATAGAAGCTTTCCGGCTTAGTAAGAGCCTGCTTCATACCATTATAAATACCATCCTCCGAGTTTTCCGTGACCAGGCCCAATTTTCCGTTTTCCAACATCTCGCTGACACCGGAAACATCGGTTGCGATAATGTTCTTTTTCAATGTTATCGCTTCAAACAAAACGGTAGGGAAACCTTCGTAACGGGAGCTCAGGACGTAAAAATCCGCTTTTTTGAAATAAGGATAAGGATTGTCTGTAAAACCAAGCATGGTTGCAGTTTCATCAATGCCTAATTCTGATTTCAGCTTTTTAACATTTTCAAAATCATAACCGTCGCCAACGATCAATACTTTGTGTGGTAAACCTTCGTTCAGCAATCTTTTATGAACTCTCAGTAGCCGGTCAAAGCCTTTCTGAGGAAAAACGGTTCCAACGGAAATAAAAGTCGGAACTGATGAATCAAATTCATAATTAATGACCGGTTTTTCCGCTTTGGTAAGAATTTCTTCTGTGTCAAGAGGATTGTAGATCCTGACAATTTTATGTTTTTCGTCTTCGTTCCCGGCCAGTGATAAAAAGGTATCCTGAATTTTATCAGAAATCACCATGACTTTATCATAATTAAAAAACCTCCGCATCTTCTCTGGCGTGTAGCCGCTTACCTGTGTAAGGTCATTATGGATCCACATCAGTTTTTTGGAAGATTTTAACGGACTGTTCAGAACCTCGTCCATAAAACCATGAATGGCCGCAAACTCGATATCGTACTGCTTGTTTTTAAGCTTTCTTTTATAAAGAATTTTGGGATACTTCTTCAGCAGTTGCTGATAAACGACACGGTATATTTTTTTCGGCAGATCTTTGGGACGGTTGGTGGTGATCATCTCTCCCCGGTTCAGGAACATGATGTTCACCCAATCCGGAACATCCGGGAGATATTTCCCCGAATGGAGATTCAGAAGAAGGTCAACCTCGTATTTATCTCCCGGAAGGTTTTTGAGAAAGGTTACCAGGACTTTTTCTGCGCCGCCATGACGCAGTGAACCAATTCTGATAAGGATCTTCTTTTTCAATAATCTGGATTAAAATTCTAAAATGCCCGCACCCCAGGAATAACCTACGCCAAAGCCAACGACCATGACCTTATTCCCTTTTTTAATTTTTCCTTTGTCCGATGCCAGCTTCAAAGCGATAGGGATACTTGCGGACACGGTATTGCCTATATCCTTCATCTCCATAAAAAACTTCTCATCCGGAATATTACAAAGATTTTTAAGATAATTGAGCATATAAGAACTGGCCTGGTGGAAAACGAATAAGTCGATATCATCCATTGTCAGCTTGTTCTTCTCTAATGTATCTTTGATCAAAGACGGGATATTCTCTACTGCAAATGTAAAAATTTTCGGACCTTTCATAAACAAAACCGGCTTTTCTGCTTTGTTCCTGGAAGCACCGTTTTCTACGATCAGGTTGTTGAAGCCGCTTCCGTCCGTTCCCACAACGAATTGAAAGTCCGGCCTGGTCTCATCTTTCTCCACAATCGTGACGGCAGCGCCGTCTCCGAAAATGGTTCTGTTGGATTTGTCTTCTTTGTCAAGAAATTTGGTATAAGTTTCCGAAGTAACCAGCAAGATATTCTTTGCTATTCCTGTGGCAATCAATCCTTTTGCCAGCGTCAATCCATAGACAAAACCGGAACAGCCCAGATTGAAATCCAATGCACCAATTGACTTTGAAAGACCTAATTTGTCCTGTAAGATACAGGCGGTTGTCGGTAAAAAATAATCAGGACTCTGAGTACAGAACAATATGAAATCAATTTTGCTTTTATCATAGTTTTTAAAAAGCTTTTCACAAGCTTTATAAGCCAAATCCAAAGCTGTTTCAGACTCATCTGCCACATGTCTCGATTCTACACCTATTTTTGCTTTGATTTTTTCGGCACTCCATTCCGGGAATTCTATCGAAATATCTTCGTTCGTTAATATATTTTTGGGCAGATAGTATTCTACTGCTGCAACATTGATCATTATACTCTTTCCTAAAATTTTGGCAAAGATACTAATCTTAAAAACAATGTTAGGCTATGAATAGTATCATAAAAAGTTAAAAACCTATAAATTATGATGCTATTTAACAGGTTTGTAATGATGCGGCAGATTCTCTTTGATATAACGATCCAGTTCCGGGCGGTTTTTCTCAAGCTCCCGGGGATATATAACATTGTTGTAAAGTGCCTTGTTTCCATATTCTTCTATCGTGCAGATAAATTTTGCAGGAGTTCCCGCGAACACCGTGTTATCCGGCATAGAAGAATTAAGAACGGAACCTGCTCCCAGGATACAATTGTTCCCCATCTGTGAGCCGGGAAGAAAAATACAGTTGTTCCCGACAAAGCAGTTACTTCCGATTTTTATTCTCCCGAAGTTTCTGGCATCGGCATATTTTTCCATGCTGCGGATCACATACATGGCACCGTCGTGATTGATGAATGTACACCCTGCCGTGATCTTGGTGCGATCGCCAATCTCTATCAGATAAGGCTCCGAGCCAAATGCAGGTGCTTCTATAAAAATAACATCTTTTCCAACTTTCATTCCTCTGGATTTACAAATCTCTATATAAGCTTTTTTGTAAATGCTTTTCCAGACCGAATGGATTTTCAGAATGATTCTGTAAACGATATTCATCAGTTATTTTTCTGCTAAATTAGTCAAGATATTTTCAATGGCATCAAAAATCTTCTGATTATCAAATTGATTTTCAGAATTTTTCAGATTTTTCTGCAGGTTCTCAATCAGGTGTTGATTAGTCATGAATTCCTTCATCGCCTGGTAGATCTCATTATGATCATAATTGATAAGGTAACCATTTTCCTGATGTGTAATCATTTCCGGAATGCCACCAACAGCAGTTGAAATGATAGGCTTTTGAAGAATCAGTGTGTCAGCAATGATCAGTGGCCAGCCTTCCGATTCCGAGGGCATAATGAAAAAATCTGCATTTTTCACATAAGGATATGGATTGAGCAAAGATCCCATTAATACAAAAGAGTCTTCTACGCCCAATTCTTTTGCAAGATTTTCAAGGTTTTCTTTTTCTTCTCCATCTCCTATAATGATTATTTTATTTGGAAAGCCATCCTTTATTAACTGTGAATGGACTTCGACCAACTTGTGAAAGCCTTTTCTGGAATGCAATCTGCCGACTGAAACAAAAACCGGAACAGATGTTCCAAAGTCAGGGACAAATTCTTCAGCTTTTTGTTTGATCTCCTGGATTGGAATGGCATTAAGAATGACTTTGTTATCAGGTACATCAAGATCAGGATAAGTTGTTTCCAAAATGTCCTTGGTCTGCTGAGACCCAAATATAAAATAATCAAACTTTGGAATCTGATTCAGGATTTTCGGAACAAGCGGCTGTAATTTTGGAAAAGTAATGTCTGAATGAAACCAGCCAATTTTCTTTGATTTCTTATTAGCGCTTTCCAGAACCGGAGCAAAATCGGAATAAGTAGGCGCGATCTCTATATCAAATTTCTCGTCCAGATAAATTTTATCGATCCAAGCGGGAAAAGTCTCAAAAAACTTAATTCTTAAACCTCTCAAGAATAACTGAATCTTCTGTATCATTGGATTCTCTGAGAAATCTTCTTTTCCTTTATTGATTTTTATATGATGAACATGAGACGGAACTTTGTCCCTAAGCTCTCCCTGATATAGATTGACCAGATAGGTAATGTCAAATTTGCTTTTGTCAAGGTTTTCAAGAAGACTCAGAATTACTTTTTCTACGCCTCCCATTTCCATTGATCTGTGGCGGAAAAGGACTTTGATTTTTTGGTTCATTTGTATTTTTCAAAAAAAATTCTCAAAAAACAAATATAAGCATTGTTTGTGCAATTGTTTTGTATTTTTGCAATTCAAAACATATTTGTATGAGCAAAATCGCCGAAATTACATCTACTTTTTTTGCGTATCTGAAACGCCCGGATCTTTATCCAGAACTGAGAAGGAAAATCTGGAAGAATATATTCAACAGATCTTCTGCTTTGCGGGGTAAGGAAGATGCCGAAAAATGGTGTGCATCCTTGGCTATCTCTGAAAAGGATTTTATAGAAAATGTTCTGAAGACATCCTTTATTCCTTTCGAAAAATTGTTTCCTCAGGAGTTTGCAGATGCACTTCAAATCCAGGCAAAAGCACCGGTGAAATTGGGTGGAGCAGGCTCATTGAGCGTTATCTATTATATTAATGAATATACCAATGCTCAGAAAACAGTGGAAACAGGTGTTGCCTACGGCTGGTCTTCTTTTGCAGCTTTGGCGTCGTTGGTACATAGAAACGGAACACTTTACAGCTCGGATATGCCTTATCTTTTACAAAACCAAAGTGAGGATTTTGTAGGTTGTGTCATTCCACAAAAGTACAGGAATAACTGGGATCTCTACCGCTACGCAGACAAAGAATCTTTACCGAAAATTTTCGGTAAGGCTAATTCTTTTGATGTGGTTCATTATGATAGTGACAAATCTTATAATGGCAGGATCTGGGCATATAACTTATTGTTCAGTAAAGTAAGGAAAGGCGGCATTTTTATGAGCGATGACATTGGTGACAACGCGGCTTTCAAAGATTTCTGTGAGTCCGGCAGCCTGAAGCCTTACGTTGTAGAATTTGACGGTAAGTATGCCGGTCTTATTATAAAAGATTAAATAAAAAGCTCCGAAAATAATTTTCGGAGCTTTTTATTCGGTGTTGCAACCCATATTTTCGTACTGTTTGCGGAATTGGTTTGCCCATTTTTCAAATTCCGGAAAGTTGATTTTATCGGAGACAAACCGCCTGAAATAATCCAAGGAGAAATCTCTTGGAAAATTTTCCATAGCATCGAATTCGTTATTTAACCAGGCTTCATTGATTAGATGATTGAACCGGTTGACGTCGAAATCGAAACCATATTCGTGGTAAGAATTGGTCGCAGATGACTGGAATGTGGTTTTCATCGATTCCAGCTTTAGTTTGGAAATAAAGCTAGGGTTGCTTTTATTTTGCCGGTAATATAAGGATGCATTGATCAACTGTCTTTTTTCGTCTACTTTTCCGTCCATTCCTTCCCAGATTTCCAACCAATATTCTTTATTAAAAAATCCCATTAGTATTGAGTTGAGAGCCCAATATTTTCTTTGTGTAAGATTATCAACTCTTCCTAATTTGTAAAGAATTGTGAAAAATTTATATTGATTATAAAAAAAAGCCTGCATCAGTCTTTTTGAGAAAAAAAGAAGGCCTTTGGGTTGTGCAGATTCGAGATCATCAGAAATTGAATCGATTATTAAATCATTTCTTTCAGATTCATTTCCTAGCCAGCCGAGTTTTATAAGATTGATATTAAATTTTTTTGCTTGCTGCGATAGATTGTCAACATTTACAGGTTGTGTAAACCAGACATCATCTTCTGTTACGATAACATATTCTGAGCCTTTTTTTACATTTTCGTACCAAAATTTGGTGGGAATTTCGAAGCCATTAACAGATTTTCCGGATCGCAGATTCTCTTCAATTGCTTCGATTTTTTTTGGATAATTCTCGGAAAGAAGAATCTTGACATCGGGATATTTTTCCCTGATCTTGTCGAGATAGGATTCTGGCGTTCCATCGTCCAGAATATTTATCCTAAAATCTCCGGACACAAATTTTTTGATAGAAGCAATGCATCTGTCCAGATAAAAAGGGCGGTTAAAAGATTTGATAAAAATATCTGTCATGAGTTTGGTTATATTGATTCCGAAGAGCTTAACTTGTTGATTAATTTAGAATACTTATAGAACATAGATTCACCACAAGTAAGAAGCAGAGCGTTTTTGATATAAAAAATATCAGAACCATATAAGTTTTTATATTTTGACATTAGCTTTTGGAAGCCTATGAAATCATAATATTTTTTTGAAACGTTAATTGCCTTTGCGAATAATTCTTTTGAAGGATCTTCATAGATGTTCAAAAAATTATTAGGGTCAAAAAAATCATAAGAGTCCTTGCCTTTTTTCAGTCGTTCTTCGTAAAAAACTTTCGATTGATTGATGAAAAGGTTTTTGATGACTTTATCCTGCTCTCTGGAAAGAGAGTTCTGCAGGATCCGGTATTCTAAGAGACACTCGTCCAGATTTGCCATTTTCAAATTGTCTGTCATAATCCTGAAATAAAAATCGTAATCTTCACAATAGCGCATCTTTTCCCGGTAAAAATCTTGATAGAATTCTTTCCTGAACATAATTACAGGATGATACAAAGAGATTTTTTTTGGCATTGTTTTCCTGATTTCCAAATCATTGATGGGTGCTTTCATCAATCCTAAATCATTTCCATTTTCATCGATTTTTCTCAAGGCTGCTCCAGTAATAAAAATATCCGGATTACTTTCTAGAAAATCATACTGGAGCTGGAAACGATCTTTTCTGGAGATGTCATCGTGGTCTATTCTTGCAATATATTTTCCTTTGGCTTCTTTGCAACCCGTATTGAGATTCCTAATAAAGCCGGCCGGACCAATGTTTTTTTCGTTTCGGAAAGCCCGGATTCTGAGATCTTGGTTTGCGAATTTTTTTATAATGTCAGGGGTATTATCCGTTGAAGCGTCATCAATAATAATAAATTCGAAATCGCGAAAAGTCTGTTCCAAAATAGCCTGAATACTCTGAGCTAAAAAATTACTGCCATTATAAACAGACATTACAACAGAAATCTTAGGTACCTGCTCCATAGAAATAATTATGAAAAAGTCTGATTTAGTTTGAGAACACTGCCGGCAGGAACATCTTTGTGAATGAGGCAGCCTGCGCCAATAATACAGTTGTCGCCGATCGTAACACCCTTCAATACTGTAACATTACTTCCCAGCCAACAATTTTTGCCAATTTTTATAGGGGAAGATTTGAATTTGCGGTGCTCAACGGTTTGTCCATTGTACTCGTGGTTGTGGTCATACAGCTTTACGCCTTCACCAAACAATGTGTTTTCCCCGATTTCTATTTTATCAATGGCATTAATAGAACAATAATTATTCATAAAAACATTCTCTTCCAGAACAACTTTTGCACCCTCTGCCAATACAAAATTGCAGTAGTTCCTGAGATTAACACGTTTGTCAATCAATAAAGTAGCTGAGGGGTGAAGAGAAAAATTAGCATAGTTCCCGATTCTGAATGCATCACCAATCCTGGAATTTTTGTTTTTCCGAATGATGTTAAGAGAATTCTCTTTCAGTATTTTAAAAATAATTTTAGAAAAAAAGTCCATTGTGTTTCTATTAATACAAAGATAGGTTAATGCCAGATTTTTATTTCTATTTTTGCCTAAATTTAATAAAATTAAAATACACCTGATGAGTCCTCTTGTTACAATCGTAATTCCCGTCTATAAAGTTGAACAATTCATTGAAAGATGTCTGCAATCGGTTGCTAATCAGACCTACAAAAACATCGAATGTATCCTGGTCAATGATGTAACGCCGGATTCATCTATGGAAATTGCTGAGAGATTTATTCAGAAAAATCCTGAGTTTAATTTTATCGTTTTTAATCAGCCCACCAATCAGGGGTTGTCAATGGCGAGAAATGCAGGAATGGATCTGGCAAAAGGAAAATATATTTATTTTCTTGACAGTGATGATGAGATCACGGATTATGCAATTGAACATCTTGTAAAATTGGCTGAAGAAACCAATGCGGAAATGGTTTTGGGGCAGAGTGTCTGCATCAATGATGAAGAAAACTGGAGAAGAAACTATTTCCCGGTCAATTCCCCAAAAGATAGTCTTGAAGGCAACAAAGACATTGTGTGGAACTTTGTAAAAGGTCAATATCCTGTAATGGCTTGTGATAAACTGGTTAGAATGGATTTTCTTATGAAACATCAGCTGTATTTTGTGAAAGATCTTTTTTCTCAGGATGTTTTATGGAGTTTTCAAAGTATGCTAAAATTTGAAAAGATAGCTTTCCTTAGAGAAGATACTTATCTGTATTACTTTCATGGAGCATCTATCATTCATAATAGAGGAGAGAAACATTTCGGGAATTGGATCACAATTGCTTCTTATATGGACAAAGCTTATCGCGAAGAAAAAGATGCTTATAAGAAAAAACTGATCCTGGAATATCTTGTAGATTTTAAAGGAATGACGCTGGAAATGAACTGGAAAGCACAGAAAAATGAGCAGCTCTGGAAGAGGAGTTACAAAGCTTATAACCAAATGAAATCTTTGAGCCTTACGGATTATTTCTCTTCGGATTATTCCAAAAAACTAAAAAAGCAGGACTTATTTTACCGCCTGCCTTTATTTATTGGATATAGATTTTTCCGGTGGAGATTTGACCGTTGATCAAAGTCTTTTTACCACATCTTGTTTTTCTAATATTCCCTTCACATCATAGATAATTCCGTTTTCTGTAAGCAGATTTTTGATGTTAAGGCTTTGAAATTCTTTGTGAGAAACCGCTAAGACGATCGCTTCGTATTTTTTAAAAGGTGGTTTTGTTGAGGTTTCCAGACCGTATTCGTGTTTCACTTCTTCCGGGTTTGCCCAAGGATCATAAATCGAAACATTGATTCCATAATCTTCCAGGTTTTTCACAACATCTACAACCTTTGTATTCCTGACATCGGGGCAGTTTTCTTTGAAAGTAAATCCTAAAACCAGTACATCGGAACCATTCACTTTCATATCTTTTTTCAGCATTTGTTTTACGGTTTCGCTGGCAACATATTGCCCCATAGAATCGTTCATTCTTCTACCAGCCAAAATAATCTCCGGATGATAACCGAATTCCTGAGCTTTCTGAGCCAGATAATAAGGATCTACGCCAATACAATGTCCACCCACTAAGCCCGGTTTGAACGGAAGGAAATTCCATTTTGTACCTGCGGCTGTTAAGACATCGTGTGTATCTATTCCCATCAGATTAAAAATCTTTGCTAACTCATTAACAAATGCAATGTTGATGTCTCTTTGAGAGTTTTCTATGACTTTTGCTGCTTCTGCAACTTTGATTGTTGGTGCCAAATGAGTTCCGGCTTCAATGACAGATTTGTAAAGATCATCAACTATTTTTCCGATCTCAGGAGTAGAACCCGCAGTCACCTTCAGGATTTTTTCAACGGTATGAAGCTTATCGCCGGGATTGATTCTTTCCGGGGAATAACCGGCAAAGAAATCTACATTGAATTTCAAACCCGAATTTTTTTCCAATACAGGAATACATTCTTCTTCCGTGACTCCGGGATAAACAGTTGACTCATAAATGACAATGTCTCCTTTTTTCAGAACTTTGGCAACCGTTTCACTCGCTTTGTAAAGCGGTGTGAGATCCGGGCGGTTGTTCTTATCTACAGGTGTAGGAACGGTTACAATGTAAATATTAGAATCAGCAATATCCTCAAATTTGCTTGAGCAGAATAATCCTGTTTCTTCCAGATTTGGATTGTTTGGGATCAAAGCTGATTTTAATAAATCGTCATCAACTTCCAAAGTGTCATCCTTCCCGGAATTAAGATCAGCAATTCTTTTTTCATTAATATCGAAACCAACAACCGGATATTTTGTTGAGAATAATCTTGCTAATGGCAAACCGACATAACCAAGACCTATTATTGTAATTTTATGATTCATTGTTTTATTTAAGATTATTCCAATACCAAGTTACAGCTTCTTTCAAACCTTCTTTCATAGAGTGTTTCGGCTGGTATTCTAATAGATTTTTTGCTTTGTCAATACTTGCAAGAGAATGCGGAACATCGCCTTTTCTGTAATCACCGTAGATGACTTCCACATCTGCAATTTTAGGATCAAAATCGGAGAGATATTCTTTCAGATATTTTACAAGATCATTAAGGGTTGTTCTTTCTCCAAAAGCGGTATTGTAAACCTGATTTACCGATTCGGGATTTTCGGAAGTTAGAGCCAAAAGGTTCATCAGAATCACATTGTCGATATATGTAAAATCTCTTGAGTATTCTCCGCCTCCGTTGATGACAGGAGATTCGTGATTCATCAATTGCATTACAAATTTTGGAATTACTGCGGCATAAGCACCGTTTGGATTTTGCTTTCTTCCAAATACATTGAAATATCTCAAACCAATGGTATCAAAATCATAAGTTCTTTTGAAAACATCAGCATATAACTCGTTGACATATTTTGTAATCGCGTATGGAGATAAAGGTTTTCCGATTTTATCCTCAATTTTTGGCAAACTTTCGGAGTCTCCGTAGGTGGAAGAACTCGCTGCGTATACAAATCGTTTTACATTCGCTTCTCTGGCTGCAACAAGCATATTGAGAAATCCGCCGACATTAACGTCATTGCTTGTAATCGGATCATTGATAGATCTTGGAACAGAGCCTAATGCGGCTTCATGTAAAACGAAGTCCTGATTTTCACAAGCTTTTTTACAATCTTCCAAATTTCGGATATCGCCTTCAATTAATGTGAAATTCGGATTATTTTTGATGGCTTCCAGATTTTCTCTTAAACCTGTAGAAAAATTATCCAAACAAGTTACATTTGCCCCGAGATTTAATAATTCTTCACAAAGATTGGAACCGATAAAGCCAGCGCCACCGGTTACTAAAATATTTTTATTATTAAGTTTTTCTTTATAATTCATCATTTATGAATAGTATTTTTTTAATATCCTATTAAGATAAGAATCTTTATCTGTCAATCCGTTTTCCTGAAAATAATACTCTACATCAGGAACATTGATGTCATATCCGGATCCGCTTTTGATTAAGTTCAGGCTTAATTTTTTATCATAAAAGCGTTCGATGATCTCCAAAATTTCAATAATTGAATAGTTCTGAATATAAGCTACATTAACGATTTTATTTAATTCTGATTTTTCTAATAGTTGAAAAGTGATGTTTTTAATGTCTTCTGCATCAATCAGATTTCTGGTAGCTTTTGTATGCACATTGATGATCTCATTTTGATTAATAGATCTGATAAGATAATTCATTAGTAAGTTGGGGTTTCCACCATTTCCAACAGCATTGCTTACTCTCAGTATGAGATATTTTTCACATTGGTTTTTAATGATCTGCTCCATTTTCAGTTTATGCAAAACATAACTGCTTTCCGTTTTTGAGGAGTCATAAACGCTACAGGTAGAGAAATAAATAAAAATTTTATCAGGGTTTTCTGATAAGGTCTTGGTAACGAGATTTTCTTCCCGCATAAATTCCTCGGGACGGTTTTCTAATGAGTTGGAAACACCTGAAGCAAAGAAAACGGTGTCATCCCGATCATCTTCTACAAACAGTGAAGCTAAAAGTCCTCTACCTATTATCATTTTTTAATGTTTTAATAATTTCTTTCGAGATGAGTTCACAGGCCAATGCATTCCAATGAGAATCATCATATTGATACAACATTCTGTTATCCTTTTTTCTGAAATTGTTATAAAATTCAATTGTAGGATAATAACTGATATTATTCTGATTCAGAATTTTCCCGACTTTGAAAAGATAGTCGGGCTGCGTGTTTACAGGTATTTTATCAAAATAAACCGTTTCTTTATTTGGCATTGGCAAGTAAAGAAATTTGCTTCCAATGGAATCACAATATTTTTTATAGGATTCCAGAGATTTGATATTGATATGCATCCATTCATCAGAAGGCTCCAAATGTTTTGTGTCATAAAAAAACAACTTTTCGTCTACTTTTGATTGGGTTCCTGTTCCTCGCGATTTTGTAATTTTAGCTTTAGCAAAGTTATTAATATAACCTCTGAAAATCTTATCCAGAAAAACATTAGCGTCACCCAGCGCCCAAAGATTGTTGTATTCGTATTTTAATTGAGTCAGGAAAGAATTGTCAAAACGTTCAATCTTAGGAATTACTCCTCTCTCAACCCTTTCATAAATAATGTATTTTGGTTTTTGAATGATATTAAGCTTCAGCATTTTATCAAGTGTAGAAAAGTCTGTTGGCGCCATTCCATAGACAGAGTATTTATAATCAGAATTTTTCATTATCTGATTGGCTAAAATCTGGGACTGATTAAGTGTTGCTCCCATTGTATAAGAGTCACCAATGATAAGAATGTCGGGATTCTTAATGAATCTATCGTTTCTGAATCCTAACTCATCAGTGATATAGCTTTCGTCTTTTGGAATTTCATACTTAGTATTGAAACAAAGATCACCGACGCCGGTCATTTTTCCTTTTTGGTTGGCATAGATCGGATAATTATGAGGAACAACAGTGCTTTTATAAAGAGGCGATTCATAGAACTTATGGGTAAAAGCATAAATAGGTAAAAACCCCTGAGAAATTTCAATAATCAGAAAAGGTGATAAAAATAAAAGTGTTCTTAAAATAAACTTTTTCATCTCTTTTAAAATTGAAAGTAAATAAACTCCGCCTGCTCACCGGCAAATAATAAAACCAAAGTTGCTAACAGAAAATAAATAACCCACCTTGCAATAGTAGGCAATTTTGTAAAAGGTTTCCTCAATGGATGAAGTTCTTCTCTCATAAACCATTCGAAAATTAACATTATTACCACAAAAATCAAAACCTTCAGATCTCCATTCAGAAGTTTGTAAGGATATCCGATTCCGGTTCCTAAGGTTGAAAATAATCTTCCGATATAAGAGAACGCGTCTGTAACAGAAGCCGAACGGAAAAATATCCATGCAAAACAAGCCAAAGAAAAAGTAATAATCAACTGAATGATTTCTCGGGAATTCGGGAATAATCTTCCTTCCGCAACGATGTTTAAGTTATTTCTATTGGTTTTCAAAATGATGGAAGGCATGATGAAAAGTGCATTCAGAAATCCCCAAATTATAAATGTCCAGTTGGCACCGTGCCAAAAACCGCTGACAATGAATATGATGAATGTATTCCTTATTCTCATCCAGTTTCCACCTTTGCTTCCTCCCAATGGAATATATAAATAGTCACGAAACCAGGACGAAAGCGAAATGTGCCATCTACGCCAGAATTCTGCAATATCTCTTGAAAAATAAGGGTAAGAAAAGTTTCTCAACAAATCAAATCCAAATAATCTCGCCGTTCCTAAAGCAATGTCGGAGTATCCTGAAAAATCACCATAAATCTGAAATGCAAACAAAACAGCTCCAAAAATCAAGGTCACACCGGTATAGTTATGGTAATCGTTGAAAATCATATTGGCATAGTAAGCGCAATTATCCGCAACTACCATTTTTTTGAATAGCCCCCAAAGAATCTGCCGCAATCCATCAACAGCATTGCTATAACTAAAGTTTCTCTCTCTCTTAATTTGAGGAAGAAGATGTGTGGCTCTTTCAATAGGACCAGCAACCAATAGCGGAAAAAAACTGACAAATAATGCATAATCTATCCATGATTTTTCTGCCTTGATTCTTTCCTTATAAATATCAATGACATATGACAATCCGTGGAATGTGTAGAAGGAAATCCCGACAGGAAGAATAATTTTCAAAACCCAGGGATTGATTTGGAAGCCAAAACCGACAAACAACTCAGCGAATGAGTCAGCGAAGAAATTATAGTATTTGAAAAATCCTAAAAATCCAAGATTAACGCCGACGCTGAGCCAAAACCAGAATTTTTTAGAAGATTTTTTCTGAGATTTTTCAATTTTAAGACCTGTATAATAATCCAGAAATGTTGAAAATGCCAATAAAAACAGAAACCTCCAATCCCAGCAAGCGTAGAAATAATAACTTGCTATCATCAGAAGAATATTCTGCTTTCTTCTGGCTTTTGTCAGCCAGTACAAAACAAAAACTATTGGGAGAAAGATCGCAAAACTAAGAGAGTTGAATAGCATAGAATATTACAATACTTTTTTAATATGTTCGATGGTTATTTTATTATCCATCCATTGCAGATAATCAGATTTGACTTTTACCGACATTGCTTTTAAAAGATCTCGATTATCATAAAGATTGATGATTTTATTTTTCAGCTCTTCAACATCACGATTAATTAGAAATCCATTTTCATTATCTTTTATTCCCATTAGAGGTAGACCTACTTTGGTAGAGATACAGGGCACACCGGACAAACAGGCTTCTGCATACATCGATGGTCCAGAATCCGCATCAGAAGCAACAATTACAACATCCACATCCTGATAGAATGTAAAAAGATCCTGATATGGACCGGAAAATTTGGTCTTTAACCGAATATCTCTTTCTGTTTTTTTTGCATTTTCTATGGCGGGGACAATATATTCTTCAAAACCTTTCATTGTTCTGGTTGGATTTCCTGTCCAGCCAACGGTTAGAAAAGGATTTTTGCCAACATTTTTATTCTCAACAAAGTTTTCTTGTCCATAGATACCGTAAACAAAATCTACTTTGTCCGTCAGTTTTTTATAACGCGTTAGCAGGTTACCACCGCCAACGATGAGGTGATCATAAGGTTTTATATATTTTTCGAAAAACTCTTCCTGATTCAGACGACTTCTGTCGATATTGTTTTTTAAGTCGTTTGAAGGACCTTCGTGTGGAAATTTGTCAGTGAAAATCCCAACAATATTTTTTTTTGCAGAGAACGGAAATTCTGCCATATATTGAAAGTAATAGGCCATTTCGATTTTTATATCAAAATTTTTCTTTGCCGTTAGTTCCTTGTTAAGATCAGTTTTATATTGATAAACTTTATCAGAAATATACCTGGGGTAATAGTATTTTCTACTTTTATTTAGAAAATAAACAGCTTCGTTTTTCTTAATTAATTTGAAAACTAAAAATTTGAGATAACTTTTAAAGTTGAAAATAAATTGAAATAATTTGCCTTTTGAATTGTTTTTTTTAATAGAATAATCATCATCGTAAGCTATAAAACAATCATAATCTTTTTGCAAAAACGGAAGCCAGGCTTTGATCATAAACTCATAAGCCCAATCTGGTCTGTCAGCAATAAAAAGAATTGTTTTTTTCATCTAGCCTTTAAATTTTACATTATAATAATCAGCAACTTGAGTGTGACCAACATGCAATATTACTTCGTTTCCTATACCAACGTCATCACCACAAACACAAAACTCGGCTGGTAAAAGATAAGGTGAAGAGTGGGTTTCTAAAGCAGCTTTCCACATCACAAGAGAAGCTCTGGAAGGTTCTTTTATCATAATCTCACAACACTTTTCGAAGAATGCTTTCCCATTTTCTGAGTCTTTCCAAAGTGTCATCGGGCTCTGGTTGTAAGAATGTCCGAAACCATTACTTTCGTCTGTGATTTTTCTGGCATCCAGAGATGTTTCCATATCTCTTTTCAGAAGGTTTCTTGGTGTATATGGCGCGCAAAATCCAAATATCTTTGTAAGATAAACCAAACTGTAAATATCTGGTGAAACCACAAACATATCTGAGTCAACAACACAGCGGAAGTCTGCCTCCGACTCGGCAAGAGACTTGAATTTAAAATAATCTGCAGTCCTGTAGAGATACCTTGGATGTTCTTTTTCCGGAACAGGAGATGTTACTTTTTTAAGATTAACTCCTTCGATCTCCAAATCAAAATCAGAATAAACCGTGAATTTTGCATTTGGGAAATAGTGTCTGATTGTTGAAAGAGAAGGTTCCAATCTGTTTCCCAAGTTAAATTCTGATCCGCCAGCATTGACACGATTTTCTCCAAATTCAGAAAACAAAAACTCGATGGAAATAGATTCTAGAAAAGATTTAATGTCTTGATTGTCAATTTTATAATCAGGGAGTTTGTCTATGGAAAGTGATGTTTCAGAAGTCGGTTTGTTGTCAGGAAAAGTTTTCTTTTTTCCCAGAAGAACAGCCATTGCCTCTCGACATCTCCAAATTAATGTTCCGATCATTTCTTGATTTTATTTGAATAATCCTTTCGCTTTCATCTCATCCAAAGAGTCATTCAATTTATTTTCCTGAATGTCCTGCTGTAAAACCCAATCTGTAAATTGTTTAATTCCTTTTTTAAAATCAAATTTTGGTTCGAAGCCAAGCTTGGATTTTATTTTTGTAAGGTCTGCAAAATTATGCCTGATATCTCCTAACCGAAAATTTCCGGTAATGGTTACAGGCACATCAATCCCGTAAGAGTCAATCAGAGTTTTAGCAACAGTCATTACATCAGTAGCAACACCAGTTCCGACATTGAAAACTTCTCCATTGGCATTGTCATTTTCTATTCCGGCGATGGTTGCATCCACAACATCATCAATAAAAACAAAATCACGGGATTCTTTTCCGTCTTCAAAGATTTTGATACCGTCATGATTTCTTATTTGGTTAGAAAAAATGGACAAAATCCCGGTGTAAGGATTCGACAAAGATTGTCCCGGACCATAAACATTCTGATACCTGAATGCAACCGGAGCAATTCCAATCGTAGGACAAACTGCCATAATCATTTGCTCCTGATTCTGCTTTGTAATTCCATAAACAGACGAAGGGTGAATCTTAGAATCCTCAGATGTTGGTAATAGCTTAAGCGTCTGATTGTCTTTGTATCTAACTTCAAAATTTCCCGCCAACATTTCTTTTTCGGTTCTGTGAGAAGGATAAACCACTCCCAATTCCGGATGCTCATATTTTCCTTCACCGTAAATTGAGCGAGAAGATGCAATAATCACTTTTTTGACTGAATTTTTTTGATTCACCAAAATATCTAGCATCAAAGCTGTTCCCTGGACATTCACCTCAGTATATTTTTCGATGCAATACATAGATTGTCCTGTGCCGGTTTCTGCAGCATAATGAACAATTGCATCTTGTCCTTCAATCGATTTTTCAAGATCTTCACGGGATGTTACGGTTCCTTTGATAAATCGGACTTTATCCTTGATACTTTTATAAAGAGGGGAAGTGTTTTCGGGATCTGAACCATGAATCTGCTCAGACAGATTGTCAAGAACAGTGATTATGTAGCCTCTGCCGGTTAATTTGAGAGCAAGATTGCTTCCGATAAATCCTGCGCCGCCTGTTATTAATATTTTTTTTATCATTTGTGAAAGTTCTTTAATAAAGAAAATTTTCAATTTGTAAAAGTACAAAAAAACCATAATTTAGCGGAAAATATTATCAGAACCGTGTTAAATTTGATTAATGAAGATATTATACGTCAATAAAAATCTTAATCTTTCGAAACCGATCGTAGATCAGTTGATCAGAATGGGTTTCGAGGTCGATGTTTTGATAGAAAATTTGCCTCAAGCTCTTGATAAATCTGCATTGGTTCATAAAATCGGAAATATTTTTTCAAGATTAATCTTGAAAGACAAAAATTATTTCATCAAAAAAGAAAAACAGCTTTTTGAAAAATTCGCTGAAAAACAATTGAAGAACAAAACTTATGACATTGCTTTTTTTATAAGAGCGGATATGTATTCTGAAAAGCTTATCAAAAGAGTCAGAAAGCAGTCTGAAAAAATGGTAAGTTATCAATGGGACGGCGTAGATATGTATCCCAAAATTCTTGATTACTACAAATATTTTGACAGAAGACTGGTTTTTGATGGCAATGATATCAGAAAATACTCACAGTACAATCTTCTTCCTTTGCCGATCTATCATTATACTGAAAATATTTTTCACGATCCGGCAAAAGAAGAATTTGATCTTTTTTATGTTGGAGTAGGATTGGATGAGCGTATAAAATGGGCTTATAATATCGAAGATTATTCTAAAGAAAATGATCTGAAATTTAAGGCTATTTTGACAATTCCGGAATTCAGAGAAGAAAAGAAAACGAAATCGGTAAGTTTGCGGCATAAAGGAATCTCTTTAGCCGAGAACGAAAAATATACTGAGAAAGCAAAAGCGGTTGTAGATTTCAAAATGAGTACGCATAATGGTGTTGCTTTCCGGTTTTTCGAATGCCTGAATCAGGAGCAGAAATTTGTTTCCAATAATCATAATCTTAAAGATTACGACTTTTATCATCCGGATAATATTTTCATCACAGACTTTGAAAATTTTACGGGATTAAAAGAATTTCTACAAAAACCGTATCATAAAATTGACAGGAAAATAGTTGAAAAATATGGTATTAAAAACTGGCTGAAATATGCTTTGGATTACGGAGATTATGAACCTATAAATTTGCCTTAGATGACAAAGTTTCTTACTATTTTTACACCTACGTTCAATAGGGCTTATATTCTTTCAAAGCTTTATAACACTCTTAAAAATCAGAGCAATAAAAACTTTATTTGGCTGATTGTGGATGACGGTTCTTCTGACGAAACTAAAACTTTAGTCCAGAAGTTTCAGGATGAAAATCAAATCGAAATTCATTATATTTTTCAGGAAAATAAAGGAAAGCATGTTGCCGTGAACAACGGACTGAGAAATACAAAAACTGAATTTTTTTGTGTAATAGACAGCGATGATTATCTGGCAGTAAATGCAGTTGACGAAATGGAACGTCTTTCCCATAAAATCAGGAATGATGATCAGATTGCGGGTTTTACGTTCATCAGATTTTCTGATAAAACTGTTTTTGATAAAGAAAAGTATGGAAAAAGAGAATGGATTGTTTGCGGAAGAGCAAAGTATGACTGGGAATTTCCCGGGGAAATGATCTATTGCTACAAAACCAAAATCCATCAGCAATTCTATTTTCCGGAATTTCAAGGGGAAAAATTCTGTTCAGAGTCTCTGATACACAGAAGGATAGGGCGGAAATATAAAATATTATTTACAGACAAAGTTCTGGCTTTTGGAGATTATCTTGAAGATGGATTATCTAATGATTTTTACAAATTACTTTTGAAGAATCCCCAAGGATCATTGCTCAATATTAAAGAGCGTTTTCATGATAAATTATCCCAAGAAGAAAGATTGAATCTTGCGAAAACCTATTGGGATATCGTATCCAAAACCAACAGACCTTTCACAGAAAAATTCTTTGGAATCAATCCTCTTCTGATCCTTAGAGTTGTAATTAATAAGCACAAAAAATAATGAAAAAAATATCCATCATCATTCCTCTATACAACGCTGAAAACTATATTGTCAGGTGTCTCGACTCTATCAAAGATCAGACCTACAGAGATTTTGAAGTGATTGTCATCAATGACAAAAGCAAGGATAATTCCTGGAACATTTTGAATGATTATGTTGCTGAAAATCTAAATATTAATTTTAAAATTATTGATAATGAAATTAATCTTGGTTTAAGTAGAACGAGAAACAAAGGAATGGATCTGGCGACAGGCGATTACATTCTTTTTATGGATAATGATGATACTTTGGCCGATGAGTTTTCTCTTCAGCATTTTATCAATAAAACGGAAAATGATCCGGATATTGTACTTGGAAAGACACGTTTTTTGCTCAATGATGTTCCGAAAGAAAGTCATTATCACACACTCAAAAATAATAAAGAAAGTTATATAAGTAAGGAAATTCTTGACGGATTTTTCTCTGGAGAATGGGCAGTAACGGCCTGGAACAAATTATATAAAACTGATTTTCTGAGAAAGAATCATCTCAAATTTCTGGATGATCTTTTGCACGAGGATGAACTTTGGGCATTTGAGACAGCGGTTGCTGCGGAGAAAATCAATTTTTTAGAGCAAAAAACTTATGTTTATTATTCCTTGTCAAACCCTGCCTCTATGACAGCCACAATAGGACTGAAAAACATAGAACATTATCTTATTATCCTGGCAGAAAAGTTGGAGATTGCTAAAGAAAAACATCTTTATACAAGAACAAATCTGGTTGAAAAATATCTTAAGAATTTTGCAAACTTTACGATTCTGAGTAATGTCTGCAAAATGGATTTTGAGATTTTTAAAAGTTTCTATAAGAGAATAGGAAAGGAGTTTGAAAAGAACTTCCCTGAAAAAGATTTGTTCTCACTTAATTCGATTTTGGCTTACTATCTTTATAAAATGAAGTTTGACAAAGACTTTTTCCTGTATGGGAAATTCCCAAAATATATCAATCCTCTTTTGAAACTCTAATCGATATATTTTCTTTCGTAATTTCTTTTTCTATAAATTAACCCATAGATTTTGTCCTTGAATTGTCTCAGTATTGTTCCTGGTTTCCCATTGTAGAATTTGGAATATTCATCAAAATATTTTGCCATATTCTGGATTTCTTCGGAAACGTTTTCCGCCAGATATTTTTTTTGTTCAGAGAAACTCAAATCCGTATTGGTGTTACTGATGCCGGTTTTTTCGAAGATGCTGATAAATTCGTTAACATACTTCTGAGAAATATTATGATGAATGAACAAATCCATCATAAAAGTCCAGTCAGAAGCAATTCTATTGTTTTCATCATACATGCCGTACTTATCGAAAAGTTCTTTTTTAAAAAACGCTGACTGATGACAAATCGGTTCTTTTAAAAGACTTCCGATAGTTATTCTAGATGGGATTCTGTATTCATATTTTTTACGGTTTTCCAGTTCATAATATGCATTTCCGTAAACGATATCTTCATTATTAAAATGAGGTGCAATGCTTTCCAGAATTTCGGGTGAAGAAAAACGGTCTCCGCTATTCATAAAGATCAAGTATTCTCCTTTAGCATTTGCAATCCCTTTATTCATGGCGTTGTAGATCCCTTTGTCGGGCTCACTGATCCAGAAATTGATTTGCGAAGAATAGGATTCTAATAATTCTTTACTGCCATCAGTGGAGCCGCCATCAATGACTATAAATTCTATATCCTTAAAGGTTTGGCTTACCACGCTTTTGATGGTTTCTTCCAATCCAAACTTATTATTATAGGCTACTGTGATGATGCTGATTGTCATGGGTCAAAAATAGGTTTTTCTTCTTTCATAATTAATTTCTTTCCCAGATTTTGAAAAGGCTTTTCTATGAATTGATAAGTTAGATAAGAGAATGCTGAAGATAAAATTAATGTTAATGAAAAGAACAGAATGAAATTAACGATAGGAGATGCCAAATAAAGTGCATTTAAATGATATCTTGCAAGCCAGAAAAAGATAATGAAGTGAATAATGTAGAGACTGTAACTGATTGTCCCGATCTGCCGGAACAATCTGTTGTCAAGTAGGCAGAGCTTCTTTTTGCTCAATAAAATAGCAATTCCAAAAGAAAAGTAAGCGAATAGCATATAATTCTGATAAAACAAACGTTCCTGCAGGAAAAAAGATGCGATATATAATAAACCTAACATCAAATAACTGAACCACGAAACTGCTTTCAACGACTGCTGTTTTATTACGAAGAAATAGAGTATGATTCCCATTGCAAAAACAGGCAGCTGTGCAGGAAAGAAAAGATATATATATATGCCGTTTTTTCCTTCGTTTCCTATAATGTTTTCAGTTACAATATACATAATGATCTGATGATTAAAGAGATGATGAAAAAAATCACAGCATGATCCAGGGTTTTTATTTTATACAATACAAATGGATAATGGCATAAAATGTCATCTCTACGGTAATAGACCAGCCGCCCGGCACAAGGTCATTCATGGTCTGAAGAGAAAAACCGTGAACGAAAAAGAAATTCGATAAAATATTTGTTGCAGAAATCTGATTATAGGTCAGAATTCCTAAAATCGTGTAATAGAAGATTGCCAGATAATACATCGGGGCAATTCTCAGAAACCTTTTGATGAAAAAATCTTTGATTATCATAAGTTTAGGAAAATCTCTTTTTTTATCAAGTGTCAGGAAGATTGTAAATGCGCTTACGATAAAAAACAGCCACACCCCAAAGCCACCATTTTTGGCAGCCGTAATAATGAAATTGGAAGAGTTTTTGTCTCCGCTTACCTGGAAAGAGTGTACCGCAATAACGCCTAAAATAGCCCAGCCTCTCAATGAATCGATAAAATCAATTCTTTTCATACCACTGATTTTATTTTTTCTTGCAATGTGTTAAGCCATTCCCAGATCGCTTCTGCTGCATTATCTGTGAATGGTTTTATCCGGCAAAATTCTTCGTAAGCATTTTCGTCTTTCCAAAGCAAATTGACCTTGTCAAATAAAAGCTGAGGGTTTTCCGGATCAAAAAATAAGACTGAATCCGAATTGATGATCTTAGGATCCGGCCTGTTATGACTTCCCCAATAGATAGGGATACTTCCCGCAATAATAGCTTCAAAAAGCTTTTCTGTGACATAACCTTTCGTATTGCTGTTCTCAGGACAGATGTTGAATCTGAATGTTTTGAGATATTCAATTTTATTATCACCAAATTTTTCCTGCAGGTCATTGGTGTTTTTGAGAAAGCTGCCTGCACATTTTACAGTTTCTATGGGAACGAGCAGATCAATGATAGTTTTTCTGATGCCGTTGTTATCGGCTCTGGATATGTTAGCGCAGAAATTTTCGCGATTATTATTATGTCTGTGCTTTGGATCGTTGTAAGAATCAATCAAAGATTTGATATCTTCAAAACTTGCATTTGAAGGGATGATGTATAGAATCCAAAGGGGAAACCGGAGATATTTCTTATCATCCAGATAAGAAAAACCAAGAGATAAGTCATGATTCTTCAAATGATATTTTTTAAAAATAAAGGAAGGATGTTCCTGATTTTCAATATTTTCTCCTGTGAAAAATATTTTTGGGCTTCTGATGAAATTAGAAATTTTAGGATTTCCAACAACGGAAAGAAATGTGATTTTCTTTCCGTTTGGATTGATGTTCCTGTGTTTAATGAACTGTGTAAACCAGCTGGCATCAGAATTAGGCAAAGCCCAAAAATTGTAATACCGTATATTGTCATTGCTATATTTCCGCTGATCCTTCCGGAAGCGTTTATAATCAGCAATTGCATTTTTTATGAGGTTTTTGAGGCTCAACTAGGATAATTTAAGATCTTCCCGCATCATTTCTTTTACTAGGCCTGCAAGATCGTATTTCGGTTCCCAGCCGAGCTTTGTTTTCGATTTCGTAGGATCTCCAATTAAAAGATCAACTTCTGTCGGGCGGTAATATTGAGGATCGATTTTTACAACCACTTTTCC
>Ga0206116_1000627_pt1 | contig 30835 bp, 26 predicted proteins | sample 3A1Ametagenome_FD_178000 | JGI IMG/M metagenome (GOLD analysis project Ga0206116, IMG submission 178000) | Enriched microbial communities from leaf-cutter ant dump, University of Wisconsin, Madison, United States - 3A1A | ecosystem: Environmental > Terrestrial > Nest > Insects nest > Nest dump...
GTTTGTGGAGGTGCGCAAGGCCCCCGGAGCCGTGACGGTGGAGGTGCGCGATGACGGACGCGGCGCGGCCGCCACCCCCTCCGCCACGGGCGGGCACGGAGTGGTGGGGATGCGTGAGCGCGTGGAAGCGCTCGGGGGTGCATTCGACATCGGGCCCGCGACGGGCGGCGGATACCGCCTGCGCGCCGTGCTGCCCACCACTCGCCCACTGCCCAAGACCACGCGCAGCATCGGCACGCTCACAGGCGGTGACTCATGATCCGCGTGGCGCTCGTGGACGACCAAGCCATGGTGCGCGCCGGACTGCGGATGATCCTCGAATCCGAGCCCGACATCGAGGTGTGTGGCGAGGCGGGCGATGGCGCGGATGCGGTGGAACTAGCGGCCGCGACCAGCCCTGACGTCATCCTCATGGACATTCGCATGCCGGGGCTCGACGGCATCTCCGCGGCTCGCGACGTGCTTGCACACTGCCCCCACGTGCGGGTCATCATCCTCACCACCTTCGACGACGATGAGCACGTCTACGAGGCGCTGCAGATGGGCGCCTCCGGATTCCTGCTCAAGAGCGCGGACGGAGACACCCTCGTCAACGCGGTGCGCGTCGTGGCGGGAGGCGAGGCCATGCTCGCCCCGGAAGTCACCCGACGGGTCATCGAGCGCTTTGCCGCCACAGCGTCGTCCAGGACTGCAGCGTCGGGCCGAATGCCCACCCCAACCGACGCGGTAGGCGACCTGTCCGAGCGCGAGGTGGAGGTGCTGCGGCTCATGGCGCGCGGGCTGTCCAACCAGGAGATCGCGGCGGAGCTGTTCGTCTCCGGCACCACCGTCAAGACCCACGTGAGCCACATCCTCACCAAGCTGGGCGTACGCGACCGCGTGCAGGCGGTGGTGGAGGCATACGAGTCGGGGATCGTGGTTCCGGGGGCGTAGGCCCCAAGACAAGAAGGGGGCAAGAAATGACACAACATCGCCGCATCCGTTGACGCTTACCGGTGTGTCGGCGCGCCGTGCTGGGCCTCGTGGGTGACGGGAGCCACGCATTACGCCACGACGTCGCAGGAGCATACGAGCACAAGTACAGCGGCCTCGTTCTTGACGCTTTTGCGAACCACCCAGGGGACATCCCCCACGCGGCCGATCAGCAAACCATCCTGTAGGCCGATGGCGCCGGGGGATGGCGTCGCGACAGACTTGGTTCGTCACCACAACCCACGGGAGTGAACCATGACCACCACCGCCCCTGACACCGCACAGGTGCAGATCGCCGCGAGCATGCGCGGCGGATACAAGGACTACGGCTCCGGAGAAGCGGCCGTGCGCGCGCTCAACGGCATCAACGTTGACATGGCGCGCGGGGAGTTCACCGCGATCATGGGACCGTCCGGCTCGGGCAAGTCCACGCTGCTGCACACCCTTGCGGGGCTGGACCGGCTCACCGCTGGGGAGTCCTCTATTGCCGGAACCGTCATCACGTCCCTGAGCGAGGGGCAAGTGACGCAAGTAAGGCGCGACCTCATCGGCTTTGTGTTCCAGTCCTTCAACCTCATCCCGTCGCTGAGCGCCAAGGAGAACATCACCCTGCCCATCGACATCGCCGGCGGCAAGGTGGACCCCGCGTGGTTTGACGAGATCATCGGCATCCTGGGGCTCGGCGACCGCCTCACGCACCTGCCCGCGCAGCTGTCCGGTGGGCAGCAGCAGCGCGTTGCCGTGGCACGCGCGCTTGTGTCGCGGCCGCAGATCATCTTCGCGGACGAGCCCTCCGGAAACCTTGACGCCCGTTCCGGCGCGGAGCTGCTGTCCTTCATGCGCCGCGCGGTCAAGGAGTTTGGGCAGACCATCGTCATGGTCACGCACGACCCAACAGCGGCGTCGTATGCCGACCGCATCCTGTTCCTCGCCGACGGCGTCATCGTTGACGAGATGCGCGAGCCCACGGCCGACGCCGTGCTGGACCGCATGAAGCTGATGGGGCGCTGATGTTCAGGCTCGCCGTCAAGTCCGTTCGGCAAAAGCCCGGACGGCTCATCCTCACCGCCGTTGCGGTTGCCCTTGGCGTCTCTCTCGTGGCCGCCACGTTCACCTTCACCGGCTCGCTGCGTGGTGGCTTCACCAAGCTGTTCACCGACATCTACGCCGGCCAAGACGTGGTGGTCGAGCAAGACCCCAACGCGACCGTTGGCAACGACGCACCGTTCCAGGAAGGCGACGCTCTGTTCACCGCCTCGGACGTGGCTGCCGTGCAGGCCGTTGACGGCGTGGAGCTCGCGGTGGGCAGCGTGCAGGTGCAGGCGACCATCATGCCCAAGTCCGGCGAAATCGCGCCCGGCTTCAGCGGCCCCACCCAACTGTTCAACTGGTCCGGCGACCCACGCGTAGACCGGGCGACGCTCGTGGACGGGGCGGGGCCAGCGTCGGACAGCGAAATCGTCATGGACGTGGATTCCGTCACGCGGCTCGGCTACGCCATGGGCGACGGGGTAAAGGTTGCCGCGTCCGACGGCGTGCACACGTTCACGCTCGTTGGCACCGTGCGCTTTGGCGACGACAACTCACTGCAAGGTGCCACGCTCGCCTACATCACGGACGACGCCGCCCACGCGCTTGCGGGGAACGACGGCTTCCAAGGCATGTCCGTGGTGACCGTGGAGGGTGCCGACAACGAGGCCGTGGCCGCGGCGATCACCAAGGTGCTGCCCCAGGGCACCCATGCGGTGACCGGCCAGCAGAAGGCCAACGACCTCATGGCGCAGTTCGACACCCTGTTCAACTACATCAACATCTTTGCCGTGGTGTTCGCGCTCATCGCGCTGTTCGTTGGCGCGTACATCATCGTCAACACGTTCCGCATCATCGTCACGCAGCGCACCCGCGAGTTTGGGTTGCTGCGCGCGATCGGTGCCACCGGCAAGCAGGTGCGCACCTCCATCCTGCTGGAGGCGCTCATCGTTGGCCTCGTGGCCACCACGGCGGGCATCGGCGTCGGCTATCTGTTTGCACTGGGTGCCACGAGCTTTGTGAAGCTGCTGGGAGCCGACATCTTCGGCACCGTGGGCCTACCGTTGCCGGGCGTGCTGTGGAGCTATGTGCTGGGCATGCTCGTGACCATGGGAGCGGCGCTTGCGCCCGCCATCCACGCCTCGCGCATCTCCCCCATGGAGGCCCTGCGCGAGGCCGCAACGGACTCCCGCAAGCCGCTGCGCAGGCGCAACATCGTTGGTGCCGCGATCTTGCTGGTGGGTCTCGTGGCGGTGGGCGTTGGCCTGTACGCCTCGGTGGCACGCCCGTACATCTACGTGGGTGCCGGCGCCGTGGCCCTCATCCTGGGTGCCACGCTGTTGGCCGCCCAGGTGCTCGTGCCGCTCGCTTACGGGCTGCGGGGAGTGCTGACCAAGTGGCTGGGAGTGGACGGCAAGCTCGCGTCCAACAACATTCACCGCGAGCCACGCCGCTCCTCGAACACGGCCGCGGCGCTGATGATCGGCGTCATGCTGCTGGCGCTGACGGCGACCTTCACCGAGTCGCTCAAGGCGCTGGTCACAAGCGAGTTCAGCCAGTTCAAGGCGGAGTTCTTTGCGGCGGACACCATGGGGGCGCTCTCGCCCAATGCGCTGCAGCTCATCGAGGACACCCCCGGCGTGGACTTTGTGGCGCCGGTGGGCTTTGGCACCGTGGAATACGACGACTCCACCTACACGCTCGGAGTCACCGATCCCGAACTCGCCGTACAAGTGATCGATATGAACACGGATCCCGACTTCACCAAGGTGGGCGACGGCGTGTTCATTGGCCCCATGATCCAGGACCTCGGAGTCTCTGTGGGCGACCAGGTGACTCTTACCGGTCCCCAAGGGGACCAGACGCTGACGGTGACGGGGTTGAGCAACACCGACAGCAATGGCGACTTCCTCGTGAACTGGGCAACGGGAGAATCGCTGCTCGGCACCGTGGACGTCATGCAGGCGCAGATCAAGCTCGACGACGGCGCGGACGTGGATGAGCTGCAGACCACTCTCACCGACGCACTCTCCGAGAACTTCCCCACCGTGTTGCTGCAGCGGCCGGACCAGTTGGCCCAGCTGTCGTCCATGGGAATCGACTTCCTGCTGGCGACGATCTCCGCGCTTCTCTTGGTGGCGCTGCTGATCGCGCTCCTCGGCGTGGCGAACACCTTGCTGCTGTCCGTAACGGAACGCACCAGGGAGATCGGCCTGCTGAGGGCGGTGGGCGTGACACGCAGTTCGGTATGGAGAATGGTCACGATCGAGTCCATGGTCATGGCGATCTTTGGCACCATCCTCGGCATGATCTTGGGTGTTGGCCTTGGCTCCGCGTTGGTGCTGGCGCTCAGCGAGTTCGGGTTCGACAGGGTGGCGATCCCGTGGGTGTGGCTCGTGATCTACACCGTGCTCGCGGCCATCGCGGGCGTGCTGGCGGCCATCTGGCCCGCGTGGCGTGCGTCGCGTCTCGACATCCTGCAGGCGATCGCCGCAGACGGCTAGCAGCTCGCGCTAGAGCCCGTCCCCCACAAGGACGGGCTCTGGCGCGAGGTCGATCCCGTAGCGCTCGCGCACGGTGGTGCGTACGTGGCGTGCCAGGTCGAGGACCTCCGCGGCCGTTGCGTCTGAGCGATTCGTCAGCGCCAGGGTGTGCTTAGACGAGATCGCGGCTCGCGAGCCAGGTAACGCAAAGCCCTTGGAGATGCCCGCATGCTCGATGAGCCATGCGGCGCTGGTCTTCACAAGCCCGCCCGCGGCCGGGTAGCGCGGCGCACCGTCCGGCACGTCGCTGTCAGCCACCACGGGGTTAGTGAAGAACGAGCCGGCGGACCAGGTGTCGTGATCGGAAGCGTCGAGCACCATGCCCTTCCCCCTACGCAACTCGAGTACGGCGCTGCGAACCTCGCTCACGGAGGCGGTGCCTCCCTCCGCGATTCCTAACACGTTAGCTAATTGCGCGTAACGGACCGGGCCCGAGCGCGTGCCGAACCGCATCTGCACGGTGACGTCGAGAACCACGTAACGCGGCGTGGGGCCGTACGGGGCGGCAAGCGACGTCTTGAGCAAAGAGGTGCGGTAGCCGAATCCCAGCTCGATGAGCATGAGGGTGCGGACCTTCGCGAACTCGCGATCCCACACGCGCACCGTGGCAAGGGTGTCCGCAAGCTCCGCACCGTAGGCCCCGATGTTCTGCACGGGAGCCGCACCGGCAGAACCGGGGATCCCGCTCAGGGCCTCGAGCCCCACCCAGCCTTCAGAGACCGAGCGTGCCACGACGTCGTCCCACGGCATGCCGGCGGTGGCGGTCACGGACACGCCCCCGCAAAAGCCATCGTCCTGAACGCGCATCTGCGCGCGCGCGTCCTTCAGCACGAGGCCGTCGAAGCCGGCATCGCTCACGAGCAGGTTGGAGCCGCCTCCCACCACGAGCAGTGGCTCGCCCGCGGAGTCCGCCGTGCGAATAGCGTCGATGAACTCCGCCTCGGTTGTGGTCTCCACGAAGCGCGCGGCGGGGCCGCCTACGTGCAGCGTGGTGAGGTCCGCGAGGGTGGTCATGGAATCAGGCTAGCGGGGCTGCCCGCCGGCGCAGCGCCCGCGGCGGGCCGGGCGGGGGGCCGGGCGGCGGGCCGGGCGGCGCCCGCGCCGCCCCCCAGCGCGCTGTGAGTACGTGGGGCCGGTCAGCGGCGTGATTTCCGGCCCTAGGTACTCACAGGAGCCGAATCGCCCCGGTCAGGCGCGCCAGCGTCAGGCTCGCCATCGCCGGGGATGCCGCTGTCCGCCGCGATCACGACCCGCGCGAGCGCGCGGTGGCTGCGGAACAACGGACCTTCTGTGCGCACCGCTCGCGCGATGGCGAAGGACAGCACCGCGGCCACACACGCCACGGTGAGCGCCTTGCGCAACTCGATCACATCACCAAGGTGGCCAATGATCTGCGGCATGATGAGCCCGGCCACGGTGGCGAAGGACGACACGGCAGCCACGCGTGCGGCGGACTTGCTGGGATCGTCGGAGGCCGCGGAGAAGCCGATGGGCACGCCGAGTCCCGCACCAAGGCCCCACAGCACCATGGCCGCGGGCACCGCCCAGAACACGGGGCTGAAGGCGAACAACAGGACTCCGGCAAAGACGAGCACGGCGCTGACCCGCAGCGACACCACGCGGCCCGCGCGCCCGATGATGTGTGCCCCAAAGCCGCGCGTGGTGACCATCGCCACCACGAACACCCAGTAGGCGATGTCGCCAACGGCCTCGGTGGTGTTGAACGCCTGCACCACCGCGAGCGACGACCATTGCGACGCAGCGCCCTCGATGGTTGATGCTGCGAACACGATCAGACCAATGAGCACTACGCGGCGCTCGCGGTACTCGTTGCGGGCCGTCTTGAATGGGCCTCCGAGCCCGCCGGGAGCGCCATTGGGATTGGGATCACCGTGCACCACCGCCGCGGGGATGATGGCGAGCCGTACCGCGGTGAGCACCAGCGCCACGCCTGCGAAGTGCCACACCGGCGCCACCCCCAGGTGCGACACGAGCGCACCAAACGCGAGACCAACGGCCATGCCAACAGAGAAGGAGGCATGAAAGTGCGGCATCACCGCGCGCCGCATCCAGTGCTCCACATTGGCGGCCTCGGCGTTCATCGAGACGTTGGTGAACGCGAACCCAAACGAGACAAAGAATTGTCCAAAGGCAAACCAGAACTGCGAACCCACCGTGGTGGACCACGCCACCGTGAGGAACGCGGCCAGGTAGACGAAGGACGACCACCACAACACGCGCTTGGTGCCGTGCTTGGCGACCACCCACCCCGTGACGGTGAGGGCAACGAGTGCTCCCATGGCACCGGCAAGCATGAGCAGCGCGAGCCGCCCTGTGGTGACCTCAAGCAGCTCTGCAACGCTCGGCACGCGGCTCACATACGTGCTGAGCAGCACTCCCATGAGCGTGAACAGCCCGAGCACGCCAAAGCGGGCACGGGTAATCCGGGCGGTGGTTGGCGGGGACGTGGACGAACTGACGCTCACGGTGACATTCTCGCGCACCTTGACCACTGGTGCTGACCAAGTGGTAGGTTTCTGCCACGCCACCTTCCAATCGTTTCGAAACTACGCCGCTGGCCCGCTACGCTGGGCCCAAGGTCGAGTGCAAAGGGGAACCGCGTGCCCAAGGTCAAGAAGCCGACAATGGCAGACGTCGCCGCACGAGCAGGCGTGTCACTGTCCACGGTGTCGCTTACCTACTCCGGTGCCGGTCCGATCTCTCCGGACACCAAGGCTCGCGTGGAGCGCGCCGCCGAAGAACTGGGCTACGGCGGCCCCTCGCCGCAGGGTCGCGCCTTGCGGTCCGGCAAGTCAGGGATCGTCGGCGTCATCATCCACGAGAAGTTTGCCCGCAGCTTCCGCGACCCCCTCAACCTGCGCATCCTTGACTCGCTCATCGCCGACTTTGGCGCCATGGGCGTTGGCGTGCTCCTCATCCCTCAGCCCACCGGCGAGCCGGGTGAGCGCACCCTCCTGGACACCGCGGCCATGGATGCCGTGGTGGTCCTGCGCGTGCGCGACCATGACGAGCCCGCCCTGTCCATCGCCCGCCGACGCGGCATCCCGCTCGTCGTCATGGAAGGTCCCGCGCCGGAGGGCGCCGGTTCGCTCGACATCGACGACACGGACGCCACGGTGCGCCTCATCAGCCACCTGCGCGAACTGGGCCACGAGCGCATCGCCACCGTGACCCTGCCCTTTGGCGCCGAGGCCGACACTCGCATCATCACGCGCGACGAGACGGCACGCGCCGCATGGACGCCCATCCACCACCGCCTCGACGCCTTTGAACTCGCCGGCATCGAGCCATGCGTCATCGTCGAGTCCCACGCCTCCGAGGTGGAGGCCGGCATCGTCGCCGGGCACCTCGCGCTCGCGCACGAATCCAACCCCACGGCCATCGTGTGCCAATCGGACCTCCTCGCCGCGGGCGTCATCCTCGCCGCTCGCGAGAAGGGCCTCAGCGTTCCCGACGACCTGTCCGTCACGGGCTTCGACGGCCTTGAGCTTCCGTGGGTCGCCCCCCACGAGGTCACCACGATGAAGCAAGACGGTGCCGCCAAGGGCCACGTGCTCGCTCAAGAAGTCAAGGCTCTTCTCGAGGGCCGCACGCCAGAGCGCGTGCTCATGCCCCTCGAGTTCCGCCGCGGCAACACCACCGGCCCCGTCCCGGCCTAGAGCTGGCCCGACGCTACGGCGGCCTGGGTACGCCCCTCGCCCCAGCGTCGGGCATGGCAAAGGGGCGCCGCCCAGCCGGACGACGCCCCTTCGCGTTGCGCTAGTTGATGAGCGTCTCGATGCCCACCATGGAGAAGTACACGACGAATGCCGCCGCGCCAACCCACATGAGGGGCTTGATCTCCTTGATCTTGCCGGTGCAGGCGCTGATGACCACGTAGGACACGAAGCCAAGGCCGATGCCCGCGGAGATCGAGTAGCCGAACGGCATGGCGATGATGGTCAGGAACGCGGGCACCGCGATGCGGTAGTCGCGCCAATCGAGGTCAACCGCCGAGCGCAGCATCATGAGGCCAACGAGCACGAGCACGGGGGTCGCGGCCTCGAAGGGCACAATCTGTGCCAGCGGCGCGAGGAACACGGCCACGAGGAAGGCGATGCCGGTCACCACGGAGGCGACACCGGTGCGCGCGCCATCGCCCACGCCGGACGCCGACTCGATGTACGCGGTGTTGGACGACACTGACGCGGCACCACCGGCCATGGCGGCAACGGAGTCCACGACGAGGATCGCCTGGGAGTCCTCGGGGATGCCGTCCTCGTCGTTGAGCTCGGCCTCTTCACCGACGGCCGTCATGGTGCCCATGGTGTCGAAGAAGTCCACAACGAGCAGCGAGAAGATGATCAGCAGCACCGTGATGATCGCGGGGCCGTGCGTGAACGCACCCGTGATGCTGAACTGACCAAGCAGGCTGAAGTCGGGAACCAGGTCCCACGAGAGCCCGTCAAAGGACGGCACCACGAGCGACCAGCCACGCGGGTTGGTCACCGAAGACCCCAGGTTGGCCACGGCCTCCACGATGAAGGCCAGCACGGTGCCGGCGGCGATCGTGATGAGCAGCGCGCCGTGCACCTTCTTGACGAGCAGGATCGCACCCAGCAGGATGCCGACCACGAAGATCACGGAGGGCCAGCTGGCAAAGCCCCCGCCTTGGCCGAACGAGCCGGGTGTGGCGCCACTGCCGTCGTCGAGCACCAGCTTGGAGTCCCAGAACGCGATGTACGCAAGGAACAGGCCGATGCCCGCGGCGATGGCCTTCTTGAGTGCCATCGGCACGGCATAGAGGAACTTCAGGCGCAGCTTGGTGAGCACGAGGATAAGCACGATCGCGCCCTCAACGATGATGAGACCCATCGCCTCTGGCCACGTGAACAGCCCACCGCCCACAAGCCCAAACGTCACGTAGGCGTTGAGGCCAAGGCCCGCCGCGATGGCGATGGGGAAGCGGGCGAGCGTGCCCATGAGGATCGTCATGATGCCGGCAACGAAGGCCGTGGCGGCCGCCACCGCTACGACGTTGGGGCCGTCGGGGCTGCCGCCGATGAAGTTGCCATCCTTGTCGGGCAGGGTGCCCAGGATGATGGGGTTGAGCACCACGATGTACGCCATCGTGAAGAAGGTCGTGAGTCCGCCACGGATCTCACGACCGGTCGAGGATCCCCGTGCGGAGATCCGGAAGTAGCGATCGAACCCGCTTGCGGGCGCGGTCTTCTCCTCTGTTTGTGTTTCTGCCATGGCGGAATCCTGGCAGGAACTACCCGGTGGGCGCGCGCTGAACGCACCGGTTGGGCGAAGAATCTACGCGCAGGCGACCAATGCTTGGGCCTTGCCCAGCACGCGATTGCCCTCAAACAGGGCATTCACGTCAATTCGGGCCGTGCGCAGCTCGGGGTCAAGCGCGCCAACGGTGGCCGTGAACGTCACGATCGCGGCACCGGGGTTCGGTACCGGAATGGGGCGGGTGAAGCGCGTCTGGAAGTCCTGGACGTTGCCGGGTCCGGCCCACTCCTCCACCACCGACGCCGCGGTGCCCATGGTGAGCATGCCGTGGGCGATCACGCCCGGCAGCCCCACGGATTGGGCAAAGACGTCGTTGTAGTGGATGGGGTTGAAGTCGCCCGAGGCACCCGCGTAGCGCACCAGGGTGTCGCGCGTGAACTCCACCTCGCGGGTGGCAACCACCTGGCCAACCTCGAGCCCGTCGAAGGCAGGCAGATTCTCGTCGCTCATGCGTCATCCCTTACGGCCAGCGTCGACAGCACCGTGGCAACAGGGTTGCCGTCGGCGTCTTCAAGTTCGGAGCGCGTTGTCACCATGGAGATCCCCGAACGCTGCGCGATGGAGTCGATGTGCACCGTGGTGGAGATCACGTCACCAGCCACGATGGGCCGGTGGTGCGTGAAGCGCTCGTCCGCGTGCACCACCTTGGAGAAGTCCACGCCCACCTCCGGGTCCACGACCACGTGGAACTCAGCGCGCTGCGCAATGATCACCGCGAACGTGGTGGGTGCCACGAGGTCGTCGTAGCCCTCAGCCCGCGCCGCCTCTGGGTTGAAGTGGGCGAATGAGTTGGCGTCCACGGCGTCGGCGAACTCACGGATCTTGACGCGGGTGACCTCGTACGGCTCATGGGGGCCGTACACACGGCCCGCGGCTTCGGGATTGACCGGCATGCTCAAAGCCTAGCCGCGCCCGACGCCGTGGCCGCGCCGGGCAGTCAGAGGCGCCTTGGGAATCACAAAGCGCCCGGCCCCTTCGCGTGAGCGGAGGGGCCGGACGCTCGGGAACAGCTAGATCAGCGGGTCTCGCGGTGCGCCGTGTGCTTGCCGCACTTGGGGCAAAACTTGTTGAGCTCCACACGGTCGGGGTTGTTGCGACGGTTCTTGCGCGTGATGTAGTTGCGGTTCTTGCAGTCCACGCATGCGAGCGTGATCTTGGGACGGACGTCGTTCTTCGCCATGTGAAGCTCCTAGCCTTGTTGGGCACGCGCCCGCTGAAGCGCGCGTATGGGTGCCGTATGCACCCCGTAGCGAGGGCGGGACTCGAACCCGCGACCCCACGATTATGAGTCGTGTGCTCTAACCACCTGAGCTACCCCGCCGGGTGGGGGCGGCATGGCCGCCTTACCGAGCCCCAACAGGGAATCGAACCCTGGACCTTTTCCTTACCATGGAAACGCTCTGCCGACTGAGCTATTGGGGCAACGCCGGTCAAGGATACACGGCCCGACGCTGCCTCACGAAATCGACCAACGTCGCCTGTCGGTGGGGTTGGCTATGGTGGCCGGGTGAGCGCAGACCTGTCCGCCCCGCAGGCGCGGCGCGTGTTCCTCGCGGCGCAAGGGCTCGCGTCCCGCCGCCCGTCTGGGCGCGTCCGCGATAGCGACTTCGCGGCCTATCTGGAGCGGCAGGGCGTGCTGCAGTTGGACTCCGTGAATGTGTTCGCACGCGCGCACTATCTTCCGGTCTTCAGCCGGTACGGCAGCTACGAACCGGGTGCTCTCGACTCCTTCTTGTGGGGCCCTCCGGACGGTCACGGTGCGCATGGCTTTGAGCATTGGGGGCACGAGGCCGCCGTGATGCCGCTGTCGCTGCTGCCGGCCATGCTGCCGCGCATGCGGCGCGAGACGGACTGGGTGCGGTGGACTCGGGAGCGGCTGGAGAGCGACAGGCCCGGCCTCATCGAGCAGGTGCGCACGGCGGTGGCACAGCGCGGCCCTGTGGTGGGCCGCGACCTTGAGCATCTCTCGCCGCGTGAGGGCCCCAAGGGCACGTGGTGGGACTACAGCCATGTGAAGTCCGCGCTCGAATATCTCTTCTTCCGTGGTGATATCGCGGGCTCCAGGGGCACCAACTTTCAGCGCACCTACGACTCCCTGGAGCGCGCGTGGGGCGCCACGGCGGCCCACGCGGCGCCCCTCAGCCTCACGCAGGCGCGCCAGCACTTCTTTGACCATGCCATCGCGGCGGTGGGCATCGGCACGCCGCGAGACATCGCCGACCACTTTCGCCTGCTCGCCCCCAAGTCGCTCACGGCAAGCGGGCTGCGACCGTTCGCTGACTCCGCCGTGGAGCGCGGCTTGGCGCAATGGGTCACGGTTGACGGGTGGGGAGAACCCGCACTGCTCGCCACCGGTGCGCAGGTGCCGGGCCGGGCCACAGCGTCGGCCCTGCTGAGCCCCTTTGATCCCGTGTGCTGGTACCGCCCACGCCTTGAGCGAATGTTCGCCGTCGACTACCGCATTGAGATCTATACCCCGGCGCCCAAGCGCATCTACGGGTATTACTGCCTGCTGTTCCTCATGGGTGACGACATCGTGGCGCGCGTGGACCTCAAGGCGGATCGCAAGGCGGGAGTGCTGATCGTTGCCGCCGCGTGGCGCGAGCCCGTCACCGCGCCCGGCGCACGGCGCAGGCCCACCACGGCGGTTGCCGCCGCACTTGCCGCGGAGCTGCGGTTGGCCGCGAGGTGGCAAGGCCTGGACGACGTTGTGGTGGCGCCGCGGGGCGATCTCGCCAGTGCACTGAGTGTGGCCTTGCTGGCGCCAAGCAAAAGTGCGCAATCGTCACTAATGTGAGGAAATAATCGCCTCAACGATGAGGCGCCTCACCCCGGGAGCGACGATGACCGCCTCGACACCACCCTCTCCACTCAACAAGCGAGTGCTCGCCATCACCATCGGCGCGGCGCTCGGGGGCTTCCTCTTTGGCTTCGACTCGTCCGTCATCAATGGCGCCGTGTCCTCGATCCAAGACGCGTTTTCGCTCAGCGAGGGCCTCAAGGGCTTTGCCGTGGCATCCGGACTGCTGGGATGCGCGGTAGGCGCATGGTTCGCCGGCGGCCTCGGCGATAGGTGGGGACGCATCCGCGTCATGGTGCTCTCCGCCGCACTGTTCTTTGTCTCGGCAATCGGCGCCGGCCTGGCCCAAGGCGTGTGGGACCTCGTGCTGTGGCGCGTGATCGGCGGGCTCGCGATAGGCGCGGCGTCCGTCATAGCGCCCGCGTACATCGCGGAACTCGCGCCGGCGGCGTTCCGCGGCCGCCTCGCCTCGCTGCAGCAGATGGCGATTGTGCTTGGCATCTTCGCGGCCCTGCTGTCCGATCAGCTCCTCCAGAGCGTTGCCGGTGGAGCGGACCAGGAGCTGTGGCTGGGGCTTGAGGCGTGGCGATGGATGTTCATCGTTGGCGTCATTCCCGCCCTGGTGTACGGATGGGCGGCCTTCACCTTGCCGGAGTCGCCGCAATACCTCGTGGCGAGGCGCCGCCCCGATGAAGCCGCACGTGTTCTCGTGGAGTACACGGGCGAGGCGGACCCCGCGACCAAGATCGCCGCGATCACCGCGAGCCGCGGCGAGGCCAAGGGATCGCTGGCGGACTTGCGCGGGCCGCGCTTTGGCCTCAAGCCCATCGTGTGGATCGGGATCATCTTGTCCGCGCTGCAGCAACTCGTGGGCATCAACGTGATCTTCTACTACTCCACCACGCTGTGGGAGTCCGTTGGGTTCTCTGAGGACGACGCGTTCCTCACCTCCACCATCACCTCGGTGACGAACATCATCGTCACCATCGTGGCCATCCTGCTCGTGGACAAGATCGGCAGGCGGCTGCTCCTGCTCATCGGTTCTGCGGGCATGTTCGTGATGCTGGCTCTCATGGCGGTGGCGTTCTCCACCGCCACACTCGACGCCGACAATGTGGCGCATATGTCCGACGCGTGGTCCCGGGCGGCGCTCATTGGCGCCAACGGCTTTGTGGTGTTCTTTGGAGCCTCGTGGGGGCCCGTGATCTGGGTGCTGCTTGGCGAGATGTTCCCCAACTCCATCCGTGCGGTGGCGCTCGCAGTGGCCGCAGCCGCGCAGTGGCTCGCAAACTTCACCGTCACGATGACGTTCCCGCCGCTCGCCAATCTCTCGCTCGCGGTGGCATACGGCTTCTACGCCGTGATGTCGTTCGTGTCCTTCTTCTTCGTGTGGCGCAAGGTCCGCGAGACCAAGGGCATGGAGCTCGAGGCGATGACCGACTCTGCCACCCAACCGGCTAGCGCATAGCGAGCATCTTGCGGCGACGCCGCACACCCACCTCGCCGATGATCACGATGATGAGCGCGATGATGAACATCAGCGTGCCGATCACGTTCACCTGCATGGGCAGCGACCGTTGCGCGGCGCCCCATACGTACATGGGGAACGTCACGGTCTGGCCGGAGTTGAGGTTGGTGATGATGAAGTCGTCGAAGGACAGCGAGAAGCTCAGCAGCGCGGCACCGAGGATTCCGGGGAACACCAGCGGGAATGTCACGCGCCAGAACGTCTGCGACTCGCTCGCATAGAGGTCCATTGCCGCCTGCTCCAGGTTGGTGTCGAGCCCCGAGAGCCGCGACTTGACCGTCACCACCACAAAGGACAGGCAGAACATGATGTGCGCGATGAGGATGGTCCAGAATCCCAAGTTGCCGCCTTGCTTGGCGGCGATGAACAGCGCCAGCAACGACGAACCCATGACGATCTCGGGCGTGGCCATCGGCAGGAACAGCACCAGGTTCATGGTGCCGCGACCCGTGAAGCGGTGACGCACCAGGCCAAAGGCCGCGAGGGTGCCAAGGATCGTGGCAACGACCGTGGCAAGGATGGCGATCTGGACGCTTGTTACGACCGACTGGCACATGCCGTCGGGCGCACACGGGTGCAGCCAGTTCTCCCACGTGAACTTCTGGAACTTGTACAGATTGCGGTGCTCAGACGAGTCGTTGAACGACATCAGCGCCACGATCATGTTGGGGATGTACATGTAGACGATGACGAGCACGCCCAGTAGGAGCGCCCCGTTCTTCGCAAACCAGCGGCCGATGCTCGCCATTACAGGAGATCCTCCGTTCCCGCCTTGCGGATGTAGAGCATGACGAATACCACGATGATGACCATGAGGATCACCGACAAGGCACCCGCCGTGGCGTAGTCACCGGTGGTCGTGAAGAGCGACTGGATGACGTTGCCGACCATGCGTTCGTTGGGACTGCCGAGGAGGTCGGCGTTGATGTAGTCGCCCGACGCCGGGATGAAGGTCAGCAGTGTTCCGGCGACGACGCCGGGAAGGGCCAGCGGCCACGTCACCCTGAAGAAGGTCTTGGCCGGATTGGCGTAGAGATCGCTCGACGCCTCGTGCAGCCGGGTGTCGATCTTCTCCAGGCTCGCGTACAACGGCAGGATCATGAACGGCAAGAAGTTGTACGTTAGGCCCGCCACCACGGCAACCGGCGTTGCCAGGAGGCGACCGTCCGGTCCCAAAATATGCAGCGCCTGCATGGTGTTGACCACCCAGCCGTCGTCGGCGAGGATCAACTTCCACGACAGCGTGCGCAAGAGGAAGCTCGTGAAGAACGGTGCGATGACGAGCACCAGCATCACGTTCTTCCAGCGTCCCGCCTTGAACGCGATGGCGTAGGCGAGCACGAACCCGAGGATGATGCAGAAGAACGTGGCGAGCGCCGCGTACCACAGCGACCGGAGCATGACCGGCCAGTAGTCGCTGATCGCATTCCAGTAATTCGCGAAGTGCCACGTCATGTCGTAGCCCGTGAGCACCGAGCCCTTGGGATCGAACAGCGACGTCGCCAGCAGCGAGTACAGCGGAACTACAAAGAACAGGCCAAGCCACACCGCCGTCGGGATGATGAGTAGATAGCCGGTGCGGCGGCGCGACAGCGGTGCCACGTCAGTCCTCCTCGCGACCCGCGTCGACGTCTTGCGAGGCGTCGAGCAGGAACGCAAACTCGGGCCGCCAGGAGACGTCGACCTGTGTTCCGGGCGGCAGGATGCCGCGCTTGCCGGTGTTCTGCTCGTGACACAGCATCTCGTTACCCCACGGCATCTTGACGAGGTACTGAGTGGAGACGCCCATGAAGCTCGAGTCCACGACCACCGCACCGGTCATGTGGTTTCCAGGGGCGTCGATGGGTTCGCCAGCCGGCGCAATGAGCACCTTCTCCGGGCGAATGCCCACCCACCCCTTGCCGGTGTCCGCATGCGCGCGGTCCTGGTGGATCGAGATGATCGTGCCGTGCATGTCCACCTTGACCATGCCACCCTCTTTGCCGATGATCGTGCCGGCGATGAGGTTGGACTGGCCAAGGAAGTTGGCGACGAACGTTGTAGCGGGGTTCTCGTACAGCTCGGCGGGGGAACCCATCTGCTCGATGACGCCCTGATTCATGACCGCAACAGTGTCGGCCATCGTCATGGCCTCTTCTTGGTCGTGGGTGACGTGCACGAAGGTGATGCCCACCTCGTTCTGGATCTGCTTGAGCTCAATCTGCATGGCGCGGCGCAGCTTGAGGTCAAGCGCGCCGAGCGGCTCATCAAGCAAGAGCACCTCGGGACGGTTGATGAGCGCCCGCGCCAGCGCAACGCGCTGCTGTTGGCCGCCGGAGAGCTGAGCGGGACGCTTGTCCGCCTGGGCCGTGAGCTCGGTGAGCTCCAGCATGTCCTTGACCTGCTGGGTGGTCTCCTTGATGCCGCGCCGCTTGAGGCCAAAGGCCACGTTCTCGGAAATCGTCAGGTGCGGGAAGAGCGCGTAGTTCTGGAAGACCGTGTTGACGGGCCTGCGGTACGGCTTGTCGTAGGTGATCTCTTGGTTGCCAATGGTGATGGAGCCGTCCGTGGGTTCCTCAAGACCGGCAACCATGCGCAGCGTCGTCGTCTTGCCGCACCCGGAGGGCCCTAGCAAGGCAAAGAACGATCCTGCGGGGATATGCAGGTCCAGTGACTTCACCGCCTGGAAGCCATTGGGGTAGGTCTTTGTCAGGCCCGTGAGCTTCAGGTCACGGGTCGTCTCGCTAGCCACCTGAGACATCGGCGAACTCTCCTTCGTACTCGCGCATCTGGTACTCCTCCAGGGCCTTGAAGGGGTGGGTCTTGGACAGGTAATCCTCCGTGGGGAAGATCAACGGGTTGTCTACGAGCGAGGGGTCGATGTCCTCCATCGCCTCTCGGGCTCCCTCGACGGGGCACACGTACCAGACCCAGGCCGCCAACAGGGCGGCGTTCTCGGGCTGGTAATACCAGTCAATCCACCGCTCGGCGTTGAGCTTGTGGCTTGCCATGTTGGGGACGAGCATGTTGTCGGCCCACACCATCATGCCCTCGTCTGGCGGGAGGAACACGAGGTTCTCGTCGTCCGCGGCCGCAACGTCTCCCGACCACGCCATGCATGCGGCGATGTTGCCGTTGGCGAGGTCGTTGACGTACTCGTTGCCGGTGAAGGCACGGATCTGGCCGTCGTTGCGCGCCTTGCGCAACTTGTCCATCGAGTTCTCCCACTGGTCTTGCGTGAAGTCGGCGGGGTCGTGGCCTTCGCTCAGCAGGATGAGGCCCATGGTGTCGCGCATCTCGGTGAGGAGCGTGACCTTGCCCTTGAGGTCTGGCCGGGTCAAAAGCTCGGTGATGGTCCGCACCTCGCCCACGAGCGACTTGTTGTATGCCAGGCCCGTGAAGCCGGCCTGCCAGGGCGCCGAGTAGGTGCGATCCGGATCCCAGTTCATCCCGCGCAGCGACGAGATGAGGTTCTTGTCGACGTTGGGGATGTTCGCCTTGTCCAGCGGCTGGATCCACCCCATCTGAATCATGCGCGCAGCCATCCAGTCCGTCAGCATGAAGAGGTCACGCTTCGTGGGCTGGCAGGTGCCGAGTTGGTTGACGACCTTGGCGAAGAACTCCACGTTGTCGTTGATGTCCGCAACGTAGGTGAGGTCGATCCCGTAGTGCTTGGCGAACAGCGTTGAGGTGGACTCGTAGCCGTCGTCGTCGGTGTCGATGTACTCGGGCCAGTTGGAGACGATGAGCCGCTTGTCTTGGTCCGAAAGGTCTGGGGCGATGCACTTCAGGGGATCCTGTTGCTTGCCAGGGGTTGAAAACAGGGGCAACGTGGCGAGGCTTGCCACCCCGAGCGCACCCCCAACCAGCACATTACGTCGTGAAACGCCGCCCCCAGCACGGTCCATGTCCGCCACTGATCACTCCCTCGTTCCGGCGCATCATTGCAAGCCGATTTCCTGATACTGGCAGAAGGCGCGGCTCCTCACCATTCGAAACGCGAATTTTTCTTGCGTTCTGCGCCACTTTGCGCATGATTCCGTCTCATCGTGCACGGTTGCTGTGTCCCGTGCCGGCCCTTTGACGCCCGACGCTGGGGCGAGAACACTGTTCCCATGGCTTCCGCGCCGCGCGGCTACGACGACGTCTCCTTGTGGCTTGCTACCTGCGGCGACGACCTCAGCCCGCGCCCGGGCCTTCCCGGTGACCTCGATGTTGACGTCGCGATCGTCGGAGCCGGCTTCACGGGCCTGTGGACGGCCTACTACCTCAGCGCCGCCCGGCCAGACCTGACCATCGCCGTACTGGAGCGTCAGATCGCCGGGTTTGGAGCGTCGGGCAGGAACGGCGGCTGGGCGTCCGCACTGTTCCCCAGCTCTACCGCGCACCTGGCACGCGAGCACGGCCGCGAGGCCGCCCAAGCCCAGCACCAGGCCATGCGCGCGTCCATCGACGAGGTGATCCGCGTTGCCGAGCATGAAGGCATTGACGCGGACATTGCCAAGGGCGGCACCGTGACGCTCGCCCGCACTCAGGTGCAACTGCGGCGCGCGCGGGAAGCCGTGGAGCACGCGCATGCGTGGGGCGAGCCTGAGCATGTGCTGCTCGACGAGTCCGGTGCCCGGGAGCGCGTCAACGCCTCGGGCACCCTTGGCGGCATGTTCACGCCTGATTGCGCGGCCGTGCACCCCGCAAAGCTCGTGCGCGCCCTGGCGCGAGTGGTGAGCGCCCGCGGCGTAAAGATCTACGAGCAGACCCCCGCGCTCGCGATCGAGCCGCACACGGTGACCACCGCGCACGGAGTCGTCACCGCCCAGCACGTGGTGCGCGCCACCGAGGGCTACACGCCACAGCTGGCGGGTCACCGGCGCACCATCGCACCCGTGTACTCGCTCATCGTTGCCACGGCGCCGCTCCCGCGCGCGGTCTGGGACGAGATTGGACTTGCACACCGCGAGACTTTTGCCGACTTTCGCCACCTCATCATCTACGGACAGCGCACCGCGGATGATCGGCTCGTGTTCGGCGGGCGCGGCGCCCCCTACCACTTTGGCTCACGGATTCGCCCGGAATATGACCGCCACGAGCGCGTGCACCGCTCGCTGCAGGCCACGCTCGTGGACCTCTTCCCCGTCCTGGCCGACGCTCCCATCACCCACCGCTGGGGCGGCAACCTGGGCATCGCACGCGACTGGCACGCCTCCGTTGGCCTTGACCGGGCCACGGGCCTGGCATGGGCGGGCGGCTATGTGGGCGATGGGGTGACCACCACCAACCTTGCCGGGCGCACGCTGCGGGACCTCATTCTTGGCCACGACTCCGAGCTCACCGCCCTGCCGTGGGCACACCACCGTTCGCGCTCGTGGGAAGTGGAGCCGCTGCGCTGGCTCGAGGCAAACGCGGGGCTCACCGCGATGTCCCTCGCCGATGCAGAGGAGCGCATCACGGGCCGCCCAAGCCTCGTGGCGCGCGCCATGGCACCGCTCATGGGAGGGCACTCGGGGTGACGGCCCCCGGGACGCGAAAACGGCCCGACGCTGTAGCGTCGGGCCGTAGCCGTGGCGGGTGAGGGATTCGAACCCCCGTAGCTCTCGCAGCTGATTTACAGTCAGCCCCCTTTGGCCGCTCGGGTAACCCGCCAGTGCCCTGCCCACAAACGCAAGCGGGGCGCATGGAAGGATAGCAAGATGTTGACCCTGGGCGCGAACTCGCGCCCCCGGCAGGAAGGAGCCAGCAATGGCAGGCGACAGCAGCTTTGACGTGGTGAGCAAGGTGGACCGCCAAGAGGTGGACAACGCGCTCAACCAGGCGGCCAAGGAAATCCAGCAGCGCTACGACTTCAAGGGGGTTGGCGCGTCGATCGAGTTTTCGGGCGAGTCCGTGCTCATGAAGGCGAACTCACCCGAGCGCGTCAAGGCCGTGCTCGACGTCTTCATCGCCAAGCTCGCCAAGCGCGGCATCTCGCTCAAGTCGCTCGAGTACGGCGAGCCGCAGCCGTCCGGCAAGGAGTTCCGGCTTGCCGCGGAGATCAAGGAAGGCATCTCCTCGGAGACCGCCAAGAAGCTCACCAAGCTGGTGCGCGACGAGGGCCCCAAGTCGGTGAAGGCCCTCATCCAAGGCGACGAACTGCGCATCACCTCCAAGTCTCGCGACGACCTCCAAGCCACCCAGGCGCTGTTGCGAGGTGCAGACGTGGACACCGACCTGCAGTTTGTGAACTACCGGTAGGCCCCGCGCCATGGCCGACTCCCCCGCATCGGCGTCCTCGACGCGGGGTGAGTCGCGCGTCATCTACGGTGCACTCGCCGGCGCGGGACTTGGCGCGGTGGTGGGCCTTGCCGTGGTGGCAGGGAATCCCCACCTGCGGGTCTCCGGTCCAGGATCGTTCGGGCTGGCCGCTGCGTGCACCACGGGCGTCGTGGCCGCGGTGGTGTCGGCACGGGGGTACGTGCTCTCCCGTGCCATGCGCGGTCAGGAGTGGCGAGGCGGGCTCACCACCGCCACGCGTGCGGTCGCCACCGCGGCGGTGGTGATCGCCCACACCGCGATGGCCTTCCTTGGCACATACGCACTGTTCGTGGTGCTGTCCAAGGCGGTCATTGGCATGCGCGTCCACGCCTTCTTTGGAGCCGTGCTGATGGCGCTCGCGGTTGCCGTGACCACCTACATGGTGGCGCGGTCCGTTGCCCGCACCACCACGCAACGGATGACGAGCCTGCTGATGTCCTTTGTGGTGGTGGGAACCCTGACCTCGGCGGTCACCACGTCCGATCCCCTGTGGTGGACAGTGCACTTCAGCCAACTCGGCACCTACGGGGACCTCTCGAGCTGGATCTTCAACGGCACGCTCGTTGCCGGCGGGCTGCTCGTTGCCACGTTCGCCGTGTACCTCGCCCACGACATGTCCGCGCTGGTCGCGTCAGGCACGCTCACGAACCCGGCGGCACCGGCAACTGTGCCGCGGCTCTTCGTCATCATGGGAGTCATGCTCGCCATCGTGGGCGTTGTGCCCGTGGACGTGAGTTTTGCTGTCCACTCCGCGGCAGCGTCGGGCATGGCGGTGGTGTTTCTCATCCTGCTGGCGCGCGGGCGCGCACTGGTGGCGGGCCTGCCCGCCGGCTACTTCACGGCCGCGTGGGTCTTCTTGGGCGCCACGGTGTGCGGCGTTGCGCTGTTTCTTGGCCGGGCGCTGTCCGTGACGGCGTTTGAGGTCACCGTGTTTGGCCTGATCTTTGGGTGGATCGCGGTGTTCATCGGCTTCCTTGGGACGGCAAGCGACACTGAAACAGCTCAGCTGCGGTAGATGCCGTCCCGCGCCATGCCCTCGAGCCGCGCGATGCGCTCGGCCATGGGCGGGTGGGTGCTGAAGAGCCTGGCGAGCCCCACACCGCGGAACGGGTTGGCGATAAACATGTGGCTGACGTTCTCGAGCCTCGCGTCTTGAGGCAGCGGCCGCGCGGCCGTTCCCTGCTCCAGCTTGCGCAGCGCGGAGGCCAGCGCCATGGGGTCGCCCGTGAGGGCAGCGCCGTCCTCATCGGCGTCATACTCCCTGGTGCGAGAGATGGCGAGGCGGATGAGGCTCGCTGCCAGCGGCGCCAGGATGAGCATCGCGAGCGCCCCAAAGGGACCGAGGGGGCTGTTGCGGCTGTTGCCGCCACCGAACCAGAACAGCATCTGTGCAATGGCGGTGATCATGCCCGCGAAGGCCGCGGCCACGGCGGAGATGAGGATGTCGCGGTTGTAGACATGCTGCAGTTCATGACCGAGGACTCCCCGCAGTTCGCGCTCGTCGAGGAGTCGCAGGATGCCGGCGGTGCAACACACGGCCGAGTTCTTGGGGTTGCGCCCCGTGGCAAAGGCATTGGGCGCCTCGGTGGGCGACACATACAGCGCGGGCATGGGCTGGTTGGCCTCACGAGACAGCTCGCGCACGATGCGGTACATCGCGGGCTGCTCCACCTCGGTCACGGGCCGCGCGTGCATGGCACGGATGGCCAGGTTGGCCGAGTTCCAGTAACCGTAGAAGGTGCCGAACAGACCGATCAGCGCAAACAGCCACAGGTACGAGCCGCCCGCCACAAACGAGCCGATGCCCAGCAGCACCACCCACAGCGCCACGAAGAGCCCCATGGTCTTGAGCCCGTTGAAGTACTTCTTGCCCACCGATCCTCCTTTGTGCGGCCATTGTAGGAACGGGCCAGAGGGCCACGGTGGTTCCCGCGCAGGCAATCAGGGGTATGTGGGTCAGGACACGCGAGCGCGCTTGAGTGCTACCTCCGTCATCTCCTCGCGAGGCACCACCTTGATGCGTTCGCGGCCCGCGGTCTCACCGAGTGCCTGCTCGTGGGCGTCAAGCGCCTCCCAGTCGCGCCACTGCACCACGGGCACGCCGCGCGAGCGCAGCAGCCTCAAGAAGTTGTCGGGGCTGAGCTGCTCAGGGCTTGCAAGGGTGTTGGCGTACAGCTGCGGCGCATCCTCGACCAGATGCGCAATGGTCTCCGCAGCGTCGGACTTGGTGCTGCCGATGAGGCCAACCGGGCCGCGCTTGATCCAGCCCGTGGTGTAGAAGCCGGGAACGGGTTCACCGTCGTCGCCAACCACGCGACCCTCGACATTGCGAATCACGCCCTTGGCGTCGTTGAACGGCACGCCGTCGATGGGAGTGCCCCAGTACCCCACCGCGCGATACACGGCCTGCACGGGGTAGTCGATGAACTCGCCCGTGCCTTCCACGTTGCCGTCGCCCGTGAGACGCTGGCGCTCCATGCGCACGCCGACGACGCGGCCGTCCTCGCCCAGCACCTCGTGGGGGCTTTGCAGGAAGTGCAAGTGGATACGGCGCGATGCGCCCGTAGGCTCGCGCAGGGTCCAATCGGTGAGCGTCTTGACGGTCTGCTTGGTCTGGTGGCTCGCCTCTACGGCTGCCATGGAGCCTTCGTCGAAGTCGTAGTCCTCTGGGTAGACGATGATGTCGACGTCAGGGACCTGGCCCAGCTCGCGCAGCTCGAGCGGCGAGAACTTCACCTGTGCCGGCCCGCGGCGGCCAAAGACGTGGACATCGGTGACGGGCGACGCCTCGAGCCCCGCCTGAACGTTCGCGGGAATCTCGGTAGGCATGAGGTCGCTCACGTGCTTGGCGAGGATGCGAGCTACGTCGAGCGCCACGTTGCCAACGCCAAAGACCGCGACCTCTTTGGCCGTGAGCGGCCACGTGCGCGGAACGTCGGGATGGCCGTCGTACCAGCTCACGAAGTCGGCGGCTCCAAACGAGCCCTCCAGGTCGATACCAGGGATGTCGAGCGCCGCATCGTAGAAGGAGCCGGTGGCGAAGATCACGGCGTCGTAGTGCTCGCGGAGGTCATCGAGCGAGACATCGGTGCCCACATCGACGTTTGCCAGCAGGCGAATGTCGCCACGACCCAGCACATTCGCGAGCGCCACGATGATCTGCTTGATGCGCGGGTGGTCAGGGGCAACGCCGTAGCGCACGAGGCCGAACGGTGCGGGCAGCCGTTCGATGATGTCGATCTCGACATCGATTCCCTGCCGGGTGAGGATGTCGGCGGCGTAGGTGCCGGCGGGCCCGGCGCCGATGATGGCAACACGCAGTGGTCGGTTGGTAGTCACGGGGTTACTTCCTTGGCTTTGGCGGCGGCAACGGTTCCAGACTAACGAAGTCCGGCGGCCCGACGCTGAAGCATAGTATTCCCAATTCCTACCAAACATAGGGGTATTGGGGGTGTGCGTTTGTCGCTTTCGTGTCACACTTGCCGCCATGACGACCTCCCTGAGCATCGGCCTCGCCGCCATGCCCTCGATGTGCGTCATGTGTGCCATGGCCTGACCGCCCATGGACTGTCCCCACCAATCCTGGGCGCTCGGCCACTCCGAGCGCAGTGCTCGGCTGGCCGGAGCCCACCATCGCGAGGAGCGCCGGTGACCATAGAGACCACTCCCGAAGCACCGTCACATGCACCGCCGCACGCCGACTCTGCGGCCGAGCAGGCGCTGGAACGCCGCCGCCACCGCGAAGAGGCGCGCCTCATCCGCACCCGCGAGGCGGCCGCACGCCGCGACACCGTCAACAAAGACGGCCAATGGGCACTCGGCGACCGCACCCCGCTGAACCCCAACGAAGAGATGAAGTCGGCGGCCGATCCGCTCGAGGTGCGCTCTCGGATTGAGAACCTCTATTCCAAGTGGGGATTCTGGTCCATTCCCCCAGGCGACCTGCGCGGAAGGTTCCGTTGGTGGGGCCTGTATACGCAGCGTCGGCCCGGCATTGACGGCGGCAGGACCGCGATCCTTGAACCCCACGAACTCGACGACGAATACTTCATGATGCGCATCCGCAGCGACGGCGGGCAGCTCACGCTGGCGCAGGCACGCACCATCGGTGAGATCTCCCGAGACCTCGCGCGTGACACCGCGGATGTCAGCGATCGCCAGAACATCCAACTGCACTGGGTGCGCATCGAGGACGTCCCCGAAATCTTCCGGCGCATCGAGTCCGTGGGGCTCATGAGTCAAGAGGCTTGCGGGGACGTGCCGCGCGTGATCCTGGGATCGCCCGTGGCGGGAATCGCCAAGGACGAGCTCATTGACCCCACGCCCCACATGCGCGAGATCGTGGACACGTACATCGGCGATCCCGCGTTCTCCAACCTGCCGCGCAAGTTCAAGACCGCCTTTACGGGCATGCCCATCCCCGACATCCTCCACGAGGTGCAAGACGTGGCCTTCTGCGCGGTAGAGCACCCGGAGCTTGGCGTGGGCTACGACCTGTGGGTGGGCGGCGGCCTATCCGTGAACCCGTTCCTTGGCCACAGGCTTGGCGTGTTTGTGCCACCGGACAAGACCGCCGAGGTGTGGTGCGGCGTCACCGGCATCTTCCGCGACTACGGGTATCGCCGCCTGCGCAACCGCGCGCGCCTCAAGTTCTTGGTCAAGGACTGGGGGCCGGAGAAGTTCCTGCAGGTGCTGCAAGACGAGTACCTGCACTACGAGCTTCCCAAGGGCCCCGCGCCGCGGCTCGGCACTCCCGCGGACCGCGGCGACCACGTGGGCATCCACGAGCAGGCAGACGGCAACTACTACGTGGGGGTGGCGCCCATCGCCGGCCGCATCAGCGGCACCACCCTGCTGCGCATCGCGGACATCGCACAGGCCGCCGGCAGCGACCGCATCCGCCTCACGCCCCTGCAGAAGATCCTCGTCCTCGACATCCCTGAGGCCAAGGTCAACGACGTCGTCAACGGCCTGCGCGCGCTGGAGCTCGAATCCAGCCCCGGCGAGTTTCACCGCAACGTCATTGCGTGCACGGGCATCGAATACTGCAAGCTCGCGATCGTGGAGACCAAGGCCACCGCGCGCGAGGTGGTGAAGAAGCTCGACGCCATCTTCCCCACGCTTGACACCCCCATCACCGTGCACGTCAACGGCTGCCCCAACTCCTGCGCCCGTGTGCAGGTTGCCGACATCGGCTTCAAGGGTCAGCTGGTGCTCGACGACGAGACGGGCGAGCAGGTGCCCGGCTACCAGGTTCACCTCGGCGGCCGGCTTGGTCGCGGAGACGACAACGACTTTGGCCGCAAGATTCGCGCGCACAAGGTCAAGGCCGACGGCATGCCCGACTACGTGGAGCGCGTCACCAAGAACTACCTCGCCACTCGCGACGACGGCGAGACCTTCTCCGACTGGGCATTCCGAGTAGACGAGGAGCTCCTCACATGACCACCGTCATCTGGAATCGTGACACCTGCGCGGACGCCAACGCGCTGCTCGAGCATGCCTCCGCCGAAGACATCGCCGACTGGGCCGTGGCGACGTTCGGCACCCGCCTTGCCGTAGCGTCGTCCATGCAAGACACGATCCTTCCGCACCTATTCGGAACGCGGCTGCCGGGAGTGGACGTGCTGTTCCTCGAGACGGGCTACCACTTTGGCGAGACCATCGAGACTCGGGATCATGCCGCCAAGGCCTTCCCCATCACCGTGGTGAACGTGACCCCTGAGCACACGGTCGCGGAGCAGGACGCCGCCTACGGCAAGGACCTCTTTGCGCGAGACCCCAACCTGTGCTGCGCCATGCGCAAGGTGGAGCCCTTGGCAAGATCGCTCGCCGGCTACGAGGCGTGGGTGACGGGAGCGCGGCGCGCCGACGCCGCCACCCGCGCGCAGCTGCCCGTGGTGGCGTGGGATGACAAGCATGGGCTCGTGAAGATCAACCCCCTCGCCACGTGGAGCGACTTCCAGGTGGAGATCTACCAGACGGCACACGGGCTGCCACGCAATCCGCTCGTGGCGCAGGGCTACCCCAGCATCGGCTGCGAGCCCTGCACGCGCAAGGTGGCACCTGGCGAGGATCCCCGCTCGGGGCGATGGGCGGGAACGGACAAGACGGAATGCGGGATTCACACATGACCACTGACACTGCTCACGCCGTGACCTGCGCCCACGTGGACACCCTCGCCGCGCTTGAGGCCGAGGCCATTCACATCCTTCGCGAGGCCGTGGCCACCGCGCGCAAGCCGGTGATTCTGTTCAGCGGCGGCAAGGATTCCGTGGTGGTGCTGCACCTGGCCACCAAGGCGTTCTGGCCCGCTCGCGTTCCCGTGGAGCTGTTGCATGTGGACACGGGCCACAACTTCGATGAAGTGCTCGCCTTCCGCGACGCGACCGTGGCCCGGCTGGGCTTGCGGCTGCAGGTGGCGTCCGTGCAGTCATACATCGACGACGGCCACCTGCGCGAACGCCCAGACGGCACCCGCAATCCCCTCCAGACCGTTCCACTGCTCGACGCCATCACCGGGCACGGCTACGACGTGGTCTTTGGCGGCGCTCGCCGTGACGAGGAGAAGGCCCGCGCCAAGGAGCGGGTGGTGTCTCTGCGGGACGAGTTTGGTCAGTGGGATCCGCGCAATCAACGTCCCGAGCTGTGGAATCTGTACAACACCCGGCACCTGCCCGGCCAGCACGTGCGCGTCTTCCCCCTCAGCAACTGGACCGAGCTGGACGTGTGGCGGTACGTCGAGCGTGAGGACATCGAGCTGCCGTCGCTGTACTTTGCGCACTCGCGCCCCGTGTTCGAGCGCGACGGCATGTGGCTCACGCCGCACCCCGCGGTGCCCGTCAAGGAGTCCGACGCCGTGGTCACCAAATCGGTGCGGTACCGCACCGTTGGGGACGCCTCCTGCACGGGCGCCGTGGAGTCTGACGCCACGACCGTGGCCGAGGTCATCGCCGAGGTGGCGGCCACGCGCATCACGGAGCGCGGCGCCACCCGCGCGGACGACCGCCTCAGCGAGGCCGCCATGGAAGACCGCAAGAAGGAGGGGTACTTCTAATGACTGCGACCGACACGAGGGCCACAGCCGTGCGCCCCTCAACATCGCTGCTGCGCTTTGCCACCGCAGGCTCCGTTGACGATGGCAAGTCCACGCTCGTGGGCCGCCTGCTGTATGACACCAAGTCGATTCTTGCCGATGCCTACGAGGCCGTAGAGCGGGTCTCTCACGCTCGTGGCGCCCAGACCGTTGACCTCGCGCTGCTCACCGATGGCCTGCGCGCGGAGCGCGAGCAGGGCATCACCATCGACGTGGCGTACCGCTACTTCTCCACGCCCAACCGCACCTTCATCCTCGCCGACTGCCCCGGCCACGTGCAGTACACGCGCAACACCGTCACGGGCGCGTCCACCGCCGACGCTCTGGTGGTGCTCGTGGACGCTCGCCACGGCGTGGTGGAGCAGACGCTGCGGCACTTGGCGGTTGCCGCGCTGCTGCGCGTGCCGCACGTGATCGTGGCGGTCAACAAGATGGACCTCGTGGGATTTGCGCAGCAGCCGTTCGCAGCCATCGAGGCTCAGCTTGCCGCGCACTCGGCCAAGCTGGGCATGACCGACGCCGTGGCGGTTCCCGTTTCCGCCCTCGAGGGAGACAACGTGGTGGAGCGCTCCGCGCGCACCCCCTGGTACGGCGGGCCCACCGTGCTGGAGCTGCTCGAGACCGTGCCGAGCGCCGACGACATGGCGGCCACAGCGTCGGACAGCTGGCGCCTTGCCGTGCAGTACGTGCTGCGGCCCCAGGACGCCGCCATCAGGCCCGAATACCGCGAGTATCGCGGCTATGCAGGCCACGTGGCCGAGGGCACCGTGCGGGTGGGTGACCCCGTGGTGGTGCAGCCCTCGGGCCGACTCACCACCGTGGCGGGCATCGATACGGCCGACGGCCCACTCACCCAGGCGGCCGCCGGCACCTCGGTGTCGGTGCGGCTTGCCGACGACGTGGATGTGGCGCGCGGAGACCTGCTGAGCTCGGCGTCGGACGCGGCGCGGCCGGTGAAGAACTTCCATGCCCACGTGGCGTGGCTCGCCGAGCGGCCGCTGCGTCTTCGCGAGCGCGTGCTCGTGCAACACGGTTCTGCGCTGGTGCAGGCGATGGTCGTGGGAATCGAGGGAAAGCTCGACATCTCGCTGCCTGGCGGCACCCTTGACGCGTCGATCGTGCCCGGCGATGAGCTTGAGCTCAACGACATCGGCGTGGTGACGCTGCAGCTCGCGAGCCCGCTCGCGATCGAGGACTACGGCACGCATCGGCGCACGGGAGCGTTCTGCCTCGTGGACCCCCACGACGGCAACACCCTCGCCGCGGGCACCGCCCGCGCGGCAGTGCCGGGAACCGGCGTGGACGGCTACCTGACGATCTAGGGTGTGCGGCGGTGCCAGGTGGGGGCCGCGCGGCACCCGGTGGTGCTGACACAATGGCCGGGTGACGTCCTCCGCCGTAGACCGCAAGGGTCTGTTGTTTGGGGTGTCGGCATACCTCATTTGGGGGCTCTTCCCCCTGCTGATGCACGCGCTCATCCCCGCGGGGGCGCTCGAGATCACGGCGCAGCGCGCGGTGTGGTCGCTTGGCGTGTGCCTCATCATCGTGGCGGGAGTGCGCGGCTGGGGACGGCTGCGCGCTGCGCTCACCACCCGGCGCATCCTGGCAACGCTCTCGCTCGCCGCGGTGCTCATCGCCGTCAACTGGCTCGTCTACGTGTATGCGGTGGTCACCGACCAGGTGGCCGCGGCCTCCCTTGGCTACTACATCAATCCCCTCGTGACGGTGGCGCTGGGCGTGCTGGTGTTGGGCGAGCGGCTGCGGCGCATGCAAGTGGTGGCGGTGGGGATCGCCACGGTGGCCGTGGTGGTGATCGGCGTGGAGATGGGCGCCCTGCCGTGGATCTCCCTGGTTCTTGCGCTGTCCTTTGGCTTCTACGGCCTCATCAAGAAGCGCGTGGGGGCGTCCGTTGACGCGATTACCGGGCTCACCGTGGAGACGGTGGTGCTTGCCCCGTTCGCGGCCGGCGCGCTGTGGTGGCTGGGGGCCCAAGGCGAGCTGACCTTTGGGGCGCGCGGCAGCGAAGGCCTGGGCCTGCACCACGACCTCTTGCTCGCGAGCTCTGGTGCCGCAACGGTTGGTGCGCTGTTGCTCTTTGCCGCCGGCGCCGCGCGCCTTCCCCTCAACATCACGGGGCTGCTGCAGTACATCGCGCCCACGATGATGTTCATGCTCGCGGTATGGCACTTCCACGAGCCCATGCCCACCGGTCGCTGGATCGGCTTTGCGCTCGTATGGGTGGCGCTCATCATCATCACGGTTGACTCGTGGCGCGCCTGGGCGCACCGCGGCAATCCCGACGCTGAGCCGGAGTTCCCCGAGACGGTGTAACTGGCGGGGTCCACGATTGCGGCATATCGCTGGTCCAGCTCTAACCGCACCACGGCGATGTCCGGCAGCTCAGCAGCCCGTCGAGTTCCGTGGTGTGTGGCATGCCGCCACACTGGTGACAGGGTTCGAGACGGATGGCGTCTACGCGGTGCGCGCCACCAGCGACTCCGCAAAGTCGATGAGCGAGGCCTTGACGTCGCCCTCTGGCAGGGTCGCGATCGCCTCCTTGGCGCGGGCCGCCCATTGCGCGGCAAGCGCCGCGGTCTCGTCCACCACCGGATGCGCACCAAGGCGGGCAACAACGTCGGCAAGCACGGCGTCGTCGCTGAGGTCGCCATCGATGGCGGCCAAGAGCTCGGCATCCTCTGCTGCGCCGCCCGCAGCAACCCGACGCCGTAGCAGCAGCACAGGCATCGTCGCCACACCCTCGCGCAGGTCGGTGCCAGGGGTCTTGCCAGTGGTGGCAGCGTCGGAGCGGACGTCGATGACGTCATCCGCGAGCTGGAAGGCAACCCCCGCAAGCTCGCCATAACGAGTCACCTGCTGCACCACGGCGGGAGTGCAACCGGCAAACATTGCACCAAAGCGAGCCGAGGTGGCAATGAGGGAGCCCGTCTTGTCCGCGAGTACCTGCAAGTAGAAGTCCACGGGATCGTCCTGAGGGGAGGGGCCAACCGTCTCATGGAGCTGGCCAAGGCACAGCCGCTCAAAGGTCTCGGCCTGAATGCGCACGGCTTGCGGGCCAAGATCCGCCACCACGGCGGACGCGCGCGCAAACAGCAGATCCCCCGTGAGGATCGCCACCGAGTTTCCCCACACCTCATGTGCCGCGGGGGCACCACGGCGGGTGGGCGCGGAGTCCATGACATCGTCGTGATACAGCGTGGCCAAGTGCGTCAGTTCCACCACCACGGCCGCGTCCACGACCTCGGGGCGCGAGGCGTCACCCAAGTGCGCGGTGAGCAGCG
>Ga0206116_1000628_pt1 | contig 30809 bp, 20 predicted proteins | sample 3A1Ametagenome_FD_178000 | JGI IMG/M metagenome (GOLD analysis project Ga0206116, IMG submission 178000) | Enriched microbial communities from leaf-cutter ant dump, University of Wisconsin, Madison, United States - 3A1A | ecosystem: Environmental > Terrestrial > Nest > Insects nest > Nest dump...
CGCCCGAGCAGAAGGCCGCCATCGAGAAGATGGGCTGGGACGAGCTGATGGAGACGCTCAAGAAGCGCCTTGAGGAGCAGAAGGAGCGCCACGAGGGCGGCAGCAAGTGGATCGGCACGGGCGGCACCAGCCCCTTCGGCCACGGCGGCTACAACCCGCAGGGCGTGCGCATCGGCGGTGCGGGCAAGAACAAGAGCGCCGTGAAGGTGTGGGAGCAGCGCGCCTACCGCGACTACGACGACCAGCAGGAGCTGGGCACGCGCAACATCAAGGTGGCGCTGCGCCGCCTGCGCAAGTTCGCGCGCCAGGGCAACGAGCTGGAGCTCGATTTGCCCGACACCATCCGCAGCACCGCCGCCAACGCGGGCTGGCTCGACATCAAGATGGTCCCCGAGCGCCACAACAACGTGAAGGTGCTGCTGCTCATGGACGTGGGCGGCACGATGGACGAGCACATCCAGCGCGTCGAGGAGCTGTTCAGTGCCGTCAAGAGCGAGTTCAAGCACCTCGAGTTTTATTACTTCCACAACTGCGTCTACGACTTCATGTGGAAGAACAACCGCCGCCGCTTCGCCGAGAAGTTCCCGACCTGGGACATCATCCGCAAGTACAACAAGGACTACAAACTCATCTTCGTGGGCGACGCCACGATGAGCCCCTACGAGATCCTGCAGCCTGGCGGCAGCGTGGAATACAACAACGAGGAGCCCGGCGCCGAATGGCTGCAGCGCCTCACCCACGCATTCCCCAAGTTCGCGTGGATCAACCCCGAGCCCCAGGGCGTGTGGCAGTACCGCCAGAGCATCAGCATCGTGCAGCAGATCATGGGCCAGCGCATGTACCCTTTGTCACTCAAAGGTCTCGAGGAGACGATGCGGCTTTTGTCAAAATAGCCGCATGCGTCCGCCCACCCCAGCGCCGGCCCGATGGCCGGCGTTGCTGTTATCAGCCCTCGCCGCGCTCCTCCTGCAGGGTTGCAGCCTGCTCCCGGGCACCCGGGAGCCCCCGGCAGAAACCCCCACCCCCGCCGCTGCGGCCAGCGGCCCCCTGGCCTTCACGCTCGACGTGCACGCGCCCGACACCGTGCGCGAGACGCTCGTGGACAACCTGGAGCTGCAGCGCTACCGCCAGCTGCCCGACCTGCAGGCGGGCGAGCTCTCGCGCCTGCTCGTCGCGGCCGATGCCAACGCGCGCGAGCTGCTGGGCACGCTGGGCTACTTCAGCCCCGCCATCACCATCGAAAGCCGCCCTGCGCCCCAGGGCAGCGCCGCGCCGCGCCACGTGGTCCTGACCGTGGAGCCCGGCCAGCAGACCACGGTGACGGGCACGCAGATCGACTTCACGGGCGCCGCCGCGCAAGGCCCCGGGCGCAGCCCCGAGAGCGCCCAGCGCTTCGAGGCCGACGCCCGCCGCGTCCAGCGCAACTGGCCCCTCGCGCCCGGCGACGCGTTCACCCAGCGGGACTGGGACAACGCCAAGACCCAGGGCCTGCGCCGCCTGCAGGAGCGCCGCTACCCCACCGCGCGGCTGGCCGGCAGCCGCGCCGAGATCGACGCCGACCAGCACCGCGCCGACCTGAACGTGACCTACGACACCGGCCCCGCCTACCGCTTCGGCCCGCTGCAGGTGAACGGCAGCGAGCGCTACGACCCCGACGGCGCGCGCCGCATCGCACGGCTGCCCAGCGGGGCCGACTACTCCGAGGCCGAGCTGCTCGACGCCCAGCAGCGCCTGGCCAGCAGCGGCTATTACGACGCGGTGTTCCTCACGCTCGACACGGAGCACGCCGACCCGCAGGCCGCCGCCGTCACCGCGCCCGTGGTGGCCCAGGTGCGCGAAGCCAAGCTGCAGAAAGTGGTGTTCGGCGCGGGCTTTTCCACCGACAGCGGCCCGCGCCTGTCGGTGGACCACATCCACAACCGCCTGCCCTGGCTGGGCTGGCGCGCCACCACCAAGCTCTCGCTCGACCGCGACGCGAGGCTGCTCGACACCGAATGGGTGTCCCTGCCCGACGACGGCAACTGGCGCCGCTTCGGCGCGGGCCAGGTCAAGCGCGAGGCCACGGGCAGCTACGACGTGAACAGCGTGCGCCTGCGCGGCGGCGTGAGCCAGACCTCGGCCCACATCGACCGCAACTACTACCTGCAGTACGACGCCGCGCACGCCCAGGGCGTGGACGCTCCGGCCGACAGCGGCGCCATCAGCGCCAACTACGGCTGGACGGGCCGCTACTTCAACGACAACGCCAACCCCACGCGCGGCACCGGCGTGGGCCTGGAGCTGGGCGTGGGCACCACGCTGCGCGGGCAGCGCGACCCGTTCGTGCGCGCGCGGGTGCGCTGGCAGTCGTTCGTGCCGCTGGGCAAGGTGGCCGTGTCCTCGGGAGCAGAGCCACCAGTACAGCGCAACGCCCGCCTGGCTCTGCGCGCCGAGGGCGGCGCCGTGGTCGCGCGCGAAGGCGCGCAGGTGCCCGTGACCCAGCTCTTCATCACAGGCGGCGACACCACCGTACGCGGCTACGGCTACCGCTCGATCGGCGCGCACACCGACAACGGCACGCTCTACGGCGGCCGCTACCTCGCCGTGGCCAGCGCCGAATGGCAGCGCCCCATCGCCGTGCGCGGCGACGTGACGCACTGGGAAAGCGCCCTGTTCGTCGATGCGGGCGCCGTGACCGACGCGCTCCAGAGAATCTCCCCCCGCGTCGGCGTGGGCGCGGGCCTGCGCTGGCGCAGCCCCGTGGGCCCGCTGCAGGCCGACGTGGCCTGGGGCGTGCAATCCAAGAGCGTGCGGCTGCACCTGCGGCTGGGGTTCACGTTTTGAGTGTTTTTGGCCTCCAGCGCTTATCCAGAGCGCGCAAGCAGCTCTCTTTTTAGTAGTAAATGACCACCTCGCCCACCCTCCCCTGCATCGCCCGCGCGCTGGCCTGGCTGGCCGCCGTGCTGCTGGCCCTGGCGCTGCTCGCCGCGGGCAGCGCCTGGTGGTGGGCGGGCACGGGCGGCTCCCTCGCCACGGCGCTCGCGCGTGCGGCCACGTACCTGCCCGAGGGGCAAAGCCTCGAAAGCCGCGACGTGACCGGCTCGCTGCGCGCGGGCGGCCGCATCGGCTGGCTGCGCTGGAGCAGCCCCACCCTGGCCGTGGAGGTGCAGGACGCGCGCATCGCCTGGCGCCTGCGCCCGCTGCTGCAGCGCACCCTGCACCTGGACGCACTGGCGGCCGCGCGCGTGCAGCTCACCCCGCTGGGGCCGCCCAGCACCGGGCCGCGCGAGCCCCTGGCCGCGCTGGAGCTGCCGCTGCACGTGGAATTGCCCGCCGTGCAGGTTGAGCAGATCGTGTGGGCCGCGCCCACGCCCATCACCTTGCAGCACCTGCAGGCCAGCTACCGCTACGACGGCAGCGCGCACCACCTCACCCTCGGCCAGCTCGACTGGGCACAGGGCCGCTACAGCGCACGCGCCACCTTGCAGGGCGCCGCCCCCATGGCACTGAACGCCACGCTCGACGGCCAACTGCGCACCGAAAACCCCGCCACCGGCCAGCCCCTGGGCGTGGCAGCGCAAGCGCAGGTGCAAGGCACGCTCGCCACCGCGGACGCGCGCCTGCAGGTGCAAGCCCGCATCCGCCCGCACGAGGAGCGCCTGCAAGCCATGCGCGCCGACCTGCAAGCCACCCTCGCCCCCTGGGCCGCGCAGCCCGTGGTGCAGGCCCAGGTCGACCTGCAGGGCGTGGACCTGGCCGCGCTCTGGCCCCAGGCCCCCGTGACCCAGCTGGCGGGCCAGGTGCGGGCCGGCCCCGAGGGCGATGCCTGGGCCGTGCAGGCCCACATCGCCAACGGCCTGCCCGGCCCCTGGGACAAGGCCCGCCTGCCGCTGGCCGCGCTCGACGCCCAGGCCCGCTACGACGGCACGCAGTGGCAGGTGCCCGCCGCCACCGCACGCCTGGGCGAGGGCAGCGTGGCCCTGCAAGGCCGCTACGACACGGCCAGCGGCACGCTCGAAGGCCAGGCCACGGTGCGCGGCCTGCGGCCCGGCGACGCCCACACCGCCCTCGACCGCGCGCCCGTGAACGGCACGGCCCAGGCCCAGCGCGAGGCCGACGGCGCCGTGCGCTTCGCCATCGACCTGCGCGGCACCGGCGGCGCCCCCAAGACCGCGCTCGCCTTCGACCGCGTGGCCGCCGAAGGCCGCTGGCAAGGCGGCACGCTGCAACTGCGCCGCGTGCAGGTGCAGGCCCTGCAGGCCCGGGCCGAATCGCGCCAGCTGCAACTGCAGATCGCACAGCCCGCGTTCGACGGCGACCTGCAGCTCAGCGTGCCCGGCGCCGCCGCCCAGCTCCAGGGCCGCCTGGCGCCACGCGCGGGCGCGGGCGCGCTGCACCTGCAACTCACGCAGCCGCAGCGTACGCGCGACTGGCTCGATGCCCTGCCCGGCCTGGGGCACCTCTTGCCGAACGCCACCGTGCAAGGCCAGGCCCAGCTCGATGCGCGCTGGAACGGCGGCTGGCAAGCCCTGCAGCGCCAGCTGCAAACCGCCGGGCTGCTGCCCGGCAAGCCCGATGCCGGCGCCCCCAAGGCCTTCGAGCTGCAAGCCCAGCTGGCGGCGCCGCGCCTGGCCCTCTCGGGCCCGCTCGACGCGCAGGTGCAAGACCTGCGCGCCACGCTGGCGGGCTCGCTCACGCAGGCCAGCGCCGCCGTCGACGGGCAGTTGCGCACCGGCACGCAGCAGCTCCAACTGCACGCCCGTGCCCAGGGCGGCAGCAAGGCCGCCGGCCAGTGGAGCCTGCAAGTCACCGAGCTGAAGGCCCAGGTCCGCGACACGCAACGCCCCGGCACCCCCTCCACGCCTTGGGCACTGCAGCTCGCGCAGCCCCTCGGCCTCACCATTCGCCAGGGCGAGCGCGATGGCCTTTCCGTCGACGCCTCGGCCAGCCAGGCCACGCTCACCGGCCCCGCGCCGGGCCAGGCCACGCTGCGCTGGCAGGCCGCGCAGTGGAGCCAGAACCCCAGCGGCGCCATGCGCCTGCAAACGCGCGGCGAGCTGCACGGCCTGCCCCTGGCCTGGGCGAACGCCGCCGATCCGGGCCTGCTCGAACGCCTGGGCGTGGGCAGCAGCCTCGTGTTCGACGGCACGTGGGACGTGAACGCCGCCGACACCCTGCGCGCCACCGCCAGCCTGCGCCGCACCAGCGGCGACCTGCACGTGCTCACGGGCGAGCCCGCGGGCACCACCACGCTGCGCAGCAGCGGCCAGGGCACGGGCGCGGGCCGTCCCCGGATCGAGATGGCCCCGGGCACGCCCGCCGGCGTGCGCGAGGCCCGGATGGAGCTGAGCCTGAACGGCAACGAGCTGCGCGCCGCCCTGCGCTGGGACAGCGAGCGCGCGGGCCGCCTGCAGGCCGAGGGCGGCAGCCGCATCACGCTGCCCGGCAACCGCTGGAGCGAGGCGGGCTGGCCCGCCGACGCGCCCATCGCCGCCACGGTGAAGGCGCAGTTGCCCGACCTGGGCGTGTGGTCCGCCCTCGCTCCGCCCGGCTGGCGCGTGAAGGGCACGCTGGACGCGAACGTGCAGCTGTCGGGCACGCGCACCGATCCGCGCTGGCACGGCACCCTGGGCGCCGACCAGATGGCGCTGCGCTCGGTGATCGACGGCGTGGATCTGAAGGACGGCCGCCTGCGCGCCACCCTGGAGGGCACGCGGCTCACGGTGACCGAGTTCCGCCTGTCGGGCGGCGAAGGCAATGCCTCGCGCATCCTGGGCCGGGGCGGCAACCGCACCCAGGCGCCCAAGGAGGGCGGCGAGCTCACCGGCACGGGCAGCGCGGTCTGGACGCCGCCCGCCCCGGGCGCCAGCGCGGCGTCGGGCATCGCCATGGACTTCCAGGCCGAGGCGAAGAAGCTCCAGGTGCAGGTGCGCGCGGACCGGCAGGTCAGCGTCTCGGGCCAGTTGCAGGCGCGGCTCGCGCAGGGCCAGTTCACGCTGCGCGGACGGCTCGCCACCGACCGCGCCACCCTCATCCTGCCCGACAGCAGCGCGCCGCGCCTGGGCGCGGACGTGGTGGTGCGCTCCGCCGCCAAGGATCGCGAAGCCGCGCACGAAGCGGAGCAAAGCGGCGTGGCGCAGGATTCCGTGCAGGCCGCCAGGCCGCCCGACGTCGCCATCACCCTGGACCTGGGCCACGACTTCGCGCTGCAGGGCCAGGGCATCACCACGCGGCTCACGGGCCAGCTCGACATCCGCAGCAGCGCCGCCACCGGTGGCCTGCCCCGCGTGACCGGCGAGGTGCGCACCGAGGAAGGCCGCTACCGCGCCTGGGGCCAGGCGCTCGACGTGGAGACGGGCCTGGTGCGCTTCAACGGCCCCTATGACAACCCGGCGCTCGACATCCTGGCCATCCGCCCCAACATCAGCGTGCGCGCCGGCGTGCAGGTCACCGGCTCGGCCCAGGCCCCGCGCGTGCGCCTGTATGCCGACCCGGACCTGCCCGACGCCGAGAAGCTCTCGTGGGTGGTGCTGGGCCACAGCGCCGCCAGCGGCGGCAGCGAGGCCGCGCTGCTGCAGCAGGCCGCGCTCGCCCTGCTGGGCGGCCAGGGCGGCGGCGCGGGCGGCATCGCCAAGCGCCTGGGAGTGGACGAGATCGGCATCAAGGGCCCCACGCAGGGCGAGGACGCCAGCGCCGCGGCGCTCACCGTGGGCAAGCGCATCTCGTCGGCCCTGTACGTGACCTACGAGCACAGCCTCTCGGGCACGCTGGGCACGCTGTACCTGTTCTACGACCTGTCGCGCAGCCTCACGCTGCGCGGGCAGACGGGGGTGACGAACGCGCTCGACCTGGTCTACACGCTGCGCTACGACTGATGAAAACGTGCTTACGCGGTGTAGGAAACCAGGGTCACGTCCGCCGCCTCGGTGCGGATGGGCACCAGGGCCTGGTAGGCAGGCGAGGCGAACCAGCCCTGCGCTGCCTCTTGCGAGGGGAAGCGGATCACCACGATGTCCTGGTGCGGGCACTCGCCGGCCCACACCGCCGCCTGGGTGCCGCGAAACATCAGCTCCGCGCCCCAGGGCTGCAGCGTCGCGGGCACACGGCTGCGGTACTCGTCCCACCGGGCCGGGTTCTTGACGGCGATGTGCCCCACCACGTAGGCGCAGGCCATGGCTACACCCCCAGGTAGCGCTGCACGATGTCGTGCTGGCGCTTGAGCTCCTCGGCCGTGCTCTCGTGGGCGATGTGGCCGTTGTTGAGGATGTAGACGCGGTGCGCCAGGGCCAGCGTGGCGGCCAGGTTCTGCTCGATCAGGAAGATGGTCTGCCCGGCCTGCGCGAGCTCCCGGCAGATGCGCATGATGTCCTTGACGATCACGGGTGCCAGCCCCTCGAAGGGCTCGTCGAGCAGGATGATCTTGGGGTCGCGCACCAGCGCGCGGGCAATGGCCAGCATCTGCTGCTCGCCGCCCGAGAGGTCGGTGCCCCGGCTGTAGCACCGCTCCTGCAGGCGCGGGAACATTTCGTAGATGCGGTCCAGCGGCCACTTGTTCTGCGCCGTCAGGCCCGCCAGGATGATGTTCTCCTCCACGGTCAGGCTGCCGAAGATGCGGCGCTCCTCGTGCACGAGCTGCATCCCCAGCTGGGCAACGGTGTGCGCCTTCTTGCCGACCAGTTCCACCCCTTCGAGCTTGACGCTGCCCGAGCGCGCCTGCACCACACCCATGAGGCTCTTGAAGGTGGTGGACTTGCCCGCGCCGTTGCGCCCCAGCAGGGCCACGACCTCGTTCTTCTCGACACGCAGCGACACGTCGAACAGGATATGGCTGTCGCCGTAGTAGCTGTTCAGGCCATTGACTTCGAGCAGGCTCATACCATCTCCCCGTGCACGCCGCCCAGATAGGCTTCCTGCACCTTGGCGTTGTTCTTGATCTCGTCAGGCGTGCCTTCCACCAGCACGCGGCCTTCCTGCAGCACGGTGATCCGCTCCACCAGCTCGAACAGCGAGTCCATGTCGTGGTCGATGACGATCATGGTGCGGCCCTGGGCGATGGACTTGAGCAGCGCCACCGTTTCCACCCGCTCCTGCGGGCTCATGCCGGCCAGCGGCTCGTCGAGCAGCAGCAGGCTGGGCGACGTGGCCAGCGCCAGGCCGATCTCCAGCCGCCGCTTCTCGCCGTAGGCCAGCTCGGACACGGGGGCGTCCAGGCGCTGCGTCAGGTTCACCAGCGCCGCCGTGCCCTCCACGTGCGCGTCCAGGTGCGGCACCTTGTGCAGGCTCTTGAGCATGTCGAGCCGGAACTTGCCGCGCACCTCGCCCAGCGCGGCAATGGCCAGGTTCTGGCGCACCGTGAGGCGCTCGAACAGCTGGTTGATCTGGTAACTCTTGGTCAGGCCGAGCTGGCAGGCGTCGATCACGCCCATCTCGGTGATGTCGCGACCGTCGAAGACGATCTTGCCCGCCGAGGGCTGCACCTCGCAGGTCAGCATCTTGAAGAAGGTGCTCTTGCCCGCGCCGTTGGGGCCGATGATGCCGCGGATCTCGCCATGGCGGACGGAGAAGTCGATGTCGCTGTTGGCCATCAGCCCGCCGTAGCGCTTGCTCAGCCCCGTGGCCTGCAGGATCACCCCGTCATGCGTTTGCGTGGACTTGCGCCCCACCTCCTGCGCGGTGTGGACCACGTGCGCCTGGGGTGCCGCCTGCTCTGCCTTCGGGGCCGGCAGGAGCTTGTGGTAGACGTCGGCAATGGCACCCGCCAGGCCGCGGCGCAGGAAGCACACCAGCAGCACGAACACGATGCCCAGGATCAGCTTCCAGGTCGCGCCCAGGTTCAGCGTGGTCTGGAAGAAGTCGCTCAGGTACAGCCACACGGCCGCGCCCAGCAGGGGGCCGAACAGCGTGCCCGCGCCGCCGATGGCCGTCTGCATGACGATCTCGCCGGAGGTGTGGAACATGAAGGCATCGGGCGGCATGAAGCCCTGCATCAGCCCCAACAGGCCGCCGCCGAAGCCCGCGTACATGGCGGCGACTACGAATACGGCGAGCTTGTAGCGCTGGATGTTGTGGCCCAGCGCCTGCGCGCGCAGCGGGTTCTCGCGGATGGCGCGCAGCACCAGGCCGAACGGCGAGCGCACGATGCGCAGCGCGATCACCAGGCCGACGAAGTACCAGAACGCGAAGAAGGCGTACATGGACCAGTCGGTGGTGAACTGGAACGAGGCGAACCCCAGGTCCAGGTTGGGCGAGGGCACACCGGGCAGGCCGTTCTCGCCGCCCGTGAAGTCCGACAGCGGGTTGAACTCGACGAAGAAAAACACCTCGGCGATCGCCACGGTGATCATGGCGAAATAGATGCCGGTGCGCCGCAGCGCGATCAGGCCGATGAGAAAGCCGATGACGCCCGCCGCCACCGTGCCCAGCAAGACGGCGCCGACGGTGTTGGTGAACGAGGTCTGCGTGAGCAGGTAGGCCGCCAGCATGCCGCCGCTGCCGAAGAAGGCCGACTGGCCGAACGAGAGCAGGCCGGTGTAGCCGAACAGCAGGTCGAAGCCGATGCCCACCAGGCCCAGGATCAGGATCCGGTTGATGGTGGTCGGCGTGAAACCCAGGTGCGGCAGCACGAAAGGCACGGCCACCAGGGCCAGCACGGTCAGGATTTCGGCGAGAAAGGGAATTTTTTTACGCATCGCAAGCATCCTGTTCATTCACGGCCCACGGCGCCCAGCAAGCCACGGGGGCGGAACACCAGCACCAGCGTCATCGCCACGAACAGCATGACGTAGGAGTAGGCAGGATTGACCATCGAGGTGAGGCTGATGATCTCGCCGGCGATCAGGCCGCCCAGCACCGCGCCGGGGAACGAGCCCACGCCGCCGATCACCACCACCACGAAGGTCTGCACCAGGATGGCATCGCCCACATCGGGCGCTATCGAGACCACGGGCGCATTGACGATGCCGGCGAACCCGGCCGCCATGGCCCCGATGCCGAACACCAGCATGAAGATGCGGTAGACGTTGATGCCCAGCGAATCGACCATCACGGCGTCTTCGATGCCCGCGCGCACGATCATGCCGATGCGCGTGCGGTACAGCACGAAATACAGCGCCAGCAGCGCCACCGTGATGATGGCCAGCAGCGCCAGCCGGTAGGTGGGGTAGACCATGAACCCCATGTTGGTGATGCCGACCAGGGGCGCCGGAGGCGGCACCGACTTGGACAGGCTGCCGAAGCCGAACCGCACCAGCTCCACGAAGACGATCCCCAGGCCGAAGGTGACCAGGAGCTGGTCCTCCGGCGGCCGTGTGTAGAAGTGGCGAATGATCAGGCGCTCCATCACGATGCCCACCAGCATCACGAACAAGGTCCCTGCGATGACGGCTACAACGAACGAGCCGGTGTAGGAAAAGGCTAACCAGCCCGCATATCCCCCCAGCATGAACATCGCGCCATGCGCGAGATTGAGCACGCCCAGCGTGCCGTAGATGATCGTCAGGCCCGATGAGATCAGCGCCAGCAGCGCCCCCAGCACCAGCCCGTTGAAGCATTGCGATATGAAATTAGCCCAATTGATCACGCTGACCTGCCTTCATCGTGGATCGACCCAGAATTTCGACGGCAACCCGCCACCCCGCCCCAGCCGAGGGCCGGCGGGCGTGGCAGGCATGGAGACAGACCACCCCCGGCCCTTGGCGGCGCGCGGCCGCCCCGGGCTTCGGGGGAAGACCGTCAGGTGTAGTCGCCGAGCTTGCAGCCGAAGGCGTCTGGCGGCTGGATGATCTTGTCGCCCGCCACCGTGTCGATGACTTCCCAGAAGTCCTCGGGGTTCTTCATGTCCTTCTTGGCCTTGCCGCGCACCACGAAGACCGGGCGCACGCACTGGTGGTCCTGGGGCCGGTAGTGCACGTCGCCGAACAGCGAGGGAATGGTCTCGCCCTTTTCCCACTGCTTGATCACGTCGGGCGGGTAGAAGCTGCCCGCCTCGGTCACCATGCGCGCCCAGTGGGCAAAGCTCACGTAGGCGTTCTCGGCGCCCCATTCCGGCCGGTAGCCGTACTTCTTCTGGAACGCATCGACGAACATCTTGACCAGCGGGTATTTGTCCTCCAGCGTCCACCAGAACTCGGTGCAGGCAAACACGCCCTCGGTAATTTCCACCCCCGCCTCGCGCGCCAGGAAGGGAATCTGGTAGGGAATCACCAGCGTCATCTTCGGCAGCAGGCCAAACTGCTTGGCCTGCTGGGAAGACAATACCGCATCGCGCCCCCAATTCACGTTGATCAGGAATTCGGCGCCGGAATTGGCGATATTCGTCAGATATTGGCTGAAATCCTGCGTACCCAGCGGAGAAACCTGGTTGGTCACCATGGTCCAGCCGGCTTCCTTGGTCAGATAATCATTGACCGATTTGGTGGTGGTATGGCCGTAGGTGTAATCCGGCGTCATGAATGCGGCCTTGCGGTTCTTGCCGAAATTCTTGACCAGAATGGGGCCGATGGCATTGGCCGCCATTTCACCGAAGAAACCCTGGCGGAAACCGTAGCGGACGCAATCCTTGCCCGTGGTGTCGTTGGAGCCCGAGATACCGGCCATGTACAGGATCTTTTCGCGCTGGGCGAACTTGTTGAGCGCCACGGCCACGGCGGACGAGGTCGAGCCGATCATCATCACGACCTTGTTCTGGTTGATGAAGGTCTGCTCCACCTGCAGGGCCTGGTTGGGCTTGGCGGCAGAGTCGGCGGACAGGAAGCCCACCTTCTTGCCCAGCACCCCCTTGTTGACCTTGGGCGCGAGCTTCTTCATCAGCTCATGGTTGGTGTTCATGTGCTCGACGGCCAGCTCCATGCCCTTGCGCTCGTCCTCGCCCTGCACCGCATAGGTGCCCGTGAGCGGCACGGCGGCGCCGAGGTACACGGTGTCGCCCTGGGAGCCCGCGGGCCAGGTGCCGAGCGGCGGCTTGTCGGCGGCGAACGCCCACTGCACGCCGCCAAAGGCGGTCAGCAGGGTTCCCCCCGCCACCCCCGCACCCAGGTGCAGTGCATCACGACGCGAAATGACGGGCGTCTTGCCGTTTTTGGATGAAAGCGCTGACATGTGTCTCCTCTTTGAGGGTTCCGGCCTGGCAATCGAGGCCGCGCCCGATGGGTTGAATAAGCCTGCGAAAATGAATAATGCGCCAGCCATCGGGTGAAACCGGCCCATCAAAATCGCGACTACACGTCGTCAATAGATAATGGCATTGCGTTTCGGCTACGAAACGTAACGCAATTTAGCACCATGAGGAATCGCAACAAGACTCGAAAACCCTCAACGGGATTTCCATATGATTCCGCCATATGTCAGGAGCACGTAAGACTACAGGCGGATATAGATATGATGGCATTCAGACAGCGGGGTTGAATGCAGCAGGCGTCAGGCAAATGTCAGATTAACCAAAAATCCTCCGCCTGCCAAGCCCGGCGCGCGCGCCCGGCAGCCCGCGGGATCGCCCGTACAATCCACGGCCTGCCTCTCCGTAGTTCAATGGATAGAACGAGTGCCTCCTAAGCGCTAGATACAGGTTCGATTCCTGTCGGGGGGACCATCCCCAGCACCCGCCGGGCTCACAGCTGAAAGCCGACGGCCCGCACCACCCCCTCGCCCATGTCCCGCGCCCATGAAGGCCGGCGCGCATGGTAGGGCCGGGCCTTGGCGATGTGGGCGGCGCACCAGTCGGACAGCCAGCGCAGCTGCGCCTCGCCATAGAAGGCGGTCATGACCTCGTAGTTGAGGAACAGGCTGCGCGCATCGAGATTGAGCGAGCCCGACAGCGCCAGGTCGTCGTCGATCAGCACCGCCTTGGCATGCAGCATGTGCGGCGCCAGCCATACCTGCCCTCCCGCTTCGGCCAGCTGGCGCAGCGCGCGCTCGCGCGCCCAGTCCGCCAGGCGGTGGTTGGAGCGCGCGGGCATGAGCAGGCTGACCTCCACGCCCCGGCGGCAGGCCATGCACCAGGCGTCGAGCAGCGCATCGTCGGGCACGAAGTACGGCGTGACGGCCACGATGCGCTGGCGCGCATGGTAGGCGCCAGCCAGCAGCAGGGCGTGCACGGTGTCGTCGGCATGGTCGGGGCCGCTCGGTATCCACTGGGTTGGCACGCCATCGGCGGGGCCGGCCAGCGCCTCGGGCGGCTGCGGCGCGCGGGTGAAGCGCACGCGGCCCGTGGCCGCGCGCCAGTCGGCCTTGAACTGCGCCTGAGCCAGGGCCGCCAGCGGGCCATGCGCGTAATAGCTCAGGTCCACCCAGGCGGGTTCGGCGCCCTGCTCCACGAAGTATTCGCCCGCCAGGTTGCGCCCGCCGCTCCACAGCCGCTCGCCATCGGCCACCGCGAGCTTGCGGTGGTTGCGCAGGTTGGTGCGGCCGCGCATGGGGTTGTGCAGCAGGGGCATGAAATGGCGCACCTTCACGCCGCTGGCGGCCAAGCCGCGCAGCATGCCGCGCGGCGTTTGCAGGCTGCCCACAGCGTCGATCAGCAGCCGCGTGGCCACGCCGCGCTGCGCTGCCAGCGCAAGGGCCTGGGCCACGCGCTGGCCGACCTCGTCATGGCCGAGCACGAACGTGCACACGTCCAGGCGGTGGCGCGCCGAGGCCACGACATCCAGCAGCGCCTGCAGCGCCTCGGGCCCGTCGGCATGGAAAGCCACCTGCGCGTTGCGCACGGCGGGCGCCAGACCCATGCTGGCCAGCACCGGCCCGGCCCACTGCGGCCCGGGGCCGTCCGGCAGGGCAAGGAGCTGGTGCGGCTGGCGCAGCGGCCGCGCGAACTTGCGCGTGCCCACGAGCAGGAACAGCGGCACGGCCACGTAGGGAAAGGCCACGATGCCCAGCACCCACGACAGCGCAGCCGAAGGGTGGCGCCGCTGGCGGCCGATGCGTGTGGCCATCACGTAGACCAGCAAGCCCAGCGCCACCAGCACGCCGTGCCCCAGGCCCGAGAGCAAGACCAGCCGCGTCATGCCGCTACGCCCTGCGGAAAAACCACCGCCACGCGCAACCCGCCCAGGCGCTGCGAGGCCTCCAGCGCCAGGGCCGCGCCGTGCAGGCGCGCGATGGCCTGCACGATGGCCAGGCCCAGGCCGCTGCCCGGCGCGCCCTGGGCCGATGGCGAGGCACGGTAGAAGCGGTCGAGCACGCGCGCGCGCTCGGCCTCGGGGATACCGGGGCCGCTGTCTTCCACACTCAGCTCCACGCCCGCGGCACTGGCACGCAACGCCACGTCCACCGTGCCGCCTTCGGGCGTGTACTTGACGGCGTTGTCGATCAGGTTGCGCGCGAGGATGCGCAGGGCCTCGGCCTGGCCCGCGATGGCGGGCACGGTGCCCTGCCCTGCCACCAGGCCCAGGTCGATGCGGCACGCCTGCGCGGCGGGTGCGGCATCGGCCAGGGCCAGGCGCACCACCTCGGCCAGGTCCACCGGCGTGGCGGGCGCGCCCGCGGCCGCGCTGGCCTCTTGCCGCGCAAGGATGAGCAGCTGCTCGACCAGGCGCGCAGCGCGGTCGATGCCCGCCTCGAGCCGTGCCACGGCGTGCAGGCGCGCATCGTCGCCCTGCGCGCGGCGCAGGCCCTGCACCTGCAGCTTGAGCGCGGCCAGGGGCGAACGCAGCTCGTGCGCGGCATCGGCCACGAAGTGCTGCTGCGCCTCGAAGGCGCTTCGCACGCGCGCGAAGAGCAGGTTGAGCTCGCGCACCAGGGGCTGCACTTCGTCGGGCAGCTCGGCGTCGCTCACGGGCGAGAGGTCGTCGGCCTGGCGCCGCGCCAGCTGGCCGCGCACGCGCTCCACGGGGGCGAGCAGGCGGCTCACGGCCCACCACACGGCCAGGGCAAGCAGCGGCGCCATGATGGCCAGCGGCAGCAGCGAACGCAGCGCCAGCGCCCCGGCCATGCTGCGGCGCACGGCCATGTCCTGCGCCACCTGGATGACCTGCGCGGGCGTTTGCAGCGAGAACACGCGGTACGTGGCGCCGCGCGCCTGCACGTTGGAGAAACCCAGCACGGCCAGCTGCGGCAGGGCCGCGCCCACGTTGGACTCGAAGATGCGCAGGCCCTCGTTCGTCCAGACCTGGACGATGAGGTCGTGGTTTTCGTCCTCGGGCACGCGCACGCTGCCCGTACCCTGCGCATCGGGCGGCAAGCCCGCGCGCAGCGCGAACGCGGTCTGCTGCATGTGGTAGTCGAACAGCGCGTCAGCCTCGGCCAGCGCGCTGCGGTAGGCGATCACGCCCTGCACGGCGGCGGCGATCGCGATGGCGGCCAGCAGGAAGACCAGCAGGCGCACGCGCAACGAGGCCGGCCACTTCATGTCTTGGGCACCATGTAGCCCACGCCGCGCACGTTGAGCACCAGCTCGGCGCCCAGCTTCTTGCGCAGGCCGTGGATGTAGACCTCGACCGCGTTGCTGTTGACCTCGCCGCCCCAGCCGTAGAGCTTGTCTTCGAGCTGCTGGCGCGACAGCACCATGCCGGGGCGCGCGAGCAGCGGCTCCAGCACCGCCCATTCGCGCGCCGACAGCACCACGGGTACGCCCGCCACCAGCACCTCGCGCGTGGCGGGGTTGATGCTCACGCCCTTGTGCTCGTACACGGGCTCGGCCCGCCCCGCGGCGCGGCGCAGCAGGGCGCGGATGCGGGCGAGCAGTTCGTCGAGGTCGTAGGGTTTGAGCACGTAGTCGTCGGCCCCGGCATCGAGCCCCTCGATGCGCTGGGCCACGCTGTCGCGCGCGGTGGCGATCAAAACGGGCGTGCGGTCCTTGCGTGCACGCAAGGACCGCAGCACGGCCAGGCCATCGCGGCGGGGCAGGCCCAGGTCGAGCAGCACGAGGTCGTAGGCCTGGGCGGCGAGCGCGGCGTCGGCCATGTCGCCATCCGTGGCCCAATCGACGGCGTAATGCTCGCCGCGCAGCAGGTCCCGCACGGCCTCGCCGATCATGGCATCGTCTTCTACCAGCAGCAGGCGCATGGATGCCAGCATAGCGCCATGGCGGGGCTCAGCCGATGCGCACGGGCACGAAAATCTTGTCGCCGTCGCGCTCGATCAGCAGCGCCACCGACTTGCCCGCCTTCGCCATCACGGCGCGCACCTGCTCGATGCCCTTGACCGGCGTGCCGTTGATGGCCAGCAGCACGTCGCCGCTCTGGATGCCCGCCTGGGCGGCCGGGCCGCGCGCCTCTTCGATCAGCAGGCCCGTATCCACGCCCGCGGCGCGCGCCTCGTCCTTTTGCAGCGGCCGCAGCGCCAGGCCCAGCTGACCCTTGCCCGCGGCGCCCTCGGCACTCGCCACCTTGGCGGCCTTGTCGTTGGCATTGCCCAGCGTGGCGGCCAGGCTCTCGGGGCGGCCCTGGCGCCACACCTGCATCTGCACCTTCTGGCCGGGGGCGGACTGGCCCACGAACGCGGGCAGGTCGCCCGAGGCCACGATGGGCTGGCCGTCGATCTCGCGGATCACGTCGCCCACTTTCAGGCCGGCCTTGTCGGCGGGGCCGCCGGGCTCCACGCTGGCCACCAGCGCACCCTCGGGCTTGTCGAGCTTGAACGAGTCGGCGAAGGCCTGGTTGACCTCCTGCACAACCACGCCCAGGCGCGCATGGCTGGCATGGCCCGTGGCCACGATCTGCTGCTCGACCCGGGCCGCCACCTCGATCGGGATGGAGAACGACAGCCCCTGGAAGCCGCCCGAGCGGCTGTAGATCTGCGCGTTGATGCCCACGACCTCGCCGCGCGTGTTGAACAGCGGGCCGCCGGAGTTGCCGGGGTTCACGGCCGCGTCGGTCTGGATGAAGGGCACGTAGCTGTCGTCGGGCAGCGAGCGGCCCTTGGCACTGACCACGCCCGCCGTAACGGAGTTCTCGAAGCCGTAGGGCGAGCCGATGGCCAGCACCCACTCGCCCACCTGCAGGTCGTGCGAGTTGCCCAGCTTCACCGTGGGCAGGCCCTTGGCGTCGATCTTGAGCACGGCCACGTCGGTCTTGGGGTCGGTGCCCAGCACCTTGGCGCGGAACTCGCGCCGGTCGGTGAGCTTCACGGTCACGTCGGTCGCGCCCTTCACCACGTGTGCGTTCGTCAGCACGATGCCATTGGGGTCGATGATGAAGCCCGAGCCCTGCCCGCGCATGGGCACGGCGCGCTGCTGCGGCATCTGGCCGGGCGCGATGCCGAACTGGCGGAAGAACTGGTAGAACGGGTCGTCCGGTTCGATCTGCGGCCCGCTTTGGCGGTTGGCGGCGGGGCTGTCGTCATCGCCGCCGTCGTCAGAAACCTTGCGCATGCCGCTCACGCTGATGTTGACCACGGCGGGGCCGTAGCGCGAGGTGATCTGCGAAAAGTCGGGCAGCGCCATGCCCGCCAATGCGGGGGCGGGCGCGGCGGCCACGGCTTGCGGCACCGCCGCGCGGGCGGTATGGGCCGAAATGAGCCCCGCCCCAGTGGCGCCCATGGCGCCTGCGGCCACCAGGGCCAGGATCAATCGGCGGGGAGTGGAGACGAGCGTGTTCATGGTGTGCCTTTCCATAAGTGCAATGCGGATGGAAAGGCAGTGTCCGGGGGGACACTTAGAAGAGGCTTAGGATGCTCTGCACGAATCGAGCGGAAAGTGTGCGCTGCGGATCGGGATGGGATGCAAGGCGAAAAGCGCAGCAATAGCCGTAGCTATTGCGAGCATTTTCAACGCAGCAGACCGCCCGAGTCCGCAGATGCACACGGCGCGACGATTCGTGCAGAGCATCCTTAGGGCAGCAGATCGAGCACCCGCTCGGGCGGCCTGCACAGCCGCGCGCCCTTCGGGGTCACGACGATGGGGCGGTTGAGTAGCACGGGGTGGCGGGCCACAGCGTCCAGCAGCTCGGCGTCGCTGCGCTGCGGGTCGGCCAGGCCCAGTTCCTGGTAGGCGGCCTCCTTGGTGCGCAGCAGTTCGCGCACGGGCACGCCCACGACGGCCACCAGGGCGGCAAGCTGGCCGCGGTCCAGGGGTTGGGCGATGTAGTCCACGATGGTGGGCTCGATGCCGCGCTCGCGCAGCAGGGCCAGGGCGCCGCGCGAGTTGCTGCAGCGGGCGTTGTGGTAGATGGTGACGTCGGGCATGCGGCAGTGTAGGCCCGCGCCGGGGGTGCCACCCGGGCACATGCGCGCGCCCCGGGGCAAAATTTACAAGCCTTTTTGGCCTCTAGCGCTTACTGGGAGCGCGCAAGAAGCTACTATATCAATAGCATAGTGCCGCGCACATCCCCTGCTTCAGGACTTGCCCTTGCGCGGCAGGTTTTCGAGCCCCGAGAGGTCGATCTTCTCCATCAAGCCGCGCACGTCCTGGATCGCCATCTGGTCGGCCTCGACGCTCACCACCAGGCCGTTCTTGAGGATGGCCTTGGCCTCAGCGTGGCTGCCGTCCTTGCGGTATTCCTCCTGCAGGGTGCGGCCGCCCGATTGCCAGGTTTTCTCCACCTGGCTCTCGGTCTCCTTCTCGCCCTGCACCAGGCCCGCCATTTGCGCGAGGCCGCTCAAGGCGCCCAGGTCGGCGATCTCCACGCGCACCTGCTTGCCGCCGCTGCCGTACTCGGCGCGCGCCTGGCTGGTGGACAGGCCCATGGCGGCACCGTCCTGCACCTCGATGCTGGTGCGCGGCAGGCCCGCGAGCTGCTCGGGCAGCGCTGCCTTGAGCGACTGCACGGCCACCCCGCCCTGGGCGCCGCCGAGCGCGCCCGCCGCCGCGGCCACCGCGTTGCCCGTGGCGGCGGCCATGGCGTTCGGGTCCTGGCTCTTTTGCGCCTGTTCGAGCTGGCGCGTGGCCTCCTGCATCTTCTTGCTCGCGGCCTCCAGGCCCGCCGTGTCGATCGAGACCTTGCCGTTCGGCGTGCTCACCGAGACACTGCCACCCATGCGGCCCATGCCGCCATGGGGCATGAACAGCGAGCCCACGGCGCCGATGACGACCCCCATCACGATGCCGGCCACGATCACCACCACCGTGTAGACCGCCGACTTCTCGGCCGGGTTCTTCATGAGCACGGGCAGGCCCGTGTAGATCAGGTAGATGGAGTACAGCGCCGCCAGCAGGCCCAGCATGGACAGAGAGGGCAGCAGGCTGAACACGCCGCCCAGCAGGGCCGCCGTGCTCGCGTAGACCACGAGCTTGAGTGCCTGGATGGGGCTCTTCACGCCGCCGAAGGCGGGCGCGAGCGCATCGACGATGAGCCCCAGCACGAACACGCCCACGAGGCTCAGCACGTACGAAACGACCATGTTGGCCAGCCCCGCGAGCAGCGGCACGCGCACCGTGATGCCAAAGCCGCCGAAGCCGATCAGCGACATGCCGATGAAGCCGCACACGGCGGGAATGGCCGCCAGCACCATCAGGTAGCCCGTGAACAGGCTGGCGGTGCTGGCAGGCTCGGCCTCGATCCGGGGCCAGGTTTCCTTGGGCTGGAGCAGGATGCTCTTGGCGCGTTCGATCAGTTGCATGGTGTCCCTCTCTCTTGGTAGCGGCGCACGGGAAAACCCCGGAAGCGCCAAAGACCCGGACATTACTGCAAACCTGGGATTTTTTCGACCGCGCAACGGTGACCGTCGGGCCGATCCGTTGAATATGCCCGCTTTTGATCAGGGCTGGCGCAGCGCGTCCACCGTGGCGTGCAGGTGTTCGCTCCAGGCCCGGCGGTCCCGCCCCTGAGCCCGCTCGGGCCTGCCATAGTGCACCACTGCGGTGATGGCGGGCGCGGCCAGCGTGCGCCAGATCGAGCCCACCAGGGTCTCGTCGCCGATATAGCTCGGTGCATGGCTCGTGGCACCCGTGGCACGGTCCACGAAGCGCAGCCCCATGGGTTGCACGGGCGCATCGGCCGACACGGCTGCCTGCAGCAGGTTGGCGTGAAACGGCAGCAGCGTGCGGCCGTCGCCCGTGGTGCCCTCGGGGAACACGGCCAGCACCTGGCCTGCCTGCAGGGCCTCGTGCATGCGGTGCACCACGCGCAGCGCGTCGCGGCGCGAGCTGCGCTCGATGTAGAGCGTGCCCGCCGCCGTCGCCAGCGCGCCCACGATGGGCCAGGCCTGCACGTCGGCCTTGGAGACGAAGCGGCAGTAGCGCGCCGCGTGCATCACAGGAATGTCGAGCCAGGAAAGGTGGTTGGCCACGAGCAGCACGGGCCCGTGCACGGGCGGCTCGCCGCGCACTTCGAGCACGATGCCCGCGCGCGCCAGCAACCCCACGGCCCAGGCTTGCACGTGGGCCTGCTGCTGCGCGGGCGACAGGCGCGGAAAGCGCCAAGCCACCACCCACATGCCATGGAGCACGTGGGCCAGCATCGCCGCCAGGCGCCAGCAGGCGCGCGCAGAGCGCAGCATGCCGCGGCGGCTCAGCGCTCGAACGCCACCTGCCCACCCACCAGCGTGGCGCGCACGCGCGCGGGCAGCTCGTAGCCCGAGAACGGCGTGTGCTTGCCCTGGCTCGCGAGTGCCTCGGGCCGCACCGTCCACGCGGCCTGCGGATCGACGATGCACAGGTCGCCCACGCCGCCTTCCACGATCTGGCCCACGCTGGCCTGCAGCGTGCCCAGAGCGCCGCCGAGCACGCGCGCGGGCTCGCTGGTCACCACGGCCAGCGCGCGGGCGAGCGGCACACCGCTGCCCTGCGACCATTTGACGGCCAGGCTCAGCAGCAGCTCCAGCCCGGTCGCGCCGGGCTCGGCCTCGGCGAACGGCAGGGTCTTGGCGTCTTCATCGACTGGCGTGTGGTCCGACACCAGCGCGTCGATGGTGCCGTCGGCCAGCGCGGCGCTGAGCGCATCGCGGTCGCGCTGCTGGCGCAGCGGCGGCGACAGGCGCGCGCGGCTGTCGAAGAAGCCGATGTCGGCATCGGTGAGGTGCAGCGAGTTGACGCTCACGTCGCAGCTCACCTGCAGCCCCTCGGCCTTGGCCTGGCGCACCAGTTGCACGCCCGCCGCGCTGGACAGGCGGCACAGGTGCACGCGCGCATTCGTCGTCTTGAGCAGCTCGAAGATGGTGTGCAGCGCAATGGTCTCGGCCGCGACGGGCACGCCCGACAGGCCCAGCCGCGTGGCCAGCGGCCCGCTGGCCGCCACGCCCCTGCCCAGGTACAGCTCCTGCGGGCGCAGCCACACGGTGTAGCCGAAGGTGGCGGCGTACTGCAGCGCACGCTGCAGCACCTGGGTGCTGGTCAGCGCCACGTCGGCCTGGCTGAAGCCCACGCAGCCCGATTCGGTCAGCTCGGCCATCTCGGTCAGCACCTCGCCCGCCAGGCCGCGCGTGAGCGCCCCCAGGGGGAACAGGCGCGCCTGGTGCAGCTTCTCGGCGCGGAACTTGAGCATCTCGACCAGGCCGGGCTCATCGAGCACCGGGTCGGTGTCGGGTGGGCAGACCAGGCTGGTCACGCCGCCCGCCACGGCGGCGGCCATTTCGGATTCGAGCATGCCCTCGTGCTCGTGCCCCGGCTCGCGCAAGCGCGCGGCCAGGTCCACGAGGCCGGGCAGTACCAGACAGCCCGCGGCGTCGATCACGCGGTTGGGGGTGAAGTCTCTTGCTACCCTATTAATAGCTATCACCCGGCCTGCAGCAAGCGCTACATCGCATTGTTGGTCGAAACCGCTGGCCGGATCGATCACGCGGCCGTTCTGGATCAGGATCTTCATGCTTCGTTCCCCGCGACGATGGACATGACCGCCATGCGGCACGCAATGCCGAAGGTGACCTGCGGCAGGATCACGCTCTGCCGGCCATCGACCACGGCGGAGTCGATCTCCACGCCGCGGTTGATGGGGCCGGGGTGCATGACGATGGCGTCGGGCTTGGCCAGCTGCAGCTTCTCGGGCGTGAGGCCGAAGCTCTTAAAATATTCCTGGCTCGACGGCAGCAGCGCGCCGCTCATGCGCTCGTTCTGCAGGCGCAGCATGATGACCACGTCGCAGCCCTTGATGCCCTCTTCGAGCGTGTGGAACACGCGCACGCCCATCTGCGCCATGTCGCCCGGCACCAGGGTGCGCGGGCCCACCACGCGCACCTCGGCCGCGCCCAGCGTGGTGAGCGCATGGATGTCGGAGCGCGCCACGCGCGAGTGCAGCACGTCGCCCACGATGGCCACGGTGAGATTGGAGAAATCCTTCTTGTAGTGGCGGATGGTGTACATGTCGAGCAGCCCCTGCGTGGGGTGCGCGTGCCGCCCGTCGCCCGCGTTGATGACGTGCACGTGCGGCGCCACGTGCTGGGCGATCAGGTAAGGCGCGCCCGATTCGCTGTGGCGCACCACGAACAGGTCCGCCGCCATCGCGCTCAGGTTGGCGATGGTGTCGAGCAGCGACTCGCCTTTGCTCGCCGAGCTGCGCGCGATGTCGAGGTTGATCACGTCCGCCGACAGGCGCTTGGCCGCGATCTCGAACGTGGTGCGCGTGCGCGTGCTGTTCTCGAAGAACAGGTTGAACACGCTCTTGCCGCGCAAGAGCGGCACCTTCTTGACCTCGCGGTCGTTGACCGAGACGAAGTTGGAGGCGGTGTCGAGGATGTGCGTGAGGATGTCGCGCGGCAGGCCCTCGGTGGAGAGCAGGTGGATCAGCTCGCCGTTCTTGTTGAGCTGGGGGTTGTTGCCCTTGTACAGCACGGTCAGGCCTCCCTGGCTTGGACTTGGAACTGGAAGGCGCCGCCGTCGCTGCGCGCAAGCGCGAGCGACTGGTTCGCGGGCAGCGCCACGCGGGCGGCGGCGAAGTCGGCCTGCATGGGCAGCTCGCGCCCGCCGCGATCGACCAGCACCGCCAGGCGCACGCAGGCCGGGCGGCCGTAGTCGAACAGCTCGTTGAGCACGGCGCGGATGGTGCGGCCGGTGTAGAGCACGTCGTCGAGCACCAGCACGTCGGCGCCGTCCACCGCGAAGGGCAGTACGGTCTGCGCGCTGGCGGACATGCCGCGCTGCGCGAAATCGTCGCGGTGCAGGGCCGACGACAGCACGCCAGGCGTGCCGGGCAGGCCCAGGTCCTTGTGCAGGCGCTCGGCCAGCCACGCGCCGCCCGAGGCAATGCCTGCCAGGCAGGTGGCGGGCCCCATGAGGGCGCGCACGCCGCGCAGCAGCTCGCGGTACAAGGCTTCAGCGTCGAGCGCCAGGACGCCCGGATGGGGGGAACTCATTCAAGACTCCTCAGAAACTGTTCCAGGATGATGCAGGCGCTGGCCGCGTCGGCGTCGCGCGCGCCCTGCGCATGGGCCTCGGTGGTGCTGTAGCGCTCGTCCACCTCGTACACCGGCAGGCCAAAGCGCCCGCGCAGCTGGCGGCCGAACTTCTGCGCACGGGCCGTGTTCTCGTGCGGGGCGCCATCGGGGTGCAGGGGCACGCCGATCACCAGCGCCTCGGGCTGCCACTCGGCGATGCGCTCGGCCACTTGCGCGAAGCGCGCGTCGCCCTCGGCGCGGATGGTGCCCAATGCATTGGCCGTGCGCAGCATGCGCGAGCCCACGGCCACGCCCGTGCGCTTGAGGCCATAGTCGAAAGCAAGAAAGGTCTGGAAATGCGCGGGAACGGCAGAAGGGGCTGCAGGAGAGACGGGCAGCCCGCTCATGCGTGCCCCGCCTCGGGCGAAAGCATCCAGGTCTGCAGGCCCAGCAGCGCGAGCGCGCGGTCATAGCGCTCGCCCACGGGCGTGTCGAAGATCACGGCCTGGTCGGCGCCCACGGTAAGCCAGCTGTTCTCGGCCAGCTCCGATTCGAGCTGCCCTTCGCCCCAGGATGCATAGCCCAGGGTCACGAGCACGCGGCGCGGGCCCGCGCCTTCGGCCAGCGCTTCGAGCACGTCCTTGGAGGTAGTCATCTCCAGGCCGCCCGGAATCATCATCGTGGAGGCGTAGACCGACTCTTCGGACGGCGCCTCCTCCGACTGCATGGGATCATGCAACACGAAACCGCGCTCGGTCTGCACCGGGCCGCCTTGGAAGACGGGCGCATTGCTCAGGTCCTCGCGGCCCAGGGACAGATCGACCTTGTCGAACAGCTTCTTGAGACTGATGTCGGAGGGTTTGTTGATGATCAGGCCGAGCGCGCCGCGCTCGCTGTGTTCGCACAGATAGACCACGCTGCGCGCGAAAGACGCATCTTCCAGGCCAGGCATGGCGATCAGGAAGTGATTCGTCAGGTTGATGGGCGCGGAATCAGCGGACATGCCGCGATTTTAGCGGCGATCATGAAGCCGCCCCGGGAGCCGCAGCCCCGGGGCGCTTCGTCACACTTCAGCTACGGCGGCAGCCTTGGCCGCGTAGTGCTTCACCAGGCTCAGCAGCTCTTCGTCCGAATAGGGCTTGCCCAGGTAGTGGTTCACGCCCAGCTCCCGGGCATGCTCGCGGTGCTTCTCGGCGATGCGCGAGGTGATCATGATGATCGGCAGGTCGCGCAGCGCCGTATCGCTGCGGATGTTGCGCGCCAGATCGAACCCGTCCATGCGCGGCATTTCGATGTCGGACAGCACCACGGTCGGCCGCTCGTCCTGCAGGCGCTCCAGGGCCTGCAAGCCATCGGCCGCCAGCGCCACGCGGTAGCCTTCGCGCTGCAGCAGGCGCTGCGTGACGCGGCGCACGGTGATGGAGTCGTCCACCACCAGCACCAGCGGCACCTGCAGGACCTGGTTGACGCCGGACAGCACCGGCGCCGCGGGCTGGGCCGCCGCCGCTTCCGGCGCAGCATCGAGCGCCAGGGGCAGCAGGCTGCCCTGCGCGCGGATCTGCTCGCCGTACACCGTGGCCAGGGCCACGGGGTTGTACACCAGCACCACCGCACCGGACGCGAGCACCGACATCCCCGCCAGGCCTGGCAGGCGCGAGAGCTGGGGCCCGAGGTTCTTCACCACGATTTCCTGGTTGCCCAGCACTTCGTCCACGTGCATGGCCATGCGCTGCGAGGCGCTGCGGAAAATGACGACGGGGCGGGTCCGGCCCGCCACCTCGACGCTGCGCGTGGACGACTGGAGCAGCGAGCCGGCCCAGAAGAACGGCAGGTGCTCGATGCCTTCATCGAACTGGCCGGAACGGTACGCCGCCTCGAGCTCGGAGGCCGTGGTGCGGCGCACGATTTCGACGAGGTTGGCAGGCACACCGACCGAGAGGTTGCCCGCGCGCAGCATCACCACCTGCGTCACAGCGGTGGTCAGCGGCAGCACCATGCGGAAGGCAGTGCCCTGGCCGGCCTCGAACGTGGTTTCGATGCGGCCGCCGAGGGCGTTGACCTCGGCACGCACCACGTCCATGCCGATGCCCCGGCCGGCCAGCTCCGTCACCTCCGCCGCCGTCGAGAAGCCCGGCATGAAGATGATCTGCGCCGCCTCGGCGCTGCCGACCTCGGCATCGGGCTCGATGAGGCCCTGGGCCACGGCCTTGGCGCGGATCCGTTCCACGTTGAGGCCTGCGCCATCGTCGCGGAACTCGACGGACACGTCGTTGCCTTCCTGGTGCAGCGCCACAGTGATGGCGCCCGCCGCAGGCTTGCCGTGGGCGGTACGCGCCTCGGGCGCTTCGATGCCGTGCGCCACGCAATTGCGCAGCAGGTGCTCGAAGGCGGGGGTCATGCGGTCGAGCACGCCACGGTCCATCTCGATGGAGCCGCCCGAGATATCGAGCTTGATCTGCTTGCCCGTGTCCTTGGACGCCTGGCGCACCACGGCGTAGAGGCGCTCGGCGATGCTTTCGAACTCCACCATGCGCGTGCGCAGCAGGTCGCGCTGCAGCTCGCGGGCCTGTCGGCCCTGGGCGATCAGGTCGTCCTCGGCGCCATCGAGCGTGCGCTGCAGGTTGCGCTGCACGGTGGCCACGTCGTTCACCGACTCGGCCATCATGCGGGTGAGCTCCTGCACGCGGGTGAAGCGGTCGAATTCGAGCGGATCGAAGCCCGCCGCGGAGTCCTTGGATTGCGCGAGGCGCGACTGCATCTGCGTCTCGGCCTGCACCTCGATATCGCGCAATTGCTGGCGCAGACGCTCGAGGTTGCCCGACAGATCGTCGAGCGAGCCCTTCACCTGCGTCATGCGCGCATCGAGGCGTGAGCGCGCGATCAGCACCTCGCCCGCCTGGTTGACGAGGCGGTCGAGCAGTTGGGCGCGCACGCGCACGGACTGGTTCGCGGCCGTGCGCAGCGGCACGAGCTGCGAGGCCGCGGGCAGGCGTACGGGGGCAGCGGCAGGCGCGGGCTGCGCGGGGGTGGCCGCATCCGCCACCACGTCCGCCGCAGCGGCCGGCAAAGGCGCAGCCTCCTGCTGCGCTCCGGCGGTGCGCAGCCTGTCGAAGCTGGCCTGCAGGCCGTCGAAGCCCGCGAGCAGGGGCTCGATCTTGTCGGCGTTCAGGTCCTCGGTGCCGACGCCTTCCACCGCCGATTCCAGGCGGTGCGCCATTTCACCCAGGCGCATGGCCCCCGCCAAGCGGGAGCTGCCCTTGAGCGTGTGCAGCGCGCGCAGCACCTCGCTGCGCGCGCCCATGTTGTCGGGCCGAGCCGACCATTGGCGCAGCCCAGCGCCCAGCGCGGGCAGCAATTCGATGGCCTCTTCCTCGAAGATCGGGAAGAGGTCGGGGTCGATCACGTCCACCGCGTCGATATCGTCCTCGAGCTCCCCGCCGTGCACCGCGGCATCGTCCACGTGGCGGTTGGCGTCGTGCACCAGCGACAGCGCGGGCGCCACCGGTGCGCGCGGGGCTTCGGCCGGCGCACTGGGCGCCGGCGGCGCTGGCTCGTGGACCTCCGGCAACTCCTCGGTACCGGCATCCAGCGGCGCGAGGCTGCTGCTGAACTCGGTGTGCAGGATCTGCCGTAGCTCTTCGAGGATCTGCGGGTTGGGCGCCTTGAGGAAACCTGCCGCAAACTGGTGCAGCAACCGGCGCACGTCGTCCGCTGCGGCGAGGAAGGTCTGGGCCTGCGCGGGCAGGCCGTGCGGTTGCAACTGCACGTGCTGCAGCGCGTGTTCGAGCGCGCGCGCCATCTCGGACAGCGCCTCGAAGCCCACGGTGGCCGAGCTGCCCGCGAGCGAATGCGCGAGCGCCACCGCCGTGTCGGGCAGGGGCTGGTGCAGCTCCAGCGACCATTCCTGCAGCGACGTCACCAGGCGGCGCGACCATTCGTCGGCCTCGTTGAGGTAGACGTTGTAGAGCGGGATGCCGATGCGCAGCGACTCGATGACCTTGACGGCCTCGTCGGGCGCGGCGTCCACGAGCGGCTCGGGCACGGGCTCCGTGGGTTCCGGTTCCGCAAGCTCCACAGGCGCCGGGGCCTCGGGAGCTTCTGCCAGCACCTGCGGCACGGGTTCGGCGGCGATCTGCTCGGCCACCGCCTCGGGCTCCGCAGGCGCTTCTGGCGGCGTGGCGGGCACATTGCCCGCATCAAGGACGACCTCTTCCAGAACGAAGTCATCCGGCCAGCCCTCAGGGGCGGACTGTGCTTCGGCAGCAGGCTCTTCGGTCACCGGCTGCGGGGCCGGAGCCACCGGCGCCTCGGGGAAGGACAGCTCGAAGGGCTCCTGTACTGCCGGTGCTGGTGCGGGCTCCAGGGCCGGAGCGGCGGCAACTTCGGAGAAGACCGAGAAGTCGATGTCCTCCGCCACCTCAGGCAGCACGATGTCGATCGCGGGCTCGTGTACCGAGACCTCGGTCGGCTCGAAATCGGGCTCGGGCACGGCGTCCTGGGGAACAGCAAGCTCGGGCAGCTCTGGAAGAGCGATCTCCGGCAGCGATGGCACGGGGGCCTGCACCGCCTGCGTGGCGCTTTCGGCCACCGGCTGCGGTGCAGGCTCCGCCGCCGCCGTACCGGGCAAGGCCAGCGGCAAGCGTTCGCCACGCAGCCGCATCGCATCGGCAGCCACGCGAAACGGCTCGGGGCTCCAGGCGCCGGCCTGCCCCTGGGCAATGGCCTCCGCCCATTGACTGAACCCCTGCAACGCCTCGCCGGCCAGCGCAAGCATGGCCGGAGGCATGGGTTTTTGCTCGGCCAGCCAGGCATTGAGCATCTGCTCCATGGACCAGCCTGCTTCGCCGAAATCGTTGAGCCCCACCATGCGGGAGCTGCCCTTGAGGGTGTGGAAGGCGCGGCGCAGCGTAGTTTGCTCGCTCAGGTCGCCGGGCTCCTTGCCCAATGCGTCGATGGCCGCCAAGCCGGTAACCACCACTTCGCGGGCTTCCTCCAGGAAGATGTCGAGCAGTTCGTCCTCGGCCTCCTCCTCGGAAGCGGGCAGGGGGGCGGGGGCTGGTGCGGGCTCCGCGACCACAGCGGTCTCTGGCGTGGGCTGGGCGGGAGTCTCTTCTTCCGAAAGGTCGGTCAGCAACGCCTGCAGCTCGGGCACCGGGGCCGGCTCCAGCACGGGGGCGGCGGGCGGCAGGGCCGTTGGCGGCGCATGGCGCGGCACGGTATCGGGCAACGGCACGGCAGCGCGTGCCTCCACCTTGGCCGGCACGTCCTCGGCGCTGTCGCTGACGCGGGAGCGGGTGCGCCCCATGAGGATGCGCAGCTCGCCCTGCTCTTCGTCATACACGAACAGCTTGCGGGCCATGGCGCGCTGGTAGCTGAGCATGTCGATGAGGAAGCCCAGGGCGCCCAGGCTGTTGCCCAGTTTCTCGAACGCGGGCTGGCGCTCGGGCTCCGGCACCTCGTTGATGAGCAGCCGCTCCACGGTGTCGCGCATGCGCGCCACGGCCAGCGAGGCCTGGTCCAGCCCCAGCACCGACAGCACGCCGCGCATTTGCGCGAGGTGCCCGGGCACCGGAGTGAGCCCGGCCATGTCGGCCGGGTTGCGGAAGAACTGGTCGAGGGATTTTTCCGCCTCGGCCAGCGTGGCGCGCAGTTCGTCCACCACGCTGCCCATGGTCTGACGGTCGCTGACACGGCGGTACAGCTCTTCCATCCAGGGTTCGAGCGGCGCGGACTCGGCGCCCCCCAGCACGTGGTCGAGGCGCTCGGCCAGCCGGTTGGCGCGCTCGACCATGGTGTCGTCATTCGAGTCGAGATCGTCGAACGTGGCCTGCAGGTAGAGCACGGACGTCGCCACTTCCATGGCCAGCGCGGCCGACGGCGGTTCGCCCGAGCGCGTGGTGGATTCCAGCGCGCGCGCCAGGGCCTGTGCCAGTTTGTCGCTGCCGGGCAGCAGCTTGGTCAGCGAATCGCACACCAGGCTGAACTGGTCCGCTGCGGGCTTGATCTTGGCGCGGTCGCCGCCCGCGAGGGCCGACCAGGTCTCGGTGGCCGCGGCGATGCGCTTGCGCGCCTGGGCCAGCAGTGCGGGATCGAAACGGCCGAAGCGGGCCTTTTCATAGTCCACCGGGCGGAAGCGGTCCAGCCGGAATGCTGCGCGCACGGCGCGCAGGATGGGCGTGCCGGCCTCGTCCGCACCCGGCTGCGCCTGTGCGCAGAAGAAGAGCAGATCCTGCACGAGGCGGTCGGACAGGGATTCGTCGCCCTTGGCAAACGCCGCGTATTGCAGCAGCACCCGCGAGGCCACGCGCTTGACATAGACGTCCAAAGGCAGCAGGTGATGGGCCATGGCCTCGAAGAAGCCGGCGCTGATTTTCCAGAACGTGCGGACCGTGCCATGCGCCTGCGCCGCCACGAAGCCGAGGCAGGTATCGCGCATCTGGGCCGCCGCCGCGGGATCGGCCGACTTGACGATGCGCAGCACCGCACTGTCAAGGCGCGCGCGGGCCTCGGGGCCATAGGGCAGCGGGGCCGCATCGACGGGGAGATCGGGCTCGCGCAGGCGCCGCTCGGCGGGCCACAGGTCGGCCGGGTGCACGCGCTCGGCGCCGACGAGGGTCTGGGTGTCGCGGTACTGCGGGAACAGCGCCACGGGCGATACCGGCTTGCCCGCGAGCACGCTTTCCAGGTATTCGATGAGCGCGAAACTCGCGCGCTCGATCACGGCGGCGGCATCGTCGCTGCACTGCTCGGGCCGCTGCACAAACTTCTGCACGGCCGCTTCCATGGCGCGCAGCAGCAGCGCCGGCGGCCCCATGCCCACCATTTCGAGGGCACCGCAGGCCTGGTGCAATTGCTGGCGCGCGATGCGCAGCGGGCCCGCATCGAGCGAGGCCAGGTCCGACCCGCGGGCCAGTTCGGCGTCGCGCACGAAGCGGCGCATGGCCTTGGCCGCGCCGTCGAGCGACTTGCGCAACTCGTCGAGCACCCACGCCAAGGGCCCGAGGTCTTGCTCGCCCTGGGTCCACTCGGGGGTGGCTGCGTTTGCTGCATCAATAGATGACATGGATTCGTCCCCAGCTGCCTGCATTTCTCGATGCGGCCGGCCAGTTGGTTGATGGGCGCGCCAGTTCCAGGTGGGCCAGGCGAATCAGGCGATCTTGAACCGCGCCACCGACTGGCGCAGTTCCTCGGCCATGTGCGACAGCTCGCGCACCTGCTGGGCCGTGGTGCGCGTACCCTCACCGGTCTGTTCGGTCACCGCGAAAATGTGCTGGATGTTGTCGGCCACTTCGTTGGCGAGTTCGGCTTCGCGCGAGGTCGAGGACGAGATTTGCTCGATCAGCTCGGCCAGCCGGCGCGACACGCTGTCGATTTCGGTCAGCGCGGTACCGGCGGTATCGGACAGGCGGGCCCCTTCGACCACACCCTGGGTGGAACGCTCCATGGCGGCCACGGCATCCTGCGTGTCGGTCTGAATGGCCTTCACGAGCGCCGAAATCTGGCGCGTGGCGTCCGCCGAACGTTCAGCGAGGCGCTGCACTTCTTCGGCCACCACCGAGAAGCCCCGGCCGGCTTCACCGGCCGACGCGGCCTGGATGGCGGCGTTCAGAGCCAGCACGTTCGTCTGTTCGGTAATGTCGGAAATCAGCTCGGTG
>Ga0206116_1000631_pt1 | contig 30691 bp, 29 predicted proteins | sample 3A1Ametagenome_FD_178000 | JGI IMG/M metagenome (GOLD analysis project Ga0206116, IMG submission 178000) | Enriched microbial communities from leaf-cutter ant dump, University of Wisconsin, Madison, United States - 3A1A | ecosystem: Environmental > Terrestrial > Nest > Insects nest > Nest dump...
CTGGCACCCTCGTAGGCATCCGTGGCACGCGCCGCCAGTTCGTGCGCAGCGCGGTGGATGTTGGAGTTCTCGTGCTCGTAGAAGTAGCTGATGCGCTCGATCACCTGGCGTGGCTTCTGCGTGGTCGCGGCGTTGTCGAACCACACCAGCGGCTTGCCACCCACCCGCTCCTGCAGGATCGGGAAGTCACGACGCACGACGTTGACATCGAAGCTGCCGGCAGCCTGTGGCTGGCCGGATGCCTGCGGTGCCTTCTCCAGGCGCGGTGCCGATCCCTGGTCGAGGAAGTAGAACTGCCCCGCCCCGGTCTGCGCTTGCGTGGGTGTCGATGCCGTGCTGCGCGGCTCGCCCAGCAGCGATTGCAGCACCTGGGCCAGCTCATCGCCACCCGGCAGGCCATCGCTGCGGGCGGCAACGCGATCCTCACGCGTTGCAGAATCACTGACGCCGGGTGCCGGCAGGTCACTGAAGTAATAGCCAGAGGGTGCAGCCGCACCACCGGCACCCGGCGGCTGCACGATCGCGGCGCCCGGATAGACCTGTGGAATGGCCGCCGTATAGGCCTGCGGCGAACCCAGATCCAGACCATCGAGGGTGCCGGCCGGAGCAGTCGCCGTCTGCGGCGCTTCATGGGCGGTCAGGCTGGGCGCCTCACCGCCGGCACGCGGCACCTCGCCCGGTTTGGCGGCGAACAGCTCATTGGCCAGGCGCGCCAGGCTGGCGAGATCCGGCAGGCCGTCAGCCTGGGGCTCAGCGGTAAGCAACTGGGTAGTCATGGTATTTGTCGACCTCTACGTCATCGAGTACGGCCAGGGCATCTTCGGTCAGCACCGCCAGCGAGCAGTACAGCGAGATCAGGTAGGAAGCGATGGCGTTACGGTTGATCCCCATGAAGCGCACCGACAGCCCCGGGCTCTGCTCGCCGGCCACGCCCGGCTGGTACAGGCCGATCACCCCCTGGCGCTTGTCGCCGACGCGCAGCAGCAGGATCTTGGTCTTGCCGTCGTCATCGAACGGCACCTTGTCCGACGGAATCAACGGCAACCCGCGCCAGGTAAGGAACTGCGAGCCGAACAGGCTGACGGTGGGTGGCGGCACACCGCGACGGGTGCATTCGCGGCCGAAGGCGGCGATGGCCAGCGGGTGGGCGAGGAAGAACGCTGGCTCCTTCCAGACCTTGGCGATCAGCTCGTCGAGGTCGTCGGGAGTGGGTGGGCCGCCCAGGGTGGAGATGCGCTGGGCCGGGTCGACGCTGGACAGCAGACCGTACTCGGGGTTGTTGATCAGCTCGTTTTCCTGACGCTCCTTGATGGTCTCGATGGTCAGGCGCAGCTGCTCACGAATCTGGTCGTGCGGGCTGCTGTAGAGGTCGGAGACACGGGTGTGCACGTCGAGGATGGTGGTCACCGCGTTGAGGAAGTACTCGCGCGGCGCGTCTTCGTAGTCGACGAAGGTCTGTGGCAGCACCGCCTCGTCGCGCTGGGAACAGGCGACCTGTACGTTGAGCGGGTTCTTCACCTTGTTCAGGCGGAAGATGCCGGCCTCCACCGGCGTCCACTGCAGCAGGTGTACCAGCCAGCGCGGGGTGATGGTGGAAAGTTGCGGTACGGTCTTGGTCGCGTTCGCCAGTTGCCGGGCGGCACTGTCGCCGAGGGCAAGGCGTACATCCTGATTGTCAGCCATGGAACACTCCTGTTGCGTTTTTCAAGGCGCACAGAACCCCGTACGGTCGTGCTCGCACGACCGTCGTGTGGATGCTGTGCAGGGGTTGCGGCGAACGCCGCGGATTAACCGGTGTTGCTGGCCTGGTGCTGCAGGCTGGCCTGGGTCACGTTGCTGCCGGGCGGTACGCTGCGCGTCAGCCAGACGTTGCCACCGATGCTGGAGCCCTTGCCGATGGTGATGCGTCCCAGGATGGTGGCGCCGGCGTAGATCACCACGTCATCCTCGACGATCGGGTGACGCGGCTCGCCCTTGAGCAACTGCCCGCTCTCGTCGGCCGTGAAGCGCTTGGCGCCAAGGGTCACGGCCTGGTAGATGCGCACGTGGTTGCCGATGATCGCAGTCTCGCCGATCACCACCCCAGTGCCGTGATCGATGAAGAAGCTGTGGCCGATCTGCGCGCCAGGATGGATGTCGATACCGGTGGCGGAGTGAGCGATTTCTGCACCGATACGCGCCAGCAATGGCAAGCCGGCGCGATAAAGATGGTGGGCCAGACGATGGTGAATGACAGCGAGGATGCCCGGGTAACACAACAGCACTTCGTCGACGCTGCGCGCCGCCGGGTCGCCGGCATAGGCGGCCAGCACGTCGCTGTCGAGCAGACGTCGCAGGCCGGGCAACGCGGCGGCGAAGTCGCGCACGATGGCGATGGCCTCGGCCTCGCTGTCTTTCTCCGTGTCGCCCTGCTGACGCGCGGCATAGCGCAACTCCAGACGAACCTGCGACAACAGGCTGTTGAGCGCACTGTCGAGGGTGTGGCCGACGTAGAAGTCCTCGCTTTCCTGGCGCAGGTCGCTGGGGCCCAGACGCATGGGGAACAGCGCCCCGCAGAGGCCTTCGAAGATCGCCTCCAGCGCCTGCCGTGAGGGCAGCTCGCGACTGCCCAGCTCACGGTTACGGCCGGTGCGGCTGCGCCAGTCGCTGCGCGCCTCACGCAATTGCTCGACGATCTGCTCGAGCTGCCAGTTGACACGCGGCGCTCGACTGTCTGCCAGGTGCGGGTTGAGATATTCCAGGTCTGCAATGTGCTGGTGGGGCATTTCGATTACTCAGAAAAACGCTGCGGTGCCTGAGGCCGCGAGCATGGCTCGCGCCCCCGTTGGCTACGAATGGCTCAATCCTGTACCCAGGGCAGGTTCCAGTGCCGCCAGCCGCCGCTCTCGCCCCGTTGGCGCTGGGCATCCAGATCGCCTTCGAAACCTTCGAGTACGTTGAACACCTGGGAGAAACCGGCCGCCGTCGCTGCAATCGCAGCGGCCGCCGAGCGCTTACCGCTACGGCACAGCAGTACCACCGGCTTGTCGCGGGGTACCTTGGTCTCCAGCTCACGCAGAAAACGCGGGTTCTTGATCAGCGCCGGGCCGGTCTGCCAGGCCACATGCAGGCTGTTCGGCACATGGCCGACGAATTTGAGTTCCTCGAAGGTGCGCACGTCGACCAGGGTCGCCTCGCCCGCTTCGACCAGCGCCCAGGCCTCCGGTGGGTAGAGGCTGCCGGCATAGGCGCTGCCCTGCTCCTGACCACGGGCGCGGGCGCGTTCGAGCAATTCGTCGCTGGAAACACCCAGCACGCTGCGCAGGTCGGTGGGACGTTGGATGGAAACGGCAGGCTGAGAAGCGATGTCTGCGGACGGCATTAACAGTTCCTCTAGTTGGCTAGTCGGGGCAGGCAGTCGGTCTGCGGCGCCGCGTGAGGCCTACTCTATGCCTGGCGCATATATCCAAAAAATAATTAATTATTTTATTTACCAAACGAAAAGGAATATTAAATCAAGCGTAGGGTGTGCCATGCGCACCAAAAGATCGGCATTCCCGGTGCGCACGGCGCACCCTACGGGAAAGCGTAGAGCCGTAGCCCGGATGAAATCCGGGGAGAACATCGGTGAAATCCCGGATTGCATCCGGGCTACAGTCCGCGCAGGTAGTCCCAGGGGTAGATACCACGGTCGTGGCCGTCGCTGAAGCTCAGTTGCACGCCATATCCCTGGGCGTTGATGGCCTGCACGCGGATATCGCTAGGGGCCAGGTCGATACGCCCGTGCAGGCGCGCTGCGCGGCACTGCGAACAGGGGCAAGCCGCGCGCAGACGCGTATGGGCAAGCTCGCTGCGGCTGCCGTCCGGCCAGTCCAGAACGAGCTGGCCAGCGGTGCTGCGCAGGGCGGTTGGCGCTATCACCGGCCTGTACCCTGCAACTGCGCGAGGGCGATGCGCACGGCCTTGCGCACTTCCGGGTCGCCGTCGTTTTCCGCTGCCTGCAAGGCCGGCACGGCGCGTGGGTCGGCCAGTTCGCCGAGGGCCAGGGCCGCTTCCTTGCGCAGGTTGCTGATGCTGTGGCCGAGTAGCTCCACCAGTGCCGGCAAGGCAGCGGCATGGCGCAACTTGCCCAGCGCTCGGGCGGCGCGCAGGCGTACCTGCCAGTAGCCATCGCCCAGCGCTTCGATCAGCGCCGCACCGGCTTCGCTGAGGCCGACCTTGCCAAGGGTGGTGGCAGCCTCCTCGCGCACCTGCCACTCACGGTCGTGCAGGGCTGCGCGCAGTGCGGGCAAGACGCTGGCGTCACGGGCTAGGCCCAAAGCGCCGGTAGCCGCGCGCCGCACTTCGGTATCGGCATCGTCACTGGCCAGGCGCGCCAGAGCCGGCAGCGCCTCATGCTGCTTGAGCCAACCGAGAATACCGACTGCTTCGCGCCTTACGAACGCGTCACTGTCGTCCAACGCTTCGAGCGCCTGCGGCGCGGCATCGGCCAGGCGCAGTTCGCGCAACGCACGCAGAGCGCTAGCGCGGACGAAAGCATCGGCATGCCTGGCCCAGGGCAGAATCACCCGCCCGGCTTCGGCACTTTTCAGCTCGCTCAGGCTCTGCGCGGCAGCGCTGCGCACGCGCTCATCGGCATCGGCCAGCGCGGCGCACAGAGCTGCGACCACCTCAGGTTCCTCCCAGGCCTCGAGCAGGCGCGCCGCTTCGGCACGCACGGCAGCGTCGGCATCCTCACGCAGGGCGCGGGCAAGCCAGGGCAAGGCGTCCGGGTCTTCCAGATCGGCCAGATCGATCAGTGCGATGCGGCGGATGCCGGCGTCATCGGCAGCCAGACGCGGCAGCAGATCGAGAATGTCGGGGTTGTCGGTGCTCAGGTCAGCAAGGTTCAGGTCGGTCATAGGGCGATTCGCAATGGCGGATGGTCGGTGGTCGGCAGGCCCAGCGGCGTCAGGCGCGGCAGTTCACGGCCGTCCTCATGGCGCAGCAGCTCCAGGCAGTGGCGCTTGAGGTGGGTGAAGCCGGGGCTGGTGAGCAGGCTGGCATTGCGCGGGCGCGGGAATTCCAGGCGCAGGTCTTCGATGAAGCGGCCCGGACGCGGGCTCATCACCAGGATGCGGTCGGCGAGGAACAATGCCTCGTCGATATCATGGGTGACGAACACCACGGTGGTGCGGATGCGCGTCCAGATATCCAGCAGCAGTTCCTGCATGCGCGCGCGGGTCTGCGCATCCAGGGCGCCGAAGGGTTCGTCCATCAGCAGCAGGCGCGGCCGGTTGATCAGCACGCGGGCGATCTCGGCGCGTTGCTGCATGCCGCCGGACAGCTGATTGGGCCAGCGCTGGGCGAAGTCCTGCAGGCCGACCAGGCGCAACATTTCCAGCGCCTGCTCGCGCCGTTGCGCCTTGCCGATGCCCTGCATCTTCAGGCCGAAGGCGACGTTGTCGAGTACGCTGCGCCAGGGCAACAGGGTATGGTGCTGAAAGACCATGCCGCGCTGCGGCGATGGCCCGGCAACGGCATTGCCATCGACCAGCAGGCTGCCGCCGCTGAGCTGCAGGTGCCCGGCCAGGGCACCGAGCAACGTCGATTTGCCGCAGCCGGAAGGCCCGAGAATGCAGACGAACTCGCCGGGCTCGATGGCGAAGTCCAGACGTTGCACCGCCTCGAAGGCCTCGCGACCCTGGCCAAGGCGAATGGACAGTTGTCGGCCATCGATACGCCCCGGCGTTGGAGCCTGTTGGTAGACACTCATGCGCGCTTGCCTCCGCTCTGATACCAGGGTGTGGCGAAGGCGCCGAGGCGCCGCACCAGCGTGCTGCTGACCATGCCGAGCACGCCGATCAGCAGCATGCCGACGACGATGTCCGGGTAGTTCTGCAGGGTGTAGGACTCCCAGGTGTAGTAGCCGATGCCGAACTGGCCGGAGATCATCTCGGCGGTGACCAGGCAGAACCAGGAGGTGCCCATGCCGATGGCCAGGCCGGTGACTATGCTGGGCGCGGCGCCAGGCAGAATCACCTCGCGCAGGATAGCCAGGCGCCCTGCCCCGAGGCTGCGCGCCGACGCCACCAGGCGTGGGTCGACACCTTCGACGCCATGCACGGTGTTGAGCAGGATGGGAAACAGCGCGCCGGTGAAGGTGATGAAGATCATCGACGCCTCCGACGACGGGAACATCAGGATCGCCAGGGGAATCCAGGCCACGGCGGGAATCGGCCGCAGCACTTCCAGTGGCGGCAACAGGCTGTCTTCGGCCCACTTCGAGCGACCGATGGCCAGGCCCAGCAGTACGCCTGCAACGGCGGCAGCCAGATAACCGCTGAACACCCGCCCCAGGCTGCTGCCGAGGTGGTCGGCAAGCTTGCTCGATTGCAGCAGGTGCCAGGCGGCATCCAGTACAGCGGCCGGGGTCGGCACGTAGGTGAAAGCGATCAGCCCCAGATCCAGGCGCTGGTTGGCGGCCACCTGCCAGAACAGCAGGCAGGCGGCCAGCGAGGCCAGGCGCAGGGGCCAGCGATAGAGTTGTGTCATATGGGCTCTCCAGGGAACGGCCCTCTCCCCAACCCTCTCCCATAAATGGGAGAGGGGGCTGTGCCTGTGCTCAGCAACACAGGATGTGTACAGCCGAACGCCTCTGCATCAGGCGCGAGTCACCCCTCGCCCGCTTGCGGGAGAGGGGCCGGGGGAGAGGGAATATCGTCAGCGTTGTGCCACCAGCTTCTGGTTGACGCCGACGAAGTCCAGCGCTTCGCCGCCGTTGGCCTGGGCATAGGACTGGGCCTGTTCCTTGAGCAGGAAGGCGCTCAGCTCACCCTTGCCGTTGCGCACGAACCAGGCCTGGTTGGCCAGCAGCTTGAGCCCGCTGTCGGCGGCATGGGCATAGATGGCGCGAATGTCCTTGCCCTCTTCTTCCAAGGTTGCCAGGGCTTGCAGCGCGGCTTCCGGCGAGGCGTAGCTGCGTACCTTGTCTTCGCCACGTACCCAGATCTGCGCAACGCGCTTGAAGTCGGTAATCGGCTTGCCGGTGACTGCATCGTTGGCCTTCAGGGCGACCGGCGCGTAGTCGGCCAATGCCTTGTCGTAGTCCACGCCGGACGCGGCAAAGGCCTGACGCACGTAGCGGTCGTCGATGAAGGTATTCAGGTCGAGATCGCGGTTGGTGCGTTTGAGCGTCTTGAGGGTTTCCAGCGCGCCAGCAACGGCCTTGCGGTACTCCGGCTTCCAGGTCAGGTCACGGGTCTGCAGGCCCAGCGGGCCATGGAACAGGTAGTTCACCTCGGCTTCGATGCCGGTAACCTTCTCGATCAGCAGGCTGTACTTCTCAGGATCGCTGGCCAGCAACTGGTTGGCTTCGATACCGGCACGCAGGTAGGCGACCACCACTTCCGGGTACTTCTCGGCGTACTCGGCGTTGACCAGACCACCATGGAAGGTCGGCGCCTGGGTCTGCGAGCCATCGAAGATCTTGCGGGCGAAGCCGCGGTTGGGGAACAGGTCGGCGAAGGGCACGAAGTCGGCATGGGCATCGATACGGTTGCTGCGCAGCGCCGAACCGGCGATTTCCGGAGCCTGGGCGATGATCCGCACGTCCTTTTCCGGATCCCACCCCTGGGCCTGGATCGCACGCAGCAGCACGCCATGGGCAGTGGAGGCGAAGGGCACGGAGATGGTCTTGCCCTTGAGGTCAGCCAGCGACTCGACCTTCGAGGCTGCCGGCACCACGATGCCATTGCCACTGCCCTTGATGCTGCCGGACAGCACGTTGATCAGCAGGCTGCGCTTGCCAGCCTCTTCGTGGGCGACACCATTGAAGGCGGCGGGGAATTCAGCCATGGCGCCGAAATCCAGCTTGCCGGCGACCATCTCGTTGGTCAGCGGTGCGCCACTGGTGAAGTTCTTCCATTCGACGACGTATTGGGCGTCCTTGTACTTGCCGTCCTTCGGCAAGTACTTGTCGAGCAGGCCCAACTCGCGGATGAGCAGGCCGCCAGCGGCGCAGTTGATGGTGGTGTCCTGGGTGCCGATGGCGACCCGGATGGTTTCGGCCGACGCCTGGGTGGCGGCGATTGCCAGCGCAAGGCCGGCCAGAGTGCTACGCAAGAGCATGGGTATTGTCCCCTCGAATCATTGAGTATTGGAATCGTCTCCGCCAGCAGGTGAGCTGGTGGGAAACGAGGGGTGTTGCATCAGGCGTCCGGTGGTTGGCCGGATGGCGTTTTTTCTTGTAGCCCGGATGAAATCCGGGACGGTAACCAGCGCATTCCCGGATTGCATCCGGGCTACGCGCAGGGGCCGTGATATTTCGTAGGGTGCGCCGCGCGCACCTGCTCAACGCAGCAGGTAAGGAATCTCCACCTTCACCGCGCCGGTCGGACAATCCTTCTCGCAGGGCATGCAGTACCAGCATTCGTCGAAGGCCATGTAGGCCTTCTGCGTGGCCGGATTAATCGCCAGCAGATCCATCGGGCAGACCTCGACGCACACGGTGCAGCCCTTGTCGGCGATGCACTTGTCTTCATCGACGGTCACCGGCGCGCTGCTGCGAAAAAAGATTTCCTGGGGTTGATAGGCCATTTCACAGTTCCTTGGAGCCTTGTGGCTCTCGTTATTCGTTGCTCTCGTAGGGTGGGCTTCAGCCCACCGGGGCCACGCCATTTGGTGGGCTGAAGCCCACCCTACCGTCTGAAGCGGATCGCCGCCCGGCCCACCCTACGGTTCAATGCCTGGTCAGGCGGCCTCGGTCTTCACCCGCAACCGGTCGTAGGCACTCTGTTCATCCGCAGCCAGGTCGATCAGGTACGGCTCAACCGGCTTCTTGAAACTGGTCATCTCGCCCTGCTCGTTCTTCTTCAGATGGGCGTGGCAGAACCACTCGGCGTCGTTGCGCTGCGGGTGGTCGACGCGATGGTGGTACAGCCCCCAGCGGCTCTCGGTACGGAACAGCGAGGCACGTGCGGCCATTTCGGCGCAGTCGCGAATCACGCTGACCTCCAGCGCACGCATCAGCTCGTGCGGGTTGTTGGCTTTGAGCTGATCCAGATCGCGCTCGATCTCGGCGAAACGGGTCAGGCCGATCTCCATCTTCTTGGTCACCTTCGGCGGCTGCAGGTAGTCGTTGACCATCCGCCGCAGCTTGTACTCCACCTGCGCCGGCGGCAGACCGTGCTCACGCTTGAGCGGCGCATACACCCGCGCCTGCTCGCGCTCGACCTGCGTGGCATCCACCGGGGTGAAGTCGCGCCCGGCGATGTAGGCGGCGGCATTGCTACCGGCGAACCAGCCGTAGGTGAAGGCGCCGAGCATGTAGTTGTGTGGCACCGCAGCCATGTCGCCAGCGGCGTACAGCCCCTTCACCGACGTCTCGGCCTTCTCGTTGACCCACACGCCCGAGGCGCTGTGACCGGAACAGAAACCGATCTCGGAGATATGCATCTCGACCATGCCGGTGCGGTAGTCGGTACCGCGACCCGCGTGGAACTGGCCACGGCTGGGGCGCTCGTTGCTGTGCAGGATTTCCTCGATGGTCTGGATGGTTTCCTCGGCCAGGTGGTCGAGCTTGAGGAATACCGGGCCGTTGCCACCTTCGAGCTCCTGGTGGAACTCCCACATCATCTGCCCGCTCCAGTAGTCGCACTCGATGAAGCGCTCCCCTTTGTTATTCGCGGTGTAGCCACCCAGCGGGCCGGTGACGTAGGCGCAGGCCGGGCCGTTGTAGTCCTTGATCAACGGGTTGATCTGGAAGCATTCGAGGTTCGCCAGCTCGGCCCCGGCGTGATAAGCCATGGCATAGCCGTCGCCGGCATTGGTCGGGTTCTCGTAGGTGCCCATCAGGTAGCCCGAGGCCGGCAGGCCCAGGCGACCGGCAGCGCCGCAGGCGAGGATCACCGCCTTGGCGCGGATCACATGGAAGTCCGCCGTGCGGCAGTCGAAGCCCATCACGCCGTTGACCGCGCCATCGGCATCGGTCAGCAGGCGGGTGGCGATGACTCGGTTGGTGATTTCCACCCGCGCCCGCTTGAGCTGGCGGTACAGCACCTTCTTGATGTCGTGCCCTTCCGGCATCGGCAACACGTAGGCACCCATGTGGTGCACCTTCTTCACTGCGTAGTCGCCGGTCTCGTCCTTCTCGAACTTCACGCCCCAACGGTCGAGCTGCTCGATGGTCTCGAAGCTCTTGCTGGCATAGGCGTAGACCGCCGCCTGATTGACGATGCCATCGTTGGCGATGGTGATTTCCTTGGTGTACTGCTCCGGCGTGGCGTGGCCGGGAATCACCGCGTTGTTGAGGCCATCCATGCCCATGCTGATGGCGCCGCTGCGCTTGACGTTGGCCTTGTCCAGCAGCAGCACGCGCAGTTCACGATTGGCCTCCTTGGCCTTGATCGCCGCCATCGGCCCGGCGGTACCGCCACCGATCACCACCAGGTCGTATTCGCGTTCGAGGGTGTTCATGCCGGGCGCTCCTTGTTGCGATCGATGCGCAGGCGGTACTGGAAGGCATCGCCACGGTAGTAGAGGTATTCGAAGTCCAGCGGTGTGCCGTCGGCGCCGTGGGTCAGACGCTCGATACGCATGATCGGCGCGCCCTCCTCCACGTCCAGCGCGTGGGTCAGGTCGTCCTCGGCGAGTACCGCGTCGATGGCCAGGTCGGCATGACCGAGGGCGATGCCGCAGTCGTTCTCGATGATCAGGAAGATGTCGCGCGCCACCAGGTCGGCCTTCTCCAGCTTCTCGCCGATGGCCCGGGGCACGTAGGTGACTTCCAGCGAGACCGGCTCACGGTTGACCAGGCGCACGCGCTTGATCTCAGTCACCGGCGCCCCCTCCTCCAGATGCAGGCGCTCGGCCACACGAGCACTGGCCGGCAGGTGCTTGAGGCTGGTCAGGCGGTTGAGCACCTCGTAGCCCATCTGCGACATGGACTCGGCCAGGCCCTGCAGGGTGCTGACGTTCTGGAACGCCTTGGGCTTGGCGACGAAGGTGCCCTTGCCATGGATCTTGAAGATCAGCCCTTCCTTCTGCAGATCGCCGAGGGCCTGGCGCACGGTGATGCGGCTGACGTCGAACGCCTTGCCCAGCTCGCTCTCCGAGGGCATGCGGCTGTGTGGCGGGTAGGTGCCATCGAGGATGCGCGTGCGCAGCAATTCCTTGAGCTGGCTGTACAGCGGTACGGGTGAAAGCGGTAGCAGTTGGGCCATGATCCGTCTCGTTATCTCTACTTGTCATAACAAGTTGTAGCAAGACGATAGCGAGCATAAGCATGGAGGTGGAAATACTTTTATTGCATAAGGTTATGGCACTAGGAACAGGTTCGAATTACCGGCATGCGGGATCAGCACTTATCTCTAAAAATAATATAAATATTTATTTATATTATTTTTAGAGATAACACTTAGCCTTTATAAGACGAGGAATCAAGGCTGTAACAAACCCGTACCGCCAAAGTTCGAAGACTCGGAAATGCTGATGCCTGAGCCAGCACCTGCCTCCACTCACACTCCACGAGCTGTTGCCACAGCAACAGCAAGCAAACTGTTGCCCCAGCAACAGCGATTCAACAATTCACTTGGCATATCAACAGCGCGGAGGCTCCTGAGTGCCGGCCAGGTCAGTGTTTCCGGGGGGGGTGCTGCTGGTATGGCGATTGCTCCAGGTGCTTCACCTCGAGCAACAGCCCTACAGGAATATCTCGGATGAGCACTCCCCTTAAAGTCGTCGCCGTTTCCGGTGGCACCTCCCGCCCCTCGCGCACACTGGCACTGACCGAAGCCATCGTCAGTGAAGTCGGCAAGCATCTGGCCATCGACACCCACCTGATCGAACTGGGCAACATCGCCCGTCCGCTCGGTGGTGCGCTGTGGCGCAAGGAACTGCCGGAAACCGTCGAACACGAACTGCGCCAGATCGAGTCAGCCGATCTGCTGGTGATCGCCGCACCGGTCTATCGCGGCACTTACCCTGGGCTGTTCAAGCACCTGTTCGACCTCATCGGTCAGGATGCGCTGATCGACACCCCGGTGCTGCTCGCCGCCACCGGTGGCAGTGAACGCCATGCCCTGGTGCTCGATCACCAGTTGCGTCCGCTCTTCAGCTTCTTCCAGTCGCTGACCCTGCCCATCGGCGTGTATGCCAGCGAGTCCGACTTCGCCGACTACCGCGTCGCCAATGATGCCCTGCAAACACGTATCGAACTGGCTGCCGAGCGCGCCGCCGCTCTGCTGCGTGGCCAGGCGCATGCCCTGCGCAAGATAGCCTGAGGAGTCCGCATGAGCCTGCACCCCATTTGCCCGGAAGGCCAATCAGCGAGGGATATCGTGTGAGAACCAACCAACAACCCACCGTGCTCAGCCCCTTGCAGACCGCTCGCCGGCTGGCTGCGGATTTCGCCGAGACCGCCGTCGAGCGCGACGAGGCCGGCGGCACCCCCAAGCAGCAGCGCGATGCGATCCGTCAGAGCGGCCTGCTGTCGCTGAGCATTCCCACCCAGTTCGGCGGCCTTGGCGCCAGCTGGAGCGAAACCCTGGGCGTGGTACGCGAGTTCGCCAAGGTCGACAGTTCCATCGCCCATGTCTTCGGCTTTCAGCACCTGATGCTGGCTACCGTGCGCCTGTTCTCCCGCCCCGATCAGTGGCAACCCTGGTTCGAGCAGACCGCGCGCAAGAACTGGTTCTGGGGCAATGCGCTCAATCCGCTGGACACCCGCACCGTGGTCAAGACCTTCGATGGCTGGCGTGAATTTTCCGGCAAGAAGAGCTTCTGCTCCGGCGCCAGCGACTCGGAAATGCTGATTGCCTCTGCGGTCGACGAAAGCGCCGGCGGCAAGCTGCTGATCGCCGCCATTCCCAGCGGCCGCACCGGCATCACCCTGCACGGCGACTGGAACAACATGGGCCAGCGCCAGACCGACAGCGGCAGCGCCACCTTCGAGCGCGTGCGCGTGGAAGAGAACGAGCTGCTGCTCGACCCCGGCCCGTTGAGCACGCCTTTCGCCTGCCTGCGCCCGCTGATCGCCCAGTTGCACTTCGCCCATATCTTCCTCGGCATCGCCGAAGGTGCCATGGAGGAAGCCCGTCAGTACACGCTCAAGGAAGGCCGGCCCTGGTTTCGCTCCAAGGCCCAGCACGTCAGCGAAGACCCTTATGTACTACGCCACTACGGCGAATTCTGGGTGGGTCTGGAAGGCGTGCGCCTGCTGGTGGAACGCGCCGCCACGCAGCTCGACGAAGCCTGGCACAAGGAACACGCCCTCAGTGCCGAAGAGCGCGCGCAACTGGCGCTGTCCATCGCCACGGCCAAGGTGGCGTCTGCCCGCACCGGACTGGATATCTGCAACCGTCTGTTCGAGGTGACCGGCGCCCGCGCCACCCACGCCTCGCTACGCCTCGACCGTTACTGGCGCAACCTGCGTACCCAGAGCCTGCACGACCCGGTGGACTACAAGCTCCACGAACTGGGTGAGTGGGCACTGAACCAGACGCGACCCACACCCTCCTTCTACTCATAGGGATGCCCATGCAACTGCTGACCCTTCCTCCCTCGCCGACACTGGCTACCTCGATCCGGGCGACCGCACAGGTCTTCGAAGACCCTAGATCGCAGGCGCTTCTCGCCCACTTGCAACAGGTCGCACCCAGCGAGGCCAGCGTCCTGATCATCGGCGAAACCGGCACGGGCAAGGAGTTGGTCGCACGCCACATCCATAACCTCAGTGGCCGGCGCAACGGCCCCTTCATGGCGGTCAACTGCGGCGCCTTCTCCGAATCGCTGGTAGAAGCGGAGCTGTTCGGCCATGAGAAAGGCGCCTTCACCGGCGCCCTGGCGGCCAAGGCCGGCTGGTTCGAGGAAGCCAACGGCGGCACGCTGTTCCTCGACGAGATCGGCGACCTGCCCATGGCCATCCAAGTCAAGCTGCTGCGCGTATTGCAGGAGCGCGAGGTGGTACGCCTGGGCTCGCGCAAGAGCATCCCGATCAACGTGCGCGTGGTCGCCGCCACCAACGTGCAACTGGACAAGGCCATCGGCGCCGGCAACTTCCGCGAGGACCTGTACTACCGCCTCAACGTCGTCAGCCTGCAGCTCTACCCGCTGCGTGAGCGCCCGGGCGACATCCTGCCGCTGACCCGGCACTTCATCAAAACCTACTGCAGCCGTCTGGGCTACGGCGAAGTGCACCTGTCGCCGGAGGCCGAACGCAAGCTGGTGAGCTACGACTGGCCGGGCAATATCCGCGAGCTGGAGAACGTCATCCATCACACCCTGCTGGTGTGCCGCAACGGCCTGGTGCAGGACGACGATCTGCGCCTGTCGCACCTGCGCATCGAGCGCCAGGATCAGCCGCAGGCCGCCGCCGCTGAAAGCGCCGACGAGCAGTTGCTGCGCGCCTTTCATCGTCTGTTCGAAGAGCAGGCCGGCGGCCTGCACGAAAAGGTCGAGGATAGCCTGCTGCGTGCCGCCTACCGCTTCTGCCACTGCAACCAGGTGCACACCGCCAGCCTGCTGGGCCTGAGCCGCAACGTCACCCGCGCGCGGCTGATCGCCATCGGCGAACTGGTGGTCAACCGACGCAGGCCGGACACCCCCACACGGCCCAATCGGTCGGTGCAACTTTCGATATAAGAGGCCGGCGCGCGCGCCATCGGCTCACTAACAACCTTGCGTTGCCTCAACCACAGCAACGAGGAAAACATCATGAGTCTCGACATCTTCTGGTTCCTGCCCACCTCCGGCGACACCCGCTACCTGGGCCACTCCGGCAGCGGCCGTCCGGCCACCAACGCCTACATGCGGCAGATCGCGGTAGCCGCCGATCAGCTCGGCTACGACGGCTTGCTGATTCCTACCGGGGCCAGTTGCCTCGACCCCTGGGTCACCGCTGCCAGCCTGGTGCCGGTCACCCAGCGCATCAAACTGCTGGTGGCGCTGCGCACGTCGCTGGGCAACCCCACGGCTTCGGCCCGCCAGGCCGCCAGCCTGGATCAGGCCAGCGGCGGTCGTCTGCTGCTCAACGTGGTGCCCGGCGGCGATGCCACCGAACTGGAAGCCGACGGCGTATTTCTCGCCCACGATGAGCGCTACGCCGCCTCCGATGAGTTCCTCAGCATCTGGCGCCGCCTGCTGCAGGGCGAGAAAGTCGACTTCGACGGCAAGCACCTCAAGGTACGCGGCGCACAGAACTTCTTCGAGCCGGTACAGAAACCCTACCCGCCGCTGTACTTCGGCGGCTCCTCCCCGGCCGCCCACGAACTGGCGGCCAAGCACGTCGACGCCTACCTGACCTGGGGCGAGCCACCGGCCGCCGTGGCCGAGAAGATTGCCGACGTGCGCGCCCGCGCCGCCAAACAGGGCCGCAGCGTGCGCTTCGGCGTGCGCCTGCACGTGATCGTGCGCGAAACCGTTGATGCGGCCTGGGCCGCCGCCGACGAGCTGATCAGCCATCTGGACGATGCCACCATCGCCGCAGCCCAGGCCAACTACGCCAAGATGGACTCCGAAGGCCAGCGGCGCATGGCCGCGCTGCACGGCGGCGACCGCAACAAGCTGGAGGTCGCACCCAACCTCTGGGCCGGCGTCGGCCTGGTGCGCGGCGGCGCCGGTACCGCCCTGGTGGGCGATCCGGAAACGGTCGCAGCACGCCTGCTGGAATATGCGGATCTGGGCGTCGACAGCTTCGTGCTGTCCGGCTACCCGCACCTGGAGGAAGCCTACCGCTTCGCCGAACTGGTGTTCCCGCTGCTGCCCGGCAAGGGCAAGGTCACCGTCGAAGGCGCGTTCACCGGCGGTGCCTTCGACGTGCGTGCCGGCAAGGAGAAAGTCGCATGAAGGTCATCGACCTGCGCTGTCGCCCAGCCTACCTGCACCCCTTCTTCGGTGGCGTACCCGGCTCGCCCGAACATGACGTCGCCCGGTGGCTCAACCGCCGCGTCGGCACCCGGGGCGCGGACGATCACTTCGAACGCTCGCTGACACCCGAAGGCTTTCTCGCCGAGGTACGCGAGGCCGGCCTGCACAAGGCCGTAGTGGTTGGCCGCCATACGCCGAGCCAGCACCTGCCCAACGATACGATCCACGGCATCGTCCATGGCCACGACGAACTGCTCGGTATCGGCGCGGTGGAGCCGGCGCAGCAAGGTATCGACGGCGCCCTGAAGGAAATCGACCGCGCCATCGACGTGCTCGGCCTGGCCGGCATCGACCTGGAACCCGGCTTCGGCGACCCGGCGCGGCACCCGGACGATCCGCTGTACTGGCCGATCTACGAGCACCTGCAGAAACGCGGCATCCCCCTGTTTCTGATGAGCGGCCCGACCACGCCGGATCCGAGCTACAACGACCCCGCGCGCCTGGCCGCCGTCGCCCGAGCGTTCCCGGCGTTGCAGATCGTGGTCTACCACGGCTACTGGCCCAACGTTCAGCAGGCCATTGGCGTGGCCTTCCGCTACGAGAACATCCACCTGGTACCGGACATGTACCTGTTCCTGCCCGGCAGCGAAGGCTACGTGCAAGCCGCCAATGGCTTTCTCGCCGAGCAGTTGCTGTTCGGCTCGTCCTACACCTTCCGCCCGATCCGCCAGAGCATCGAGGATGCCCAGCGCCTGGGGCTGAAGGATGAGGTGGTGGAGAAGTTCTTCCACGGCAATGCCGAGCGGTTGTTCGGGTTCGCTTGAGAAAGTGGGCGTTGGCGGGCAAGGAATTATCCGTAGCACCGCCAGCGCCTGGGTAAACTGCCGAGCCTATGACCGACCTTCCCACACTGCTGACCTGCCTGCTGTTTCTCGCCATCGCCCTGCTCTATGCCTGCGCGGGCCAGGCAGGTGCCTCCGGTTACATCGCGGTCATGGCCCTGTTGGGCTATGCACCCGAGAGCATCAAACCCACGGCACTTATCCTCAACACCCTGGTTTCCCTGGTGGTGAGCTGGCTCTTCGTCAAGGACAAGCACTTCGACTGGCCGCTATTCTGGCCCTTCGCACTTGGCGCCCTGCCCCTGGCGTTGCTTGGCGGCTACCTGACCCTGCCGCAACAGTGGTTCGAATATCTACTGGGCATGCTTCTGCTGATCGCGGGCGGCCTGTCTTTTCTGCGCAAGCCCAGCACCGAAATCCAGCCGCAACCGCCGCGCCGGAGCGTTGCCTATGCCTGGGGCGCGCTGATCGGCCTGATGTCTGGCCTGACTGGCGTAGGCGGTGGCGTACTGATTACGCCACTACTGCTGTTCTTCAACTGGTCGGGGGTGCGAACCGCAGCGTCTGTCTCTGCACTGTTTATCCTGCTCAACTCAGTCGTCGCCCTGATTGGCCACTGGAGTGCGACTTCCTTTTACCTGCCCGAGGGCATTGGCGTGCTCGCCGTGATGGCGGTTGCCGGCGGCCTGCTCGGCGCCCGCCTGAGTAGCCGGGTGCTCACGCCCAGCCAGATCCGACTGGTGCTGGGCGTGATACTGATCGTGGCCGGCCTCAAGTTGATTGCTTTCGCATGATCAACCGTGATCCATATCTGACGCCACGCTAAGCACTTGCGCAACATCGACCACCGTCATCCCCGCTCGCCTGCCCGCCTCGATACCTTGCGGACTGTCCTCGAACACCAGGCATCGCGGGGCTGGTAGCGCCAGGCACCTGGCCGCTTGCAGGAAGAGCTCGGGCCGGGGTTTGGCGACGCCGACATCGTCGAAGGTCACCACGCCATCGAATAGGTCGTGCAGACCCAATCTACGCAGGGAGGCCAGGACGATCTGCCGCGAGCCGCCGGAAGCCACCGCCAGCGGCTTGCTGCCGTAGAACCGGCGCACGATGGCGGTGACCGGGGTTAGTTCGCGCAGCTGATCCAGGCCCTCCAGATAGGCTTGCCGCATTCGCCGGACGACGTTCTGGCGATCCACCGTCACCCCGTACTCACGTTCGAAGGCATCGATCAGCACGTTCTCAGACAGGCCGCTGCGCTGCGCGTGCCAGTGTCTGTCGAGGTCGATGCCCGTTGACGCAAAGCCCTCCGCCCAGGCCTGCCGGTACAGTTCGACATTGTCCAGCAGGGTGCCGTCGCAATCGAAGACAATGCCCTCGGCCTCGGCCAGCAGCGCCTCAAGTGCCAACATCCAACCCATCCTCCTGGTACTGGGTTGCCACCACGACAGCCAACGCATCGGGCCGCCAGAACTCCTGGTCGAACTCGACCGCCTGCCCCTGCTCGCCATAGCAAAGCCGCTCGATGCAAAAACTGCTGGAAGCGGACGAGTACTGCAGCAGCTCGGCCTGCTGCTCATCCAGCGGTTCCGGGCGCATCAACAACTCGCAGCGCGATTGCACACGGCCGAAACGCTCGCGCAGCTGACTGGTGAGGGATCCATCGAGATCCGCCGACAACAGTTGCGGGCACCAGCTGGCCCGCAAATAGTTGCGTTCCAGCAGTACCGGTCGCTGATCGACCCAACGCCGGCGCAGCAGGTAGAACACCGGCTCCTCCGGATGATCCAGGCCCATGCGCTTGGCCAGCCAGGCGCCGGCCGAACGCAGCTCGGCATGCAGGCATTCGGTGCGCGGTACGCGCCCCTGGGCGCGGACATAGTCCATAAAACCGGTGATGCGCGTGGGGTCGTAACGAATCCGTGGCGGACTGACATACCAGCCACGGCGGTTCTGTCGGTAGATCAGGCCATCGGTCTCCAGCAGTTGCAGGGCCTGGCGCAGGGTGACCCGGGTACAGCCGAAACGCTCGGCCATCTCCCGTTCGGGCGGCAACTGGCTCTCGCCGGGCAGGACGCCCTGGGCCAGATCACTGACCAGTTGATCGCGGATGCGCAGGTAATGCGGCTGGATGGCACGCACCTGGATGTCGGGCTGGCTCTCGCAGATGAAACCTGTGGGCGACGCGCTCATCACGGGTGCCCCCTCAGGTTCATGCGGTGCGCCTGGCTGTGCGGATGGCGCCAGAGCCCGGCGGCCGTGTGGCCGAGCGTGTTCTGCTGCCGGTCATCGAGGCGAATACGTTTTGCCCTGCTCATAGGGCTGGCTCCGCGACGGCTTGGCTAACTTCCTGGGCAAGCAGATCCTTGCGCCAGGCATGCAGGCCGTAGCACGCGAGGAGCACGAAGCCCGCGTACAAGGCCGCGGTGAGCTGCAGATCCTTGTAGGTGAACAGGCCGACATAGGCGATATCCAGCACGATCCACAGCCACCAGCTGGCAACGTACTTGCGCGCCGCCCAGACACTCGCCAGCAGGCTGAAGGCCGTCAGCAGTGCATCCAGCCAGGGAACCGAAGCATCGGTGTAATGGTGCATCACGGCGCCGAGCAGCAGCGCGACCAGCCCTGCGACGAGCGCGCCGAGCAACGCCTCGTGCCGTGGCAGGCGCCCGACCCGTACCTTGCCGGCCTCGCTGCGGCCGGTGCTCCAGCGCCACCAGCCATAGCCTTGCAGCACGGCGAAAATCAGTTGCAGGAGCATGTCCGAATACAGTTTCACGCCGAAGAAGATCCAGGCGTACAGCAGCACGGCGACGACGCTGACCGGCCAGCACCAGCGAATGCGCTGGGCGGTCAGCCAGACACCGAGAATATTGATCAGTACGGCGATGATTTCCAGTGACGACATCAGTACGTCCCTCCCTGCAAACCCGCGTGGATGGATGTGCACGGGCTCATGGCCGCAGCTCCAGAACCTGATGCTTGAATGCGCGTTTGCGCGCCATCGGCAGTTCTTCACGATCCTCGTAGGGCGCGCTGTACCAGGCTCCGTACGTGGGGTTGGGCAGCAGGAACCAGCGCTCCCCCAACCAGGCCAGATAGGGTGCGACGGCCTTGTCCTGGGCAGCGCGCTGATTGGCGCCGGCCGAGACCAGGTCGCCGAAGCTGTCGCCTATCAGCATCAGCACGCGAGCACGCTGCCCGACCCATTGGCGCCGGCAGGTCTTGTCCGAACCCTCGGCCTGGCAGCCGCCAATCGCCGTGCCCGCGGTAAGAATCTGCTCGACGTCGTCAATCGGAAAACCCTCGCGGCGCAGGTTGGCCAGGGTCGCCTGCTCCTGCCCTGGCTCGCGATTGGTCAGGTAATAGACCGTCACGCCCAGCGCAGCGGCTTGCGCCAGAAACGCCTGGGCGCCCGGCAAAGCCGGCGCCTCGCCACGTTCCACCCAGCGCATCCAGGCCGGGTAGTCGTAGGGAGCGTCATCCACGACCATCCGGGCGTTGAGCGAGGTGTTGTCCAGCAACGTCTCGTCGATATCGACGATCAGCGCCGGTGGCAAGCCCTGCAGATCACGCGCGGGCTGCGGCAACGCATCCCACTGTGGGTCGGCCAGGGCCACCGGCAACTGCCGGGTAGCGCTGGCGAACACCTGCTGATAGATCAGGTCGTGCTCGATGGAGGTCTGGCTCCACAGCACGGCATCGAGTTGGTCGTTGGCCGGTGGGTGCTGTTGGCAGGCCGCCAACAGCACACTCAGAAGCATCACGCCTGCAATACGCATCGTGCGCTCCTCAGAAGTTCACGGTGGCAGCCAGGCGGGCGGTACGCGGTGCCCCCTGGAACAGGTAGCCGTCGCCCATGAACTCGCCGACATCGCGCCAGTAGCGCTTGTCGAAGAGGTTGTCCACGCTCAGCCGCAATACCGTCTCGTAGCCGTCGAAGCGCGTGGTGTAGCGGCCACCCAGATCGAACACGGCATAGTCCTCGACCTTCACCTGGCCAGTGTGATTGGCGTACTTGCTACCGCTGTACTGTACGCCGCCGAGCAGCGCCAGGCCGTCGACGCCGGGTACGCGGTAGTCGAAGGACAGGCTGCCACGCAGCTTCGGCACGTTGATCGCCTGGTGGCCCTCGTACGCCTCGGTTCCGCTGCCGGTGACCCGCGCACGAATCGCCGCGGCGCTGGCCGACAGTTGCAGGCGATCGGTCAACCAACCGCTGGCCGACACCTCCAGGCCGGTGTTCTGCTGTTCGCCCTGCGCCACAAAGGTGAAGGTGCCGTCGTCGTTCGGGCGCGTGTACTGGTAGTCACGCTCGATACGGAACAGCGCGACGCTGGCACTGGCGCGTTGCCAATCGCGCTTGATGCCCAACTCCAGCTGGCGCGATTCGGTCGGCGGCAGGATCTCGTCGGCGTTGCTGGCGAACCAGGACGCCTCGCCGCCCAGCGATAGGCCCTTGCTGTAGCGGGTGTACAGGGAGATGTCTTCGCGGGGCTTGTAGATCAGCGCCACGTTGGGGAGGAACTCGGTGCGCTGGGTATGCCGCGTCACCGCGCCGTCGCGGTCGTAGGTTTCTTCGTCCAGGCGCACCAGGCGCCCGCCAAGCACGGTCTGCCAGTGCTCGTTGAAGCTGATGCGGTCGTTGAAGAACAGGCCGTACTGGCGGCTGTCGAGACGACGGTACTTGTCGCCCAGCGGCACGCTGGTCGGTTCGAAGTCGACCGGAGGCCGATAGATGTTGCCGGTGCCGATCCATTCGTTGACCGAGCTGCGGCGCTCGACGATCCGTCGAAACGCGCTGCTGCCGACCGTCAGCTGATGCTGCAGCGTGCCGGTCTGGAAGCGGCCGCTGAGGGCGACTTCCAGCTCGTCGTTCCAGCGCGTGTCGTCCGGGCTGCGGTAGTCGGAAACATCGTAGTCACCTTCGGCACTGAAATAGTTCGCCACGGCCTGGCCGGCGCAACTGGCGGCGCCGTAGCAGCCCCAGGCGAAGGCGCTGTAGTCGTCGATCACCACGTGACTGCGGGCAGCGCTTACCGAGCCGACCCAGGCATCGCTGAAGCGGTACTCGAAGCGGCCGTTGGCGTTGAGCGAGTCGATGGTCACCGGCTTGGCCCAGCTTTGATGGGCGAGCTTGTCCTTGGGGTCGATGCCGTGCGGTACTTCGGTACCGCCGAGCAACTGGTAACCGGGCACCGAGGTCTGTTCGCGCTGCTGATACTCCACGTCCAGCTGCAGCAGGGCGTTGGGGCTGATGTTCCAGTCGAAGGCCAGGGAGGCGAAGTCGCGCTTGCCATCGGAATGATCGACGTAGGAACGGATGTCCTCGTGGGCCAGGTTCGCGCGCAGGCCGAACTGCTGCTCGCTGCCGAACCAGCCGCCGACATCGGTGGCGATATAGCGCTCGCCCTGTTCGTTGGTGGACACCGTCACCGAGCGCACATCCTCGGGCCGTTTGGTCACGTAGTTGACCAACCCGCCGGGCTCGGAAACGCCACTCTGCAGGCCGGCGAGGCCCTTGAGCAGCTCGACCTGCTGCTTGTTCTCCAGCGCCACGTTCTGCTCGCCGGTGATGGTGCGGCCATTGATCTTGTAGCTGCTCGCGGCATTGAGCGAGAAACCGCGAACCACGAAGTTCTCGTAGTAACCGACGGGCGCGTAGCTGTCGCCTACCGAGGCGTCGTTCTTCAGCACCTCGCTGAGCAGCTTGGCCTGCTGGTCGGCCAGCATCTGCTGGGTGATCACCGAGATCGAGGCAGGCGTATCGCGTAGCGGCGCATCATCGTAACTGCCAACGGCGGCGTACTTGGCCTGGTAACTGTCGGCTCGCTCCCCCATGACAGTGACGGCATCGAGCAGAGTGGGCTCCTCGGCCCAGACCAGCGAAGGACTCAGCGCCAGGGCCAGCAGGCTGAGGGTAAAACGGGTGTGGTACTGCATGAGCGAACTCCTTGATGGCTGCATGCGCCAGGGCGGCCGGGCATAGGGCGACCGCGCCCGTGCTCGACGAGCCTGCGACAGAAAGGCTAATTGGCCAGAGGCCTCAGGCCGGAGCTGCTCCGGTGGTCATTGGTAAACAGCGGTCGGCAGCCCATTCCTGCAACGAACCGTCATAGATCGCGACCGGTGCGTGCCCCAGCAGGGTCAGCGCCAGTGCGGTGGCGGCGGCAGAAATTCCGCCGCCACAATACAGAATCAGTGGCCGCGAATCTTCCAGCAGCGAGGCCCCCAGTACCTCGGCCAATTGCGCTGGTGGCAGATACAGGCCGTTTTCATCGAACAAACTGCGGGCCGGCCGGCATAGGCTGCCGGGGATATGCCCGCGGCGGGCATAGCGCGTTACCGCCCGGCCGTCGAACAACGCCTGCGACAGCGCACAGACCAGCAGGCCCGGCGCCCTGCCCTCGACCACGGCAAGCACCTGTTCGCGGTCGGCCCATAAGTGGCTATCGAGCTGCAGCGCGGGCGCTTGCGACGAAGGCAGCGGCGCCACCTCTCCACTTTCGACGGGTAGCCCGGCGGCCAGCCAGGCCTTGAGGCCGCCATCGAGCACGCGCGCCGTGATACCCAGGCTGCGCAGCAGCCACCACAGGCGTGCGGCCCAGAACCCATCGTGACGGTCATAGACCACGACATGCTGCGCATCGAACAGGCCCAGACGAGCCAGGGGCGGCCCCAGCCGTTCAGGTACAGCCAGCGCGAAGCTGAACGCGGCATCCGGGTCGGTCAGTTCGTCCAGCAGATCGGCGTGGCGCGACGCCGGCAGATGCTGAGCGAGCCAGGGCCGATAGCCACTCTCGACGCGGTAATCACCATCGTGTTGGGCGGCAGGCAGCTCGACGCTGGCGTCGAGGATCAGCAGCCCCTGGCTGCCGAGAAACCCGGCCAGTTCTGCTGCGCTGATCAGGGGATGAGCCATGCCGCCTCCTACGCGCGTTGCCGGGCCAGTGCCCGCAGGTGATCGAGCAGGCGCACGCCTTCGGCGCGGCGGAACCACTCGGTATGGCCGACCAGAAACGCGTGATAGGCGACATCGGCGCTCGCGCGCGAGCCGACGATGCCGTGGAAGTAGGCGATCTCGCTCAGGGCGAAATCCACATGCAGCACCGGCAACAGCGCGACCAGGGTGAGCAGGTCGTCACGGCTCAGCGGGCGCACGCTGGCGTAGCCTGCCAGCAGGGCGTCCACGCCATCGAGATCGGCGGCGGCACGACCGCCATGGTCGAGTTCCAGCCAGGGCACGCAATTGCGCTCCAGTGCCGTGGCCAGATCGAACAAGGCGAAGGTGCGGTCGCTGAGGCCGAAGTCGAGCACGCTGGCCACCTCGGCCGTGGCGCTGTCGTCGCGCCACAACAGGTTGGAGGCGTGCCAGTCGTTGTGCGTCCACAGCGTCTGTTGCTGCGCCAGGCGCGGCAGCAGCTCGCGATGGAACGGCAGGTGCAATTCCTGCAGGGTGCGCAGCCAGTCCTGCGCCGCCAGGTAATCGGCCAGCGCCGGTTGCGCACGCACCGCCCCGCTGATGGCGGCCAGCGGATCGTGCTGGGCGAACAGGTGCAGGTTGGCCAGCAGCACGGGCGTGGCGCGCCGCGGCGCCTCGAATCCCTCGGCCGCGCGGTGCAGGGCGGCCAGCGCCTGGCCGGCAGAGTGCGCGTGGCCGGTACTGAGAAATGGCGTCCAGGACAAAGCGTTGCGGTAGAGGTCGTGGCCAGGCGCTGCCGGCAGCACCTCATAGGTCCAGTCACCAAGGGCCAGGACGGTCGAACCGGTGCTGCCGCGCAGCGGCTGCACCACCGCTGCACCGCGCTCGGCCAGGTGCTCGACGAAGCGATGTTCTTCCAGCAACCAGCTGGCCTCGCGCACCCGCCGATGATGGCGCTTGATAAAGAATGCGCCCTGCGCGCAAACGACCCGCGCGGCGGCCGCGAAAGGTCGCGGACTGTGCCAGTCGATGGACGATGCGCCCAGTAGTTGCGGGAAGTGCGCGAGCACCTGTTCGACATCCGCCTGCTGCAACGCCGGCCAGTCGCTGCTCACCGGCTCCAGCCCGAGGCCATGGCCGATATGAGCGGCAGCGCTCATGGCCGCGCCCCGGACAGGTAGGCGTTGCTGGTCGCGCCGCGCCAGGCTTCGCCATCGTCGAGCACACCGTGCTCGTGCAGCCAGCGGGCATAAGGGGCGATCAGCGCTTCGCGTTGCTCGCCCCAGCGGCCTTCGTGCAACCAGCTCGGGGCGATGGTACGCAGCGAGTTGCTGAGCAGCTCGCTGGGAAAATACGGCGTGCTGGCCTCATAGGCCTGCAGTGCACTTTGCGGGTCGGCCGCGGCAGCGAGGAAGCCGCGCTCGGTCACCGCGAGAAAATCCCGTACCTGCTGCGGGTTGTTGTCCACCCAGTGCTGGTGCGCGCCCAGCAGGTAGCTGTGGTAGGCCGGCGCGCCGATTTCGTCGACCGGCCAGACCACCCGGCGCTCGGCGGCGACGGGGCTGTCCATCAACGCTTCCCAGGCCCAGTAGCCGCCGAAGCTGGCATCGGCGATACCACTGGCCAGTTGCTCGGGGCGCAGTTCGCGCACGCCGCTGTCGACCAGGATCACCGCGTCAGGGTCGCCGCCATCCGCCGCGATCAGGTGGCGCACCATGGCCAGGCCACGCGGCGTCGGGTTGAGCGCCAGGCGCTTGCCTTGCAAGTCACGCGGCCGGCGGATATTGAAGTCGGTAAGGGTCTGGATCGATTCGAGGCCGCGATGATTGATCGCCGCCACACCGATCAGCGGCTGCCCCTTGGCACGCCGCACCAACAGACGGTTGCTGGGAAATACAGCGAACTGCACATCCCCTCGCAGGAGGTGCTCAAGGCTGTCGCCGTGAAAGGGATCGGGGACACGAAGGTGAAGCTCGATGCCCGCCTCTTCGTACCAGCCACGCTCGCGCGCCAGGTAAAACCCGGCCGAATTGGGCCAAGGGTGGAAGTACTCCAGGACAACCCGTACCGCGCTCATCGAATGCTCCAGTCAACAGATGAAACTGGCCGCGATTAGACGAGACGACTCCTGGTATATACCAATATCCTTTCCGGATATTGTTATTCCAAATGAAAATATTCAGAGCGACTCTAAGTTCGATTAGAAGTAATGAAGCATGTAGGTGGATGAGCCGCTCACACTGTTCGTTCCAGCCTGTTCAAGCATGGAAATGCACCGCACATGGTGCCGGGTGAAAAAGCACGAGGCACGTCGACGGAGGGAGAAGGTATGGAAAGAAGTATTTCGGAGGGGAGCAGCGGTATCCAGCCAGCCATCCGCACACTCGACGGATGTCTGGCCGGTATCAGTTACCAAGCAGTCGGGTGGAAGGTTTCAGTTCGCCAATCGACTCCAGGCGCGCCCGTACGATATTCCGACTGATGTTCAGCAGTCGTCCGGTCTGCAGCTGATTGCCATGGCAGAAGCGGTAAGCGCTGCGGAAGATGGTTTCTTCGATGTACTCGTAGAGGTTCGGCAGGTTCTGCTCGTACAACGCATTGAGCGCCGCTTCCAAACTGACCTCGGCAGGAACGCCGGAAGTAGGCGGCAGTTCCGCATGAACACTGCTCGGACGCATGTCCACCAAATGCAGATCGCCCGGTTGCACTTGCTGGTTACGGCACACCAGCAAGGCATGATGAATCGCGTTTTCCAGCTCGCGGATGTTACCAGGCCAGTTGTGACTCAGTAGCTTGCGCTCGGCATCGACACTCAACGAGGCACGCTGGTAACCCAAGCGCTGGCAGTGCTCCTCGAGAAAGAACTCTGCCAGCGGCAGGATGTCGCCCGGCCGTTCCCGGAGCGCAGGTAAGCGAATGGTCGCCACATGCAGGCGGTAAAACAGATCTTCGCGGAAATGCCCCGCCACCACCGCGTCAGCCAGGTTGACGTTGGTCGCCGCTACCAGGCGTACGTCGATGGGCACCGGCGAACGCGAGCCCAAGCGTACTACTTCGCGCTCCTGCAGAACCCGCAGCAGCTTGACCTGCATGCTCAGCGGCAAATCACCGATCTCATCGAGAAACAGGGTGCCGCCGTTGGCCGACTCGAACCAACCGGCCTTGCTGCTGGTAGCCCCGGTGAACGCCCCTTTTTCATGGCCGAACAGTTCGCTCTCGACCAGAGTCTCGGCGAAAGCTCCACAGTTGACCGCAACGAACGGGCCGCTATCACGGCGGCTGAGCTGATGAATGTGTCGGGCGACCAGTTCCTTGCCTGTTCCTGTTTCGCCAATGATCAGGGCATTGGCCTCGCTGGGTGCAAGACGCTCGATACGATTGAGCAGTTCCTGGGAACGCGGGTCTTCGAAAACCAGCACGGTTGCACGCACCGACTTGGTCAGTTCACGCGCATGCGGATGTGTGAGTAAAGACATGGGGGGGTGATCCAGCCGCAGGGAAGTGCCCGAATAGTGACAGCAATTACTTATAATTAAAAAATCATAAAATTGCATTTGTATATTCCATTAAGAAATACAAATCAAAACTTCGCGAAATTGCTGGCACAGCAACACCCCATCAGCAGAAAAGTGCTGCCCAGGCAGTAACCAAACCTGTATCCAGGCTCATAGCTTGATGAACGAAAAACGATAAAATCATTACTTTTCAAATAGATAAGACAAAGAAATCAAAAAATCACTGAAACGGATGATTCTTTCTGGATATTCGCCACGCCACCATGGTGATCGTATAAAACCAGTAGATCATCATGCGGTAAGAATGCCCGCTATCAAAAGCGAGGTACGCTCCAAGCCCCTTTCGCCTCATCGAATCGAATGACACTCGTATGAACTTGCGACGCCCTTTCGATTACCTGCCACCCTCTCTGCCAGTCGATCGAATGTTCGGGCAGCCCTCAGAAACCGCTCCCATGATTCACTCCCGCAGAGCCAGTGCCATGCCAGCCTTGCGGCCGTGCTGCTGACAGGCTGCTGCCACACAAGCACCCCCCTGGAAAATATCCAGGTCAGCATCTTCTCCGTCAGCCGGAAGCCGTCTAGGACGGGTCATACAGACAGCGCAAAGGTCTACAGCAGAGTTGGCATGGAGCATGCTCCCCCGAGGTTTCGTACAGCAACGTTCACCTTCAGGGATGCAAACATGACCGATACACATACCGTTCAGCTCTGGTACACCCGCTGTGGTTCGGCCACCGCCTCGGCGCTGGCCATCCGCAAGAACTGGCTGCAGGAAGAATTCGCCAAACCGGGCACCGAGCTGCTGTCGCTGCGCGACTCCGACAGCCTCGAAACACGCAACTCGCACTTTCACCATGGCCAATCCGGCATGTTCCGTGAAGGCGGCAATATCCCCCCGATCTGGGCCAAGGGCAGCGGCCAGGACACCGTGGTCGTGGGCATCACCTGGCTCGACGAATACCAGGGCATCCTGGTACGCGCCGACAGCGACATCCATCAACTGGCCGACCTCAAGGGCAAGCGCCTGGGCATCCCCTTGCACCGCAACGCTGTGATCGACTTCCAGCGTGGCGCCGCCCAGCACGGTTTTACCACCGCACTGGCCCAGGCAGGCCTGACGCCTGAAGACGCGCATTTCGTCGACGTCGAGTCACCCAGCTACGACCAGCAGGACGGCCCGCGCGCGGCCCCCAGCGAACGCCGCAATGCCACTCTGGATGCCCTGGAGAACGGTGAAATCGACGCCCTGTTCATCCGCTATGCACGGGGTTACCGCGTTGCGCAGGACAGCCGTTTCCGCCAATTGCTCAACATCTTCGACCTGACCGATCCACTGCAACGGGTGAACAATGGCACGCCACGCCCGATCACCGTGGATCGCGCGTTCCTCGACAAGCATCCGGAGGTGGTCGCCCGCTATCTCGCGGTTCTGCTGCGCACCGCCAAATGGGCGGAAAACCATCGCAACGAAGTGGCCGAACTGCTGCTGCCGGAGAGCGGTGGCGAAACCCTCGACGACGTCTTCGCCGCACATGGCGACGATGTGCACCTGTCGTTCACGCCCAAGCTGACCCAGGACTACATCGACGGCCTGGAAACGCAAAAGAACTTCCTGCGCGACTGGGGCTACCTGAAACAGGACTTCGATGTGAAGGACTGGGTGGTGCACGAGCCTCTGGCTCAGGCCTACAAGCTCATCGATGCAGAGCGTACGACCGAAGCCGCGGCCTGATCCAGGCCAACGGGGGCGCCTGCTCGCGCCCCTATCCGCTGCGTCTGCGGCAGCAGCCGCAGCGCACCATTGCTGCCTGGCCAGCACTTCATCGACATCCCGGCTCGAACTGCGCTGCGCCATCGCAGGCGCACGGCCATGGCCGACCTCTGGCACGCCCTGTGCTCTGCATGTTTGCCTAATCCGTCGAGAATAGCCGTCGATGATCCAGCTTCCCCCCGCCCTCTCCCGCCCGCACCTGCGCTGGCTAGCACTGTTGCCGATCGCCGCTGCGTTCTGGTGGTTGGGCAACAGCGCCGAATCGGCCACGCCGGGCAAACGCCCGGCGGAGATCGCCGTGCCCGTGGTGGCCGTGGAGGCGCAGCAGGGATCGTTGACGGTCTCCCTCGACGCCCTTGGCAGCGTGACGCCGGCCAGCAGCGTGCTGGTTCGCCCGCGTGTCGACGGGCAATTGCTGCGCCTGCATTTCAGCGAAGGTGAGATGGTCGAGGCCGGGCAACTGCTGGCGGAAGTCGATCCGCGCCCCTTCGAGGTGATGCTGACCCAGGCCCAGGGCCAGTTGGCCAAGGACGAGGCCCTGCTCAGGCATGCCCGCCTCGACCTCGAACGCTACCGCGACCTCTGGCGACAGGACTCCATCGCCCGCCAGGTGCTGGACAGCCAGGAAGCGCTGGTGCAGCAGTACCAGGGCCAGGTACGGATCAGCCAGGGCCAGGTCGATGACGCCCGCCTGCAATTGGACTATGCACAGATCACCGCGCCTATCGAAGGTCGTGCCGGCCTGCGCCTGGTCGACCCTGGCAATCTGGTGCAGGCCGCCGACCCCGTTGGCCTGGTGCGTATCACCCAGCTGCAACCGATGCATGTGCTGTTCACCTTGCCGGAAGATGCTCTGCCACGCTTGCTGGCCAGGCTCGGCAGCGGCGAGCGCCTGAGCGTCGATGCCTACGATCGCGCATTGCGCAATCGCCTTGCCGAGGGGGTACTGCTGAGCCTGGACAACCAGATCGACGTCAACAGCGGTACGGTGCGGCTCAAGGCCGAGTTCGCCAACACCGACGGGGCTCTATTCCCCAACCAGTTCGTCAATATCCGCCTGCACCTGGATACCCTGAGCGATGCCACCCTGCTGCCGTACGAGGCGATCCAGCGCGGCGCCGAAGGCAGCTTCGTCTATGCGCTGGACGAGGACAACCGGGTGCGCCGGCAGACCGTCAGCCTCGGGGCGACGGACGCCGGGCGGGTCGCCATACTCAGCGGCCTGAAGGCCGGCGAACGAGTGGTACTCGACGGTGTCGACAGGCTGCGCAACGGCACCCTGGTCAAGCCTCTGGCGGAACGGGCCGAAACACTGCCCCACACCGCGCAACTGCCCCGCCCATGAATCTGTCACGGCTGTTCATCGAGCGTCCGGTCGCCACCAGCCTGCTGATGGCGGCGCTGCTGATCGCCGGTGCCCTGGCCTACCGCCTGCTGCCGATGGCGGCACTGCCCCAGGTCGACTACCCGACCATTCAGGTGACCGTGCTCTACCCTGGCGCCAGCCCCGAGGTGATGGAGGCCACGGTGACCGCCCCACTGGAGCGGCAGTTCGGCCTGATGGCCGGACTCACCCAGATGTCCTCCAGCAGCGCCTTCGGTACCACCGCCATTACCCTGCAGTTCGCCCTCGGCATAAACCTCGACATTGCCGAGCAAGGCGTTCAGGCGGCGATCAACGCGGCCAGCACCTTTCTCCCTGCCGACCTGCCGGCTCCGCCGCTGTATAGCAAGGTCAACCCGGCGGACACTGCGGTGCTGACCCTTGCGGTGACCTCGGATACGCTGCCGATGACCCGCGTGCAGGATCTGGTGGATA